>FWPV01002944.1_pt1 | contig 40029 bp, 34 predicted proteins | sample 2228371 | NCBI WGS metagenome assembly FWPV01 (sample SAMEA103939776, study PRJEB20133) | metagenome
CGCGCGCCGGCCTGGATGAGGTCATCGGCCGGGATAACATCTTCCCCAGCAAGGAGGTTGCGCTCAGGGCCCTGGCCGAGCGCTACGACGCCCGGCCGGCCTGAGGCAAGTGCGGGTGGCTCGCCTGTAAGGCGAGGTCGGCATCCAACCTGAGATCAACTCACCGCAGGCCGGTGCTTGGCGAACACCCAGGCGGGCATGGCCCAAGGAGGGCGCCGCGGGAGTGCACCCGTCGCCCTGGTCTTGGCGGACCTCCCAGTGCGTATGGCGTAAGGGTGCCCTCAGCCGAAGCGGTAATGCTTGCGCACCGGCTTGCGGATGTCCCAGGTGCAGGTAAGACCTGCGGGGAAGGTCACCAGGTCGCCCGCTCCCATGGAGACTGGCTCGCCCACTTCAGGGGTGACCACCACCTCCCCTTCCAGGAAGTAACAGGTCTCCTGCACGTCATAGGTCCATGGGAAACGGGAGACCTCCTTACCCCAGATGGGCCAGTCCCGCACACCCAGGCGATCGAGTTCTTCCGGGCTGGGTTTTTGTATGCGGATTGAGGTTGCCATGGCTTCGTCTTCGCAGGATGCTCGGGCCCAATATTATCCGCCCTTGGCGTGCATGTTGATCTGGTTGATGGCGCGCACGACAGCGCGCTGCGCCTCCTCGGCCTCGGCCTCGTTGCCCATCATGGTGAGCCGGCCGAAGTTGCCGAAGGGTTTGACGTCCACCAGGGTGACGTGGGCGGCCTTCTCCGCCTCGTTGGCGCAATAGACCGCGTAGCCCGCAGGCTCCACCTCCAGGATGAACATGCTCTTGCCGGGCAGGATCATGGAGCCCTTCCTCAACTGGCGGTTGATCAGAAGGACGCGTTAGGGTCAGGCCTTTAGTTTATACTCGGCGGAAGCGCAGCGCCAGAAACCGCGCTCATTTGGCACAAAGCCCGCCCGTCTAAGCCCGCCATGCGTCAGCATGGCGACTTCTCTCCGGTGGTCGGACGGCGTGGTGGTATTGTGGTGCGCGCGCGTAAAGCCGGACTGATAATCGCGCCGAGACGGGGCCAGCGCTGTAAAAAAAAGGCCTGACCCTCTCACGCCTTAACACGGCCAGCCGAGGGGCATCTCACTCGTATGACGCCGCCGCTTGCCTGAGCTGTGCAGCGACCCGCTGGCGCAGTTTTTCCGGCGCCAGCACCTGCACTTCCGGCCCGTGCTTGAGGACGTCCATCACCAGCTCGCGGTCGTCGGCGTAGGGAATCTCCAGCAGATAGCTGCCGTCGGCGTCGAACCTGCCCTTCTGCCGCGGGTGCCATTGCTCGCAGGCGACCCAGCGCGCGCGCTCGGGGCTGAACCTGAGTTTCACCCATTGCACCTTTCTGCCGGAGAAGATGCCGTAGCCGGCGCCGAGCGCCTGGTCGAGGGTTTTTTCCGCGACGTTCTTCGCCGGCGCTTCGAGGATTTCCGCACGCAGGATGGCATCCACGGCGAAGCTGCGCAGGGCGCGGCGCAGATGGCACCAGGCATCGAGATACCAGTTGTTCTTGTAATGCACCAGCCGCTGCGGGGAGATTTCCCGCTGCGTGGTCTCGTTGCTGCCGCGCGCGCGGTAGCGGATCAGCAGGCGCTTGCGCCGCAGTAGCGCGGAACCCACCTGCTCGAAGTGGTTTAGCTGCATCTGTCGTGCGCCCACGCCGATGATGCGCACCCGTTTGCGGATTTCCTCCGCGGTGTTCTCCGCCGTGCCCAAAAGCCCGTTGAGCCGCGCCATCAGCGGCTGGATGTGGGGGCCCAGCAGACCGCCCTGGTCGAGCGTGGCAAGCAGGTGTTGCATGGTGAGCAGCGCATGGATTTCCGCGGCGTTGAACCACAGCCCGGGCAGCTCAAATTGGCGGCCGCTCGGTGCGTCGCTGTGTTCGTAGCGGTAGCCGCCGGCGGCCCGGTCCCACACGATGGGCGCATTGAGGCGATTGCGCAGGTATTCCAGATCGCGCTTGACCGTGGCGGGCGAGACCTCGAGGGCGTCGAGCAGGGTCTGGAAGGAGACGACGCGGCGCTCGCCGAGGAGCTGGTCGATCCTGTAGAAGCGTTCGGTGCGGTCCATTCCCCCCTCCCGGACGTTTTTTTATGGTCACAAGCGTAGCAGAACGGCTGGCTCACGTCATGAGCCACCGGCCGGGTTAAGCTGGCTGCACCTGGAACGGGAGCGAAGCATGAAACTTGGAAAGATCAGTCCGTTGGCATTGAGCCGCATGAAGCGGCGCGGCATTTCCCTCGCCACCCTGCGCTACCTGCTGGCCGAGGGCCGGGTGGAACGCAGGCTCGACGGCAGCCGGCTGGTTTATCTGGACATGACCGCGCCCGACCGTGGCGCGGGGCGCACCCTGTATGCCCTGGTGGACGCGGCGGGCGAGGTGATCACGGTGGAACGGCGCATGCGGCGCAAGGCGGTGCATTGAGCGCCGTGGCAGCGGTATCCTATGTGCATGGAGACCCGTCTGATCGAGGCCATCGACGCCGCGCTCGCCAGCGACTGGCACCGCGCCCATGAGATCGTGCAACGGCACGAGGAGGACCCGCTCGCCTGCTGGATCCACGCCGTGCTGCACAAGATGGAAGGCGACGAGGGCAACAGCCGCTACTGGTATGCCCGCACCGATCGACGCTACAGCGATTTTGCCGATGCGCGGACCGAGCTTGAGGCTATCCGGCGGATCGTCCAGGCGGGCTGACGGCTGCTGCGTCAGGGGGACGTCGCTTGATCGCGGCCTCTTTTTCTGTAGCCTAACAGTCCACATGACCGTTTCGCTACCGGCCGATGCCCGGGCGGTTCGCGCTTTCGCCGCCGCGAGGACCCGGGCGTGCTCTACGGTGCCGAGGCACGGCAAGCCGCGTGCGCCCGCTCCGGCTGCTGGCGCCTGCGCATGTGGATGGACAGCGAAGGCTTGTCGCGCCGGGCAAAAATCTGCCGATGACGCTGTTCGAATTCCATGTCGCCACCGCCACGGCGCTGGACCTGACCACGCCACCGCTGGTACGTGACCGCGCCCCCTGGACGCACCCCATGAATTACACCGTGACGCAGGCGCTCGCGGTAACGGCGCTGGAGGCGGGCCTCGCGCTGATCCGCTATGCGTCGGTGCGCCATGCGCGCGGCGTTTGCCTCGCCGTCATGGACCCGGCGCCTTTTCGCGCGGTAAAGCAGCCCTAACGCGGCAACCAGCAGAGCTGGAGCCTGCTGATTCAGCCGCCCAGCCGGGTGACGTGGCAGCGCGACCTGATCAACGAAAGCTGGGCGTTCGTGTTTTGAGGGGCAAAAGCCACCCGCTGGGGTGGCTTTTCATCTGGCGTCCCCTAGGGGATTCGAACCCCTGTTACCGCCGTGAAAGGGCGATGTCCTAGGCCTCTAGACGAAGGGGACCAAACTCGTCGGTCAGTGTGCGTTCATTTCCTGGTCAGCTGCGTGAGGGTGATGCCGAGCACCATCAACGCGAACCCGATCGGGATCGCGCCCAACCAAGGCGCGGCGCCGGCGCCGTCATCGCTCGGGAGTTGCGCAAACCCCATGACCAGGCCCAGCGCGGTAACCAGCACGCCGAGCCATAGTGCGATGACGCCTAACCGCTGCACCGCGACCCGCCAAATCTGGTGGAGGTAAGCGGGATCGAACCGCTGACCTCTTGCATGCCATGCAAGCGCTCTCCCAGCTGAGCTATACCCCCGAAAAGCCCGGCATTATAGCCAGCGCGTGGTTGGCTGTAAAGGAACTCAGGCCGGATAACGGGCCAGGTGATCGCGAACCCGGCGCAGGACTTCGTCACGGCCCAACAGAAACATGACCGCGTCAATGGAGGGCGTCTGCGCCTCGCCGGTGAGCATCACCCGCAGCGGCATCGCGACCTTGGGCATCTTCAGATCATGCGCGGCGCAGGTCGCCTTGAGCAGCGCGCTGAGCGCCTCCCTGCGCCACTCCACGCTTTCCAGCCGCTGCGCCAGTTCGGCCAGCACCGGCTTGACCTCCGGTGTGAGGTGCTGGGCCCTGAGCGCCGCATGCGCTTCCAGCGGGCGGTAGAAATACACGGCCGCATCCGCGAGCTCCACCAGCGTGCCGACACGGTCCTTGAGCAGATCCACCACCTGGACCGGATCGGGCCCGCGCGCGGGATCACAGCAGTCCGCCGCCATGAAGGGGCGCGCCAGTTCCACAAGCCGCGCGCTGTCGGTCGATTTGAGGTATTGCTGGTTCACCCAGGTCAGTTTTTCCGGATCGAACTTGGCAGGCGAGCGACTGATCGCGTCGAGAGAAAACCATTCGACGAATTGGGCGCGCGAAAAAATCTCGTCGTCGCCATGGGACCAGCCCAATCGCGCCAGATAGTTCAGCAGCGCCTCGGGCAGGTAACCCTCGTCGCGGTACTGCATCACGCTCACCGCACCGTGGCGCTTGGACAGGCGCTCGCCATCATGGCCAAGAATCATGGGCACATGGGCATATTGCGGTATCGGCGCGCCCAACGCCTTCAGGATGTTGATCTGCCGCGGTGTGTTGTTCACGTGGTCATCGCCGCGGATCACGTGGGTGATACGCATGTCCCAATCGTCCACCACCACGCAGAAGTTGTAGGTGGGGGTGCCGTCGCTGCGCGCAATGACCAGATCGTCGAGTTCGGCATTGCTGACGACGATGCGGCCCTTGACCAGATCGTCGATGATGACCTCGCCGGCTTCCGGATTCTTGAAGCGCACCACCGGCTGCACGCCCGGCACCGCCGCCGCACCATGACGACAGCGGCCATCGTAACGGGGCTTTTCGCCCTTGCGGCGCTGCAGCTCGCGCATCGTCTCGAGCCGCTCCTTGCTGCAGTAACAGCGATAAGCGTGGCCGCTTTCCAGCAACTGTTGGATCACTTCGCGATAGCGATCCATGCGCTGCATCTGGTAGAACGGCCCCTCGTCGTAATCCAGATCCAGCCAAGCCATGCCGTCCAGGATCGCCTGCACCGATTCGGGGGTCGAGCGTTCCAGATCCGTGTCTTCGATGCGCAGAATGAACTGCCCGCCATGCTTGCGCGCGTAAGCCCAGGAAAACAACGCGGTGCGTGCGCCGCCGATGTGCAGGTAACCGGTGGGACTGGGGGCAAAACGGGTGCGGACCATGGCTGCGATCAAAAAGCCGTTATTCTACGCGAGCGGCGGCCCGCACGGCGAGGCGAAATTTGACCCGAAACAGGGGCCTATGGTTAAATTGCGCCTCCCTTTCAGGGGCGGTTAGCTCAGTGGTAGAGCACTGCCTTCACACGGCAGGGGTCGCTGGTTCGAACCCAGCACCGCCCACCATGCTCCACCTTCGAACGTCACACATCCCCGCCTGCCGTGTTCCGGCACCTCCACCCGATGGGCCGCCGCACTATGCGACCGGCAGCGGCCACCCCGCTCATTGGGGCAGACGGCCGGCCAGCAGGCTCGCCAGCGGCAACGGTGGCTTGATGATGTCCCCTTGAACGTAGTCGACACCAATCTCGCGCAGATGGGCGAGCACCCGCGGGGATTCGACGAATTCCGCAATGGTCTTCAATCCCATGACGTGCCCGATGTGGTTGATCGACTCCACCATGGCACGGTCCATGGGTTCGTTTTCCATGTCGCGCACGAAGGTGCCGTCGATCTTGATGTAATCCACCGGCAGGTTCTTGAGGTAGGTAAAGGAGGACAGGCCACTGCCGAAATCGTCGAGCGAGAATTTGCAGCCACGCCCCTTGAGCGTCTTGATGAATTCCATTGCCTCGGTCAGGTTGGTGATTGCCGCGGTTTCGGTGATCTCGAAGCAGATCCCCTCGTAGGGCACACGGTTGATGGCAAACTGCCGCTCGACGAAGGCCAGGAAATTCTCGTCGCACAGGGAGTGGCCGGACAAATTCACCGTGCACAGGCGCTTTCTGTCCCCGGGACCCTCCGGAAAGATCTGCCCGTAGGCAGAGAACGCAGCGGAGATCACCCAGCGGTCGAGAGAGGGCATGAGGTTGTAACGCTCTGCCGCCGGGATGAAGGCCATCGGCAACACCACCTGGGCCTCTTCGTCGATCAGGCGCAGCAACATCTCGTAATGGATCTCCCCGTCCGCTGTCGGCTGCAGTGGCGTGATGGGCTGCACGTACAGGCGCAGGCGGTTCTCCTCCATCGCCTGGGTGATCTGCGTCACCCACTGCATTTCCCCCCGCCGCCGCTGCAGTTCCACGTCACCGACCTGGTACACATGCACGCGGTTGCGGCCGCGGTCCTTGGCGGCATAGCAGGCCGCATCGGCCGAGCGCAGCAGGGCATCCAGGCTTTCGCTCTCGGCCGTGATCGGCACCAGGCCGATGCTCACGCCAATGACGAAGGTCTTGTCGCGCCAGACGAAGCGGAAGTCCTTGACGGTCTGACGCAGCACCTCCGCAATGGGCTGGGCCTGATCCGGCGGACAGTTCTCCAAAAGCACGCCGAATTCGTCCCCGCCCAGACGCGCCAGCGTATCACGCTCGCGCAGCTGGTTCTGCAGCAGCACGGCGAGCTGGCGCAGCAGTTCGTCGCCGGCCACGTGTCCGCAGGTGTCGTTGACGACCTTGAACTGGTCCAGGTCTAGATAGCACAAGGTGTGCAACTGGTGGTGCTCGCGCGCGCTGGCCAGCGCCCGCTCTACGCGCAGTTCGAACTCGCGCCGGTTGGGCAGGCCGGTGAGGTTGTCGTGGCTGGCCTGATAGGAGAGCCGCGCCGTGGCCTCGAGGATGCGATCCTGCAGATGCTCATGAGACTGCTTCATGGACGCTGCCATCGCGTTCACGCCCCGCTCCAGCTCGCGCAGCTCGCCGGCCGATTCCTCCGCCACGCGCGCGTCGAGGTTGCCGGCGCCGATCTCCTTCACCGCCTCTGCCAGGCGGAGCACCGGCTGGGTCACCTCGCGGCTCATGCGCGCCGCAAACAGGCCGGCCAGCAGCAGGCCGATTCCGGTGATGGTCAGGCTGTTGAGGATGAGCTGGTTCTTGCGCGCCAGGGTGCTCCTGCGGCTCATCTCCACATACACACGACCGACGGTCTTCAGGCGTTCACGCGGTGCAATCCCCCCGCTGGCGTCGATGTCCTCGAACTCGATCTGGGTGAGCTGGACCGGCGCACTGAAAACCAGGGTCTGTGGCGTTTCCGCCACCGCAAACCGCAGCCCCGCATGGGCATCGGAAACGGCAGGCAGGTGGCCGGGCGTGCCACTCGCCGCCAGCACCGTGTTGTCCAGGTCGGTGATCACCACCCAGTTCACGTCGGCCTCGCGCCGGGCCGCGTCGGTGAGATGCTGCAGGATCTCGCGGTTTGCCGAGAACACGCCGTATTCCGCCGCGGGCGCGAGCTGCCGCGCCACCGCCAGCCCCCGGTCACGCAGGGATTGCTCCAGATCCGCGATCCGCCCGTTGATCGCGTGGGTCGCCAGCACCACTGCGATCAACGCCGCCGGTGTGAGGGCCAACAGCAGCACGCGCCCCTTGATGCCCAACTGTTTCATGTCAGTCCTGCTCCGTTCCATTGCGCAGGTGCTCCAGCAGCGTGGCCTCATCATCGATGGTGAGACCAAGCGACCGCGCAACCTGCATGTTCACACTCACTGAAAAGTATTTCGGGTACTGTGCCGGGGCCATGCCCTGTCCTCGGAGGACCCGCAGTGCGATGTCCGCGGCCTGCTCCCCGAACTGCGCCGGTGTCGAGTACACGGCGGCAAGCGCACCGGCGGTGACGTAAGCCTTGGAATGGGCGATGAGGGGATCGCCGGCCCGATAGGAGGTGATCAGGACGCTCTGGATCGTGTTGCGGTTGTACACCAGTGGGTCCGGCACCACCAGCAGGACCACATCGCCGGCCAGCATCCGGTTGAGGGCAGGCACGATCTCGCGCTCGGCGGCGACTTCCTCCACCTGCAGCCGAAGTTTGAGCTCGGCCGCCGCCTGCCGCAGCGCCGGCAGGCGCTCGCGCGATTCCGGCCCCACCAGCACGACCACGTGGTCGCGCGTCGGCACCGCCAGCCGGATCAACTGCAGTTGACGTCGGAAGGGCTGATCGAGGTAGATCACCGACCAGGTGCGCGGGTCGCGCCGTCCGCTCTCGCGGCTCACCGCTTCGAAGGTCTGGCGGGGCACCAGGATGGACAGGGTCGGCACCGCCGCCTCGCGCGCGGCCAGCTGCATTGCGCGCGTACCGATGGCGATTGCCAGCTTGGCCTCGCCGCGCAGGGCGCCGAGCGCACGCGGATCGTCGCTGGCGAGCAGCAGGACGGGCTCGGCGGTGTGGGCGGCAAGGCGCGCGGTGAACGCCTGCGCGGCCTCCCGATAGGCGGGCCCCTCCTCGCTGGTGAGCAGCAGCACCTGCGCCTGTACCGGGCCGGCCAGGGACAGAGCAAACAAACCCGCCGCGACGGCCGCAAGGGCGCAAACGAACCGTAGCACGGCGGGCCTCATGGCGGCGTGGTCACAGGCGCTAGAAGCGCAGATGCAGGGTGAGGAAGGCACGCGTCTCGAAAACGTTATCCTCCCGCCATTCCAGATAGGGATTGAACAGGTTTTGCACCACCAGCGCCGCCTCCGCCTCGGTGCCCCCGATACGGAAACGTTTCGCCAGCCGCGCGTCCCAGCGCCGGTGATGCGGCAGGAAGTCACCGTCGCCCATGGGATACATCTCGCTCACGAAGTAGTAGCCAAGACTCGCCTCGAACCCTGCAGGCAGGCCCTGGGTGAACAGCACGCTGCTGATGTGGACGGGATGGGCCTCGAGAAGGTCTTCGGCGACGCCCTGATTCACCGCCGCATCTATGCGCATCTTCTGGTAGGAATGGGCCAGTGCCAGCTGGGTCTTGTCGTAACGCCAGCGCAGCTGGGCTTCGGTACCCTTGGCCGTCACGTCGGCTGCATTCTGAAACTTGAAATAGTTGGGCATCAGCCCGGTGGTCCGGACCGGGACAATGATGTCGCGAATGCTGTCGTAGTACAGACGCACGTCGCCCGACAGGCCGAAGCGGGGAAACGCCCAAAGGTAGGCCAGCTCACGGCTCAGGATGCGCTCCGGCTTGAGCGCATCATCACCGAAGAAATACGGCACCGTCAGGGTGCCCGGCCCAAACGGCACGTTCAGGGTAATCGAATAATGGCCCTGATCTTCCAGCACCGTCGGCGTACGCAGGGCCTTGGAGACACCGGCACGCAGGTGATGGCCGGGGGCCAGCCGATAGGTCAGGGCCAGCCGCGGCGACAGATCGCTGCCGGTGATGTCATTGTGTTCCCACATCGCCCCGGCGTTAACGGTGGTGTCGGGATGCGGACGCCACTCCAGATGAGCGAAGGCACGCTGCAGGCGGCTGGTCTGGGTTTGCCCTGTGCCCAGATAGAGCGGCGCGCGCACCCGGTCCACCCGCGCGCTCATCCCCCACACGGCGCGCAGGTGCTCGGCCCAGCTCTGATTGCGCTGCAGCTCCACCTCGAAGCGCTCCGAATCGAGATCATTGCGCAGAAGCGTGGGCAGGAACGGGATGCCGCCTTCGACGAAGGTGCGCGTCGTACCCTCTTCATGTGCGGCATTCCTGGTGTGGTAGGCCTGGATGGTCAGCTCGTCATCGGGACCATACGTCCGGGTCCAGCGCAGTTGCTGGTAGCTGCTGGACACCGCCTGGTCGTGCGGTACGTCGATATTGCTGTTGAAATAGCCGCGGCCGAAAGTGCCGCCGCTGTAGGCGGCCTGAAACACCAGGCTGTCGCGCTCATCGATGCGGTAGTCGCCGCGCGCATTGACGAAGCCCAGCCGCTGCGAGTCGTTGCGCGCCTCGAAGCCGTTGTTCTTCCTGTAACCTCCGGTCACCCGAAAGTCCCAGCCGCCCGCGTGGCCCCCATGGCGCAGGACGCCATCCGTCATGGCCGGGTCGCCCACCCGCGCCGCGAACAGCGTGCCAGGATCCTGCAAGGGATGGCGGGTAATGATGTTGATCACGCCGAGAAAGGAGTTGGCACCATAGGAGGCCGCATTGGGCCCGCGGGTCACCTCGATGCGTTCGATGTCCTCCAGTGCCACCGGCAGCATTGACCAAGGCACCTGACCGAACATGGGGTTGTAGACCGACATGCCATCGAGCAAGACCTGCACGCGGCCGAAGTAGCGGTTGTTGAGCCCGTGGCTCACCACCTGCTCGTTGCCCGCGAAGTGCGCCGCGTAGAAGCCCGGCACCAGGCGCAACACGTCGGCCAGATCCCGGAAGCCGGACCGGCGGATCATGTCGCGATCGATCACCGTCACCGCCGCCGGCGCCTCGGCGGGAGACTGCGCGAGCCGTGACACCGTGAGCACCACCGGCACCTCGCCGAGAAAATCCTGTTCCGACAGGCTGCCGGCGTGCGTCGTGCCCGCCACGCCGCAGCCCAGCGCGACACAAGCCGCCGCCCACTGCCAAGTTCTCACCCTCATGCCTGCTTCCACCGACCGATTTCGTTGCTTGAACTGGGAGAATGCGCCCTCATGCGTCCACTGTCTCCTGCCACAGGCAAGGGGCGTTGCGCTCGCGCGCCATGTCCGCCAGCAGGGCGTGGTGTGCCGCCAGCTCCTCGTCGCTGGCGCGCAGCACCCGGAGAGGCGCATTCGAGGCAGGTCCCGCCGCCGGGACCGCGGCCGCCGAGGCACCCAGATCGATCATCAGACTTTCCTGGCCGCGGGTCATCGCCAGATACACCTCGGCCAGCAACTCCGCATCGAGGAGCGCGCCATGCAGGGTACGGTCGGAATTGTCCACGCCGTAGCGACGGCACAGGGCGTCGAGGTTGTTTTTCTGTCCCGGATGCAGCTCGCGTGCCATTTTCAGGGTATCGACCACACCGGCGCAAATCTGCTCGATGGGGCCGCATTCGATCAGCGCAAGCTCGTGATTGAGGAAAGCGAGATCGAAGGGGGCATTGTGGATCACCAGCTCGGCGCCGGCGATGAACGCCAAAAACTCCGCGGCCACGTCGGCAAAGCGCGGCTTGTCCTGCAGGAACTCCAACGTCAGCCCATGCACCTGTTGGGCCCCCGCGTCGATGTCGCGCTCGGGATTGAGATAGCGATGGAAATGGTTGCCCGTCAGCCGGCGATTGACCAGCTCCACCGCCGCCACTTCGATGATGCGATGCCCCAGCCCGGGCTCCAGGCCCGTCGTCTCCGTATCGAGGAAAATCTGCCGCATCTGTCGTTTCGTGAAATCAGAGCGTGTGCTCGGCGCAACCGCGATTGGCCAGCGCGTCCGCACGTTCGTTGCCATCATGACCCGCGTGTCCCTTCACCCAGACCCACTCGATCTCATGGCGTGCGGCCAGGGCATCCAGGGTACGCCAGAGGTCCTCGTTCTTGACCGGTTTCCTGTCGGCGGTCTTCCAGCCACGGCGCTTCCAGTTCCCGATCCACTCGCTGATGCCTTTCTGCACGTACTGGGAATCGGTGTGCAGTTTCACCCGGCAGGGGCGTTTGAGGGACTCCAGGGCACGGATCACCGCGAGAAGCTCCATGCGGTTGTTGGTGGTGGCGGGCTCGCCGCCCCATAACTCCTTTTCCTGCGTGCCATAGCGCAGCAGCGCACCCCAGCCCCCCGGTCCGGGATTCCCCTTGCATGCACCATCGGTATAGATCTCCACGTTCGGCAGCGCATCAGGCACAGGCACGCTCCTCGTCGTGCACCCGTTGATGGGCCTCCTGCTGCGCCGCAGCGGCGAAGCGCTTCTGGGCGGCCACTCGCTCCTGCCACTTGGGCATGATGATGCGCATGCCGTGCACGCGCTTCTTCGCGAGCAAAAAATAGACGCCGCCCGCGAGGGGCCACCAGCGGTCGCCAGCCGCCTCCAGGAAGGCGAAACGCTCGCGCCAGCGCTCGCTCTCGAGCGGCGGTGCATAGCAGGCGAAGCGCCCGCCGGCGACCTCGAAGTTGAGCAAGGCAAGCCAGTCCTTCAGGCGCGGCAGGCCGATGAAGCGGCCGCCCCAGGGAAACGTCCCTTGTCCGCGTCGCATGAGGCGGCAGGCACCCCACAGGCTGATCGGGTTGAAGCCGGTGAGCAGTAGATGCCCCTCGGGGATCAGCACACGCTCCACCTCACGCAGGATCTGGTGCGGGTGTGCGGAGAACTCCAGCACATGGGGCAACACCACCAGGTCGATACTCTGGCTGGCAATCGGCAGCGCTCGTGGATCGCAGGGCAGCCGCGCCGGGGCCGGGCCCGCCGTGAGACGAAACGGCATGCGGCTCGCGCGCAGGAGGTCCAGCTCGGGCAGCCCCAGTTGCAGTGCATTGAAACCGAAGATGTCGTACACGGTTTCGTCGCAGTACGCCTGCTCGCGTGCCGCGACATAGGCACCGAGGCTGGTGGAAAGCCACTCATGCGCATTGACCGTTGACAAGGTTTGCCTCCCGCTCAACCATTGGAGAATGTTCGAGGTCGTCCCCGTCCCCGCATTCGAGGACAACTACATTTGGCTGCTGGTGCGCGGCAGCCACGCCGTCGCCGTCGATCCCGGTGATGCGCAACCCGTGTTCGCCCACCTGGCGCAGCACGCGCTGACCCTCACCGCGATCCTGTGCACCCACCATCACGGGGATCACGTCGGCGGCAACCGCGCACTCATTGCACGCTTCCCGGTGCCGGTGTACGGCCCGGCTGCGGAACCCATTCCCGCACTCACCCACCCCGTGCAAGACGGCGACACCATTGCGCTGCCCGAACTCGATGCACGCTTCGAGGTGATCGGCGTCCCCGGCCACACCGCCGGCCACGTGGCCTATTATGGCGCAGGGTGTCTGTTTTGTGGCGACACCCTGTTCGCCTGCGGCTGCGGGCGGCTGTTTGAAGGCACGCCGGCACAGATGCATGCCTCGCTCGCGCGCCTCGCCGCTCTGCCCGATGACACCGCGGTGTACTGCGCGCATGAATACACGCTGGCGAACATCCGCTTCGCGCAGGCGGTGGAGCCCGCGAACCGTGCCCTGCTCGAACGCGCGCAGCACGCTCGCGCCCTGCGGGCCACACATCGCCCCACCCTTCCTTCCACGCTCGCGCTCGAGCGGGCCACCAATCCCTTCCTGCGCTGCGGGGTGCCCGACGTCGTCGCCGCCGCGAGCCGCCGGGCGGGCGTTCCGCTCACCGACCCGGTGGCAGTGTTCGCGACGATCCGGGAATGGAAGAACTGCTTCCACTAAGGCAGGCCCTGGCCGCCAGCGGCGCCTCACCGCATTGCGCTTTAATGAAGAATCATGTTGACGGATAAGCAGTTACATCATTAACATGCACCAGCTTCTCGATTCGGGAGACAAAGGACCATGCCCTGCCGCCCCACCCAAGCCCCGTGGATAGCGGTGGCGCTGTATCTCGCCGGCAGTCTCGCTGCTCCCCTCCATGCTGCCGACGGCGCCCTGATTCCGGTCGCAGCCGTCAGTCTGGCCGAACCGCCGACGAGCAACCCGGTCCGACCCGCACCCGTCCCGGGGCATGCGACACAGGCGGCGCACGGCGCCGATGGGGATGGCATCGCGTCCATCATCAGCATCGAATCGCCGCCGGATTCCGCGCTTCCGCTGCTGAGTGCCGGCGATGCGCAGGGCGATCCGCGCCACGACCTATGGGCGCGCATCCGCGTGGGCTTCGCCCTGCCGGAACTGGATTCCCCGCTGGTGGCGGAAAACCTCGAGTGGTACCGCAACCGGCCCGACTACGTTGCGCGCATGCTCGAGCGCAGCAGGCGTTACCTCTACTACATCGTCGAAGAGGTGGAGCGGCGTGGCATGCCCACCGAGATCGCGCTGCTGCCGATGGTGGAGAGCGCCTTCAACCCCAAGGCGCTCTCCACCGCTAAGGCTGCCGGCCTGTGGCAATTCATCCCCTCCACCGGCCGCCACTTTGGCCTGCAACAGAACTGGTGGGCGGATCACCGCCGCGAGGTCATGGCCGCGACCCACGCGGCACTCGACTATCTGCAAAAGCTGTATGGCATGTTCGGCAGCTGGGAGTTGGCACTCGCCGCCTACAACTGGGGCGAAGGCTCGGTGGCGCGTGCGATCGCACGTAACCAGGCGCGGGGCGAACCGACCGATTACCTTAGCCTGAACATGCCCAACGAAACGCGCCATTACGTGCCGCGCCTACTGGCGGTACGCGCGCTGATCGAACATGCCGATGCCTACGGCATCCCGTTGGGTGTGCTGCCCAATCGTCCCTATTTCGCCCAGATCACCATCACCCAACACATCGATGTCGCGCTCGCCGCGCGTCTGGCCGAGATCACGGTCGAAGAGTTCGTTTCGCTGAATCCCCATTACAACCGGCCGGTGATCCACGTCAAAGGACCCACCACGCTGCTCTTGCCCGTGGACAAGGTGGAGGTTTTTGCCCAGAACCTGGAGGACTACGACAAGCCGCTGACCTCCTGGCGCCCCTACCAAGGAAAGCGGGGCGAGAAGCTGGCCACCATCGCTCGGCGCCATGGCATTTCGGTCGAGCGTCTCAAACAGGTCAACGGCCTGTCACCGAAGAGCCGACAGCTCGGTGCCGACCAGCCGCTGCTGGTGCCCGGCAGCGCAGACGCCGAGGCGCTCGCGCGCGTGGCTTTCAGTGAGGTGAAGACGACCGCCCCGGCGGCGGCCCGCACGTACACCGTGCGCCGTGGCGACACCCTACTCGCCATCGCCCGTCGCCACAGCGTGGACGCGGCACAGCTGCGGGCCTGGAACGGCCTGAAATCGAACCACCTTGCGGTCAACCAGAAGCTCTATCTCGAGCCGCGCAGCATCGCCGCGCCGCAACGTGCGAGTGTACAACGGACGGCTGTCGCCAAGACCAAGCGCTACACGGTGCGCCGCGGCGACACCCTTTACGCCATCGCCCGGCGTTTCGAGGTGGAGGTCGCGGATCTATTGCGCTGGAACCGCCTCTCCGCCAGGTCCACCCTCAAGCCCGGCCACACCCTCACCATCCGCCTCGCCAGCAACTAGCCCGTTTGCCCGCTGGTAAACAGGTGACAGTGCACCGTGCGTCCCTCCACCATCGCGGCGACGGGATAGGTCCTGCGGCACATTTCCATCGCTCGCGGGCAGCGCGGGTGGAAATGGCAGCCCGCCGGCGGATGCGCCGGCGACGGCATCTCGCCCGACAGGCGGATGACCTCGCGTCCGCTGCCGCGCTCGATGCTGGGCACCGCGGACAACAGGGCCTCCGTATAGGGATGGCGCGGGGACCGCAAGACCGTTTCGACCGGGCCGTGCTCCACGATGCGCCCGAGATACATCACGGCCACGTCGTGCGCCAGATAGCCCACCACGGAAATGTTGTGGGTGATGAACAGATACGACAGCCCGTGATCCGCCTGCAGGCGTTTTAGCAGATTGAGGATCTGGGCCTGCACCGAGACGTCCAGCGCACTGGTCGGCTCGTCGCACACGATGAGGCGCGGGTTCACCGCCAACGCCCGGGCAATGGCGATGCGCTGCCGCTGCCCGCCGGAAAACTCGTGCGGATAGCGATGTTTGACGTCGGGGGGAAGCCCCACCTCGGCGAGCAAACGATCGATCGCCGCCTGACGGCCTGCCGCACTGTCGCCCGCCTTCAGGGCGATCATGCCCTCCTCCAGGATCTCGCCGATCATCATGCGCGGGTCGAGGGAGGCAAAGGGATCCTGGAACACGATCTGGAACGCCGCGCGCCGCGCACGCAGCGCGCCCGGCGTCAGCGCCGCGAGATCCTCGCCGGCAAACCACACCGACCCTGCGGTGAGTGGCAGCAGACGCAGGATCCCCTTGCCCACCGTGGTCTTGCCGCAGCCGGATTCCCCCACAAGCGCGAGCGTGCGCGCCACCGGAATGTCCAGGCTTACCCCATCCACCGCCTTGACGTAACCCACGGTGCGCTGGAACAGCCCGCGCCGGATCGGGAAATGGATCTTGAGGTCGCGTACCTCCAGCAGCGGCGCCCCGGGCGCCGCTGCGGGAAGAGTGGGTACCGCCGTGGACAGGACAGGCGCAGCGGCCGGCGGGGTCACCGCCGGGTCCAGCAAATGGCAGCGCACACCGCCGCCGGCATCGGCGATCCAGCGTGGCGTATGGGTACGGCAATGGGCCCAGGCGCGCTCGCAGCGCTCGGCAAAGCGGCAGCCGACAAACGCCTGATCCAGCCGCGGCACGCTGCCGGGGATGGCGGCCAGAGCGCGGTCGCGCGCCTCGATGCGCGGCAGGGCGGCAAACAGCTGCTGTGCGTACGGATGCCGCGTGGCGGCAAAGAACTGCTCCCGGGGCGCCGCCTCCACCAGCTCGCCGGCATACATCACCGCCACCCGGTGAGCCATGTCCGCCACCACACCCAGATCGTGGGTGATGAACAGCATCGCCATGCCGCACCTGGCCTGCAGCTCGCGCAACAGCGCCAGCACCTGCGCCTGGATGGTGACATCCAGCGCCGTGGTCGGCTCGTCCGCGATCAGGAGATCCGGTTCGCAGGCAAGCGCCATGGCGATCATCACCCGCTGCTTCATGCCGCCGGAGAGCTGGTGCGGGTAGCTCTCCAGCATGCGGACGGGATCGGGAATGCCCACCGCGTCCAGCAGCTCGAGGCTGCGGCGCCTGAGCGCCGCCCCGCTCAAGCGTTTGTGCTGGGCCAGCGGCTCGCCGATCTGCCGTCCGACGGTGAGCACCGGATTGAGACTGGTCATCGGCTCCTGGAAAATCATTGCAATGCGCGCCCCGCGCAGCGGCCGCATCGCCACCTCCGGCAGACTCAGCAGGTCCTGGCCATCGAAGCGCACGCTGCCCCCGGCGATGCGCGCCCCCGGTGCCAGCAGGCGCAGGATCGCCAGCGCAGTGACGGACTTGCCGCAGCCGGACTCGCCCAGCAGGGCCAGGGTCTCGCCGCGCTCGAGGTCGAAGCTCACGCCATCCACCGCGCGCAGCACGCGCGCGCCGGACTCGAACCAGACGCGCAGATCGTCCACACGCAGCAGCGGCATCATCGCACCCTCGGATCGAACGCATCACGCACCGCGTCCGCGAACAGGTTCGCCGCGAGCACGAGGGTGAACATGAACAGGAAGGCCGCCGTGAGCGGCCACCAGACGATGGGTTCCCGCGCCAGTTCCAGCCGCGCGCTGTTGATCATGTTGCCCCAACTGTGCATGGTGGGATCGACGCCGACACCCACATAGGCCAGCAGGGCCTCGGCCAGCACCAGACCACTGAAATCCAGCGTCACCGTGATCAGCACGATGTGCATGACGTTGGGCAGGATATGGCGGCTCATGATCTTGGCGTGGCCCACCCCGAAGGCCTGCGCGGCCTGCACGTACTCCATCTCGGCGAGCTTGAGGGTTTCGCCGCGCAAAAGCCGGCACAACCCCGTCCAGCTCATCACGCCCAGGATCAGGCACAAAAACAGCAGGCGGAAATCGGCGCGCTCGGCCACCGATTCGAACGCATCCTTGTTGAGGTCCATGTACACCTGCATCATCAGCACCGCCGCCGCGATGAGCAGTACGCCCGGGATCGAATTGAGTGTGGTATAGACGTACTGGATGATGTCATCGACCCAGCCCTTGAAGTAGCCCGCCATGATGCCGAGCGCCAGCGCGAACGGCAGCATCACCAGGGTCGTGAGGGTACCGATCACGAGGCCAGTACGGATGCTCTTCAGCGCCAGATACAGCACGTCCTGCCCCACCTTGTCGGTGCCGAACACGTGATAGCCGTCCGCCAGCAGAGCCAGCACCGCCCCCACCCACAGGAGGACACCGACGGTCGCCAGCATCGCGCGCCACGGTAATACGCATTCGCCTTTCACGAGCCGCCGCAAGCCCACGCGCCACGCCACGCCGCCTGCCAGCACAAGCCACAACAACACCGCGATCAGCGTGCCCTTCAGCACCCGCTGGCGCACGTCCGCCCCTGCGGCGCCGGGGTCGTCGCCCAGGTGCGCGCCGCCGTGTTTGAGGCGCGGATAGGTGCGCAGGATGCCGCCCCCCGGCACCTCCAGTGTCTCCATCGCGTACAAATGGGTGGCCAGCGGCGCCGAATAGGTTTTTTCACCACGGCTTCGCAAGGGCGCCACCAGCTTGTCGAAGATGCTCACCGGCTCGGTCGCGTATTCCAGCGCCTGGCCCGGCGTTGCCGCCGGCAGGGCCTCGCGCAGATGGATGGAGTCGAGCAGGCCAATGAGCACGAAAACCGACAGCACCACCGCCGCACTCATCGCCACTGGACGCCTGGCCACCTTGCGCCATGGCGCACGGAGATGCTCCTTGGCGCGCACGCGCCAGGCATACAGGCCGATGGCCAGCACCAAGAGCCACACCAGCACGTCGGTCCAGAGGAGCACCAGTTTCATTGCAGCCGGATCCGCGGGTCGACGAGGGTATAGGAAATGTCGGTGAGCAAAAGGCCGACGATGTAAAGGACTGCACCCAGGAACACCATCGCATGCACGATGGCGAAGTCCTGGCTGCGGATGGCATCGATGGTGTAGCTGCCGAGCCCGGGGATGCCGAAGAAGGATTCCGAAATCAGGCTGCCCATGAACAGGGTGGGAATCACCACCACCGCTCCGGTGAGGATGGGGATGAGGCCATTCTTCAACACGTGACGGAACAGCACCACCCGCTCCGCCAGACCCTTGGCGCGCGCCGTGCGCACGTAATCCTTGCCCATCTCCTCGACGAAGATGGTGCGGTACCAGCGCGCACCGCTGCCGATGCCGGACACCACACCGATGGCCACCGGCAGGACGAGGAACTTCACCGCATCGAGACCATCCTGGTAACCCGAGATGGGCACCAGGTGCCACAGCTTGCTCACCAGGAACTGGCCGCCGATGATGTAGAAGAGGCCCGAAACCGACATCATCGCCACGCACAGCACGACCCCGGCGTAATCCACGTAGGTGGCGCGGAAGAACGCCAGCAGCAGGGCGAAGGTGATGTTGACCAGCAGACCGATGATGAACACGGGCACGGCGAGCGCGAGACTGGGCCACATGCGCGTCCTGATGTCATGGCCGATGTCGCGTCCGTCGTCGGCGGCCCCGAATTCGAAGGCGAACATCGGCACCGCCTTGGTGAAAAAGATGGTCTCGGTGAGCTTTCCCGCACCCGGCGCATCCGGGTTCACGAACAGCGGCTTGTCGTAGCCATGCTCGCGCTTCCACTTCTCGATCGCCTCGGGCGTGACGTGCTTCATGCCCAGATGCACCCGCGCCATGTTGTCAGGCGTGTTGACGGCGAAGAACAGCACGAAGATCAGCACGTTCACCCCGATCAGGATCGGAATGGCGTAGGCGATGCGGCGCAGGATATAGCCGATCATGGCCGTGCCTTCGGGGCCGCATGCAGGCGGCGCCAATAGCCGATGGCCGCCGGCGCGATCGCCAGCGCCAACAGCAGCGCGAGCAGCGCGAGCGGCCACAGCACCGGCCTATTCCACTCGGCACGCTTGCGCTCGCGCAGGGCAGGGTCGATGCGCAGGTACTTGAGGCCGTTGTTGGCCATCAGGTTCGGCTTCGCATTGTGATACCAGCTATGGTAGAGCGCGTAGCTCTTGGGGTAGAAACCCCACACCCAGGGTGCGTCGCGGCGTGCGATCTCCACCATTTGGTCGATCACCGCCTGACGTGCGGGACCGTTGTCCATGTGCTTCATCTGTGCGAACAGGCGGTCGAATTCCGGATTTTCGTAGTTGGCGGCATTCTCGCCGCCGAGGCCGACTTTCTTGCTCGGGCCGTAGAGCAGGAACAGGAAATTCTCCGGATCCGGATAGTCGGCGTTCCAACCCCATTCGAAGATCTGCGCGTCACCCTTGCGCATCTTGTCCTGGAAGCGGTTGTAGTCGGTGGCCCGGATGACGAGCTGGATGTCGATCTTGCGGAACTGCTTCGCCAGCCATTCCAGCCGTGCCTTGGCGTCGGGCCCGGTGGCGGCGGTGTCGAAGTAGAGGATCAGGGGCCGCCCGGTGGCTGCGTCGCGGCCGTTGGGATAGCCGGCCTCGGCAAGCAGGCGCTTTGCCTCCGCGATGGGCTTGCGCTGTGGGCGGCCGTTCACCCAGTCATAGACATAGGGGTTGACCCCCGCCTCGCCCTCGCGGTAGCCGAAGATGCCGGGCGGCAGCGGCCCCTGGGCGGGGATGCCGCGGCCGTTGCGGAAGATGGAGATCAACTCCTCGTAATCCACCGCGATCGAGATGGCCTGGCGCAGCTTGCGGGCACGTTCCGACAAGCCACCCACCACCGGGTCGAGCATGTTGAAGCCCATGTAGCCGATGGTGGTGGCGACCGTGGTGACGAGGCGGATGTCCTTTTGTGCCAGCTCCGGGGTGAGCGTGGCTTCCCCCGTGGCGCCGATGCGTACCGCCTGATCGAAGGTGTCGGAGGTGATGCCGGAAGCATCGTAGAACCCCTGCAGAAATTTGTTCCAGTAGGGAATGTCCTCCTTTTCCAGGCTGTACACCGCGCGATCGATGAAGGGAATCGGCCGCCCCGCATCCGTGAGCAGCCCGCGTGCCGCGTCCTCGGCCTCGCCCTCCGACGGATAGGTCTCGCCGCGGAAATTGGGATTGCGCACCAGCACCATGCGGCGGTTGGGATTGTTTTCCGTGAGCATGTAGGGGCCCGTGCCCACCGGGAACCAGTCCAGCACCAGGTTCTTCGCGCGCATGCCCGGTTGGGCATAGAAGCGTTCCGCCTCCCATGGCACCGGGGCGAAGAAGGGCATCGCCAGCCAATAGAGGAACTGCGGATACTTGCCCTTGATGCGTACCCGGTAGGTGTAGCGATCCAGCGCGGTCGCGCCCTCGAGGGGATAACGGTTGAGATCCAGGTAGTCGTCCGGGTTCGGCAGTGCGCGCTGCGCTGCCGCCAGGGTCTCGCCGTAGGCCTTCAGCCCCACGATGTAGTCACTCATCAGACCGAAGATGGGCGAATTGAGGCGCGGATGGGCAAGCCGCTTGATCTGGTACACGTAGTCCTCCGCCACCAGCTCGCGCGTCCCATGCTCAGGGAAATCCGCCAGGGTGTCGATGCCCGCCAGTTGCGCGCGGGACAGGTCGTGATACAGGAACTGGCCCCGCCCATCGCGCGCAAAGGCAGGATGGGGCTGATAGCGGATGCCGGGGCGAATCCGGATCAGGTATTCACTGTAGGCGATGCGTTCGGCCGGCGCGTCGGCGGGCAACGGGCGCCCGGCGGCGTCGAAGAAACGCACCTCGGGCATCGACGCGGCGGTGAGGGGCTCCAGCGTGTAAGGGCGCTTGAGGTAATGGTACTGCAGCGGCGGCTCGTAGATCTGGCCGGTGAAGACCACCTCGTTGGATGAATAGGAGCGCGCCGGGTCGAGATGCTTGGGACGCTCGGCAAACACGCTGTACAGGATGTTCTGGCCGCGCCAGGCTTCGGGATAGGGGTCGTTCCACGGTGCCTTGCCGCAGCCGCCCAGCCAGGGCAGCGCAAGCAGCAGACAGGCAAGTCGAAGCAGGACGGGCATGGCGTACAAGTGTAGCCGATTTCGCGCAGCGCCCGGGCGTGTCCTTAAGCTATAATCCGCCCTCTCCGAACCAGGCACAGGAATGCGTCATGGGCTTTCTCGCCAACAAGAAGATTCTCATCACCGGTCTGCTGTCCAACCGCTCCATCGCCTACGGCATTGCGCGCGCCTGCCAGCGCGAAGGCGCGACGCTGGCCTTCACCTACCAGGGCGAGCGCACCCGCGAGCGGGTGCTGGAACTGGCCAAGGAATTCCACGCCGAACTCGTCTTCGAATGCGACGTGGCCTTCGACGAGCAAATCGAGCGCCTGTTCGCAGACCTCGGCCGCCACTGGGACGGCCTCGACGGCATCGTGCACTCGGTCGCCTTCGTGCCCAAGCAGGCGCTCTCCGGCGATTACCTGAGCTCGGTGACCCGCGAATATTTCCGCATCGCTCACGATATCAGCGCCTACAGCTTCACCGCGCTGGCAAAGGCGGCATTGCCGCTGATGGAAGGACGGCCCGCCGCCCTGCTGACCCTCTCCTACCTCGGTGCGATCCGCTCGGTGCCCAACTACAACGTCATGGGGCTCGCCAAGGCAAGCCTGGAATCGAGTGTCTATTACCTGGCCCAGAGCCTGGGTGCAAAGGGCATCCGCGTCAACGGCATCTCCGCCGGCCCGATCAAGACCCTGGCCGCCTCCGGCATTGCCGATTTCGGCAAGATCCTCGATTTCGTCGAACGGAACGCGCCTTTGAAGCGCAATGTCACTATCGACGAAGTCGGTAACGTCGCCGCCTTCCTCCTCTCGGACCTGGCCTCGGGCGTCACCGGCGAAATCACCTACGTGGATGCCGGCTTCAACACCACCGTCGGCAGTTTCTGAGGCCTAAACATCGGCCACCCGCTGCCGATATTCCCAGGTGTCCAACGGAGCAGGGTACACCATGGGTTCGTCCGTCATCAGCCGCATCGAAGCAGACCAAGGCACGCTGGTGCTGGGAGGGCGCTTCGATTTTGCATTGCATCGCGATTTCCGCGCGGCCTGTGACCGTTTGCTCGGGGACGAGCACATCCACACCCTGGCGGTGGACCTCCACGGGGTGGATTATCTTGACAGCTCGGCGCTGGGGATGCTGCTCCTGCTGCGGGAAAAGGCTCTGGCGCGCAAGCTCGAGATGCGGCTTCTGCATCCGCGTGGCGCGGTGCGCCAGGTCCTCGAGGTCGCCAATTTCGACCGCCTCTTCCACATCGTCTGAAGGGCCCCGTGCGGACCACCGCCCCACCCATGGAGCGCGATGCCGGATCGACACGCCCGTGTCGGGACATGGCACACCGCATCGAGGCGGAGCACCGCTTCGCCCGCCATTTGCTGGAACAGTTGATCCGCCCCGACGCCGTCGCGGACGACGGCGTGCGCACCTGGATCGCCCCGGGTAGCCACTGCGGCGGCGACGCCTTCGCCTGGGCACACACGCCCGCCAGGGTGCGTTACATCCTGCTTGCCGACGCCGCCGGGCATGGGCTTGCGGCTGCCATCAGCGTCCTGCCGCTCGTGGAATCCTTTTACGCCATGGTGGAAAAGGGCTGCGCGCCGGCCAGCGTCGTGCGCGAACTCAACCGCAAGGCGCATCGGCTGCTGCCTCGGGAATATTTCGTCGCCGCGGCCCTCGCCGCCATCGACCCGGAGAACCGCACCGTACAGGTGTGGAACGGCGGGCTGCCCGAAGTCCTGTTCGTTGACGATCACGGCCGGCTCGCGCGCGTCTGGCCATCGCGGCATCCCCCGCTGGGCGTGTTGCCGGACGCCGCCTTCGACAGCATCTGCGAGCCTTACGTCTGGCCGGTTTCGGGTGACTTGTTGTTCTGCTCGAATGGTGTACCGGCACGGCTGGATGCAAGTGGGATTGCGTTTGGGATGCAGCGCGTGGCGGACACCTTTGCCCACCCCAAGGGCACCGGACGCTTCCGTCACCTCACTGCGCTGCTGGAGTGCCACGGCGCGGGAGTCGAGCAGGCGGACGATGCGATCATGGTCGTCGCACGTTGCGAGCCGGCCGAGGCCCGGACCGCTGCCGGGGCCCCGGCACCGCCTGCCAAGCTGGCGGCGTCAGCCGATGAGCCCCGCTGGGTGCTTGCCCTGCGACTCGGCGTAGCCGAGCTCAAGAGCCTCGACGTGCTGCCCTTTTTCGTGAACTGGCTCAACCTGCTCGGCATTCCGGCATCCCAGAGTGAGCAGATCTTCCTCATCCTCGGGGAGTTGTTCAACAACGCGCTCGACCACGGCGTCCTTCGGCTGGACTCCCGGCTGAAGGCGGAACCCGAAGGATTCGCCCGCTACCTCGAGGAACGCGCCACGAGGCTCGCCGCACTCGAAGCAGGCAGCATCGAGATTCGCATGGAACGCAGCCGGCAGGAGGATGGGGACTGGCTGGAGATCCATGTGGAAGACAGTGGCGAAGGTTTCGATGTAGCGGCACGGGCGGGCCGCACGATGCCCGCAGACCGGCTGCCCAGCGGCCGGGGCATCGCCCTGATCCGCCGTCTGGCTCAACACCTCGACTACAACGCCAAGGGCAACGCCGCCCATGTGCGGTATCGACTCAACGGATGAACAACGATGTCAAGCACCAGCGAACGCCACCCACGGGACACGACGCAAACGCGGGAATTCCTCTTCACCGACCAGGATTTCGAGCGCATCCGCCGGCTCATCTACGACCATGCCGGCATCGCCCTCACGCCGGTGAAGCGTGACATGGTCTACAGCCGGCTTGCGCGTCGCCTGCGCGCCACCGGGCTACGCACCTTTGCCGACTATCTGCAGCGTCTGGAGCAGGGCGACAGCAGCGAGCTGGAGGCCTTCACCAATTCCCTCACCACCAACCTCACGGCCTTTTTCCGCGAGCAGCACCATTTCCCCCTCCTTCAGGCGCATCTGCGCCCGCGCATGCACAAGGGCACGATCACGATCTGGTGCGCGGCGGCCTCCACCGGCGAGGAGCCCTATTCCATTGCCATGAGTGTGGCGGAACTCTACGGACACATTCCCAGCAACGTGCGCATCCTCGCGTCCGATCTGGACACCGGCGTGCTGGAAAAGGCGCGCGCGGGCATCTACCCGATGGAGCGTCTGGAGAAGGTCCCGGAGGCCCTGCGGCGCAAGTACTTTCTCAAAGGCAGCGGCGCCCAGACTGGGCAGGCACGGGTGCAACCGGACCTGCAGTCGCTGATCACCTTCCGCCAGATCAACCTGCTCGCGCCCACCTGGCCCATGCGGGGCCCATTCGACGTGATTTTCTGCCGCAACGTGATGATCTACTTCGACCGCCCCACCCAGCGCAAGATCCTGGAGAAATTCGTGCCTCTGATGGCGCCGGACGGCCTGCTGTTCGCCGGCCACTCCGAGAGCTTTCACCACTCTGCGGATCTGTTCAAGCTGCGCGGCCATACCGTCTACGAACTCACGCCGGCGGCCCAGGCACAGGCCTGCCGTGGGGGACGCTAACGTGCGCGGCGCCGCTGCCCAGCCCACCCGGCGCATCAAAGTGGTCGTGGTCGACGACTCGGCGCTGATCCGCAGCCTGCTGCGGGAAATCCTCGAACGCGCGCCCGACATGGAAGTGGTGGGCGTGGCGCCGGACCCGATCGCAGCGCGGGAGCTGATCCGCCGCACCAACCCGGATGTGATCACCCTCGATGTGGAAATGCCGAGAATGGACGGGCTGGCCTTCCTCGAAAAGCTCATGCGTCTGAAGCCCACGCCGGTGGTGATGATCTCGTCCCTGACCGAGCGCAACTCCGAGCTCACCCTGCGCGCCCTCGAGCTCGGGGCGGTGGATTTCGTGACCAAGCCCAAGATCGACATTGCCGGCGGCATGCAGGCTTATGCAGAGATGATCATCGAGAAAGTACGCGCCGCCCATGGCGCCCGACTGCGTCGTCCGCCTTCGAATCCGGTCGGCGAACGCCTGTCCGCCGACGCCGTGCTCCCCGCCGTGGCGAATCCGATCGCCTCCACGGAAAAACTCATCATCATCGGCGCCTCCACCGGCGGGACCGAGGCGATCAAGGAATTCCTCATGCGCATGCCGGCGGACTGCCCCGGCATCCTGATCACCCAGCACATGCCGGAGGCGTTCACCCACTCCTTCGCGAAGCGCCTCGATTCGGTATGCCGCATCAGCGTGAAGGAGGCCGCCGAGGGCGACCGCGTCCTGCCCGGCCACGCCTATGTCGCCCCGGGCCATTCGCACCTACTGCTCGCCCGCAGCGGCGCCAATTACCTCTGCACCTTGAACCAGGGGCCGCCGGTGAACCGCCACCGCCCCTCGGTGGACGTGCTGTTCCGCTCCGCTGCCAACTGTGCGGGGGCCAATGCCATCGGCGTCATCCTCACCGGCATGGGCAAGGATGGCGCCGAAGGCATGCTGGAGATGAAGCGCGCCGGGGCGCGCACCTTCGCCCAGGACGAGGCAAGCTGCGTGGTCTACGGCATGCCGAAGGAGGCCGTCGCGATCGGCGCAGTGGACGAGGTGGCGCCCCTGACCGAGCTGCCGGCCCGGGTGCTGGCGCATCTCGCCCACATGGGCGGACGCGCCATTCGGGTCTAGCGCTCCACCGCCTTGGCGAGCAGGTCCTCGCGCACCTTGATCTTGGCGTTCTGTTTCAGGCTTTCGAGATAGGCACGCGCGGTCTGTTCCGCCAATGCCTCGCGCATGATCGACGGCAACAGCCGTTCCGCCTGCTGACGCAGCGACTCGGACTGTCCGACCCGGGTAATCCTGAGCACCACGTAGCTGCCATCCTCCAGCGCGGCCCCGGCATAGGCGGGCAGCACGCGAGCATCGGCACGGAACAGCGCTTCGACCTCGGTACGGCCGATGCCCTCGCGCCCGGCCTGCTCGCGATCGATGCGGCGCGGCGGCGCAAACGCCACCTGCACCGCCTTGCCGGCGACCAGGTCCGCGAGCAGCGCCTCGCCGCGCGCACGGGCCAGCGCCGCCGCACGCTCGCGCTTGAGCGTGTCCACGATCTGCGCCACCACCTCCTCCAGCGGCCGTTTGCCTGCGGGTTGATACTGGGCGACCCGGGCCGCCACGAACACGTTGGGGCTGACCTCGATCGCCTCGGTATTGCGACGCTCCTTGAGCGCTTCGGGCGCAAACACCGCGGCCAGCACGCGCTCGTGGCCAAGGGGGCCTGCCGGCGGCCGACCGCGCTCGATCCACTCGCTCGTGTGCACCGTGAGCCCGAATTGCTCCGCCGCCGGCTTGAGACTCTCCGGCCGGGCATAGACGGCATCGCCAAACAGCTCGGCCTGCTCGTTGAAGCGCCGCAGCGCGAGCTCCCGCCGCGCGCCCTCCCGCGCCAGCTCCTTGACCTCCTCATAGGGTCGCTGCTTTGCCGGTTCGACGGCGCTCACGGTGACGAGGTGCAGGCCCGCGGGCGTCTGCACCGGCCCGGCCACCTCGCCCACCGCCAGCTTGAATGCCACCTCCTCCAGCCCGGGAAACACCGTGCCGCGCTTGATCGAACCGAGCGAGCCGCCACGGGCTGCGGTGGATGGATCCTGCGAATGCACCCGGGCCAACTCGCCAAAGCGACGCGGATCCGCCCTGAGGGTTTCCAGCAGGGTCTGCGCCTGCGTGCGCGCCGCCTGCTGCCGTTCGGCGCTCGCATCGGGCGGCACGCGAATGAGGATGTGCGCCACCGTACGCTGCTCGGGGGTGGAGAATTGCGCCAGGTGAGTTTCGTAATAGGTACGTGCCTCGGCGTCGCTCACCTGCACGTTCGCCAGCAGGGTCTCGGGCGAGAACACCACATACTCGAGCCGCACGCGTTCAGGCACGGTGGTGAAGGTGCCGTCGCGCTCGTAGAACGCCTGGATCGCGGCCGCCTCCACCGTCACCTGCTGGATGAAATCCTCCGGGCGCAGCAACAGGCGCGCCACTTCGCGCTCCTCCGCCATCGCCTGGGCGAGGCGCCCCAGCGCCTCCCGGGAGACGATGCCGGTCTGTACGCGGAAGGTCAGCAGATCGCGCACCAGCACCTCCTGCGCAATGCTCGCCAGATACTGCTTGCGCGTCAGACGAGCGGCTTCCAGCACACGCTTGAAGCGCGCCTCCGAGAACTGGCCGTTCTCCTGGAACACGGGGTCGCGCTGCACTGCGGCGATCAGCGCCGCCTCATCGACGCCGTAGCCCGCGCCGAGGGCGGCCTGGGTCAGGAGCCGCTGTTTTACCATCTCGTCCAGCACGCGCCGGGCAAGTGCGGGGTTTTTGAGCACGGTGTCGCTACGCTCACCCGCCTGGCGCAGCCGGTTCTGCTCTCGTTTCAGCGCCTCCTCGAATTCAAGCCGGGGAATCTTTTCGTCACCCACCTTGGCCACCCACTCGACGCCCGCGCCGCTGCGGTTGTAGGTGTCGATGCCAGTCCAGGCGAAGGCCAGGATCAGAATGCCCAGGATGATGCGCGCACCCCAGCCCTTCATCTTTTCGTGCATCGAATCAGCGATCATCGCAACCCTCGTCTGCGCCCGCGCGCGTCGCAAAAAAAAGGGCGAGCCCCTGGGCTCGCCCTGGTATGGCGGAGTGGACGGGACTCGAACCCGCGACCCCCGGCGTGACAGGCCGGTATTCTAACCGACTGAACTACCACTCCTGAAACCGACACTGGTGGGTGCTGAGGGGATCGAACCCCCGACATTCGCCTTGTAAGGGCGACGCTCTACCAGCTGAGCTAAGCACCCCAAAACACAGTCCCCGGCCAGCCTGCGCACCCTGCTCCAGACTGCTCCGGGGACTCGGTGTTGCACGGGCCCCGTCACCGGGCCGTGCCCGTTTCAAAGCCTGTTAGTTTAACGAATCTTTGAGCGCTTTGCCAGCCCGAAACTTCGGCACCTTGGCGGACTTGATCTTGAGCGTTGCCCCGGTGCGGGGATTGCGCCCGTTGCGGGCAGCGCGCTTGCCCACATAGAAGGTTCCAAAACCCACCAGGGTCACCGTCCCACCCTTTTTCAGGGTCGTCTGCACGGCCCGCATCGCGGCTTCCAGCGCCCGGCCCGCGGCGGCCTTGGACAGGTCGGCCTCGGCCGCAATGGCATCGATTAATTCGGTTTTGTTCACGTGTAGCCCCCTTTTCGCTGTGTTTGGCCCGTGCCTGCGGCCGGGAGGGTCTTTATAGCAGCCGCGATTTCGCCATGTCAAGGCAAGCTCACGGTGAGGGCGCAAAACGGCCGTCCGCCTCGGCGCAATCGACGGCAACGAGCGAAATGTCGTCATGGGCGCGCGCGCCGTCCAGATGCCGGCTCACGGCGCCGACCAGGGCCTGGAATCCACCGGCGCGCAAGGACGCGAGCAGCCTTTCCTCGCCGAAGGCATTGCCGGCCGCGTCCTGCGCTTCGACCAGTCCATCCGAGAACAACACCAGCCGCAGGGGAAGGTCGCGGGATTGCAACACTTCCGTACTGGCATCGAATTGCGCCCCATCCAGAATGCCGAGCGCCATGTGACGCGAGCGGAAACGCGCTTGCACCTCGCCGTTTCGCGTGATGAGCAGGGCGTCCGGATTGCCGCCATTCCATACCTCCACCGTGCGGTTGCGGCGGTCCACGCAGGCGAGTGTGGCCGCGACGAAGAAGCCGCGTGGGATCTGCCTGCGCAGGGAGGTGTTCATCTCGCTCACGATCACCGGCAGGGTGATGCCCCGCTCGGTCATGGTGCGGAAGATCTGCGCGATCGGCAGCAGTGGCAGCGCCGCCGTGAGCCCATGCCCCATCGCGTCTGCATGCAACACATACAGATGTCCGAAACGCGAGCGGCCGGCGATCAAGAGATCACCGCTGAAGCGCGTGGCCGGCTCGAGCCACATGTTGAGACCCGGCTCGTCGATGTTCGCGGAACGGATCATCAGCTCCATCAGCTCGCGCGCCGTGTCCTGCTCCTGCTCCGCGGCCTGCCGATAGCGCTCCAGCTCCTCGCTGGTGGCCGCGAGACGCGCCTGTACCGCGGCGATGCGGCGCATGGCACGCATCTTGGTGGCGAGCAGGGCGAGGTCGATGGGTTTGGTGAGATAGTCATCACCACCGGCATCCAGCCCGCGCATCACGTCCTCCCGGTGGCTCAACGCGCTGAGATAGATGATGGGCACCCAGTCGTCGGGGTCGAGGGCACGGATGCGCGCGGTGGTCTCGATGCCGCTCATGCCGGGCAGCATCACGTCCATCAGCACCAGGTCCGGCCGCTCACGCTGGTAGGCCGCCAGCGCCTCTTCCCCGCTTTGGGCCGTCACCGCCGTATGCCCGGTCTGCTCCAGCCACTGTTGCAAGAGCGCCACGTTCTGCGGCAGGTCGTCCACCACCAGCACACGCATACCGTTCATCACACCCTGCCCTCCGGTTCGGCGAAACGCCGGCGAATGTCCAGAAAAGCTTCCAGATGGGTGAAGAAAAGATCCAGCAGGACGGGATCGAAGTGCTCGCCCCGCTGCGAGCGCATGAAGGCAAGGGCCTCCTCGAGCGCCCAGGCGCGCTTGTAGGGTCGCGCGCTGGTCAAGGCGTCGAACACGTCCGCCACCGCCACGATCCGCCCCACCAGCGGGATCGCCTCGCCGGCCAGCGCGCGCGGATAGCCCGTGCCATTCCATTTCTCGTGATGGGCGAGCGCGATGTCGCGCGCCATCTGGAGCAACGGCGCCGAATGTCCGTCCAACAGGTCGGCGCCGATCTGCGCATGGGTCTTCATGATCTCCCACTCCTCGGCATCGAGCCGTCCGGGCTTGAGCAGGATGCGATCGGGGATGCCGATCTTGCCGATGTCGTGCATGGGGCTGGCGTTGAACAGCAGCTCTACCTCCGCTTCCTGCATTTCCGCCAACTGTCCGAGCAGGCGCGAGTAGTGGCTCATGCGGATGATGTGCAAGCCGGTCTCGTTGTCGCGGTATTCCGCCGCGCGCCCCAGCCGCTGGATGATCTCGAGCCGGGTGTCATGAAGCTCCTGTGTGCGTTCACGCACACGCTCTTCCAGCACGGTGTTCTGCTGGCGCAGATGAAGATGGTAACGCTGCACTTCGAGCACGTTGCGCACCCGTGCCAGCAGTTCCGCCATGTCGAAGGGCTTGGAGAGGAAGTCACGGGCCCCGGCACGCAGGGCGCGCAGCCTGTGCTCCGTGCTGGTCTGTGCGGTGAGCACGATCACTGCCGGCCGCGGATCGAGGGTGGCAAGCTGCGCCATGACGGCAAAGCCGTCCAGATACGGCATGTTGAGATCCAGCAGCACCAGGTCGGTTTTCTGCTCCACCACCCGCGCCAGCACCTCCCGAGGGTCGGTCAACCCCCCCAGGCAGGAAAACCCGTCATGGGCCAGCATCTGCTCCAGCAGGCGCACATTGGCCGGCTCGTCGTCCACGATCAGAATGTGCGATGCGGTGAGCGGCGCCGGGCCCGGCAAAGGCAGATCAGGCTGATCCATCGTGCACCTCCGACGCGCGCAGATGACGCTCGACCGCGTCGAACAGCGCCGCAGCATCGAGCGGCTTGGTCAGGTAATCGTCGAAACCGGCCGCACGCGCACGCTCGACGTGCTCCGGCATTGCGTCGGCGGAGACCGCCAGCACCGGGATGCCTGCCGTGGCCGCATCCGCGCGCAGCCGTGTCAGCACCTCATAGCCATCCATGCCCGGCAAGTTGATGTCGAGCAAGATCAGATCCGGTACCGTCTCGCGTGCGAGCCGCAACCCGGCCTCCGGCTGCGCGGCCACCGTGAGCGTCACGTCCGGGAGCCGCTGGAACAGGCTCTGCATCAGGCGCACGTTGACCAAGTTATCCTCGATATAGAGCACATGCCCGCGCGTCGCGCGGGCGACATCCTGCGCCCCTTCGGCCACCTCGACCGCAGCGGAGGACTGGGGCCGATCGGCGATGGGCAGGGTGAACCAGAAGCGGCTACCCTCCCCCACCTGGCTTACGCAGCCGATGGTGCCACTCATCGCCTCCACGAGATGCTTGGCGATGGCCAGTCCAATGCCCGTGCCCTCCACGGTGCTGTCGTTGCCCACCAGCCGGTGGAAGGGTTCGAACAGTTCCGCCTGGCGTTCCGGGGCAATCCCCATGCCGGTATCGCTGACCTCGAAGCGCGCCACCGCGGGCCCATCGGCACGAACCCGCAAGCCGACATGCCCCCCGCTGCGGTTGTATTTGATGGCATTGGACAGCAGATTGAGCAGCACCTGCTTTACGCGCGTGCGGTCGCCCGTGACCATCAGACCCGGCGGCACATCCACCGGGTCCAGGGTGATGTCGTGGGACTGCGCCAGCGGGGTCGAAAGGGCCACACACTCCTGCACCACCTCCGCGCAGTCGATGGGCGCGGGCCTGAGCGCAAGACGCCCCGCCTCGATGCGCGCGAGATCCAGCACTTCATTGATGAGATCCAGCAGATGGTGGCCGGCATCGATGATTTCCTTCACGTTACCGCGGCTGCGGTCATCCAGCGCCGGATCGAGTTGCGTTAACTGGGCAAACCCCAGGATCGCGTTCAATGGCGTGCGCAGCTCGTGGGACATGCGCGAGAGGAATTCCGACTTGGCACGGTTGGCACGCTCGGCAAGGTCGCGGGCATGTTCGAGCTCGGCCTCGCGCACCTTCTCCGCAGTGATGTCCTGTACGGTCCCGGTGATGTGGGTGGGGTGCCCCTCGGGGTCGAACTTTGCCTTGCCCCGCAACCGGACCCAGCGCTGGGTGCCGTCGGCCAGCATGACGCGGCAGTCCACCTGCTGCACTTCGCGCGTGGCCATGGCGCTCGCCTGGGCTGCCTGCACCCGCGGCACATCCTCCGCCACCAGCCGGGCATAAAAGTCGCCCAGGGTGGGAGGCGGTCCGAACGGATCGCGCCCGAAGATGTCGTAGACCACCTCGGACCACTCCAGCAGACCGCTGCGCAAATCTGCCTTCCAATGGCCCAGGCGTGCGATCTGCTGCGCTTCACGCAGCAGTGCCTCGCTGCGCCGGAGCTCGAATTCCGCGCGCTTGCGTTCGCTGATGTCCCGCGCCACGGCGGTGACGATGCGCCGGCCCTGAAACACCATGCCGCGCAAGGCGATTTCCACCGGAAAGGTGCTGCCGTCCTTGCGCCGGTGCAGGGTTTCGAATTGCACCGTGGCCGCGGCCGGCGCGAGCGCCTGGTCAAACAGGCGCGTGAGCCGCTCACGCTCCCCTGCGGGCTTGATATCACAGGGATCGAGCGCCAGCAGTTCACTGCGGCTGTAGCCCAACACGGCGGCGGCGGCTTCATTGCAGTCGACGAAGCGCCGGGTTTCCTGGTCGATGATGTAGATCCCGTCCGGGCTGGCGTCGAGCGCAGCGCGGAATTGCCTCAGCATATCGTCCGACCGGGTGCGCTCGGTCACGTCCTGCACCGTGCCACGCAGGGCAACCACGCGTCCACGGTCATCGAAGATCGCATCCGCGAGCTCGTGCACCCAGCGCACCTCGCCGTCGGGACGCACGATGCGGTGCACCACGTCATGCCGGCCGGTGTGTTGCGCACGAAGTTCGCTCGCCTTCACCAGGGGCACGTCCTCCGGGTACACACAGGCATAGAAATTGTCGTAGCTGGGTGCGAACTGTTCCGGCGTGGTCCCGAAAATGCGATAAATCTCCTCCGACCACTTCACGGTTTTGCGGACCAGATCCGCCTCCCAGTGTCCCAGTTGCGCAAGGCGCTGCGCCTCACGCAGCCGCGCCTCGCTTTCACGCAGGGCCTGCTCCGCCTCCACCCGGGCGGTGACGTCGGCCTGCACCCCGATGAAGTGGGTCAGCACGCCCCTGTCGTCCCGCACCGGCGCCATGACCAGTTCGTTCCAGAAGCGGGTGCCGTCCTTGCGGTAGTTGCGGATCAGCACCCGCGCCGGCTCGCCTTTCGCCAAGGCTGCGCGCAAGACCGTCAGCCCCGGCTGATCGGCGTCGCCATTCTGCAGGAAGCGGCAGTTGCGCCCCAGCGCCTCTTCCGCCGTATAACCGGTGATGCGGGTGAAGGCGGGGTTCACATAGATCAGGGGCAGGTCCGGGGCGCGCGCATCGGCGATGGCGATCCCGTCCTCGCTTGCCTCCATGGCGCGGGCCTGCAGGCGCAGGGTCTCCTGGGAGCGTTTGAGGGCAGTGATGTCGGTGCGGATGGATACGTATTGGATTGGCACGCCGTGCGCGTCCAGGAAGGGCACGATGGTGCTCGCCACCCAGTACAGAGAGCCGTCCTTGCGACGGTTGCAGATCTCCCCCTGCCAGGTGCGGCCGCTGGCGATGGTGGCCCACATCTCCTCGTAGAAGGCCGCGTCGTGGACGCCGGATTTGACGATGCGGTGATTGTGTTCCAGCAGCTCTTCGCGCGTGTAGCCGCTCACCTCGCAGAACTTGTCATTGACGTAGGTGATGATGCCGCGATGATCCGCCACGCTGACGATGGCATGGGCATTGAGGGTGTTGCGCAGCCGTTCGAGCTGGGCGCGGCATTGCTGCAGGTCTTCGGGGATGGGGGTCATGGCGTGAGGTTCGGCGTGTCAAGATTCATTCGAGTCGGGCGAGCACCGCCTCCAGGGTCTGAAACAGTCGTCCCATCTCCACCGGCTTGGTGAGATAGGCGACGAAGCCGGCCGCGAGCGCGCGCGCCGCGTCTTGTTCCATGGCGTCGGCGGACAACGCCACCACCGGGATGTCACGGGTGAGCGGATCCGCGCGCAGGGCTTCCAGGACGGCGAATCCGTCGTCTCCAGGCAGATGGATGTCGAGCAGTATCAGCTCCGGCCGCCGCTCACGCGCAAGCCGCAGCCCTGCCTGCCCGTCGCGGGCGCCCACCAGGGTGTAGCCGCGTCGCAGCGCGAACATGGCCTCCACCACGCGCAGATTGGCGGCGTTGTCCTCGATGTAGAGCACCGTGGCACCCCCGGCCCGCTCCACCCTCGCCTCGAGGGCGGGCTCGGCCGGCGCCGGCGGCACCTGTGGCAGTTCGATGAAGAACGTGGAACCGAGGCCAGGCGTCGACTCCAGATCGATGCGGCCGCCCATCAGGTTTACCAGCTGCTGACTCAGGGCCAGACCGATGCCGGTGCCCTCGATGTCACTGTGTTCCGCCCCCAGGCGCTCGAAAGGCCGGAACAGCGCCGCGCGAGACTCCGGCGCGATACCCGGCCCGGTATCACGCACCGCAATGCGCACCCGTTCCCCACCGATGGGCTCGCAGCGGATTTCCACGGTGCCGCCGTCGTGGTTGTATTTCATCGCGTTGGAGAGCAGGTTCACCAGGACCTGCCGCAGCCGCAGGGGGTCGGCCATCACCGCAAGTGCCGGCGCGCAATCCTGCACCACGTGCAAGCGCCGTGACTGGGCGAGGCCCTGCAACATCTGCAAGGCCTGGTGGATGACCGTCGCCACCGTCACCGCCTCACGGGTCACCGACAGCCGGCCGCTTTCGATACGTGATAGGTCGAGCAGTTCGTTGATCAGCTCGAGCAGGTGGGCGCCGGCCCGGTGGATCTCGCCCACCCAGTCCTTTTCCGCTTCCTTGAGCGGCCGTAGCGCCAGCACTTGGGCAAAGCCCAGGATCGCATTCAGGGGCGTGCGCAGCTCGTGGGACATGCGCGCCAGGAACTCGCTCTTGGCGCGGGCGGCGGCTTCCGCCGCCTCCTTGGCGCGGGTGAGTTCCACCTCTACGCGCTTGCGCTCGGTAATGTCCTGCACCGTGCCCATCAGCCGCCACGGCCCGCCCGCCGCATCCCGCTCCGCCACGGCTTCCTCGTGCACCCAGCGCTCTTCCCCGTCCGGCCGCAGGATGCGGTGGTCCACCTGATAATTCGTGCCCCTGGCAAAGGCCGCCGCCACCGCCTCTCTCACCCGCGCCACATCCTCAGGATGGACACAGGAGAAGAATGCCTGCTCGTTCGGCGTGAAGGTCGCCGGGTCCTGGCCAAAGATGCGGTAGACTTCCTCCGACCATTCGAGCACGTCCCGTTGCAGATCGTGGGTCCAGTGCCCCAGATGGGCGATCTCCTGGGCGCGCTTCAGCTGCGCCTCGCGCTGGGCGAGTTCCGCCGTGCGTGCCTCCACCAGCCGCTCCAGGTGGTTGCGGTAGCGTTCGAGCTCCGCACGCGCCGCTTCGCGCGCGCTCACGTCCTTTTGCACCGCGATGTAATGGGTGATGTTGCCATCGGCGTCGCGCACCGGCGCGATCACCAGCTCGTTCCAGTACAGGCTGCCGTCCTTGCGGTAATTGCGCAGCAAGACCTCACAGCTCTCGCCGCCGGCGATGGCGGCCCGCAACATGGCAATGCCCGGCTGATCCCGGTCCGTGCCCTGCAGGAAGCGGCAGTTGCGCCCCAGCACGTCCTCGCGGGCATAGCCCGTGATGCGCTCGAACGCCGGGTTGACATAGATCAGGGGCATATCGGGCAGCCGCGCATCGCTGATGGCGATGGCATCGAGACTGGCCTCCATGGCCCGCGCCTGCAGGCGGATCTGCGCCTCGGCCTGCACACGCTCGGTGATGTCGTGCACGACACCGATCATGCGTACCGGTGTCCCGCTCGCATCCCGGTACACCTCGCCCTTCTCACGCACGAACCGGACCGACCCGTCGGGCCGCACCAGCCGGTGTTCGATGTCGTAGGGCACCGCCGGGTCGGCGACACTGGCGTTGACGGCATCAATGACCCGTTGCCTGTCGTCCGGGTGCACCGTCTGCAGAAAGGCCTCGTAGGTGGCACCAAAGGCGCGTGGCGTCTGGCCGAAGATGCGGTAGATCTCGTCGGTCCAGCGCAGGGCGCCGGTGACGATGTCCCAATCCCAGGCGCCGATGTGAGCGATGGATTCCGCGCGCGCGTAGGTCTCCTCGCTGCGCTTGAGCGCCGCCTCCACCCGCTGGCGTTCCGTGACGTCGATGCCGATACTCACCACGTGTTCCACCTGCCCGGTGGCATCGAGCAGCACACTGTTGTACCAGTCGATGAGCCGCCGCTCGCCGCTGCGCGTGACCCAATGGTTGCGGAACGATCCGTGCATGCGCTGCGGCGCTGCCACCAGGGCCTGGAAGGCCTGATGCCGCACCGCGTCAGCCTCCTCTTCAGGAATCAGCACTTCCCAGGGGTAGCGGCCCATCACCTGGGCGGACGAATAGCCGGTCAGGGCCTCGCAGGCGCGGTTGAATTGGCGGATGCGTCCTTCCCGGTCCAGCACCACCACCAGGGCGCCGGCATTTTCCATCACGGCCGCCGCGAGATTGCGCTCGGCGCGCAGACGCGCCTCCTCGCGCTTGCGCTCCGTGAGGTCCACCACCACGGCCGCGTAACCGCGCGGCGTGCCGTCGGGGCAGCGCAACAACATGACGTTGTACAGCGCGGGAACCACCCGTCCATCGAGCGTGCGCAGGTCCAGCTCCCCGGTCCAGCTGCCCGTCATACGCACCGCGGGAAGGATCTCTTCCTGCACGCGCTGCAAGCTCGCCCCATCATGGAAATCACCGATGGTGTAGTCCTCGACCTTTGCCCCGTCGGGCAGGCCCAGGAGCCGGCGAAATGCCGGGTTGAGGTAACGCACGCCACCGTCGAGGTCCGCGTAGGCCACGCATTGGCCCGTGGCATCGGCGATGAGACGAAACGTCTCCGCCTCTTCCACCGCCCGGGCGCGCGCCGTGACATCGACGAACGCGCCCACCAGGTGGGTCGGGTGGCCTTCGGCATCCCGGATCACCGCCCCCTGCAGTTCCGCGATGAAACGGCTGCCATCGGCCCGCACCGCCTCGAGCTCACCCTCCCAGCGCCCCTCCCGGAGCAGGGCATCCACCACCGCCGCCGCGGCGCCAGGATCGCTCCAGAATTCGGTCGCCAGCCGCCCCAGCACTTCGCCTTGGTCCGCATAGCCCCACAGGCGCAGAAATGCGGGGTTCACGTAGGTAAGGCGCCCGTCGAGGGTGGCCATGGCCATGCCGTTGTAAGCATAAGTGAGCGCCTGTTCCCGGCGACGGGCGGCCGCCTCGGCGGCACGCAGCTCGGTGATGTCGGCGATGTGGGCGACGACGCCCGCCACGCCCTCGCCACGCCAATCCGGCGCATAGTCGATGCGCAGGATGCGCTCGCCGCCCCCGCGATCCGCGAGCGTCATTTCGAAGCACACCGCCTCCCCGCCAAGGGCGCGGGTCAACCAGGGTGCCACCTGCGCGTAAACGGCCTCCCCGAGGACATCCCGCACTGGCCGTCCGACGATGTCCCGTTGCCGGCAACCGTACCAGCGCTCGTAGGTATGGTTCACGTAGCGGTAGCGCTGGTCGCGGTCGACATAGACCACCAGCACGGGCAGCCGATCGGCAATGGTCTCCAGCGCGAGACTGGCGGCGAATTCGCACTCCGTCATCGTATCGTCATGGGTTTCCATGTGAGCTGCCGCACACAGCCCGGTGGGTCATCGCGCAGCCCCGCCTCACACCCGCTCTGCTAGCAGTTTGTTGCACGTCTCCTTGAGGGAAGAGGGGCCCTGCTGAATGCACTTTCAACAAACTCTAGGCATGCATGGGGAACAGTGTATGAAAGTTTGCCACCTCCAGCACGAGCTTGACGTTGCCGCGCGCGCCGGCAAGCGCCACCGTCTTGCCACGGGCCTCGCAACGCTCCCGCAGGAGCAGCAGCATGCCCAGGGCGGAGCTGTCCATGTAGTCCACCCGGGCAAGATCCACGGTGATAGCCCGCACGGTGGCATCGTCGAGCAGCGCATCGGTGACCTTGCGCAAATCGTAGTGGGCATTGAAATCGAAACGGCCGTCCAGCGCCACCACCGCCCGCCCGTCATCCACCCGGGATTGAATCTCCATGGTCTGCTCCTGCTTTTTTGCTCTGTTTGCCAACGCAGCCCGCCGCCTCAGCCAAACAACTCCACTTCGCCAGCCACGCTCTCCGCCGTGAGCTTGTGTTCGTAATCGCGCTCACGGCGCAGGATCGTGTCATTGTGCACACTGCGCAACTTCTTCACCAGCACCCGGCCGGTGGCCGGGAAGAAATACACCTTGCGCGGATAGTCATCACGCAAATCCTGCGCCACCACGGGGATGCCTTCGAGCTTGAGGTACTCCAGCGCGAAGCGCGCATTGCGCTCCCCCACGTCGGTGACCGTGAAACCCTTCATGACATTGCCGCCCCCGAACAGCTTGGCTTCCAGCCGCTCGCGCCGGGCCCCCAGCTTGATCAACTGGTTGATCAGGAGTTCCATGGCGTAGGTGCCATAGCGGGCGGAAGAGGACACCAGGTTCGGGCCACTCTGACTGTCGTGGGGCAGCATGAAGTGGTTCATGCCGCCGATGCCGGTCACCGGGTCACGGATACAGGCGGACACGCATGACCCCAGCACGGTAACGATGAGCATGTCACGGGCGGTGGCGTAGTACTCCCCTGGCAGGATCTTCGCCGCCTGGATGCCGAAGTTGCGGTCGTAATACAGATTGGCACACCGCGTCGCGGCCGAATCGATTGTCATGCCTGCCCTCTCCCGGCCAAACCGGTACCCGCGTACTCACACCCCACCCCACATGCCCATCACCAGCCACATCCCTGCCACCACGCGGTCCAGGAGTCGGCGCCACAAGGGCCGCAGAGGACATTCGGCGGGGCGTCCAGCCGGTCGGCCGTGCCGTTTGCATGCCATGGCGTGGCCTCCCCGCACGCGCCGATCAGAACTCTTCCCACTCGTCTGCCTGGCCGCCGGCCCCAGCCTTGGCCGCGGCCGCAGGACGGCCGGCCACCTTGCGGGAAGCCCGTTCCGGCGCCTGCGCTGCAGCGGGCACCGGGGGCGCAACCCGGCGCGGCACGCCGGCCTGGTCCAGCTTGAAGACGCTCACCAGCTCCGCCATCGCATGCGCCTGCTCCTCGAGGGATTCCGCCGCTGCCGCAGCCTGCTCCACCAGCGCGGCGTTCTGCTGGGTGACCTCGTCCATCTGCGCCACTGCGGCGTTGACCTGCTCGATGCCGGCGCTCTGCTCCACCGAGGCGGCCGAGATCTCCGCCATGATGTCCGTGACGCGCTTGACCGCAGTGACGATCTCCTCCATGGTGGCACCCGCGTTGGCCACGAGCTTGCTGCCGTCCTCGACCTTCGCCACGGAGTCCGAGATCAGTGTCTTGATTTCCTTCGCTGCTGCGGCGGAACGCTGCGCGAGATTGCGCACCTCGCCCGCGACCACCGCGAAACCACGCCCCTGCTCGCCCGCGCGGGCGGCTTCCACCGCGGCGTTCAGGGCGAGGATGTTGGTCTGGAACGCGATGCCGTCGATGACCGAGATGATGTCCACGATCTTCTTCGAACTGTCGTTGATGGCGTTCATCGTCTCCACCACCTCTGCGACCACCTGGCCGCCGCGGGTGGCGATGTCGCTCGCACCCTTCGCCAGCTGGTTGGCCTGCTTGGCATTCTCGGCGTTCTGTTTCACTGTCGAGGTCAGCTCTTCCATGCTGGAAGCGGTCTCCTCCAGACTGGACGCTTGTTCCTCGGTGCGTTGTGAAAGATCGGTATTG
>FWPV01002945.1_pt1 | contig 40023 bp, 38 predicted proteins | sample 2228371 | NCBI WGS metagenome assembly FWPV01 (sample SAMEA103939776, study PRJEB20133) | metagenome
CCGGCAGCGGAATGTCTTCGCCCAGGCGCAGGCCGGCGCGCTGCGCCACCTCGGGCGGCATGCGCCAGGGCTCAAAAATCCAGGCCTGCGGCACGCGGCGCAAGGCCGGCAGCCACTGGCGCACGAAACGGCCCTCGGGGTCTTGGTCGCGCGCCTGCTTGATGGGGTTGTAAACCCGCGTGGTGTTGATGCCCGTGGTGCCCGACTGCATCTGCACCTGGCTCCAGTGAATGCCGGGCTCGTAGTCCAGAAACTGCCGCGCCAGCCACAGGCCCACCGGCCGCCAGTGCAGCCACAGCGGGTAGGCCGCCACCGACACCAACATGGCCCGCATGCGGAAGTTCAGCCAGCCCGTCTCGCGCAGCATGGCCACGCAGGCGTCCACCAGCGGCCAGCCGGTGCGCCCGTTCACCAGGGCCTGCCAGCGCGCCTCGTCCCACTCGGCCTCGCGCAGGCCCTCGTAGCCCGGGTGCATGGGGCGGAATTCAATGTCGGGCTCGGTTTCCAGCTTCTGAATGAAATGGCAGTGCCAGTGCAGGCGGCTGAGAAAGGCGGCCAGGCCGGCGTGCTGGCGCGTGCCGGCCAGGGCGGGGTCAGCCATGCGCTCGCGCGTGGCCTGCACCACCTCGCGCAGGCTCAACGTGCCCCAGGCCAGGTGTGGCGACAAGCGCGAGCAGGCATCGGGCGCGCTCAGGGGCGATGAAATGCCGCCCCGGTAGGCGGCACTGCGGTCTTGCAGAAAGCCGTGCAGCACCGCCTCGGCCTGGGTGCGCCCCCCGCGCTGGCGCAACGGGGGTTCGGCCTCGGTGAGGCCCAGGCTGACCGGCTCGGGCCAAGGGTCGTGCGCCCAGGGCACGGCGGCGTCTTCCAAGCGAAGGGGCAAGCCCGCCTGCGGGGCGGCCATGTGCGCTTCCCACTGACGCACCCACTGCCGGCGCTCACGCAGGCCGCGCACCACGCCCCAGGGCCGAGGCTCGTGCCAGGCCACGCCCTGCTCGCGGCACCAGCGGGCCACGCGGCGGTCGCGCTCAAAGCTGGCGCCGTTGCCGGTTTCCTGGTGGGAGTACAAGGCCTCGAACGGGGCTTGGGCGTGCAAGCGAGCCAGCACCTCTTGCGCGTCGCCCACCGCCAGCCGCAGGCGCAGGCCCCGGCGGCGCAGGTCGGCGTGCAGCTCGCGCAGGCTCTCGCGCACAAAGCCCAGGTGCTGAGCGGCCGCGTCGGGCTGCCGCCACAGCGCGGGCTCCAGGATGTAGAGGCACAGCACCGGGCCGCGCGCAGCGGCCTCGGCCAGCGGGGCATGGTCTTGCACCCGCAAATCCCGCTTGAACCAGACCACGCCGTACCGCATGGGGCGGCATTGTGGAGAGCCCACGAAAAAGCCGGACACGAGGTCCGGCTTGTCCGAGTGCGGCGGCGGGTCAGTGCCCGCCAGGCCCTGGCTTAACGCGGGCGGCGCGGTGCCGGGCGGCCGGCAAAGCCACCACGGTCCTGGCCACGCTCACCGAAGCCCTGGGGGCGATCGCCACCAAAGCCACGGTCTTGGCGGCGGTCAGCGAAACCGCCTTTGTCGGGGCGGCCGCCAAAGCCGGCGGCGCCTTGCGGGCGGCCCTGGCCACCAAAGCCACGGTCGTTGCCGAAACCACGGTCGGCGCGCGGTGCCGGGCGGGCATCGCCACGCGACTCGAAGCGCGGGTCAAAACGGGCGTCCTGGCGCGGGGCGGCGCGTTGGTCGTCGAAACGGCGCTCTTCAAAGCGGGCGCCTTCGGGGCGGCCACGGCCTTCAAAGCGCGGCGCGCTGTCGCGGTTTTCCACGCGCGGGCCACGGCGCTCGGCGCCGAAGCGGTCACCACCGAAACGGTCACCCGAGCGACCGGCCGGGCGGCGATCGCCACCACGGCCACGGCCACCGAAGCTGTCCGACTGGGGCGGGCGCATGCGCGGCTCCAGGCCCGGCACCACTTCGGCCTTGAAGCGCTGCTGGGTGTAGGCCTCGATGTCGGCGATGCGGCGGCGGTCGCGGAACTCGGCAAAGGTCACGGCCAGGCCTTCGCGGCCGGCGCGGCCGGTGCGGCCAATGCGGTGGGTGTAGTCCTCGGCCTTCATCGGCAGGCCGAAGTTGAAGACGTGGGTGATGGTGGGCACGTCAATGCCGCGCGCGGCCACGTCGGTGGCCACCAGGATCTGCACCTGGCCGTTGCGCAGCGCCATCAGGCGGCGGTTGCGCAGGCCCTGGCTCAGGGCGCCGTGCAGCGCCACGGCCGAGAAGCCGGCTTGCTGCAGGTCATTGGCCAGGCCATCGCACTCGACCTGGGTGCTGGCGAACACCACGGCCTGGTTGATGCTGGCGTCGCGCAGCCAGTGGTCCAGCATGGCGCGCTTGTGCTCGGCGTGGTCGGCCCAGAACAGCACTTGCTTGATGTTGGCGTGCTTCTCTTGCGGCGAGTCGATCTGCACTTTCTGCACGTGCAGGCCGTTCTCGTGCATCACGCGCATGGCCAGTTGCTGGATGCGCGGTGCGAAGGTGGCACTGAACATCATGGTCTGGCGGCGGTTGCGGGTCAGCTCGTTGATCTCGGCCAGGTCGTCGGAGAAGCCCAGGTCGAGCATGCGGTCGGCCTCGTCCACCACCAGGAACTGCACCTGGTCGAGCTTGAGTTGCTGCGAGCGCTGCAGGTCCAGCAGGCGGCCCGGGGTGGCCACCACCAGGTCGGCGTTCTGCAGGCGCGCGATCTGCACCTGGTAAGGCATGCCGCCCACCACGTTGGCGATGCGCAGGCCGCGGCAGTGGCGAACCAGCTCGATGGCGTCGTGCGCCACCTGCTGGGCCAGCTCGCGCGTGGGGCACAGCACCAGGGCGCCGGGGGTGGCGGCCTTGAAGTGGCGCGGGTTGGTCGGGTCTTTGCGCTTGGGCGCCTTGGCCGGCGATTCGCCACGGGCCAGGGCCTCGGCGGCCAGGCGCTCGCGTTCGGCGCGCTCGGCGGCCGCGCGCTCGGCTTGCTGGCGGATCAGCGTGTGCAGCACGGGCAGCAGGAAGGCGGCGGTCTTGCCGCTGCCGGTCTGGCTGGAGACCATCAGGTCGGCGTAGCGCTGCTCGGCGTTCTCCGGCATGGCCAGGGGCAGCACGCGCGCCTGCACGGCGGTGGGCTGGGTGTAGCCCAGGTCGGCCACGGCGGCCACCAGTTCGGAGGCCAGGCCCAGCGCGGCAAAGGCGCTGGCGTCCACCGGGCCGGTCTCGGCGGCGGTCTCGGCCACGGCTTCGGTGCTGAGTTCAGCGCCGGCGTTGGTATCGGGGGTCAGGATTTCGGGCGAGAGTTCGCCGCGGTCTTCAAAAGAGTCGCTCATGTTCGTTCCCGCGCCTGCCTGAAAAAAGCGGCAAGGCGCAATGACCGAAGCCAGCGGGAAGGCCATGAGGCCCGCGTCGCCAGATCCGTTCGTGGTTACACAACATCAACCACAAACGGTCCGCGAAAGTGGCGTCGATAGGGTGACGCCGGGAGCGGGGGGCCCCGGTCGAGCGCCTGAAAGGGCTCGGATTCGGGGGCCAGTGAGTGAGGCCAATGCACAAAGGGCTTCGCCGTTTCCAGCGAAGCCCGCAATTGTCGCACACTTTCGGGAAAACCCCAACACCTTAGGGTATCGGGCGCCGAAACGGCCCTCAGTTCATGACAGCGCGCACCACGTAGAACAGCAGCGCGGCCAGCAAGGCGGTGGCCGGCACGGTGACGATCCACGCCGCCACGATGCGCATCACCGCCGAGCGCTTCACGATCTCCTGCTTGTAGGCCTTCTTGAAGGCCTTGCGCTCCTTCTTGGCGAACACGGTGCCGTCGGCCAGGGCCTGCGCCTTGGCGCGCTGCTTCATTTCGGCCAGCATGCGCTTCTTCTCGTGCACCTCGGCGGCCTCGAAACGCTGCAGGTAGCTTTCCACCTCGTCGCGGTCAGCGCCCTGGTGACCGGCGCGCACGGCGGCCTCCATCTTGGCGTAGTTCACCTTGAGCAATTCGCGCAGGAAGCCCACGCCAAACACCGCGCCAATCGAGATGTGGGTGGTGGACACCGGCATGCCCATCTGCGAGGCCACGATCACGGTGAGCGTGGCGGCCATGGCGATGGAGTACGCGCGGATGTTGTCCAGCTCGGTGATCTCCTTGCCCACGGTGCGAATCAGCTTGGCGCCGTACAGGGCCAGGCCCACCGACAGGCCCAGCGCACCCAGCACCATGATCCACAGTGGCGTGCCCGCCTTGGTGGCGATGGCACCGGCCTTCACCGCCTCGTAAATGGCGGCCAGCGGGCCAATGGCGTTGGCCACGTCGTTGGCGCCGTGGGCAAAGCTCAGCAACGCCGCCGAGCACACCAGCGGCCAGGTGAAGAGCCGGTTCACGCCGTCTTTGCTGTTGTCTTGCGCCATGGCGCGGCGGGCAATGGGCCCGCGAATCAGCGCCCACACCACCAGGGCCAGCACGCCGCCGCCGATGAGCGCGGGCACAAAACCCACCTTCACCAGTTGGCCCATGCCCTTGAGCAGCATGTAGGTGCCGTACGACCACACCATCAGCGCGATCATGATGGGCACCACCCGCGCGGCGGCTTCGGTCTTGTCCGACTTGTAGGTGACGCTGCGCTTGATGATGTAGAGGAACAGCGCCGCGATGATGCCGCCCGACACGGGCGAAATCACCCAGCTGATGACGATGGAGCCGATGGTGCCCCAGTTCACCAGGCCCCAGCCGCCGGCCGCGATGCCCGCGCCCATCACGGCCCCGATGATCGAGTGCGTGGTGGACACTGGCGCGCCCAGCGCGGTGGCCAGGTTCAGCCACAGGGCCCCGGCCAGCAGCGCGGCGAACATCACGGCTGCGAACATCGACGCATCGCTGATGGCCGCCGGGTCAATGATGCCGCCCTTGATGGTGCCCACCACGTCGCCACCGGCCACGATGGCGCCCGTGGCTTCAAATACCGCCGCCACCACAATAGCCCAGCCCATGGTCATGGCGCCGGAACCCACGGCGGGGCCCATGTTGTTGGCCACGTCGTTGGCGCCGATGTTCATGGCCATGTAGGCACCCACCGCCGCCGCGACGATGAGCAGCCACACCGCCGAGGTGCTGAGAGAGGCATCGGCCGCGCCGGTGAGCGAGGCGTACAGACCGGTGAGCAGCAGGAAAAGCAAAGCGCCACCGAGTTGCAAAACTTCCAGGTGGCGCGCGATGAATCGATTTCGCTTGGGCATATGAAATTCTCGTGAAGGTCACGATTTTGACATTTCAGCGACACAGGCCCGCCCGGGCCCGGCGCTCAGGGGCCGGCGAAGGCCCTGCTGCGCGGCTCAGCGCAGGAAGTGGGTGCGGTAGTGCTCCAGCTCGTCGATGGACTCGTGCACATCGGCCAGCGCGGTGTGCTTCTGGTGCTTCTTGAACGACTCGTACACCTCGGGCTTCCAGCGCTTGGCCAGTTCCTTCAGGGTGCTCACGTCCAGGTTGCGGTAGTGGAAATACGACTCCAGCTTGGGCATGTACTTCACCAGGAAACGGCGGTCTTGCCCGATGGAGTTGCCGCACATGGGCGTGCCGTTGCGCGGCACATAGCGCGAGATGAAGGCCAGCAGCTCGGCCTCGGCCTCGGCTTCCGTCACGGTGCTGGCCTTGACCTTGTCGATCAGGCCGCTCTTGCCGTGCGTGCCCTTGTTCCAGGCGTCCATGGCGTTGAGCACCGCATCGCTCTGGTGGATCACGATCACCGGGCCTTCCACCCGGGGGGTGAGTTGCGGGCCGGTGATGACCACCGCAATCTCCAGCAGTCGCTCTTTCTCGGGGTCAAGCCCGCTCATTTCACAGTCGAGCCAGACCAGGTTCTGGTCGCTTTTGGTCAGGGTGGGGGTATCGGTGGACATCGGGCGATTTTCGCCGATCGCGGCCATGGCCCTTTTTCGCGCGGGCGCCAGCGGCTTCGCTAGACTCGCGCCCCATGGACGCCGCCGCCCTCACCTTCACCGCCTTTTTCTGCTTGCTGCTGGCCGCCGGTCTGCTCACGCGCACCGTGCTAGCCAGCCGACAGATCCGCCACGTGGCCCGCCACCGCCACCAGGTGCCCGCGGCCTTCGCCCAGACCATTTCGCCCGAAGCCCACGCCAAGGCAGCCGACTACACCATCGCCAAGACCCGCTTCGGCCTGCTGGAGATGGCCTTCGAGTCGGCCGTGCTGCTGGGCTGGACCCTGCTGGGCGGCCTGGACCTGCTCAACCAGGCCCTGCTGGCCTGGATGGGCGGCGGCCTGCTGCAAGAGTTGGCGCTGCTGGGCAGCTTCGCGCTGATCGGCGGCCTGGTGTCACTGCCGCTGGCCTGGTACGCCACCTTCCACCTCGAAGAGCGCTTTGGCTTCAACAAAATGACGCCGGGCCTCTGGGTCAGTGACCTCATCAAAGGCACGCTGGTGGGCGCCGTCGTGGGCCTGCCCATCGCTGCCCTGGTGCTGTGGCTCATGCAGGCTGCCGGCCCCACTTGGTGGCTCTGGGCCTGGGGCGCCTGGATGGTCTTCAACCTGCTGGCCCTGGTGCTCTACCCCACCGTCATCGCCCCGCTGTTCAACAAGTTCGAGCCCCTCACCGACGACACCCTCAATACCCGCGTGCAGGCCCTCATGGCGCGCTGCGGTTTCTCGGCCAAGGGCCTCTACGTGATGGACGGCAGCAAACGCAGTGCCCACGCCAACGCCTACTTCACCGGCTTCGGCGCCGCCAAGCGCGTCGTGTTCTTCGACACGCTGCTGCGCCAGCTCACCCCCGGCGAGGTGGACGCCGTGCTCGCCCACGAACTGGGCCACTACCGCCGCCGCCACATCCTCAAGCGCATCGTGCTGCTGTTCGCCATGAGCCTGGGTGGCTTCGCCCTGCTGGGCTGGGTGTCCTCGCAAGCCTGGTTCTACAGCGGCCTGGGCGTCTACCCCGCCATGGACGCGCCCAACGACGCGCTGGCCCTCATCCTCTTCCTGCTGGCAGCACCCCTGGCCACCTACTTCCTCTCGCCCCTCATGGCCCAGCTCTCGCGACGCCACGAGTTCGAGGCCGACGCCTACGCGGTGGAACACACCAGCGGCGCCGACCTCGCCAGCGCCCTGCTCAAGCTCTACCAAGACAACGCCAGCACGCTCACGCCCGACCCGGTGTACGCGCGCTTCTACTACTCCCACCCGCCCGCCAGCGAGCGACTCTCCCGCCTACAGGCGGCCTGACCCATGAACCCCATCCACCACAACCGCCGCGCCCTGACCGCCACCGAAGTCGTCACCCAGCTCACCCAGGTCAATGGCGACGCCGCCAACGGCTGGAAGCTCATCGACGGCGCGTTGGAAAAGACCTGGTCCTTCGCCAACTTCCACGAGACCATGGCCTTCGTCAACGCCGTGGCCTGGATCGCTCACCGCGAAGACCACCACCCCGACGTGAGTTTTGGCTACAACCGCTGCACGCTGCGCTTCAACACCCACGACGTGAACGGCATCTCGGTGAGCGACTTCTTCTGCGCCCGCGCCGTGGACGCGCTGCAAGGCACTTGATGGCGACGCTGCAACCTGGCCTGGTGGTGGCCGCACACGGCCGCCACTGCCTCGTCGAACAAAACGACGGCACCCGCCTGCTGTGCCACCCGCGTGGCAAGAAGAACGCCGTGGTCGTGGGCGACCGCGTGCAGTGGCAGGCCACTGGCGACGAGGGCAGCATCGAGCGCGTGGAGCCCCGGCGCAACCTCTTCTACCGCCAGGACGAGCTGCGCACCAAGTCCTTCGCCGCCAACCTCGACCAGGTGCTGGTGCTGCTGGCCGCCGACCCCGAGTTCTCCGAAAGCCAGCTCACCCGGGCCCTGATTGCCGCCGAAGACGCCGGCATCGACGCCCTCATCGTGCTCAACAAACAAGACCTGGGCGCCACCTTCGAGCGCGCCTGGGCCCGCCTGGACGCCTACCGCCGCATGGGCTGCCCCGTGCTGCCGCTGTGCCTGCAGGCCGGCGCCGAGCACGGCGTGGCCGAGCTCTCAGCCCGGCTGCAAGGCCGGCACACCCTAGTGCTGGGGCCGTCTGGCGTGGGCAAGAGCACACTGGTGAACCGGCTGGTGCCGCACGCGGGCGCGCAAACCGGTGAAATCTCGCGCGCCCTGAACTCGGGCAAGCACACCACCACCAGCACCACCTGGTACTGGACCGACGACCAGCGCCAGACCGCGCTGATCGACTCCCCCGGTTTCCAGGAATTCGGCCTGCACCACATCGAGCCCACGCGCCTGGCGCAACTCATGCCCGACCTGCGCGCCACGCTGGGCGACTGCCGCTTCTACAACTGCACCCACCGGCACGAGCCCGGCTGTGGTGTGCGCGCCCATGTGGGCACCGACCCGGCGCAAGACCCGCTGGCGATCAACGAGCAGCGCCACCGCCTGTACGAGAGCCTGTTCGAGGAACTCTCGGCACCACCGCGCTACTGAGGTGCATGCAAAGGCCCGCTCAGAAGCGCGCCAGCGTCAGCAAGGCCAGCAGCAGCATCCACAGCACCACCGAGCGCCACACCAGCCCCACCACGCTGCCCAGGTGGGCCAACTGGGGCTGCGGCCGCGCGGCCGGGTCGCTGTCGTCCAGCGGGCCAGCGCCTTCGGGCTGGGCGATCAGGCGCACGTTGAGCGCACCCGAGGTGGCCGCCAGCACCACGCCGTCGCTGCCAGGCGCAAAGCGTGCCGCGTCGCCGCGCCAACTCGCCACCGCTTCTTCGAAATTGCCCACGATGGCAAAGCCCATGGCGGTAACGCGCGCGGGCACATGGTCCACCCAGCGCCAGGCCTGGGCCGCTGCGTTCTGCAAGGCCGCGCTGGGCGTGCCGTCTGGGCGGGCGCGCCAGTTGCGCGACAGGTACTCGGCCATGCGGTAGAACACCGCGCCCGCCGGCCCCAGGCCCACGGCCCAGAACACCACGAAACACACCAGCACGCCAAACACATGGCGGTGCGCCGCCAGCACCGAGTGCTCGATCACCTGGCGCAGCAACTCAGCGCGCGGCAGGCTGGAGGGCTGCACCCGCAGCCACTGCGCCAACTGCTCGCGCGCCTGGGCGTCGTTGCCCTCGTCCAGCGAGCGGCGGATTTCGCTGAAGTGGTGGCTGAACTGGCGAAAGCCCAGCGTCACGTAAAGAACGGCCACCACCCAGGCAAACGAGAGCAGCACGCTGAATTGCCACAGGGCGTGGTAGACCAGCATCACCACCAGCGCCGGCACGCCAGCGGCCAGCAACCAAGCCAGCCAGCCGTGGGCCGACTGGCCCGCATCCAGGTTGCGGCGCACGGTGCGCGCCCAAGAGCGCAGCCCGGCATGCACAGGGTTGTCGAAAGCGAGGGGGCGGGCTTGCTCAAGCAGCAGCGCCAGGAGGACGGCTAAAAATCCCATCCGCCGATGATAGTGGCGCTCGGGCCCGCCTCAGGCGCTGAGCAATCGGTAAAAGTTGCGCAGCATGCCGGCGGTGGCGCCCCAGATGAAGCGCTCGCGACCCGCGTCGTCGTAAGGCATCGAGTACCACTCGCGCCGCTGGCCGTTGATCGCCATGGCGTGGCGGCGGTGGTGGCGCGGGTCCATCAGGAAAGACAGCGGCACCTCGAACACATCGGCCACCTCGTCGGGGTTGGGGCGCAGGTCAAAGTCGGGCTGCACCAGAGCCACCACCGGTGTGATGATGAAAGCAGAGCCGGTGACATAGGTGGGCATGTGGCCCAGCACCTCGACGTGAGAGCGAGGCAGGCCAATCTCTTCTTCCGCCTCGCGCAGCGCGGCGGCCACGGCGTCGGGGTCGGTCTCGTCGCGCTTGCCGCCCGGAAACGCGATCTGGCCCGAGTGGGTGGAGAGGTGCGGCGTGCGCTGGGTGAGCAGCAGCTTCAGCTCGTCGCGCATCACCAGCGGCAGCAAGACCGAGGCCTCCGCCGGCGAACGGTCCAGGAAACGCGGCTCGTGCGCCAGCTCGGGCGTCCACACCGGCGGCGCGGCAAACAACTCGCGCAGCCCCTGGGGCGTCAGTCGCCCCGCGGGTGCGGGCGGCAAAGGCGACAAAGCGCCGTCGGCCACCACGGGCACGGTGCGGGGATCGAAAGCGGGCAGCGCTAGGGTTGGCGAACTCATGGCTTGAGCATAGGCCAGACGCAAAAAAGCCGCTCCAGGGAGCGGCTCTTTCGGTGTCGCGGACGTATCAGGCGCCCAGCTTTTCCTTGATGCGGGCCGACTTGCCGCTGCGCTGGCGCAGGTAGTACAGCTTGGCGCGGCGCACGTCACCACGGCGCTTCACTTCGATCTTGGCGATCAGCGGGCTGTACAGCGGGAAGGTACGCTCCACGCCTTCGCCGTTGGAGATCTTGCGAACGATGAAGCTGGAGTTCAGGCCGCGGTTGCGACGAGCGATCACCACGCCTTCGTAGGCCTGCAGGCGCTTGCGGGTGCCTTCGATCACGTTGACGCTGACGATCACGGTGTCGCCAGGGGCGAATTCGGGAATGGTCTTGCCGAGGCGAGCAATTTCTTCTTGCTCGAGGGTCTGGATGAGGTTCATGGTTTCCTGTTTCACGATCATGGCCGCGCTGCACTAAAGGCTGCGAATCCGGCAGGGGCGCTGGCTCTTGGCACTGGGCTTCAAGCAGGCTGACCCGGTCACAGCGGCCGACCAGAGGATCGAAAGCCCGCCATTATAGCCAACCCTGCTGGCGCAGGTAAAGCTCGTCAGCCCGACTGAGCCGCCCTTGCTCGCGCGCCTGGGCCAGCAACTCGGGCCGGTGGCGCGCGGTCAGGCTCAGGCTTTGCTCGCGCCGGTAACGCGCGATGTGGCCGTGGTGGCCGCCCAGCAGCACCTCGGGCACGGGCATGGGCCCTTGCGGGCCCTCCCACACCTCGGGGCGCGTGTGGTGCGGACTGTCGAGCAAGCCGTCGAGCGCGGGGTTGAAGCTGTCTTGCTGGTGGCTGCCCTGGTCGCTGAGCACGCCGGGCTGCAAGCGGGCCACCGCGTCCAGCAAGGCCATGGCCGGGATTTCGCCGCCGGACAGCACGAAATCGCCCAGGCTGATCTGCAGGTCCACGCAGGTGTCGATGAAGCGCTGGTCGATGCCCTCGTAGCGCCCGCACACCAGCACCGCGCCCTGGCTGTCTGACCAGGCGGCCACAGCGGCATGGTCCAAGCGCTGCCCGATGGGCGAGAACAGCACCACCGGGGCGCGCTGGCCCTCAGGCTCGGCGCGATCGGTGCGAATCGCCTGCAGGCAACGCCAAAGGGGCTCGGCCATCATCACCATGCCGGGGCCGCCGCCGAAAGGCCGGTCGTCCACGCGGCGGTAATTGCCTTCGGCGTGGTCGCGCGGGTTCCACAGCCTCACGTCCACCTGGCGCGACTCAAAGGCGCGCCGGTTGATGCCGTGCTGCAGAAAAGGCCCGAACAACTCGGGAAACAGGGTGATGACGTCGAAACGCATGGCGCGATTGTCGCCGTGCCGGGGCACGCCGCCTCGCGCACCGCCCTCAGCGGCTGAGGGGCTTGATGGATCAGTAGTCGGGTTGCCAGTCGGCAACGATGCGCCGCGCCTGGCGGTCAACCTCGTCGATGTAGGCCGACACGAAGGGAATCATGCGCTCGGCCGACTTTTCCACCCCGTCTTCGACCACGGGGTATTCGAGCACGAGCACCGAGGTGGGGCCGGTGGCCATGAGGTCGCGCACCACCCCCAGGTTCACGCCTTCGCGGTTGACCACGTCCAGGCCGATCAGGTCGACCCAGTAGTACTCACCCTCGGGCGTCTCGGGGAATGCACTGCGCGGCAGGCTGATGCGACAGCCCTTGAGCGACTCGGCCGTGTTGCGGTCGGCCACGCCATCCAGGCGCGCCACCAGGCCGTCGGCATGCGCCTTGAGTTCGGCCACGCGGACCGACACGCAGCCCGAGAAAGCCGAAAAGCCGCGCGCGAAGCGGGCTTCGGGCGGCTGAAGAAACCAGTCTTGAGAGGCGAACAGCGCGTCGGTGTCGGCGCTGTGGGGCTGGATGCGGACCCAGCCCTTGATGCCCCAGGCGTCCTGGATGCGCCCCAACTCCACCGCGTCGGCCGGCAAGGCCGATGGCACCAGTGCCGTGCTCATGGGTTGGGGCATGCCAGCGCTTAGGCGGCGGCCTTGGCGGCGGCTTGCTTGATCAGGCGAGCCACGGTCTCGGAGGGGATGGCACCCACGCCGGTCCAGTAGGTCAGGCGGTCTTGTGCAATGCGCAGGGGCTCTTCACCACCCTTGGCCAGGGGGTTGTAGAAACCGATGCGCTCGATGAAGCGACCGTCACGGCGGTTGCGCTTGTCGGCGACCACGATGTTGTAGAACGGACGGGCTTTGGCGCCGCCGCGGGAGAGTCGAATGACGACCATGATTTATCCTTCGGGTGGTTCGGGGTGGCCTACTTGGACACCCCACCGGATCTTGCGATCCGTTGATTGCAACGCTTGAGACACACGACTGACCACCCGGCCAGCGAAACGTCGCAAAGCCCGCGATTATAGCCATTCAATCGTTCCCATTAACGCCGACCGCGCGCCGGCGCCCTTCAAACCCCACCATGCCCACCATCAGACCCAGCCACGATGGCGACCTGCCCGCCATCGCCCGCATTTACGGCCACCACGTGCTGCACGGCACCGGCACTTTCGAGACCACCCCGCCCACCGAGGCCGAGATGGCCACCCGCCGCGCCGACGTGCTGGGCAAGGGCCTGCCCTGGCTGGTGGTGGAAGGTGACGACGGCCAGGTGCTGGGCTTTGCCTACGGCAACTGGTTCAAGCCGCGCCCGGCTTACCGGTTCTCGGTGGAAGACTCGATCTACCTGGCGCCCGAGGCCGCGGGCCAGGGCCTGGGCCGTGCCCTGCTGGCCGAGTTGCTGGCGGCACTGGAGCGGGGCGGCATCCGCAAGGTGATGGCGGTCATTGGTGATTCGGCCAACGCCGGCTCCATTGGCGTGCACCGCGCGCTGGGCTTTGAGCACGTGGGCACGGTGAAGTCGTGCGGCTGGAAGTTCAACCGGTGGCTGGACATCGTGCTGATGGAAAGAACCCTGGGCGCGGGCGACAGCACGCCCCCGCAGGAGGCGTGACCATGGCCCGCAAAAACAAAACATTGGCCGTCTGGCTCGCCCTGATCGGTGGCACCCTGGGGTTGCACCGCTTCTACCTGAGGGGCCTGGGCGACTGGATTGGCTGGCTGCACCCGGTGCCCACCGCACTGGGCTTGTGGGGCGTGGAACGGGTGCTCACCTACGGGCAGGACGACAAGCTCTCCTGGGTGCTGGTGCCCTTCATCGGCGTCACCCTGGCGGCCAGTTGCCTCACCGGCATCGTTTATGCCTTGAGCGACAAAGAGAAATGGAACCGCTGGTTCAACCCGGGACAAGACCCGCAATCGGGCGCTGGCGAAACCAACTGGCTGACCATTTTGGCGCTGGTGGCCTCGCTGCTGGTGGGCACGGTGGCCTTCATGGGCAGCCTGGCCTTTGGCATCCAGCACTACTTCGAATACCAGATCGAAGAGGCCCGCAAGATCAGCCAATGAACCCCATGACGGCCATGGCCGCGCTCAGCGTGAACAAGGCCACCACGGTGGACAGGCCCATGCTGGCGGTGGTGAGGTCTTGCGCCACCTCGTAGCGCTGGGCAAACAGAAACACGTTGGCGCCAATAGGCAGGGCGCCGGCCACCACCAGCACGGTGAGTTGCAAGCCGGTGATGCCCATGGCCCAGGCGCTCAGGCCCACCATCACCGGCAGCACCAGGTTTTTGGACACCACGATCAGCGCGGCCGAGCGCAGGTGGTGGCCCAGCGCCGTCTTGGCCAGGGTCACGCCCACCAGCACCAGCGAGATCGGGCCGAAGGCGCTGCCCAGCAGTTGCAGCGGCTTGTCCACCACCATGGGCAGGCCCCAGCCGGTCTGGGCGTAGAGCAAGCCGCAGAGAATGGGCAAGGGAATGGGGTGGATCAGCGCGCCCTTCACTGCCGACCAGGCGGTCTGGGCCAGGTGCACCTGGCGCCCGCCGTCTTGCCGGGCCTCGCGGGCCACGGTCAGTTCCAGCACCACCGAGCCCACGGTAAGCAAGATCAGGGCGTGCACCGACACCAGGGTGAGCAGCGTCACCAGACCGGCCTTGCCATAGGCCAGTTCCACCAGGGTGATGCCGATCATCACCATGTTGGAGAAGGTGCCCGCCAGGGCCATCACGACGCTGCGCCGGTTGAAGCCACGCCAGGCAATCGACAGGGCCAAGAGCAGCAGCGCGGCGGGAAAGTAGGCGGCGATCGGGCGCAGATCGAGCTGCTCGAAGCGCACCGAGCTCATGGTGCGAAACAGCAACGAGGGGATCAGCAACAGAAAGACCAGGTTGGAGAGGTCTTTGACGCCGCCATCGCTGATCCAATTGCGCCGCCCGGCGAACCAGCCGAGGGCGATGAGCAGAAAAACCGGGGTGAGGGAGGCGACGACGGGGTGGGCGGCGATGTTCACCGCGCCGATGGTATCGCCTGGTGAGGCGCCCTCGCCCGGGCGCTGTCACCGCCGCTCAGTGCGCGTGGCGCATGCCGCAGTACTTGCCAATGGCCAAGCCCTTGCAGTCAATGGCCAGTTGCTCCATGCAGGCCTTCTCGCCCTTGCCCGAGGCCAGGCATTTCGCGGCGGCTTCGTGGGCGGCGGCCATGGCGCGGTGGCGCTTGATGTCTTCCTGGGTTTCCTTGTCGGAATGCTGGGCCCAGACGGGCACGGACAGTACACAAGCAAGCAGAACAAAAGCCAATCGTTTCATGGTGGATTTCACACAAGGCAATGACACGGGCCGGCCCCCTTGGCCAGCCCCCATTTCAGCGTACAGAAGCTGTCAAGCCCCCTGCCCCACCTAAACTGGCAGGCCGTCCATCCGCCGATGCCGCCATGCCCCTGTCCCATTTCCTGCTTGCGCTGTCCGTGGTGTTTGTCTGGGGCACCAACTTTGTGGTGATCCGCTGGGGTCTGGACGGTCTGCCACCTTTTCTGTTCGCCGCGCTGCGCTTTGCCCTGTCGGCCCTGCCCTGGCTGCTGTTCGTGCCACCGCCGGCGGTGCGGTGGTGGCGCCTGGCGGCTTTTGGGGTGTTGCTGGGCGTGGGCCAGTTTGGCCTGATGTTTCTGGCCATGCGGGCCGACATTTCGCCCGGCATGGCCTCGCTGGTGGTGCAGATGCAGGTGTTCTTCACCATCGCGCTGTCGATCTGGTGGCTGCGCGAGCGGGTGCAGCCTTACCAGTTGGCGGGCCTGGCGCTGGCCCTGGCCGGGCTGGGGGTGATCGCCAGCCACCTGGACGCCAGCGTCACGCTGCTGGGCCTGGGCACGGTGCTGGCCGCCGCCTTCTGCTGGGCCTGCGCCAACCTGGTGGCCAAGTCGGCCGGGCCGGTGAACATGCTGCACTTCATGGTGTGGAGCAGCGCCTTCGCCGTGCCGCCGCTGGTGGGCCTGTCTCTCTGGCTGGAAGGCCCGCAGGCCATGGCCGATGCGCTGCGCCACGCCGGCCCTGGCATCTGGGCCAATGTGCTGTGGCAGGCCGTGGGCAACACCTTGTTTGGCTATGGCGCCTGGAACTGGCTGCTGGCCCGCCACCCGGCGGCCACCATCACGCCCATGGCCTTGCTGGTGCCGGTGTTTGGCCTGTCGGCATCGGCCCTCAGCCTGGGCGAGGCCATGCCGGCCTGGAAGCTGCTGGCCTGCGCCCTGGTGCTGGCCGGGCTGGCGCTGATCGTGCTGTGGCCGCGCTGGCGCCCTACTTCGCCAGCCGCGCCAGGGTCTGGCGGAACTTGAGCACCTTGGGCGCGGCCACCGCCAGGCAGTAGCCCTGGTAGGGGTTGCGCTCGAAAAAGTCTTGGTGGTAGTCCTCGGCGGGCCAGTAGTCGGCCAGGGGCTCCACCTCGGTGACGATGGGCGCGCCGAAGGCATTGGCCTGGGTCAGCTCGTCGATGAGCGCACGCGCCTCGGCCTCTTGTTCCAGGCTGGTGTAGTAGATGCCGCTGCGGTACTGCGTGCCCACGTCGTGGCCCTGGCGGTTGGGCGTGGTGGGGTCGTGGATGAGGAAGAACACCTCCAGCAACTCGCGCGTGCTCACCTCGGCCGGGTCGTAGGTGAGGCGCACCACCTCCACGTAGCCGGTGCGCCCGGTGCACACCAGCTCGTAGCTCGGGCGCGGGCCGTGGCCATTGCTGTAGCCCGATTCCACGTCGCTCACGCCGCGCACTTCCTTGTAAACCGCCTCGGTGCACCAGAAGCAGCCGCCGCCCAACACCAACACCTGTTTGTCGCTCATGCGCGTCTCCGTTCTTGGCCTGTGAATCAAAGCTGGGACTCTAGCGCCGGGGCAATGCCCCGCACAGCCCCCAGGAATGCCGCCAGCGCCGGGGCTTCGCGCTCGGTCTTCCACAGGCAATGGGTGTCGTACACCGGCACATCACCGGCCAAGGGCACAAAGGCCACGCCGGGCAGGCCCACCTGGCGCATGGCCTCGGGCACCAGCGACACGCCCAGGCCCTGCGACACCGCGGCCACCACGCTCAGCCAATGCTGCAGGGCCACGCGGGTGTCGGGCTCTAGGCCGTGCTCGGCGCACAGGGCGATCAGGCGGTCGTGGTAGTCGGGCGAGACCTCGCGGTCGATCAGCACAAAAGGCGCGCCGGCCAGTTGGCCCAGCGCGAGCGTGCGCCGACGCGCCAGGGCATGCCCGGCCGGCAAGCAGGCCACGAAGCCTTGGCGCGACACCAAGATCTGTGAGCAGCCCGGCGGCACCCGGGCGGTGTGCACGAAGCCCGCGTCGAGCCGGTCGTGCAGCAGCTCGGTGAGCTGGTCGCTGGAGCTCATTTCACGCAGCGACAGGCGCAGGCTCGGGTGCTCCTGCGCGAAGCGGCGCAGGATGGGCGTGAGGCCCCGGTACAGCACCGTGCCGGCAAAGCCCACCTGCAAGTGCCCGCGCACGCCTTGCGCCACCTCGCGTGCCTCGCGCGAGGCGCGGGCCACCTGGTCCAGCGCGGCGCGGGCCGCCGGCACGAAGGCCTGCCCGGCGGCGGTGAGCGCCACGCCGCGGCTGTTGCGCACGAACAGCGGCGTCCCCACCGAGGCCTCTAGCTGCTGGATGTTGAGCGACAGCGGCGGCTGGGTGATGGACAGGCGCTGGGCCGCGCGGCCGTAGTGCAACTCTTCGGCCAGTGCCAGGAAATAGCGCAGGTGACGCAGCTCCATGAATCTGATTTTTGTATGAATGGATATGGATTCAATATTAGACAGCTATGCATGGCACCCCGAAAATGCCGAGATTCCCCACCCCGCACCGGAGACAACGCATGCTCGCAGCCCCCCGCGCCAAGGCCCAGTTCGCCTGGGACGACCCTTTCCAGCTCGACGGTCAGCTCACCGCCGATGAACGCGCCGTGCGCGACGCCGCCCACGCCTATTGCCAGGAGCGCCTGGCCCCGCGCGTGACCGAGGCCTTTCGCCACGAAAAGACCGACCCAGCCATCTTTCGCGAGATGGGCGACCTCGGCCTGTTGGGCGTGACCATTCCCGAGGCCTACGGCGGCGCGGGCCTGAACTACGTGAGCTACGGGCTGGTGGCGCGCGAGGTGGAGCGGGTGGACTCGGGCTACCGATCGATGATGAGCGTGCAAAGCTCGCTGGTGATGGTGCCCATTTTCGAGTTCGGCACCGAGGCGCAGAAGCAGAAGTACCTGCCCAAGCTGGCGCGCGGCGAGTGGATCGGCTGCTTCGGCCTGACCGAGCCCAACCACGGCTCTGACCCGGCCAGCATGGTGACGCGCGCCCGCAAGGTGGCGGGTGGCTACAGCCTCAGCGGCGCCAAGATGTGGATCACCAACAGCCCCATTGCCGACGTGTTCGTGGTGTGGGCCAAAGACGACGAGGGCTCGATTCGCGGCTTCATCCTGGAAAAGGGCATGGCCGGCCTGAGCACCCCGGCCATCCACAGCAAGGTGGGGCTGCGCGCCTCCATCACCGGCGAAATCGTGATGGACAACGTGTTCTGCCCGGAAGAGAACGCCTTCCCCGAGGTGCGCGGCCTCAAGGGCCCGTTCACCTGCCTCAACAGCGCGCGCTACGGCATCGCCTGGGGCGCGCTGGGCGCGGCCGAGGACTGCTACGCCCGCGCCCGGCAGTACGTGCTGGACCGCCAGCAGTTCGGCCGCCCGCTGGCGGCCAACCAGCTCATCCAGAAAAAGCTGGCCGACATGCTCACCGAGATCGGCATGGGCCTGCAAGGCTGCCTGCGCCTGGGCCGGCTGAAAGACGAGGGGCAGGCGCCGGTGGAGCTGACCTCGGTGCTCAAGCGAAATAGCTGCGGCAAGGCGCTGGACATTGCGCGCCTGGCGCGCGACATGATGGGCGGCAACGGCATCAGCGACGAATTTGGCGTGGCGCGCCACCTGGTGAACCTGGAGGTGGTGAACACCTACGAGGGCACGCACGACATCCACGCCCTCATCCTGGGCCGCGCGATCACGGGCATCCAGGCCTTCTCCTGATCGCCGCCTGATCGCCCCGGGGTGGGGCCAGGTTAAGGCCGGTGGGGTACATTACTAACCCATCGGTCATTAAACCCCCGCCATGGCACCCCGAGCCCCCACGCCCACGCCGGCCCCTGCCGAGCCGCCGCGCCGTTCGCGGCGCAAACAGGCGCGCCCGGGCGAATTGCTGGACGCGGCGCTGCAACTTTTCGTGGAAAAGGGCTTTGCCGCCACGCGCGTGGAAGAGGTGGCAGCCCGCGCCGGCGTGTCCAAGGGCACGCTGTTCCTGTATTTCCCCAGCAAGGAAGACCTGTTCAAGGCGGTGGTGCGCGAAACCATCGCCGGGCGATTCGCCGAATGGAACGAGGAATTCGAGCGCTTTGACGGCAGCAGCGCTGACCTGGTGCGCCACTGCCTGATGGCCTGGTGGGAGCGCGTGGGCATGACCGAAGCGTCTGGCATCACCAAGCTGGTGATGAGCGAGGCCGGCATGTTTCCCGAGATCGCGGCGTTCTACCAGCAAGAGGTGATCGGCCCGGGGCAAGACCTGATCCGGCGCATCTTGCAGCGCGGCATTGACCGCGGCGACTTCCGGCCCATGCCGGTGGACCTGGCCGTCTACAGCTTGATGGCCCCCATGATTTTTCTGCTGATGTGGAAGCACTCCATGGCGCCGTGCTGCCCGGCGACGTCCACCATCGACCCGGTGGCCTTCATCAACACCCAGGCCGACCTGCTGCTCAGCGGCATGCTGCGCCGCCCCTGACCCCGCTCTTCTGTCGTCCACCATGAAACTCCCCCGCTCCCGCGCCGCCTGGATTCAATGGGGCCTGCTGGCCGTGCTCGTCGTGGCCGTGGCCCTTGGCCTGGTGCGCGCGCTGAACAAGCGCGCCACGGTGCAGGCGCAAGCCAGACAGGCCGCCGAGGCCTTGCAGCAGACGCCGGTGTACACGCTGGGCACGAACGATCTGGTCACGGTGCGCAGCCTGCCGCTGACGCAGACGGTGGCCGTCTCGGGTTCGCTCAAGGCATTGCAGACAGCGGCCATCAAGGCCAAGGTGGCGGGCGAGCTGCAGGGCCTCAGCAAGCGCGAGGGCGACCCGGTGCAGGCCGGCGAGGTGGTGGGCCGCATCGACAGCACCGAGGCCCAGGCCCGTGTGCGCCAGGCCGAGCAGCAGGCGGCCCAGGCCCTGGCCCAGGTGGCGATCGCCAAGCGCACGCAAGACAACAACCAGGCCCTGGTGAAACAGGGCTTCATCTCGCCCACCGCGCTGGACACGTCCACCGCCAACCTGGCCGCCGCCGAGGCCACGCACCGCGCCGCCCTGGCCGCGCTGGACATTGCGCGCAAGGGCCTGCAAGACACCACGCTGCGCTCGCCCCTGAGTGGGCAGGTGTCGGCGCGCGGCGCGCAGAACGGTGAACGGGTGGCCCTGGACGCCCGCGTGCTGGAGGTGGTAGACCTCAGCGCGTTTGAATTGGAGGCCGCCATCGCCCCGGGCGAGGCCGTGCCGGTGGCCGTGGGCCAGCCGGCCGAGCTGGTGGTGGAAGGCATTGCCCAGCCGGTGAAGGCGGTGGTGAGCCGCATCAACCCCAGCGTGCAAGCCGGCAGCCGCAGCGTGCTGGTGTACCTGAAGGTGCCCGCGCAGGCCGGCATGCGCCAGGGCCTGTTCGCGCAGGGGCACATCGCGGTGGGCACGGTGACGGTGCCCGCGGTGCCGCTGGCCGCCGTGCGCAACGACAAGCCACAACCCTACTTGCAGGTGGTGCGCGACGGCCGGGTGGTGCACGTGGCCCTGGCGCCCGGCGCCAGCGGCCTGAGCGGGCGCGAACCCATGCGAGAGGCCAACGGCCTGAGCGAGGGCGCGGAGGTGCTGGGCCCGCTGGCCGGTGCCATGCGCGACGGCACCCCGGTGCGACTGCCCGACCCGCAGCCGGCCAAAGCCGCCAACTGAGGACCGCGCCATGTGGTTCACCCAGGTCTCCTTGCGCAACCCGGTCTTCGCGACCATGGTCATGGTCGCCTTCGTGGTGCTGGGCGCGTTCTCGCTGCAGCGCCTGCAGGTGGACCAGTTCCCCAACATCGACTTCCCCGTGGTGGTGGTCACCACCGCCTACCCCGGCGCTTCGCCCGAGATCGTGGAGTCGGAGGTGACCAAGAAGGTGGAAGAGGCGGTGAACGCCATCGCCGGGGTGAACACCCTCACCTCGCGCAGCTACGAGGGCAGCTCGGTGGTCATCATCGAGTTCCAGCTCACGGTGGACGGCCGCAAAGCGGCCGAGGACGTGCGCGAGAAAATCGCCATCCTGCGCCCCACCCTGCGCGACGAGGTGGAAGAGCCCCGCGTGCTGCGCTTTGACCCGGCCAGCCGCGCCATCTGGTCGGTGGCGGTGGTGCCCCAGGCGGGCGATGGCAAAGCCCCCAGCGCCGTAGCGCTGACCACCTGGGCCGAGCAGGTGCTGAAGAAGCGCCTGGAGAACGTGCGCGGCGTGGGCTCGGTGACGCTGGTGGGTGGCACCAAGCGCAGCGTCAACATCGACCTTGACCCCCGCGCCATGGAGGCCCTGGGCGTGACCACCGACCAGGTGAACGCCGCCGTGCGCAGCGAGAACCAGGACCTGCCCGTGGGCACGCTCAAAACGCCTGAGCGCGAGCGCGTGGTGCAGATGCTCTCGCGGCTGCGCAACCCGCAAGACTTTGAGCAAATCATCGTGGCGCGGCGCAACGGCCAGCCGGTGCGGCTGGGCCAGGTGGCGCGCGTGAGCGACGGCGAACAGGAAGTGGAAAGCCTGGCCCTCTACAACGGCCAGCGCACCTTGCTGCTGCAGGTGCAGAAGGCGCAGGACGAAAACACCATCGCCGTGACCGATGGCCTGAAGGCCGCCCTCGACGCCATCGGCCCCGAGCTGCCGGCCGGCGTGCGGCTGGAACCCATTGCCGACGGTTCGCGGCCCATTCGCGTGTCGGTGGCCAACGTGCGCCAGACCCTGATCGAAGGCGCCCTGCTCACCGTGGCCATCGTGTTCCTGTTCCTGAACTCGTGGCGCTCCACGGTGATCACCGGGCTGACGCTGCCCATCGCGCTGGTGGGCACCTTCTTCTTCATGAACCTGTTCGGCTTCACCATCAACATGATCACGCTCATGGCGCTGACCTTGTCGGTGGGCCTGCTGATCGACGACGCCATCGTGGTGCGCGAGAACATCGTGCGGCACGTGCAGATGGGCAAGAGCCCCTTCAACGCGGCCCTGGACGGCACGCAGGAAATCGGGCTGGCGGTGCTGGCCACCACGCTGTCCATCGTGGCGGTGTTCCTGCCCATTGGCTTCATGGGCGGCATCATCGGCAAGTTCTTCCACGAGTTCGGCATCACCATGGTGGCCGCAGTGCTGATCTCGATGTTCGTGAGCTTCACGCTTGACCCGATGCTGTCTTCTGTGTGGCACGACCCGGCCATCGAGCAGCACGGCAAGCCGCACGAGGCGCGCACGCTCTACGACAAGACCATTGGCCGCGTGACGCACTGGTTCGACCGCTTCCAGGACGAACTGGCCGACACCTACCAGGGCGCCTTGCGCTGGTCATTGCGCCACAAGCTGGCCACCCTGGGCCTGGCCCTGGCCACCTTCGTGGGCAGCCTGTTCATCCTGCCAGTGCTGGGCAGCGAGTTCGTGCCCAAGGCCGACTTCTCCGAAACCTCGGTCAGCTTCCACACGCCGGTGGGTTCCTCTTTGCAGGCCACCGAGGCCAAGGCGCGCGAGGTGGAGGCCGTGCTGCGCGAATTCCCCGAGGTGCAGTACACCCTGACCACCATCAACACCGGCAACGCCCAGGGCACCATGTACGCCAGCGTCTACGTGCGCCTGGTGGACCGCAAAAACCGCCAGCTCAGCGCCGACGACATGTCGGCCCGCCTGCGCGAGCGCCTGCGCAGCGTGCCGGGCATCACCGTGACACACGCCGGCCTGCTGGACGCCGTGGGCGGCAACAAGCAGATCGAGTTCTCGCTGCAAGGCGACGACCTGGCCGAGCTGGAGCGGCTCACCACGCTCATGATGGAGCGCATCCGCCCCATCGTCGGCCTGGTGGACCTGGACGCCAGCGTCAAGCCCAACAAGCCCACGGTGGACGTGCGCCTCAAGCGCGACCTCGCCTCGGACGTGGGACTCAACACCAACGCCATCGCCGCCAGCCTGCGCACCCTGGTGGCCGGCACCACCGTGGGCAACTGGCGCGCGCAAGACGGCGAAAGCTACGACGTGAACGTGCGCCTGGGCCCCGAGCAGCGCGAACGCGCCAGCGACCTTCAACACCTGCCCTTCGTGGCGGGCTCGGCCAGCGACGGCAGCGCCCGCATCGTGACCCTTGCCCAGGTGGCCGACGTGGTGGAAGGCACCGGCCCCAACCAGATCAACCGCCGCAACCTCAACCGCGAGGTGCAGATCACCGCCAACGTGTACGGCCGCTCGGCCGGCGAGGTCACGGCCGACATCCAGAAGGCCCTGGACGGCATCGCCCTGCCACCCGGCTACAAAACCGAGTTCGGTGGTTCCACCAAGAACATGCGCGAATCGTTCGGCTACGCCCTGTCGGCCCTGGCGCTGGCCATCATCTTCATCTACATGATCCTGGCCAGCCAATTCCAGAGCTTTCTGCAGCCCCTGGCCCTGATGAGTTCGCTGCCGCTCACCATGATCGGCGTGGTGCTGGCGCTGCTGATGTTCGGCTCCAGCATGAGCATGTTCTCGGTGATCGGCATCGTTCTGCTCATGGGCCTGGTCACCAAGAACGCCATCTTGCTGGTGGACTTCGCCATCCGCGCCCGCCGCGGCGACCACGGAGAGGCCCCTCTGCCCCGAGAAGACGCCCTGCTGCTGGCCGCCCGCGTGCGGCTGCGCCCCATCCTGATGACCACCTTGGCCATGATCTTCGGCATGGTGCCGTTGGCCTTTGCCCTCACCGAGGGCTCGGAGCAACGCGCCCCCATGGGGCAGGCGGTGATCGGCGGGGTGATCACCTCGTCCATCCTCACGCTGGTGGTGGTGCCGGTGGTGTATTGCTACCTGGACGACTTCACCGCCTGGTGCCGCCGTTACCTCGGCCTGAGCGCCGCCGACCCGCACCCCACCCGGTAAAATCGGGCAACTTCGTCTAACATACCCGCAGGAGTATAGGAATGGCTTCGCAGAACACCCCCGAACAGCAGCGCCTCGAACAGGCCCGCTTCAACATGATCGAACAGCAGGTTCGGCCATGGGAGGTGCTCGACGCCCGCGTGCTGGAACTGCTGGGCCGCGTGCGCCGTGAAGATTTCGTGCCCGCCGCCCACAAGGCCCTGGCCTTTGCCGACCTGGAACTGCCCCTGAGCCAGCCCGCCGTGGAAGGCCAGTGCCTGCTGGCGCCGAAGGTGCAGGCCCGCCTGGTGCAAGACCTGGCCCTCAAGCCCACCGACAAGGTGCTGGAAATCGGCGCCGGCAGCGGCTACATGACCGCCCTGCTGGCCCAGCTCTCGCAGCGCGTGGTGTCGCTGGAAATTGACCCGGCGCTGGCCGCCCTGGCCCGCGAGAACCTGCAAAAGGCTGGCATCGCCAACGCCGAGGTGCGCCAGGCCGACGCCGCTGCCAACGGCTTCGCCGCCTGCCAGGCCGAGGCCCCGTTCGACGCCATCGTGCTCACCGGCTCGGTGGCCGAGGTGCCGGCCGCCCTGCTCTCGCTGCTGGCCCCCGGTGGCCGCCTGGCCGCCATCTTGGGCGATGAGCCGGTGATGCGCGCCACCATCGTCACCCGCACCGGCGAAGCCGCCTTCCAGACCACGCAGCCCTGGGACATCAACGCCCCGCGCCTGCTGAACTTCCCGCAACCTTCGCGCTTCCGCTTCTGACGCCATGAACGCCATCCGCCCCGCCCAGATTCCCGAGTGGCTGCAACACGTGGCCGCCGACACCCCCGGGGGGCGGCTGCCCATCGTCCTGGACGTGCGCGAGCCCTGGGAACTGCAAACCGCCTCGGTCAAGCCGGAAGGCTTCGAGCTGGTCGCCATGCCCATGCACACCGTGCCAGCCCGCCTGAGCGAACTGGACCGCGACCACCCCATCGCCTGCCTGTGCCACCACGGCGGGCGCAGCGCACAAGTCACTTACTTCCTGATGAACCAGGGCTTCAGCCACGTGGTCAACATCCACGGCGGCATCCACGCCTGGTCGCAAGAAGTCGATCCCTCCGTGCCGGTGTACTGATCCACCAAGGACGCCCATGACCGCCTTGACCGCTGCCCCCTTCCGCCTGCGCCTTCCCCTGCTGTGCGCCGCCCTGGCATTGGCCGGCAGCGCCCAGGCGCAAAGCCTGCTGGAGCTGTTTGATGCCGCGCGCGGCTACGACGCCACCTACCTGGCGGCCCGTGCGCAGTTCGAGGCCAGCCAGGCCCAGGCCGACCAGGCCCGTGCCGGCCTGCTGCCACAAGTGGGGCTGGGGGCCGCGGCCAACGCCTCGCGGCGAGACAGCGAACTCAACAGCCTGGACGGCAACAGCAACAGCCAGAGCGTCACCCTGTCGGCCAGCCAGCCGCTCTACCGGCCCGCCAACCGCCTGACCAACGAACAAGCCGGCCTGAGCCGCGACATCGCCCAGGCGCGCCTGACCCAGGCCGAGCAAGACCTGGTGGTGCGAACCACCCAGGCCTACTTCGACGTGCTCGCCGCCGACGACACCCTCACCTTAGATCGCGCCCAGAAAACCGCCGTGGCCGAGCAACTGGCCGCCGCCAAGCGCAACTTCGAGGTGGGCACCGCCACCGTCACCGATTCGCGCGAAGCCCAGGCCCGCTATGACCTGGTGATCGCCCAGGAAATCGCCGCCGAGAACGACCTGCGGGTGAAAAAGCTCGCGCTCGACCAGCTGGTGGGCCGCGCCGGCACCGCGCCCAAGCCACTCGCCGCCCCGGTGGCACTGCCGCCCCTTCAACCGCAAGACCCTCAAGCCTGGCTGAACCGCGCACAAGAGGGGCACCCCGCCGTGCTGCAGGCCCAGCGCGCCTTCGACATCGCCCAACTGGAAACCCAGAAGGCCGAGGCTGGCCACAAGCCCACGCTCGACCTGGTGGGCTCGTATGGCGTGAGCCGGGCCCCGTCGGGCATCACCGGCGTGAACGGCAACATCCGCAACCACACCACCAGCATCGGGCTGCAGTTCAACCTGCCCCTGTTCGCCGGTTTTGCCGTGCAGAACCGCGTGAAGGAAACCCTGTCCCTGGAAGAAAAGGCCCGCAACGACCTGGAAGGCGCCCGCCGCAGCGTGGACCAGGCCATTCGCAGCGCCTACTTCGGCGTGGTCTCGGGCCAGAGCCAGGTGAAGGCCCTGGAGGCCGCCGAGGCCTCCAGCCAGAGCGCGCTGGACGCCAACCGCCTGGGCTACCAAGTGGGTGTGCGCATCAACATCGACGTGCTCAACGCCCAGAGCCAGCTCTTCCAGACCAAACGCGACCTCGCCCAGGCCCGCTACAACGTGCTGCTCGGCAACCTGCGCCTGCGCCAGGCCAGCGGCGTGCTGCAAGCCGACGACCTGCGCCCGATCGACGCGCTGCTGGCGAAGTAAGGCTTCGTCGCCATCTTGTGTTTATGAACGCCCCCGTGTCCACCGCCTGGCAGTGCGTGCTCATCTGCTGGGGCACCAAGTACCCGGTCTCCATCGTCAACCGCCTGGTGCGGGCCATCGCCGAGCACAGCCCCGGTGTGTCCCGCTTCACCTTGCTGACCGACCGCGAGCGCCCTGGCCTCGACCCTCGGGTGACCGCAGTGGACATGCCCGAGTTCTACCGCCAGCCGGCGCTGATGCGATCGGGCTGCCAGGCCAAGCTGTGCATGTTCGAGAAGGGCGTGCTGCCCACCGACCTGCCCACCATCTATGTTGACCTGGACACCCTGGTGTTCGGCGATCTCGGCGCGGCCCTGGCCCTGATGGACAGTCCCCAGACGGTGGCCATGCTGCAAAGCGCGATCATCCCCTTCGGTCCGCTGGGCCGCTGGGTGTATCGCCAGACCGATGGCCGCAAGTACGCCCGCGGCAACTCCTCGCTGGTGGTGTTTCACCCGGCGCATTGCCACTACATCGCTCAGCGTTTTCGCGAGCTGTTCGCGCAACACCCCGATCTCGGTTACCGCCCCATGGCCGCGGATGAGCGCTTCATCAGCTGGGCGGCACAGCCGTACATGAAGGCGCTGCGCGGTGACTTCGCGGTCAAGCTCACGCTGGAGTACATGTCGCGCAGCCGCTGGTGGCTCTGGATCAAGCCGCTCATGCCCTGGGTGCGCCGCCGCCGTTGCCGCCAAGTGGCCATCACGCTCAACGGCATCGACATCAAGCCAGAGAATCTGATGAAACTGCGCGACGGCGATGTGGTCACCGACAACAAAGGCCGGGCGTTGATCTGGTCAGGCTGGACGATGGGCAGAATGCGCCAGCGCATCCTGGACTTCTATGCCGGCGTGGTCTGACGCCTGACCTGCGTTCAGGCGCCGGGGGTCCTGACACGAACCTCTGCCAACACGGCCTCGCCAGGATCGGGCAGATCTCCAGCCTGCACCGCCCGCAGGTACTGCCGGCGCATGCGCACTTGCAACTCACCGGCATTCTTCTTGAGGTAAGGCACGCCCATCCAGCGGATGGCGGCGTAGCACAGCGTTGAAACAGGGTTACGCCGATCCACTGCAGCCTGCAAGTGGGTCAACACCCGCTCTCGCCAGCGCGGCGCCTGCGGCGGCTCGGCAAGCAGGGCTTCACCCACAAGCTGCAGTGGCTCGTCGACATACGCGGCGTAGTCCAGCACTTTACGCAGTTCGGCATCGGGCAGACCACGCAGACACGCCATTAGCCGATCACGGGAATGAATACCCTCGCTGGATACGCCTGCCGCCATGAGCGTCCGCGAGAAGCCACGTTCTCCGCGCTTGACAGTGAGGACCTTGTTGCTGCTACAGACGTAATCAGCCCAGTAGCGCTGAAACACATCGGATATCCACAGCGCCCGCTTGAAATGGAAGAAATAGGATAGAAAAATACCGGTGTGCTCGCCATCCACTTCCCGAGGATCGACGAACCGGAAGGCCCCCGTGAAGGACGCGGGGGAAGTTTCCATCGCTGGTAGCAACTCATCTTGCGGCACTATCGGGTACCAGATACTGTCGTTGAGCACGACTACTTGGTTGGGCTCAATGCCCCAGTGGCGAAGCAAACGGATGCCGTCCCGATAACCTCCGAAGTCGTAACCAAAGTTGGCGCGCTGCACGAACCGCCAGACGAGCGGCCGCAACCGATTCACATCCTCTGGCCGAAGAGCATGGTTGGCCACCAGCAAGACGGAATAGCCGAGAGTGGCCAGGTGGACACAGGTCTGCCGGCAGGAATCGCTCAACCCGGCGGGCTGATACACGAGGAAGATTGCCACCTTGCCGCCAAGCCCGAGGCCGCCCTCCTGCACAACGCAATCGACCGGGAACCGAGCGTCCTGGCGGCGCTGGCGCATAGGCCCGATCAATCGCTCTGGCACCGAGGCCAGCTGCTGCTTAAACGAGGCAAATTCCCGCCGCACCTTCCAAAGCGGGATCATGCAGACACCATCCGCCCGGCAGGTTCACGAGTCGCCGGCCAGGCGGCCAAAAGCAACGGCAGAACGGTCGCGAATAGGTGGCGCTCTGTCGTCACCCAGAATGGTCCGTTGACGAATCCATCCACAATCAGCACAGAGAAAAAACCAGCAACCAACGCCCGTTGCGCGCCATGGCTACGCCACACCAGTGCCGCCAAGCAACCCAGCACCCACAGGTAAAGGCACAGGCCAGGCAAGCCATGGTCGACTAGGAAAAACAGGTATTGGTTGTGCGGGTGGATGCAGGACACCGAACATTGCTCGCCGAGCGAATAGATTGTTGTCGACAGAATCCGATAGCCACCGGGCCCATGTCCGATCCAAGGGCTGTCCAGGAACATGCCCCAAGCATTGCGCCACATGTCCAGCCGGGCACCGATGGAGGTCGACACCACACCGGCACTCTCATACTGGCGGACTTCGGCCAGCGCCTCCGCGACGCGCCCAACGATCAGGGGCGAGCTGAAAATCAGAACTGCAGCACTAACCACCAACAGCATCGCGACTGTCCAGCGCACGCGTGCCGACTCGATCGCCACGGACATAGCTATCGCCATAACGACCAGCGTCAGTTGGCCGGTCCGGCCTTGCAGCAGGTGGGTGACACTGAACACACCGAGTGCGGCTATGACGACCCAACCCCAGCGCAGAACAGTTTGGCGGGCACTCATCGCTTGGTGCACCACCCAGGCGATGAACACTGACATAGCCAGTCCCTGCGCGATGTAGTCATTGAAAATGTGGTGCGAAACACCAAACCCGCGCTGATCGGAATCGGCCCAGGGAATGTGAACCCAGATGCTCGCGTAGGTAGAGCCCAGCGTAATAAGACAACCAATAGCAAAAGCCCACCATCCCCGCTGCCTCCACCGCGCCTCGCTGAATACGGTCAGCAAGATCAGCATCAATGGCAGCTTGCTGTAGACGTAAAGGTGTGAGCCGATCACCGATCGGTCGGCACCGCTCCAGGCTATACCCAACAACATCCAAAAGGAAAGCAAGACCACCGGTAAGGTCAGCGGATTTGCTCGCAAGGCGTCCAACTTGGCCCGCCAGCGGCCCGATGCAGTCCAGCCCAGCAGCAAAAACAGAATGCTGATATTGACGAGCGCGATTGAGGTGGGCACGCCCAGCAGCAGCGCCACAGCAGACCACCGAGCCACGCTATCGAAGAAGCCAGTGGAGTGGTCCAGCCAGGTCCGACCAGCCCCCTTCATTACCATTTCACTCATTGCGCAAACGCCTTCTGCAAAGGCCTTTGCCAGAACCCTTCATCGCGAAGAATCTCCACGAAGCGCGCCGCGGCGTCGCCGGCGCCGAAGGTGGTGTCGGCGGGGAAGCGGCGGCCCCAGGTGTCGCGCAGGAAGGTGTCGATGACCTCGGTGTCGAAGGCCGAGCAACTGGTGATGGACGGGCCGCTGGCGCGGTTGTTCTGGCGGGTGCCCACGTCCAGGCTGGGCACGCCCAGGAAGGGCGCTTCGCGCACGCCGGCGCTGCTGTTGCCGATCATGGCGCTGGCGTTCTTCATCAATTCAGAGAAATAGTTGAAGCGCATGGACGGGATCTGGCGGAAACGCTCTTTCGGCAGGCGGTCGAGCACCGCGAAGATGTCTTCGGTGCCCGGGTCGTTGTTGGGCGAAATCACCACGAAGTGGCGCCCGCTGGCCTCAAGCCGGCCGAAGAGCGAGGCGGCCTGCTGGCCGATGGTGTCGGCCTCGGAGGTGACGGGGTGGAACACCGCGATGCCGTAGTCGTCGAAGGGAATGGCGTAGCGGCGCTTGACCTCGTCGATGCCCACGCCCGAGTCGCGGGCGTGGGTGTCCAGCTCGGGCGAGCCGATGTTGTAAACGCTGCCCGGCGCCTCGCCCAGGGCCAGCACGCGCTGGCGCGCCGGCTCGGAACTCACGAAGTGGGTGCTGCAGAGCTTGGTGTTGCAGTGGCGGATGCTCTCGTCGATGGTGCCCGAGACCTCGCCGCCTTCGATGTGGGCCGAGGGGATGTACTTCATGGCGCACACGATGGAGGCGGCCAGCGCCTCCACGCGGTCACCGTGGATCACCACCAGGTCGGGCCGGTGCTCGTGCACAAAGTCCGAAAAGCCCAGGATGGTCTTAGACAGGATGAAGTCTTGCGCGTCGCCCTCGCGCTGGTTCACGAACTCGAAGAACTCGGCATCGGGAAAGCGCCGCACCTCCAGCCGGGTCTCGCCGTAGCGCCGCATCATGTGCATGCCGGTGATGAAGAAGCTGATGGCAAAACCGGCCTGTTGGGCCGCGTGGGCCAGCGGTTCGAGCTTGCCGTAGTCGGCCCGAGTGCCGGTAACAAAGAGCAGGCGCTGGTTCATCACGAGTTGGCCAGGGGCGTCACGCCGTCCAGGTCAGACCACAGCAGTTGCTGGTTGCGCTTGACGGCACGGGTCAGGCGCGCGCCGATCAGGCGGTCAAAGTGCTGCACCGAAATTTCGCCCGAGCCGGGGCGGCGGGCCCAGATGTCGCGCTCGGTGATCACGTGGCCGGCCGGCAGATCCTGGTCGGCCACGATCGAGCCGCGCGCGAAGCGGTACACGTCTTCCTCGGGCGCGGTGCGCACCTTGGGGTTCATCAGCGCGGTGTGGATCTCGCGCGAGCGGTCAATCAGGAACTTCAGCTCGGCCGGGTCCATCGAGCAGGGAATGTCGGGGCCCTTGCGGTAGCGGGTGTCGGTGAAGTGACGCTCAAGAATGCAGGCGCCCAGCGCCACCGACGAGATGGCCATCTCGGGGCCGATGCTGTGGTCGGAGAAGCCGATCACCGCCTTGGGGAAGGCGCGGCGCAGCTCGCCAATGCCTTGCAGGCTCACGATCTCGGGCGGCGAGGGGTAGAGGTTGGTGCACTCCAGCAGCGCATACGGCACGCCCGCGTCGTCCAGGGCCTGCACCGAGGGGCGCAGGCTGTCGATGGTCTGCATGCCGGTGCTCAAAATCACCGGCTTGCCGAAGCTGGCGATGTGGCGGATTAGGGGCACGTGGTTGGCCTCGCCCGAGCCGATCTTGAAGCCCGCCACGCCGATCTCGGCCAGAAAGTCGGCCGCCGCGCGCGAGAAGGGCGTGGAGATGTAGATCAGGCCCAGCGACTCGGCATAAGCCTTGAGCGCGATCTCGTCGTCCTTGGACAAGGCGCATTCCTGCATCACGTGCCAGATGGACTTGTCGGCGTTGGGCGGGAAGATGGCCTTGGCCTCGTCGGTCATCTCGTCGTCCACGAAATGGGTCTGGTGCTTGACCATCTCGCAGCCGGCCTTGGCCGCGGCCAGCACCATGCCCTTGGCCACTTCCAGGCTGCCGCCGTGGTTGATGCCGATCTCGGCAATGACCAGCGGCGGCTGGTCGGCGGCGATCTCGCGGTGCGCGATCTTCAGGCGGGGAATGCTCATGGCTGTGTCCTCAAAAGCGCTTCGGCGCGCTCGAAATCTTGCAGGTTGTCGATGTCGTGGCTGCGCTCGGCCGGCATCACCAGCGCGCCAATGTGTTCGCTTACGAAGCTGCCGCTGGCCACGAAGCGGGCCGCGTCCAGCACATAGACCGCACCGTTGGGCTTGACCACGGGCGGCAGGCTCTGGCGGTTGGCAAAGCAGTGGGCCGGGTCAGACAGCGGCACGAAGCGGTCGCCGTCCAGGCGGCCCCATTTCAGCACGCCCCGGTCGGCCTCGGTCACGCTCATCACCAGCTCAAAGGCGCCGGTGGCGTAAAGCGCCAGGCCCTGGCGGATGTCGTCGGCGCTGCGCAGCGGCGAGGTGGCCTGCAGCAACACCACCGGCCCGCTCACCTGGGCGGCCTGAAGCGCGTGCACCAGCACCGGCGCCATGGGCACGGTGTCGCCGGCCAGCTCGGCCGGGCGGCGCACCAGCGCCACCTCGGGCGGCAGTTCGGCGCTCCACAGGGCCTCGATGTCGGTGGTGACGACCACGCGCGCCGCGCCGGCCTGCAGCGCCTGGTCCACCGCGTGGCGGTACAGGGGCTTGCCGGCCAGCGGTCGGGTGTTTTTGGACGGAAGGCCCTTGGAGCCGGCGCGCAAGGGAATCACGGCGGTCCAGGCCGACAGCAGTTGGGGCATGAGAGAGGGGCTTTCCTGGGGCCTGGGCCCGCCGTTGCGTCAGGCGGGCGCCAGGGCCGTCACTATACTGAATCCCCTTTGACGCCGGGCGTCCTGCCCGGCCTTTGTCGATTGCCGTCTGCCCGCATGCCCAGCCCCACGCCCCACCGCCCATCGCGCCCCTTCCCGCCCACCTGGCGGCTGTCGCTGATGATCGCCCTGTACGAGCTGGCCTGGCACCTGCTGCTGCCCCTGGTGCTGCTGTTCCTGTGGCGCCGTGGCAAGAAAGAGCCGCTGTACCGCGCCCACTGGGTGGAGCGCTTCGGCGGCGTGGACACGCGCCTGATCCACCCCATCTGGGTGCACTCGGCCTCCATGGGCGAAATGCGCGGCGCCGCGCCGCTCATTCGCGCGCTGGTGGACGCCGGCCACCCGGTGCTGGTGACCACCCTCACCCCGGCCGGCCGCACGGCGGGGCACACGCTGTTTCAAGAGGCCATTGCCCGCGGCCGCCTGCAGGTGAGCTACGTGCCGCTGGAGCTGTCGTGGGCAGTGGCGCGCTTCGTCCGCCGGGTGCGGCCGCGCGCCGCCCTCATGACCGAGATCGACACCTGGCCCGTGCTGCTGGCCGGTATCCGCCGCGCCGGCGTGCCGCTGGCCATGGCCAACGCCCAGTACCCCAAGAAGAGCATCGAGCGCGACCGCCGCTGGGGCGGCTTCCGGGCCTCGCTGTTCCAGGCCTACCAGTTGGTGCTGTGCAAATCGGAAACCCACGCCCAGCGCTTTCGCGACGTGGGCTGCGAGCGCGTGGTGGTGGCCGGCGAAACCCGGTTTGACCTGCCCGTGTCGCCCACGCAGATCGCCGCCGCCCTGGCCCTGCACCAGCCGTGGCAACTGGCCACCGGCGTGGCCGGGGGCCGCCCGGTGCTGTGCTTTGCCAGCGCCATCGTGGGCGAAGACGAGCAGTTCATCGACGCCATCCGCCAGGTGCAGGCCGGCGTGAAGGCCGCCGGCCTGCCGCCCTTGCTGGTGGTGTACGTGCCGCGCAGCCCGCAACGCTTTGACACCGTGGCCGACCTGATGCAGGCCGCCGGCCTGCGCGTGGCCCGACGCAGCCGCACGCTGGACGCCGCGCTGACCCCGGTGGCCGACGCGCCCGACATGGCCAACATCGACGTGCTGCTGGGCGACTCGCTGGGCGAGATGTACTTCTTTTTGGCCCTGTCGCAGGTGGTGGTGGTGGGCGCATCTTTCGTGCCACTGGGCGCACACAACGTGATCGAGCCCCTGGCCCTGCGCAAGCCGGTGATGGTGGGGCCCAGCATCTGGGGCATTGAGTACCCCGGCGTCGAGGCCCTGGCGGCCGGTGTGCTGCAGCAGCACCACACCATCAGCAGCCTGGCCCAGTCGCTCACCGGCCTGCTCACCTCGCCCGAGGCCTACGCCCAAGCCATCGCCGGGGCCGAGGCCTTCTACGCCGAGCACGGCGGCGCCACGGCCAAGCACATGGCCGCGCTCATGCCCTGGCTGGAGCGCCGTTGAAACCCGCCCTGCTGGCCTACCTGGGCCTCTCGCGCCTGATGGCGCCCGTGTGGCGCTGGGGCCTGGGGCACCGGCTCAAGAAAGGCAAGGAAACCGAGGCCAGCGTGCAGCAGAAGCTGGGCCTGGCCTACGCGCAGCGGCCCGCCGGCCCGCTCATCTGGGGCCACGCCGTGGGCGTGGGCGAGGCCAACGCCCTGGCTGGCCTGTTCGCCCGCCTCACCGAAGAGCACCCGGGGCTGCACTGCCTCATCACCACCACCGCCCGCACCTCGGGCGATGCCCTGGCCCGCACCGGCCTGCCGCCGCGCTGCCAGCACCAGTTCGCCCCGGTGGACACACCCGACGCGGTGCGCCGCTTTCTGGACCACTGGCAACCCGACCTGGCCGTGTGGTGCGAGATGGACCTGTGGCCCGCCCTCATTGCCGAAACCGACCGCCGCCACCTTCCACGCGTGCTGGTGAACGCGCGCCTGTCGGCCGAGTCGCTGGCCAAGCGGCGCTGGGGCCGCTGGCTGTACCGGGCGCTGCTGCCGGGCTTTCGCGAGCTGTTCGCGCAAAACGTGGAATCGGCCGAGGGCCTGGTGAGCCTGGGCGCGCCGCGCCAGCAGATCACCGTGACCGGCACCATCAAATCACTGGTGCCGCCCCTGGGCCATGACGCCGCCGCACTGCAGGCCTGGCAGGCGGCGCTGGGCCAGCGCCCGGTGTGGCTGCTGGCCTCCAGCCACCCGGGCGAAGAAGCCCTGGCGCTGGCGGCGCACGAGCGGCTGCGCCAGCAATGCCCCGATGCCTTGCTCATCATCGCCCCACGCGCCCCGACGCGCGGTGCCGAGGTGGCGGCCCTGGCGGGGCCCGACACCCCGCTGCGCAGCGCGGGTGCCGCCCTGCCCGGCGCGGGCCCGGTGTACGTGGCCGACACCATTGGCGAAATGGGTCTGTGGTACCGGCTGGCGCCGGTGGCCCTGGTGGGCGGGTCGTTCGCGCGCGTGGGCGGGCACAACCCGCACGAGCCGCTGGCCCTGGGCTGCGGCGTGCTGCACGGACCGAATGTGTGGAACTTTGCCGAGAGTTACGACCGGCTCGACGCGCAGGGCTTCACCCACCCGGTGAACGAGGTGGGCGGCATCGTCACCGGGGTGTTGTCGGCCTGGCAACGTGCCGAGCGCCTGGCACCACCGCCACCCGAGCCGCAGGCCCAGGTGGTGCTGCAGCGCCTGCGCTCGTTGCTCCCGACCTGGCCGGCCTGATACCGAGCGCAGCGCTCAGTGCGCGCTGGCGCCCACCACCGCGTCGGGCTTGCCCTTTTTCAGCAGGTCCAGCATGGCGGCCTCGATGCGGTGCAGCGCCTCGGGCGTGTGGCCCTCAAAGCGCAGCACCAGCACCGGCGTGGTGTTGGAGGCGCGCACCAGGCCAAAGCCATCGGGCCAGTCCACGCGCACACCGTCGATGGTGGACACCTTGGCCGGCGCGTCAAAGGCGGCCAGTTCCACCAGCTTCTTCACCACCGCGTGCGGCTCGCCTTCGGCGCAGGCCACGTTCAGCTCGGGCGTGCTGTGGCTGGTGGGCAGGCCGTTGAGCACGGCGTTGGCATCGGGGTGGCGGCTCAGGATTTCCAGCAGGCGCGCGCCGGCGTAGGTGCCGTCGTCAAAGCCGAACCAGCGCTCTTTGAAGAAGATGTGGCCGCTCATCTCGCCGCCCAGCGGGCTGTTGAGTTCCTTCATGCGCGCCTTGATGAGCGAGTGGCCGGTCTTGTAGATGTGGGCCTTGCCGCCGGCGGCCTCAATGGCGGGCGCCAGGCGCTGCGAGCACTTCACGTCAAAGATGATGTCGCCGCCCGGCACGCGCGACAGCACGTCTTGCGCGAACAGAATCATCTGGCGGTCGGGGAAGATGTTCTGGCCGTCTTTGGTGACGATGCCCAGGCGGTCGCCGTCGCCGTCGAAGGCCATGCCGATCTCGGCGTCGGTGCTGGCCAGGGTGCGGATCACGTCCTGCAGGTTCTCGGGCTTGCTCGGGTCGGGGTGGTGGTTGGGGAAGTCACCGTCCACCTCGCTGAAGAGCTCGATCACCTCGCAACCCAGGGCGCGGAACAGCGCGGGGGCGTAGGCACCGGCCACGCCGTTGCCGCAATCCACCACCACCTTCATCGGGCGCGAGAGCTTCACGTCGCCCACGATGCGGGCCTGGTAATCGGCCGCCACGCTCACCTGGCGCACGCTGCCGCCCGTGGCCTTGACGCCACCTTCACTCTCAATGAGCTGGCGCAGGGCCTGGATGTCGTCGCCGTAAATGGCGCGGCCACCCAGCACCATCTTGAAGCCGTTGTAGTCCTTCGGGTTGTGGCTGCCCGTGACCTGAATGCCGCTGCGGCACAGGGTGCTGGCCGCGAAATACAGCATGGGCGTGGTCACCATGCCCACGTCGATCACCTCCATGCCAGCGGCCACCAGGCCGCGCATCAAGGCACCGGCCAGGGCCGGGCCCGACAAGCGCCCGTCGCGCCCGACCGCCACCGTGGTCTCGCCCTGCTGCCGCGCCACCGTGCCGAAGGCCAGGCCCAGGGCTTCGGCCACGCCCTCGTCGAGGGTGGCGGGCACGACGCCGCGGATGTCATAGGCCTTGAAGATCGATGCGGACACTTGCATGAAGAGGGCTCCCGTTGGTGAAAGCGCCAATTGTAGAAACGCGCAGGTGACAGGCCGTTGCAGCACACGTCCGAAAATGGCCAGTGCGCTGGCCCGCCCGGCCCTACCATCCCCCCATGAACGCGCCCACCGACCTCGACGACGACGCCCGCTACCGCGCGCTGTGCTCGCGCGATGCGCGGTTTGACGGGCGATTCTTCGTGGGCGTCAGTTCCACCGGCATCTATTGCCGCCCCATCTGCGCGGTGAAAACCCCGCGCCGCGAAAACTGCCACTTCTTCGCCATCCCGGCCCAGGCCGAACAGGCGGGCTTTCGCCCCTGCCTTCGCTGCCGGCCCGAACTCGCCCCCGCGCAGCGCCATTGGTCCAGCACCGACGCCGGCAGCATCCTGCTGCACCAAGCCCTGCAATGGCTTGACCACGCACCCGACACCGGCCCCGCCCCCAGCGCCACCGAGCTGGCCGCCCACCTGGGCGTGAGCGACCGGCACCTGCGCCGCATCTTTGAACAGCACCTGGGCGTGTCGCCCCTGCAGTACCGCCAGACCCGCCAATTGCTGCGCGCCAAGCAGTGGCTCAGCGACACCGCCCTGCCCGTGGCCGAGGTGGCCTGGCGCGCCGGCTTCGGCAGCGTGCGCCGCTTCAACGACGCGGTGCGGCGCCATTACGGCATGAGCCCCACCGAACTGCGCCGCGGCGCCGGCCAGGGGCGGTCGGGCGGCGGCCTGTTCCTCAGCGCCCGCGAGCCCTGGGACGCCATCGCCTGGCTGGGTTTTCTGCAGCGCCACGCCACGCCCGGCGTCGAGCAGGTAGACCCCAGCGCTGGGCGCTGGCAGCGCACGGTGCGCCTCATCGATGCCGACGGACAGGCGCGGCACGGCTGGCTCAGCGCCCAGGTCACGCGCCGCGCCGGGCGCAGTGGCCTGACGCTGCGCGTCAGCGAAGGGCTGGCGCCGGTGCTGCCCCTGGTGATGGAGCGCGTGCGCGCCGTGGCCGACCTCGACGCCGACCCTGCCGCCATCGACGCGGTGCTGGGCGCCTCGCTGCCACACGGCCAAGGCCTGCGGGTGGCCGGTGCGTTTGATGGTTTTGAACTCGCGGTGCAGGCCGTGCTGGGCCAGCAAGTCACGCTGGCCGCCGCCCGCGCCCTGGGCGCGCGGCTGGTGGCGCACACCGGGCAGCCCATCGACACCGGCACCGAAGGCCTGGCCTACCTCTTCCCCAGCCCTGAGCGCATCGCCGACACCAGCGCCGAGGCGCTGGGCCGCCTGGGCCTGATCCGCCAGCGCCAGGCCGCCCTGCTCGCCCTGGCCCGCGCGGTGCTCGACGGGCGCCTGCCCCTCTCGCCCGGCGCCGACCCCGACACCACGCTCGACACCCTGCAATCCCTGCCCGGCATTGGCCCCTGGACCGCCCACTACATCGCCATGCGCGCCCTGGCCTGGCCCGACGCCTGGCCCGCGCAAGACGTGGTGATCCACCGCGCCCTCGGGCTCAGCGGCAGCCCCGCCCAGAACAGCCGGCAGGCCATTCAACTCGCCGAGCCCTGGCGGCCCTGGCGCGCCTACGCCGCCATGCGCCTGTGGCAGTCCACCCTCACCGAACAGCCCACATGAAACCCCTGCTCCACGCCCACTTCATCGAAGTGCCCACCCCGCTGGGCACCATGACACTGGCCAGCACCCCGGCCGGCCTGGCCGGCGCCTGGTTCCTTGACCAGCGCGACCCGCCCAGCGCCGAGGAACGCCGCACCTGGCAAGCCGGCGAAGCCGAGCCAGTGCTGCAGGCCGGCCGGCAATGGCTGCACGCCTACTTCGCCGGTGAAGCACCGCACTGGAGCGGCCCGCTCGACCTCTCGCGCGGCACCGCCTTCCAGCAGGCCGTGTGGCGCGCCCTGCTGGAAATCCCCCACGGCCGCACCAGCCGCTACGGCGCCATCGCCGAGCGAATCGGCCGCCCAGCGGCCGTGCGCGCGGCCGGCGCCGCCATCGGGGCCAACCCGGTCAGCCTGATCGTGCCTTGCCACCGCGTCGTCGGTGCCGATGGCAGCCTCACCGGCTACGCCGGCGGCCTGCCGCGCAAGGTGGCGCTGCTGGCCCTCGAATCGCCCAACCGGCCTTTGGTCTGAGCCATGTCCCCTTTGCTGCTGTTCGAATTCCTGGCGCTGGGCGCCCTGTGGGGCGCCTCGTTTCTGTTCATGCGGCTGGGCGCGGCCGACTTCGGCCCGTTGGCCACGGCCGGCCTGCGCGTGGGCATCGCCGCCGTGGTCCTGCTGCCCTTGCTGGCCTGGCCCGGCGTGTGGCGTGACCTCAGGTCACGCGCCCTGCCCATCCTGGCGGTGGGCGTGCTGAACTCAGCCATTCCCTTCGCGCTGTTTTCCTACGCAGTGATGCACATCAGCACCGGGCTCACCTCCATCCTGAACGCCACCGTGCCCATGACCGGCGCGCTCGTGGCCTGGGTCTGGCTCAAGGAACGCCCTGGCGCCAGTCGGCTGCTGGGTCTGCTGATCGGCTTTGGTGGCGTGGCCTTGCTGGTGATCGGCAAGTCAGGGCTTGGTGGCTGGCTCAGGGCCTCCAGCGCCGACGCACTGCTGGCCATGGGCGCCTGCCTGCTGGCCACCCTGTGCTACGGCATTGCCGCCAGCTACACCAAGCGCTTCCTGAGTGGCCTGCACCCGCTGGCCACCACCACCGGCAGCCTCTGGGGCGCCACCTTCGCCCTGGCCTTGCCCATGGCCCTGAGCTGGCCCACCCAGGCCCCTGGCCTGCAAGCCTGGCTGGCGGTGACGGCAGTGGCTGTGTTGTGCACCGCCGTGGCCTACGGGCTCTTTTTTCACATCATTGCCCAGGCCGGGCCGAGCAAGGCACTCACCGTGACCTTCCTGCTGCCCGTGTTTGCGCTGGTGTATGGCGTGGTGTTCTTGCAGGAAGAGGTCACGCTGTGGATGCTCGGCTGCGGCCTGGTGGTGCTGTTGGGCACCGGCCTGTCCACCGGATTGCTGCGCGCGGAGATGCTTTGGCGAAAAAAAACCCGCTCATCGATGAGATGAGCGGGCGATGAAGGGGTCGGAGGACCCTTGGAGAACCACAAATACAGGCACCAGCATACGGGTAAACCATGATTTCCGCATATCAATAGATCATTGACAAAACTGAAATAAAGTTAGAACCGATAGATGGAACCTCAAGCCGCCCCAAGGCCTCTGAGGCGGCGCATCGGCCAGCCAGGCCTGAAGATCCCCAGAGGCCGGCGTCCGTGCCCTTCGGGCACTCAGAGGTGAACGGGGGAAAAGCAGGAATCTGGGGAGAGTTGCGCGGCTGGCGCCCCGAAGGGCGCGGGGTCACCCGCTTCGATTCCTGCCTTGTGGCTTTGCAAGCCGCCATTCGATGCCTCTGGCCAGCACCTGGCTGCTTCCACGAAGACAACAGAACATTTGCCAAGACAAAAGACAAACGGCCTGCGCAATTTCTTGCGCAAGCCGTTGTTTTGTTTGGCGGAGTGGACGGGGCTCGAACCCGCGACCCCCGGCGTGACAGGCCGGTATTCTAACCAACTGAACTACCACTC
>FWPV01002946.1_pt1 | contig 40023 bp, 37 predicted proteins | sample 2228371 | NCBI WGS metagenome assembly FWPV01 (sample SAMEA103939776, study PRJEB20133) | metagenome
ACATGATAACATGAATTTTCAGTCATTTTGGTAGTATTGCACTGGGAAATGTCCGAACTTATGTCCTAAGATCAGCAAGCCCTGATGGTGGAAGTTTGCAAAAACGGGCATAATCTCAACCAAATATTTGTTACTTGTATTATGACCGAATTTTCTGTATTATTTTATTGCATAATTTGTATATAAGCGATTGTTTTTGTAAAAGTCGTATTTTCGATTATGTTTTAACCCTTAAGCGGGAGGCTTGATAATGAATGCAATTAATCAGTTCGGTTTGTGCTTAGGCAATATACCTTTGCTATCGGATGCAGAAACAAGATCAATAAGTGCAGAAAATCCTAATGGAGAAAAAGGCGGTGGAGCCAAAGAAATACCAGGACCAGGTCCATCAGATATGCTTGGTCAAGGCTGGAAAGTTCGTCCCTGTATCACGCTTGACGCAGGAACGACAACCACACTAGCAGACATTGAAGGACCAGGGATAATTCAACATATATGGATTACAGTTGACACAAAAGCCTATCGTGATACGATTATTAGATTTTATTGGGATGACGAGGATACCCCATCAATAGAGGTCCCTCTCGGAGACTTTTTCTGCAATGGTCATGGATTGAGATATAACGTTACATCGCTCCCCATAGCAGTAAATCCATCAGGAGGATTTAATATATATTTCCCAATGCCGTTCCGAAAACATGCAAAAATAACAATTGAAAATCAAAGATGGGAAGCTATTGGCGGATTCTTCTATCAGATCACATATGCTTTGACTGATGTCCCAGAAAACGCAGGTTACTTCCACGCTCAATGGAGACGCTCTATGACGACAAGAGAATATCCCGAACATATCATACTTGATGGAGTAAAAGGGCAAGGACATTATGTTGGGACATTTCTCGCATGGACACAGTTTTCAAATGGCTGGTGGGGCGAGGGCGAGATGAAGTTTTACATCGACGGCGATGACAAGTTTCCAACAATATGCGGAACAGGCACAGAGGATTATTTTGGAGGTGCTTGGTGTTTTGGTGCTACATTTTCAACAGCTTTTCTCGGTTATCCATTGCACAGAAAGGAACCAGGAGAAGTGCCAAAACACGGTCTCTATCGTTGGCACATAATGGACCCGATACATTTCAAAAAGCAATTAAAAAATACGATCCAAGCACTTGGTTGGTGGCCCAATGGAAGATTTGAACCTTTGACAGATGATATATCGTCTGTTGGTTATTGGTATCAAGCTGAGCCACATGCGCCATTTCCCAATATGCCAGCAGTTCACGAACGTTGGGCAAGATGATCAAATATTTGAGGTTTACATGAGTTCCGGCTTAAAAAATCCTTGAAATCTTCAACAGGAAGCTCTATGATAAATATGCAAGGAGGAAAAATAAAGGCAAGACGAAATAGGACTATAACAATATTCGATGACGATATTCTGCAGTTGAGAGAGAAACTCTTAACCCTGAATGACAATGTCAGTCCAGAGGAAATTACCAATAAGACAATCTGTCAAGATTTGTTCGATTGTCTGAAATATTTGCCAGAAAACTTTGTTGATCTTCTTTTTGTTGATCCGCCATATAATCTGACAAAAGAATTTAATTCCAACAAATTCAGAGAGATGTCCCCGGATGAATATGAAGACTGGTTTGATTCTTGGCTTAATCCTTTGCGAAAGATCTTGAAGCCAAATGCGTCAATCTATGTCTGTGGGGATTGGAAGTCATCAAGTCCGATATTTCGTGTCCTTTCTAAATATTTTAAGGTGCAAAATAGGATCACATGGGAGAGAGAAAAGGGCAGAGGTGCAAGATCCAACTGGAAGAACTGTTCAGAGGATATCTGGTTTGCCACGGTCTCTGACAACTTCATCTTCAATAGCGATAACGTCAGGCTTAAGAGGAAAGTCATAGCTCCTTATAGGCTCGAAGATGGAAAGCCTAAAGATTGGTATTATGAAAAAGATGGAAACTATCGTCTTACTTACCCGTCAAATCTTTGGACTGATATAACTGTTCCGTTTTGGTCTATGCCAGAAAATACCGATCATCCAACACAAAAGCCCGAGAAACTTCTTGCAAAGATCATATTGGCAAGTTCAAAAAAAGGCGATTTTGTCTTCGATCCATTTCTGGGATCGGGGACTACATCCGTTGTTGCCAAGAAGCTGGAAAGAAGATATTGTGGAATAGAACTCGACGAGTTATATTGCTGTCTTGCAGAAAAACGTTTGGAGATGGCTGATAACGATAGAACCATACAAGGATATGAAGATGGTGTGTTTTGGGAACGTAATTCATTAAAGAAGAAAAAGGTCAATTGAATTTATCTTTTAGTAAAACTTGTATAATTTACTGCCTTGCTAGAGGGATTTTTAGCTGACCATTAAAACTAAGGCAGTTACATAGAAAATCAAGAGGTGACAAAATTTGTATAAATATGCTATAATAATACTTGCTACATTACTGATATTTTCGTGCGGACCGAAGGAAAAAATAAAGAGATATGAAGGGAATATTGACGTTGATTCCCCTATATATTTGGTTCCGATAGGAGATATTGAGGATAGATTTATTACCGCACTTGTCCCGAAATTGAAGACTAGATTTACAACAGACGTTTATGTCGCCCTTGATAAAAGAATACCTGTTCCTGATGACGCTTTTGATTATGATAAACAGCAGTATGTAGCGATGTATGTCCTAGCAGATATGGTGAAGAAACTGAAATTTGCGCCAGATGCTAGGGTTCTTGGTATTACTAATGTAGATATTTTCACTCCTGAATCCGATCGTGTTTTCCTTTTTGGAATGTCTTATAAAAAAGGAAATATGGCTCTCATATCTAAGGTCCGTATGGACCCAAGATATTATTTTGGTGGAAAACCAAACGATCAACTGGTAATTGAGCGTATGGAAAAAGAAGCGATCCATCAATTGGGAAAGCTTTTTGGGTTAGAAAATGTGTATGATCCAGAATGTGTTATGTATGTTCCAAAAGACTTAAAAGAATTAGACAGAAAGACCGACAGTTTTTGTTTAGAATGTCAGAAAACATTTCAGGAATTGAAAAAGTCTGCCGAAAAAAATCCTTTTGCAGGAAAATTTTAGCGAAAAAAGGAGTAATTTATGGCAAGAGTTGCCTTTATTGAGCCTAGCTGTTTATTTAACAGTTATGGTTATTTCAGATTTCCACTTATGGGGACTATATGTCTTGGCACTATATTAAAGGAAGCAGGACACGAAGTAACGATCTTTAGGGATAACGTTCAAAGCGTTTATGACAAAAGTAGAGAATGGCTACACTCTGCATTGACAAAGGTTGATGTTGTCTGCTTTTCGATTATGACTTCCACCGCGGAGAGGGGTTATCTGATCGCTGATGCAATCAGAAAAATAGCTCCAAAAGTTAAGATAATAATGGGGGGTCCTCATGCCACTTATATGTCCGAAGAGGCTATTGAACATGCTGATCTAGTTGTAAAGGGTGAAGGGGAAGAGATCATCGTCGATGCTGTTGAAAATAAAGACTTAACGGGCATAGTCCAGGCTCCGCCTGTGAAGGACCTGACCGAGTATCCTATTCCTGATCTTTCTTTGTTATCTGAAAAGAAGCTCCCGCCGAGACAAGCTCCTATTTCAACTTCTCGTGGATGTCCTTTTGATTGTGTCTTTTGCACAGTATCCGCTACATTTGGGAGAAAATGCAGATTTCGTGAAATTGGTCATGTCATTGAAGAGATTGAAAAACGAATATCAGAGGGATTCAAAAAATTATTCTTTTATGATGACAATTTTGCTATTAATAAAGAACGGACAAAAGAATTGCTCAAAGAAATGATAAGAAAAAAATTGAAAATATCATGGTCAGCTGAGTCAAGAACAGATATTGCCAAAGATAAAGAGCTTTTGGAATTGATGTCCAAAGCAAATTGTAGCACGATGTTTATCGGATTTGAATCCGTCAACCCTGAAACTTTGGCAGTTTACAACAAAAAACAAAGTATCGATGACATAAAAAACTGTATAAAAAGCTTACACGACTATGGGATCAAGGTTCATGGGATGTTTGTCCTAGGGTCTGACGCTGATGATAATAACACAGCCAAAGAAACTGTCAAATTCTGCCACGAAATGAAAATAGATTCTGCACAATTTGCCTTGCTTCACCCTCTACCAGGAAGCAAACTTTACGATATTTTGGATTCGCAAGGGAGAATCTTTACCAAGAAATGGTCATTATACGACGGTTCACATGTTGTCTTCAAGCCTTTGAAAATGACTCCTTTGGAGCTTCAAGAGAAGTTTTTGTATTCTTGGAAAAAATTCTACTCACTGACAAAAAATCCATTATATTTCGCAATATCAAGATATATACTAAATAATTGGGAAAAAGCCAACAAATTCGCAATTGCAGAGCTTAAAGCACGTTTTAAAAAATAACCTTACTCATTGGAAATATCATCTTAAAACTATTTGTTTAATAATTTAGTAAAATAACTCCAAAATTCTTAAATTAAGGAAGTATCAATTTATGAGCAGTATTCTGAGAATGTCTGATGCTGCATCTTTGGCATTACATACAGCTGTTATTCTTGCTTCAAATCCCAAAAGGCTGATTTCAACAAAGGAACTTGCAAAGATTATCCAAGCATCAGAAGCTCATTTATCAAAGGTGCTTCAACGTCTTGAAAAATTTGGGATAGTGCAATCCACAAGAGGTCCAAAAGGGGGATATAAACTAGGGAAAGATGGCGATCAAATAACCTTGTTAGAAGTTTATGAGGCAATAGACGGAAAACTAGCATATAGCGATTGCCTTTTATCAAAGTGTATCTGCAAAGGCGATTGCATTATGGGAAGATTGTTATCCGATCTTAATAAACAGGTCAAAGATTATCTATCAAAGACAAAGTTAAGTCAATTATCAATAGGGTTTGAAAGGTATTAAGTTCTGTAAGGAGGTAATATGTTCTGTTATCAATGCGAGCAAACTGCGAATGGTATTGGATGTAAGATAAAGGGGATTTGTGGAAAAGAGCCAGAAGTTGCTAATTTGATTGACCTTTTGCGACATATAACAAAAGGTATATCTATGTTTGCAAATAAAGCCAGAGAACTGAATGCAAGAGACCGTGAAATTGATGTATTTGTCATAGAGGCTTTATTCTCCACAGTTACCAACGTTAATTTTGACCCCGAGAGGCATTATCAATTATTGAAAAGGGCAGAAAAACTGCTTGATAAGGCGAAAAGACTTTATCTGGAAGCATGCAAAAGACTAGGGGTTGAACCTGAGAAGTTGACGGGACCAGCCGAATTTAAACTTGCAGATACCATTGAGGATATGGTAAAGCAAGGGGAGGAGGTCGGCATACTCAGACGCAAGGAGTCTTTTGGCGATGATATTGCAGGACTACAAGACTTAATTATGTATGGGCTGATGGGGATGTCTGCTTATGCAGATCACGCTCAGATATTGGGACAAGAAGATGACGAGGTATATGCTTTTTTCCATAAAACGCTTAGCTATCTTGCAAGTAATCCAACAAACATTGATGAGTTGTTAGCTACTGCCTTAAAGTGTGGAGAGATGAACATTAGGATTATGGAACTGTTAGATTTAGCCAATACTGACGCTTATGGACATCCACAGCCAACACAAGTGCGTATAGAACCTATCAAGGGCAAGGCTATTTTGGTATCAGGACATGACCTAAAAGATTTGGAAGAATTGCTTAAACAAACAGAGGGGAAAGGGATAAATGTATATACTCACGGTGAAATGCTTCCAGCCCATGGATACCCTGAACTAAAGAAATATAAACATTTAGTTGGAAACTATGGCGGTGCATGGCAAGATCAACGTGATGAATTTGATAAATTTCCAGGGGCAATTCTGATGACAACAAATTGTATCCAAAGACCAAAAGATAGTTACAAAGATAGGATATTTACATCAGGATTAGTCGCTTGGGAAGGCGTTACTCATATTAGCGATCGGAACTTTGCCCCAGTTATTGAATCTGCATTAAAGTCTGATGGCTTCAAACAAGACGGGCAAGATAGAAAGATAGTTGTTGGTTTTGGTCATAATGCTGTTATGAACGTTATTGACGAGATTGTCTCTGCTGTCAAATCTGGTAAGATCAAGAGATTTGTCCTTATCGGTGGATGTGATGGTGCAAAATCTGGACGAAACTATTACACGCAGATGGCGGAACAGTTGCCAAAAGACACTGTCATATTGACGCTTGCTTGTGGAAAGTATAGATTTAACAAACTAGATTTTGGAAATATTGACAATATACCAAGACTATTAGATGTAGGGCAATGTAATGATGCATATTCTGCGATTCAGATCGCTATTGCATTGGCGAAGGCTTTTGATACAGATATTAATAGTTTGCCATTATCATTTGTGCTTTCTTGGTATGAACAAAAAGCAGTTTGTATATTGCTCAGTCTGTTATATCTTGGGATAAAGAATATGCGTTTGGGTCCAAGTTTGCCTGCTTTTATATCTCCTGCGGTATTCAATGTTCTTAGAGAAAAACTTAATATAACAAGGATTTCAACAGTTGAGGATGATCTCGCTGAAATTATAGAGGAGTAAACTTCTATGGGAGAAAAATACAAAGCAATTAAGGTCACAGATAAGGTTTATTGGGTCGGTGCGATTGACTGGGAAGTTAGAGACTTCCACGGTTATATGACGCAACGGGGAACAACTTATAACGCTTATCTTATACTTGCGGATAAAATTACGCTTGTAGACACGGTTAAAAAGGACTTTATGAATGAGATGCTTGAAAGGATAGCATCACTAGTAAATCCAAAAGATGTGAGATATATTATATCGAACCATTCTGAACCTGACCATTCTGGTTGTCTTCCTGAGACGATAGATGTTTTAAAACCTGAAAAGGTATTTGCATCTGCTATTGGGACACAGACACTTGCACAGGAATTTCATTCTGGACACGAGATAACCCCGGTGAAGGATGGTGAAAGCCTGAGTTTGGGGAATTTATCCGTTACCTTTTTAGAGACAAAGATGCTTCATTGGCCCGATAGTATGATAACATATATGCCTGACGATAAGCTGTTATTCTCGCAAGATGCTTTTGGAATGCACTTAGCAACTAGCGAAAGATTTGCTGATGAGATTGATCAAAGTGTGGTAGAATATGAAGGCGAGAAGTATTTTGCTAATATATTAATGCCTCTGTCGTCGTTAGTCCTAAGGACGATTGGAAAAATATCCGATATGGGTGTAGAGATAGATATCATCGCTCCCGATCATGGACCGATATGGAGGAAAGACGTAAACAAGATCATTGACCTATATACTAAATGGGCAACACAGAAGCCTACAAACAAAGCTGTTGTCGTTTATGATACTATGTGGAAAAGCACAGAAAAGATGGCGAAAGTTATTGCAGAAGGATTAATTGACGGCGGTGTAAGAACAAAAATAATGTCATTGAAAACTAATCATCGAAGCGATATTGTAACTGAAATACTAGGTGCGGGGGCGATCTTGGTTGGATCCCCGACAATAAATAGCAATATGTTTCCGTCAATAGCTGATCTTTTGTATTATTTAAAAGGGCTGAGACCTCAGAATAAGATCGGTGGAGTTTTTGGCTCTTACGGATGGAGTGGTGAAGCGGTTGCCCATATTAAAGAGATGCTTAATGCTATGAAGATTGAGCTGATCGGAGATGGTTTGAGGTTTAAATATATGCCTGATGATAACGAGTTATCTCAGTGTTTCAATTATGGAAGATTTGTAGCGGAAGAATTGAAAAAGAAGCTTGCTTAAACATAGGAGAATATTGGTATGGAAAATATTGATCCTTATAAGCTGGTTAAACTGTTTAAATACCTTCGTGTAGTTGATGTCTGTGATGCTATGGATGGTATTGGATATTTTAATATTGGGCTGATGTCTCCCGAGATTCGTCCTATATGGGATGGGATAAAGTTTTGGGGGGTTGCATTTACTATTAGATGTGTTCCTGCAAATCGACCGATGTGGAAATTGAACACAACAGAAGATATAGTCAACGCACATGGAATTTGGTTCAGAGAAGTTGGCAATATAAGTTATAGCGGGAAGATTCGCCCTGGTGATGTTGTAGTCACGGATACTGGCGGTGCAGGAGAAGTTGGGTTTTGGGGGTCTGCAAACAGTTTATCAGTTATTGCAGAGGGGGCTGTCGGCATAATTACTGATGGATATTGCAGAGATACTGATGAGGTAACGTTGCAAAAAACTCCAATATGTGCTAGAAAAAGAGGACGGACGATAATTCCCGGTCGTATTGAGGTCGCAGAAATACAGACGAAGATCGGATGTGGTGGAGTGCAGGTCAATCCCGGAGACATCGTTGGATGTGATGGAGATGGAATTGTTGTTGTCCCTATTAGCGTTGCTGAAGAAGTCGCAGTTCACGCTAGAGCCATATTATTGGCAGATATGAGGGCAAGACGAAATTTATACAAAAGGCTTGGTATGGAACCTGATCATACTGTTGATTACGAAACAGTTGAAGCATACTATAATCAACTCAAACTGTGTTAAAAAATGTCTTTAAACTTTAAATCCCTGTCAAAAAATCTGAAGGAATTAAAAAGCATAAACGTTTCTTTTTAACGTCCTAACTCTTGTCCTATAATTGGAACTTATCTCATTGACCAAGATTTGAATTACGATCGACGTTGATTTTTGTCTGATTTTTATATTATTGTAAAACTAGGTTAATTCGTAGGCGCCGACAATGTTTGTGATAATGGTATATGATATAGAGGTAGATCGAGTTGCTAATGTTTTGAAAATTTCCAGAAAATATCTTAATTGGGTGCAGAACTCAGTGTTTGAGGGAGATATTGAAAAGGCTAGCTTGGCTAGACTTAAAAATGAGCTGTCTCATGTCATAGACAAGGAAAAAGATTCAATTATATTTTTGAATTTAGAACTACCAAATACTTTAATCGGTCAGTTTTGGGAATAGAAAAATCTCCTCAGGGATTTATCCTTTGATGCCGATTAAAAGTTATGTGGTTATTGTCCGGTAACATAGAAATGTTAATGGATCGACAAAAACTGAAAAGGTAATTTAGATATACATAAACACAGGGATACAAAAATTGATCTTCCGAGTAATCATAAAATAGAGCTATTTCTTATAAATTACGAAAGTGATGCAAATGCATTTATCTATTAATGATAACTCATATTGAAAACAAAATGTCTGGAAATATATTGTTATTTATATCGTTGTCATAATAGTTGCTGGTCTGACGTTCTATTTTTCGATAAAATCTGGACAGACAAAGGGGGATTGGTCTGATATGATAAAAGACAACACCAGACATATAATATTATTGTCAGTGGTTTTAATCTTATTTACGCAGTATGCCATATCAAAAACAATCAATGTGCCTGACAATTTCAATAGCATACAACATGCAATAAATGAGTCGTCTCCTGATGATGTTATATTTGTAAAACCTGGGACGTATAAAGAGGATGTAGTAATAAAGAAAGATGTTAAGCTCAGAGGATCGGGTGCGGACAAAACGATCCTGATAGGGTCCATTGTGATTTCAAAAGTTGATAACTTGGAAATAAGCGGATTTAGAATTGAAGGTTCTGAAAGGGATGCTCATTTTGGTATATGGTGCGAGGGTTCTTCAGCTATAATAATTAACAATATTATACTTTCTTATCATCATTGTATTGGTTCAGAGGGATCATCAATTGTCATAGATAATAATGAAGTGTCTAAAAGCCTTAACGTTGGGATACTAATTGGAAATGCCATAAATGCTCAAATCAAAAATAATGTAATCAAAGACAATATTGATGTTGGTGTTCAAATAGCTTTATCATCTGATAAAGCTATAATTACCGATAATATAATAACTAATAATAGGATTGGCATAAGATGTTTTGAATCCAGACCCAAAATTAGAAGAAATATAATAATAGACAATCAAATTGGAATTCAAACTGATAATCAGGATGTTCCAGATATTGGAACAGGGAAAGAGCAAGGACTAAACATTATATTGGACAATGGAATTCATATAATAAACCTTGATCGTAAGCAAATTCTTATGGCAGAAGGAAATTATTGGGGAACTCCAGAAGGTCCAAAAGAGGCTGATTTTGATGGCAGAATTGATTATGAACCTTGGCTCAAATATGATCCAAGATCAAATCAGCCAATTAGTCCAAAACATAGTATTTTCTCAACGTGGGGTAAGGTAAAACGGTATGATTAGATCATTCTTCTTAGTTTTCATTAAGTAATACTTTATTATATATCCAAATCGAATGATTTGAAAGTTTTCATTGGACATTTAAGATTGATTACAAATATTATCAAAATACTGAGAAAATTTACTGTTGAGCAGTGGTCAATTATAGACGCAGAGTATACCAAAGACAAAGCTGATTTGAAGTGTATCGGTTCTATAATATTAGCTATTTTTCTGATCGTAGTTCAGCGATACTATGGACAATCAAGATTTTTTAATAATACCTTCGGCGATTTTGTTTTAAATCTTCCAATGCAGACGATCTGGTCAAGGGTATATTCAACTTTTGTATGTGTTGTTCTTTATATGATCATACCTTATATTTATATTCGGCTTGTGTTCAATGAAAGACTTAAAGATCACGGTTGGACACTCAAAGGCATCGCAAAATACAAATGGATATATATAGCGATGATACTTATCGTCATACCGCTGGTTATATTGGTCTCATTCTCAAAGAGCTTTTCAGATCACTACCCGCTTTATCAAGATGCTGGAAATTCTTTATTATCTCTAATTATATGGGAGTTTTTATACGGACTGTATTTCGTTGTTATTGAATTTTTCTTTCGCGGATTTTTAGTTTTTTCTCTGTCTAGATACATCGGCTCTCTATCAGTTTTTGTTATGAATATCCCTTATGTTATGATCCATTTCGGAAAACCACCAGCTGAGACATTCGGATCAATAATTGCTGGGATAGCTCTGGGGACATTATCATTGCGGACACGATCAATATTTGGCGGGGTCATCATCCATATAACAATAGCCTTTGTGATGGATATAATGGCATTGATTCAAAAAGGTCAATTGGGACAAATACTTACACATTGGTTATAATTTTGAAGCTATAATGAGTAAAGCATAGAATTGAAGATAGAGTCTTTGAGAGATTGATATTGAAAAATGTCAAGAAATCTGATAATATTTGTTATTGAAAATAATTGATACAATATTCATCTATTCAAATTAAAGAAGAGGGAAATGACAAAAGTGGAAGAGGCAAAAGAAAAAAAAGGCGAAACTATATTAAGAGATTATAAAAGAGACTGGATTGGCTACCGTCCCGAGATCAAAGTGCTTGACTGCACCATACGAGATGGCGGTCTTATGAACAATCATCGGTTTGATGATGCAACAGTAAAGGCTGTCTACCAAGCTTGCATTATGGCAGGCATCGATTACATTGAGTTAGGGTATAAGGCTTCAAAGAAGATATTTGCTCCAAAAGACTTTGGATCGTGGAAATTTTGCGACGAAGACGATATACGGAGAATAGTTGGGGATGACTTAGGTAAGATCAAAATTTCAGTTATGGCTGACGCAGAACGAACAGATTATCATGAAGATATACTGCCAAAAGAAGATAGTATCTTGGATATGATCAGAGTGGCAACTTATATCAACCAAATTCCCACTGCTATTGATATGATCAAAGATGCTAGTGATAAAGGCTATGAGACGACTTGTAACCTTATGGCTATATCAACGGTTCAGGAGGGTCAGATCAGAAAAGCGTTGGAAGCTTTGATAGAAACTCCTGTCAATACAATATATGTTGTTGATAGCTTCGGTGCTCTTTATAGCGAACAAGTCAGGGATTTAACAACAATGTTTCTTGAATATGCTAAGCCCGCAGGTAAAGAGGTCGGAATTCATACACATAACAATCAACAACTGGCTTATGCAAACACTATTGAGGCACTCATTGAGGGAGCAAACAGATTAGATGCAAGTTTAGCAGGTCTCGGTAGAGGGGCCGGAAACTGTCAAACAGAGCTTTTGATCGGTTTTCTTCATAATCCTAAATTCAAACTACGTCCTTTGCTTCAATGTATCAGGGATCATATTGAACCATTAAGAGAGAAGCTCAGATGGGGATATAGCATTCCCTATATGCTTACGGGACGATTAAACTTGCATCCCAGAGAAGCGATGAAATTTATGGAAGAAACAGATGCAAAGGATATAGTTGCTTTCTTTGACTCTATACACGAGGAAGAATAAAATTGAAAATAACAAAGGTTGATGTTTTATGCCTATCTCGTCCCCATGAACCAGAAATACAATGGTTTACAGGGACATATCGGACGATCAAAGCTGACTGTGCCATTGTAATAATTTACACTGATACCGAATTGAAAGGTATTGGCGAGGCATGTGCTTATGGCGTGCCTACACAGATAAAAAATTGGGTTAAATGGATTGAGCCTGACTTAATTCACAAAGACCCATCAGAACCAGATATAATTCCGCATACAAATGGCAGATCATGGTCTTATGATACCGCAGTCGCAGGTATTGACTGTGCTTTATGGGATTTAAAAGGGAAAATTGTAGGCAAACGAGTGTCTGAACTTCTAGCAGATGACCCGCTTGATCGTGTTAGGCTTTACGCATCAGGTGGATGCAGTTATGATTGGCGAAAAAATCCCTATCAACTTATTGACGAAGCATTAGGTTATATAAAAGATGGATATACCGCTATGAAGTTTCGTATAGGGACAGAATGGTCCTGGGACAATGTGACAGTTGATAGATTTCTTGGATTAGTCAAAGAGCTTCATCAAGAGGTCGATGGTCGTATGGATTTAATGCTTGATGCGAATTGCAGACTCAACGAAGATCAGGCTTTAATTATCGCAAAGGAATTGGACAAATTAAACTTTGCATGGTTTGAAGAACCAATACCATCTAGTCAGATTGATGGATATGCAAATATATGTGCGTCTGTTGATATGCCAATTTCAGGAGGGGAAACACTAACTACCCAAGAGCAATTCAGACCATACCTCGATAGAAAAGCTTACGACATTGTCCAGCAAGATGTGGGCATCTGTGGCATTACTGAGGGGATGAAAATAGCGTTGACCGCAGATCGCTATGGAGTTGTAACATGTCCGCATAACTGGCATAACGGTTTGATGACAATGGCAAATGCACATTTCGTAGCTAGTCTGCCAAAACCAAAATTGCTTGAACTTTGTATGATACAAGGTCCGCTTCAATGGGAGATATTAAAGGAGAAGCCAAAGATTGAAGATGGATGGTTGATATTGCCCGATAAACCAGGTCTTGGTGTTGAAATTGCCGACGATCTGGAAGAACGTTTCCCATACATTGAGGGCAATTATGGAATTCAAGTTAAACAAGAAGATCAAAATGACGTCTAAAAGGTTGTTCGTGGTATTTCAAAAAAACCGTTTCAATTAACTGTCATTAGATTTCTCTTTCTTTGTGTTATCCGATTTATTACTTGTTTGTCCAGTTTTAAAGGGGGGCTTCCACAATGAAAGACCTAAAAAACGTCTTTTTATCTCTTGTGTTTGCTATTTTTATGATCTTCATCGTCCAAAATTCATTGGCTTCTACAGCAAATACGCTTGTGCTTTATATGCCATTTGATGATGGAAGCGGAACTGTTGCAAAGGACCTATCAGGCAAAGGAAATAATGGAACTATCAAGGGCGCAAAATGGGTAGATGGCAAAATAGGCAAAGCATTGGAATTTGACGGCAAAAGTTATGTGGATATTCCTCATAGCGATAGCTTGTCTCCAACAAACGAGATAACAGTTATGGCTTGGGTTTATATGGGAAAGACAGCTAGCGGTGAACTTGCAATAGTGAGTAAGGGTCGTTGGGCGGCAAATGATCTTCCTTATGAATTAACGATTACTCCTGGCGGGACGATCTTCTGGCAATTTTATGATAACGAGGGAAGGGATTCTTGCTCTCCCCCATCCCCTAGTGTTACTGAGTGGCATCACATTGCGGGGACTTATGATGGTTCAGTGTTTAAATGCTATATTGATGGCATAATGAAAATGGACTGGAGTTATAAAGGCAAAATTCCGCAGAACAAGTCAAATGTGACAATTGGCAAACGAAGCACTGCAGAAGAATGTTACTTTGTTGGTATGATAGACGAAGTTGCCATATTTTCCAGTGCCTTGACCGAAAATGAAATTAAATCCGCAATGACATCCATAAAACCTGCTTCTGTTGATGCAAAAGGGAAACTACCTCTGCTTTGGGGCAAGATCAAAACAGAATAAAATATCATTAAAAATAAATTAAGAATTAGTTTCCCTTTAATAAAGGGAAACTAATTATAATCAAAAGGTCTTTTAAGTAGATTTCCTACATCGTTTCTATTGATGTTATGTCAATCATTGACAATATGTCAGATATTGGATGTCAATCGTCTAACAAGAAAATCCTCATAAGCTGGTAAGTCCTTCCATTCCATAGCGCAGTTTATCAGTTTGGCATTAGGGTCTTCAATGGTAAAGCCATCATCGGTGACCCTGATCCCAAGTTTTTCCATAACGAGCAGTTCATCAGAGAACGCCAAATATATAGCTACTGTGTCAAACAGAACAGAACTTTTATCAGGAGTGCCTTTTGCCCAGATGTTATAGTTTTCTATAACTGCCTTTGTGACAGGGTCTTGGCATTCTTTGACCTTTTTATATTTTTCTCCTTTGAGCACTACCAAACCGCAGGTATCAAGTGGAGTGATGGTCATATCCCATTCCGCGGTGAATACCTTTTGACAGTCTTTTGGATAAGCGACAACATTGTATTCAGCGGAAATTTTCTCGCTACCGTTATAGCCCTTTCTTATACTACCGTGCATACCGACAAATCTTGCTTTCTTGGCAATTCTTGGTTCACGTTCAAGTGCATTGCTTATGTTAGGCAATGGACCTATACATATAAGCGTTATCTGTGTTGGCGAATTCATTATAGCATCTATTAAAGCTCCGACACCGTCTTTATATATCTTTCCGGGATACGACGAAAGATCATAGTCCTTCACCCAATCAGCTTGTCCTCCCTCGTCATCGCTTAAATGAAGCCCTATGCCGATGGGAATATCGGTTCTATTCGCAATTTCAAGTAACTTTGCCACGATCTTTGCACGATAGGTTGTATTCCCTGTATCTGTGACGACCATCTTGACATCAAGCTCTGGCGATTTTAGCATCATCGCTAATGCCCAAGTATCGTCAATATCGCCGCCGATATCTGTATCAAGTATGACGGGTATCTTCCCCTTTGAATCCGATACCACCATTACTGCTGACGCGATGATTCCAAGAATAAATATTTGCATAGTTCAATCTCCTTATGCCCAAATTTAAAAGTTCAGTTGTTCAAAAGCTATTTTATGTTGGACATTTCAATCATCCAATAGGGCGTTCTTTCATAATCATTCGTATCATCGGCTTGCATAAAGTGCGACAATTCTTGATGTTTAGAGAATGGCTCTAATGCCAATTTATGTTTCTCGCCCAGTTTAAAACGTGCTGCTGGCATCAGTTTTGACTCCCTCATTCCCCAAAACACCACTATTATTTCACTGTCTTTATATTCTCCTCTTTCCACTGATATTATACGATATTTGATGTATGTTAGGCAATCGGAATATGCGACCTGATCTGGTTCTGGTATGTTAGAGACCAAGATCACCTCTCCTATAATTTCCAAATCCCCTTTCTTTTGTTCTTCTGGTTTTAGTTCTTCCTGCTTTTTTTCTTCTAATTTTGGCTTTTCAATTGAAGGTTCAATAATTTTTGTTTTTTGGGGTTCTGTCTTCTTTGTATCAGTTGGTTTTGGAATATTTATGATCTTCCATTGGCTTTCGGGATTTGTCAGATCGCGGGTCGGAAATTGCCATATAACGAGTTTTTTATCAGTTAACGCATTCGGTCTACGCGCTAGCTGTTCCCGTGAACCGGTCGCCCCACCGTCATTAAGGGCTATCACATCTATTGGAATATTGAGATTATACGCTAAATGTTCCGAAAACCCTGCGTTCTCGCCCCATCCCATCTCTTGACGTGAAAATATGTTTGTGAAGCTATCGCCTAACAGGATAATGGGCGAGTTCGTATCTAATTTACAAGGTTCACCTGTTTTATTATCAATTACCCTTTCTATTTCAATGGTTTTCGGACTAAAATAAGTGAATTTTTTAGGGAAATTAAGCATGTCATAAAGGTCGCCATAACGAGTTACGTTAACTGCCTCTAATTTGTAAGATTTTCTTGGCATATTTCCCATCCATTGTTCAGACAGAATTATATCAGATAGGTATTTGGCAACTATTTTCATTCCCTCTGGAGACCAATGTGTATCCTGTTCCAAATAAAGTAATTTGTTTGATCTCAATTTTTCATTCCATAGAAGATCAGTAGGATCAATCACTTTGATACCTTTACTTGTTAGTTTTTGGAAAAATTCATTTATATGGGGATTCACAGCAGGACCATAATCTGGTGAATATCTGTTTGTAAGGTATTCTGGATAGATCGTCGATTTCCCTGGTATTGGAAGTAAGATCAGCTCAACGCCTTGTTCCTCTAATGCTTGATGAAATGAGGAGATAGCAGTCAAAGGATCAAGTTCCCTATAAAAACTGGAAGAAGGCTTAGTGATATGATCTAAGCTTGTGCGGTAAAATAACCATCCATTGCGTCCGATCACAACTTTGTTGTTTCCATGATTACCAAGATATGATAATAATATTTGAAACCAACGTCTAGCTTGCTGTAAGGCAACTGAATTGTCTTCTATAGTTTTTTCATAAGAACGTACCTTCTCCGCAGTAGGCAATCCTTTAAATATGCCCAGTTCGATGATGGGTTCCTGATAGAAAATCTCCTTTACAAATTGCGACAATGGCAATGCCCCAATTATCAGAATAAAGCATAATGATATGATCCATTTTGGTATATTGTTTTTTGAGTTATTCATATTGCTAAAATTGGAAATATAAAAATGGGTTATAACTTTGTGTAAACATCGCTAACAATGATAACATGAACAATAATATCATAATTACGACCTTAGTAGGCGAGATCTTTTCAACGATCTGCCAGCTATGTTTACCTGCCCAGATGATCATAGCACAACATAAAAAGATAAACAGATGATATCTTGAATATATGATCGATCCCAAAACCATTGAGCCTTGATGATAGTTTGAAACTCCAAACATTGAACCCAGATATTTTACTGCTAGATTTAGGCTATCAGCCCTGAAAAATACCCAAGTGATCAGGACTATGAAGAAGTTTATACTGATTCTTATAGGCAATGGTAGACGGTGATAAAGGCTTTCTTTTCCTCTCATTCTCTCATAAGCGAGCAGAATACCATGAATAGCCCCCCAAATCACAAAGGTCCATTTAGCTCCGTGCCATAACCCGCCAAGCAACATCACAATAGCGAGATTAAGATATGTCCTGCGAACTCCCTTTCTGTTACCTCCTAGCGGTATATAAAGATAATCACGAAGCCAAGTAGAAAGCGATATATGCCAGCGACGCCAGAAGTCAGTTATGCTATCTGCCCGATATGGGGAATTAAAATTCATTGGAAATTCAAAGCCAAGCATAAGCCCTAGCCCAACAGCCATATCAGAATATCCACTGAAATCAAAATATATCTGAAAAGCATAACAAATAACTCCCATCCAAGCGTCATACCATATAGGCGATTCGGCACCGAATACAGCATCAGCGACTTCTCCCATCGGATTAGCAAGCATAATTTTCTTCGCAAACCCGATAATAAAAAGTGAAACACCTCTTGCGAATTTGTCAATTGTATGTGTGCGGTTGACCAATTGATCAGCTACATAACTATATCTTACGATGGGACCAGCGATAAGTTGTGGAAATAGCGACACATAACAGGCAAAATCTAATAATGACCTTGCTGGTTTGACAACTCCACGATATAGATCAATGGTATAACTCATCGCTTGGAATGTGTAGAATGATATACCTGTTGGGAGGACAATCTTAATAATATGAAATCCTGTCCCACCAAATATCTGCAAGATCGCATTTAAATTTGATTGGACAAAGACAAAATATTTGAAAAATCCTAAAAGCCCAAGGCTTCCGACAACAGAAAGGATAAGCCCCAACTTTCGTTGAAATGATGAAGATAGGCTTTTGTTATCGTGACCTAAAAATTTTTTGGGACTCCATTTGCCTGTGATCATCAATCCACAGAAATAGTTTAACAACGTGGAAAACATCATCAAAAAGACAAACCACGGGTTAGCCCAACCGTAAAATATATAGCTTGCCAAAGTCAACAAGGCGTGTTTCAATTGCTTAGGAGCCACATAATATAGCAATAATACTATTGGCAAGAAATAGAAGACGAATAGATAAGATGAAAAAACCAACCTGTTCTCCCTTTTATGGCAACTTTACCAAATCCCAAGGTGCCCAATAGTTGTAAAGGTCTCTTGCAGCAGTTGTCCAAATAACAAGTTTTTTACTCTGAATGACATTAGCTCCTCTTCTTGCTAGATTTTTCCTAATGCCAGGACCACTGCCATAGGCAACCATTAGATCGACAGGCATCCCTAATTCTTTGGCGATATGTGAAGATAATCCGGATGACTTGGGGTCTTCTACCTCAAAAACTCCACAGAAGCTGTCTCCCAATATGACAATTGGGCTTGACTCATCGTTTTTGTATAAACTACCATCTGGATTTAGCACCTGTTGTGCGACAAGGGACATTGGACGATAGGATATTTTCTCTCCGTCTGGCAACATATCCCTTATATCCCCACCTCTATTAAACTTAACTTCCTTGGTCTTGTATTGGATCGGTTTTTTACAGACATCTTTAAACCAAGGATATTTCTTGATCCTGTCTGCGATAATCTTCGCTGACAAATACGCTCCACTAGGCGACCAATGTGTATCCTGTTTCATATAAATGGATTCGTCTTCTTTTCGTGCGTTGATAAGTATTGGCAACAGGTCAATCACTTCAACACCTGCGGATTCTAGTTCCAACATAAGCTTACGTGTATATGGCGTAACATAAGGGTTATCGGGAGATGAAAGTTTATCTGAAATTTTATCGGGATAGATCTCAGTCTTTTCTGGTATGATAACGAAAAGGAAATCAATACCTTTGGATTCAAGTTGATTTTTGAAGTCAATGATAGCAGGGAATGGGTCTCTGTTATTTTCCTGTTTTCTCAGATCACCGCTTGTAAGATATTCCATAGAACCTCTGAAAAAAAGTTGACCGTCTTTGCCGATAAAACCTTTGATCTCTGTCGGACGTTCTTTCAACTTCTTCACTATATCCTGACGAAATTCTGTAAGGCTTTCAGACCATCTTTGCCAGTCACCATTGCCCCATCTTTGTAATTCATCGTTCAGACGTTGTATATTGCTCATCTCGCCTATTTGTTTTTCTCTTTTCACTACAAAGACATTATATAGGATCGCTCCATAGGGATTGCCGCGAATGACCGCTGTCGCATTATTGATCTTCAGACCTTTCAGTTCATTGACTATCTCAGGTTCAGTTTTGTCATCTGGAAATTGTCTCTGTGTTTTCATATCAAGCGTCTCTGTCTTTACGCCTTCATACCATTTTGCAGAGAGTTTATAGAAATAATCTTTAATCTCGTCGTCATTGAGTTCATAGGCAAGATATTTAGATCTGAGTTGCTCTATCAGGTCATCAGAGTATCTGGATCTATCTATAAGGGCATATATTTCTTTGTAACTATCATCATCTTCATCATCAATTTCTTTCAGAAAATCCACGTTTGGTTCAAACTCTATCTTCACCCATAGCTCGTTTTTTGATGATATATAAGCGGTTGCGATCTTTTGAATTGGGCAAATTATGCTGTCATTGCCCCATTTCTCTTTTGTTACATTGAGACCGATCTTCATTAATTCTATTGTTTTATCGTAATCCCAATCTGCAAGAAAATCTATCATTGGCTCCCACGCCATAGCTGATATCTTTTCGTTGTTGGTCAATGGGGTTTGCTCAATTCTGTCCTTTATAGATGTTATTGATCCGCCAAAATTCAGATCATCAAGTTTTGGTATAATTTGAGGAGGATTAAGCTTCGGAGAATCTGGACGATAGAAAAATGGGTTTTTGTCGTATGTGTTAAAATCCAAATTTGCTAGTGTTGGCTTTGTGATCAGTCTGATCATTACCTTCGACTTTGTCCGATTATAAGATAAGTTAAACTTGGCAATAGCCTCATCGTCATCAGAAAAAGAGACTTGTCCAACTAAAAGGCATAATATTGCAAAAGCCATAAACAGACGTTTGACCTTCATTTTATTTCTCTCCATATTATGTAATTCGTAATTATGTAATTCGTAGTTCAGGCGATAAAATTTAGATGAGTAGATCACGGTTTACATCAAATCCCTGCTTGATAGTTTTTTTGGACTTCATCGGGGTTTAGCTGACGATTATATATCCCAACTAGATAAAGCTTCCCTAACCAAGGACGGTCTCCTGTGAGTTCATTGCCTATTACCAAAGGATAATTGTTCCAATTGCTGAAATCCCCTGTTATCTGTTGTATTTCAGAGTGCAGATTGCCGTTGACGTAAAGCCTTTTGATGTTACCATCATAGGTCGCTACCAGATGTGTTGGACTTTGCTTCAATATGTGTTTCTGAGTGTCCAATTCAGGGATGCCATTTTGATCTGTCTTCGTTGTCCTCAGACGGAATGCGATATCATCGTTAATCTGTCCTAATGTGAAATTGCGTTGAGTTGGGTCTACGGACATAGAGACTATCCTAGCAGGACCCGTTTGGTTAAGGTTATTTGGTGCAAACCATACTTCTATGGACAATTCTTTACGACCTTTTAAATTGTTAAGTATTTTCTCAATATTGCCCTCACTGACTATCATACTATTTCCTGTTATCTCAACAGCGTTTTCATCCTTTGTCCATAAAATCTTGGTAGGGTCTGTTATACGTAGATGTATCGGAGGTTCAATACCACTGTCGTCAGTTATTATGTTACCTTTGCCTTCGTCAAATAGATACAACGCCAATAAGCCATCTTTCGTTCTTTCCATAATTTTTTTTGAAAACACATTTGAACGTTGGCTTTCTTGCCCCGAATTGTCAACAGCTGTGACATAATAATAATATATCTTTTCAGTTTCTACTGAGCTATCAACATAACTTGTTCCAGATACTATCTTTGTATTTATCTTTTTAAACTTGGCTTCAGGGTCGTTAGACCGATAGACATTATATCCTTTTATATCGAGTTCGGGGTTAGGATTCCATTTTATATATGCCTGATTATTTCTAACAATTACTTTCAAACTCTCTGGGCTAATTGGTTTAATATCTCTTGTCGTTATGGTAACCGGCTTGGATTTTGGGCTTTCTAGGTCTGCATAATTGACAGCAGTTATTACATACTGATACCTTGTCCTAGCATTAGTGGCATAGTCGGAATAGCTCGTGCCTTCAACCTTTGCCAATAGTTGATAATCTCCTGCCTTTGTGCTTCTATAGATGTTATAGCATAGAACATCAGATTCAGAATCCTGAGAGGTGTCCCAAAATAGCTTAACTCCTTGACCATCATGTTCTGCTTTGACATTTAAAGGCACAGTTGGCGGAGTATCATCAACATAAACAAATATATCCCCCCATCTATCTGTCCTAGGGTCGTTAGTAATCCGTATAGGTTTCCCTATGGGCTTCATATCTTTTAACTCTTGTATGAATATCTCATAATCGCTTGTATTGTGATCGTGTTGATCCGGCGAAGCTCCAAATGTAAGCCATTTGCAATCTCGGCTAATTCTTGGAAAATATGTATAGTTCCATTTTTCATAATCAGGTGTTCCAAGCAATTGTTGTTCAACATCTTTTTCTACGTCCCAAATGCGAAAATCCTTTGGACCTTGGACCCAATACATATATTTGCCATCAGAGGTGAAAGATGGCTCACATCCGCCTGTTGTTTTAATAGTTTCTCCTTTATCAAAGACAAAATACTCATTGGCTTTCGGCGAACGAAAGACTGCAGATTTCAAATTCGGGGTTATATCCCCAACCATACTTCCTTCCCGTCCGCTAACAGGAACTGGCTTATCATATATTATGGACTCTTCGCCTGTTTCAAGCTTATACTGCCATACCTTGCTATCTCTGACAAAATAAATGCTCTTTCCGTCTGTTGACCAGTTTAAGGGATTGCCCACTGTTAGCTTCTTGGGTTCTCCGCCCTTAGATGGTATAATCCAAACTTCGGAAGGTGCATTCTGCTTACCATAGCCAAACAGGACAAGTTTTCCATCTGGTGATACTCTTGGGCGAAGATATTCGTTGTATGGAAGAGGATTCATCTTGGCTAATTCCGTCAATTGTCTGGAATCCGATCCATCAAGGTTTGCTCGGTAAAGCTCCCATTGTCCTGTGCGGTTTGATTCCCATATTACAAACCCCTTAACCTGTTTTTGATGTAAATTTTGACTTTCTTCTGCAAACAGCATCAAACATAAAATCATTAAAAGCACTACAAATAGTGATATCAGTATAAGATTTCCTCTCATATTGACACTCCTTAAAATATTGACTATTATTAAAATTCAATATGTTCTAATATCTTTTTTACCCTAAAATCCAAAATCTTTGGTTGGCACGTCAAATAATAACGAAGGATAACTTGGAAAGGTTTAAACATTGGATTAACTGATTAAAAGAAGAGGCATCAAAATTTTGTCTTCTTGACGCATTTCAAAGAATCTACCCCCTGCAAACTTTGATAAAGAAAGATATAGAATGGGTTGAAAAACTTAAATAAATCCCTGAAATTTGCTTACCTAAGTCAAAATTTATTTTTTCCTTTTTTATTCTATGTCCTCTGTATATCCGCATTCTTCAGAGATGCAGGCAAGATGATTTCCTCTTACCTTAGATGTCTTTTCAACAAGGAATGTTGCATTGCATTTTGGGCATGGCTTATTTACAGGTTTGTTCCACGTTACAAAATCGCAATCTGGATATTTATTGCAACCATAGAAAAGTCTTCCATTTTTGCTTCTTCTCTCAACTAAATATCCATCGCAATCTGGTTTCGGACATTTGATACCAGTGCTTAAAGGTTTTATGAATTTACATTTTGGATATTGACTGCAAGAGAGAAATTTTCCATACTTGCTTGTCCTTATGACCATTGGACTACCGCATTTTTCGCAAATTTCGTCAGTCATTTCTGGTTCATTAGATACAGATTCTTTATTATTATTTAATTGTTTAGTGCCTTTACATTCCGGAAATCCGGAGCAGGCTAAAAATCTGCCATAACGTCCCCATCTTATAACCATTTTTCTTCCACAGAGATCACAAATTTCGTTGGTCGTCTCTTCCATATCCTTTTTCGCTGCTTTTATATTATCGGGAGCTTTTTCAAGGGACCTGCTAAATGGCTTATAAAATTCCTCTAATACTTTGACCCAATTGACCTTGCCTTCCTCTATTTCATCAAGCTCTGATTCCATCTTTGCGGTAAACTCCACATCCATAATCTCTGGAAAACTCTTCAACAGTGCATTATTAACAAGCCTGCCCATTTCAGTAGGGACAAATCTCCCTTGATCTTTTGTGACATATTCTCTATCTTGAATTGTGGATATAATTGTTGCATAAGTGCTAGGTCTACCTATACCTTTCTCTTCAAGGGCTTTAACGAGAGTTGCTTCGTTATATCTCGGCGGAGGCTGTGTGAAATGCTGTTCCGGAATGATGTTTAATAGTTGAAGCTTTTCTCCAACTTTTAATTCAGGAAGAATTGACTCTTTCTCCTCTTCCGTCTCTTCGTCAACACCTTCCATATATACAGACATAAACCCTTTAAATTTAATGATAGAGCCGTTTGCCCTAAATGTATATTTTCCCGCTTTGATATCAACTGTCGTTACATCATATATAGCAGGCTTCATCTGGCTTGCGACAAAACGTTTCCAAATAAGATCGTAGAGATCATATTGGTCTTGTGTCAAAAACTTTTTTATTTCAGACGGAGTTCTATTGACGTCCGTTGGTCTTATAGCTTCGTGAGCGTCCTGTGCATCCTTTTTGCTTTGGTATTGGATGGCTTGATCAGGCAAATAGTCACTGCCGAAGTTTTGTCCAATGAAATCACGGACAGAGTCTATGGCTTCTTTTGCCACGCGTGTCGAGTCCGTCCTCATATAAGTTATGAGACCAATAGAACCTTCATCGCCGAGTTCAACGCCTTCATATAAATCTTGGGCTATTTTCATCGTTGTCCTGACAGGCATTCTCAGTTTCCGCACTGCTTCTTGTTGCAATTTGCTAGTTGTAAACGGTGGAACTGGGTTCTTTTTTCTCTCTTTCCGATCGATTTTATCCACTATATAGTCTTTGCCATCAAGGTCCTTTAAGATGGATTTCGCCTGTCCTTCGTTTTCAATTTTCGCTTTTTTGCCATCAACTTCAAAGAGTCTTGCGGAAAATTGACTTGTATTTTCACCTTTTAAGATCGCATCTATCGTCCAATATTCTTCAGGGACAAAACTGAGTATCTCGTCTTCTCTTTCACAGATAAGCCGAACTGCGACGGACTGGACTCTTCCAGCACTTAGCCCCCATTTTATCGTTTTCCCAAGTATTGGGCTAATTTGGTATCCTACTAATCTATCTAGTATACGTCTTGCCTGTTGTGCATCAACAAGATTCTGATCTATCTGTCCAGGGTTTTTGATCGCATTTAGAACGGCGTTTTTAGTTATTTCGTTAAATGTTATCCTTTTAATAGGCTTATTTGATTTTCTCAATTCATACGCAAGATGCCAACAGATAGCTTCTCCCTCTCTATCGGGGTCTGTTGCTAAAAGTATATCATCCACAGCGTCTGCCGCTTTTTTGATGTCATTTACTATCTTCTTTTTTCCCTCAATTATGGTATAGTGTGGTTTAAAGCCCTTCTCTATATCAACGGAAAGCCCTGTTTCTGGCAGGTCTCTTATATGCCCCATAGATGCTTTCACGGTATAATCTTTTCCTAAAAATTTGCTAATAGTTTTGACCTTCGCAGGTGATTCAACTACTACCAACGATTTTGACATTTTCACAATCTCCAATAAGCTATAAGTAATTATTGTCAAAGTTTTTATGTTGAGCAAAATCAGTATTAAGAAATATTAAGATTTTCAGTTATGGTCTTGTCAATATTTATATCTTCGGCGACAGCGATTATAAGCTCGCATATAGGAGCGTTCTCAATCTGAAAGACTTCTTGGGCTAAACCGGGCGTCCTTGCGACTAACACAATATCGCCTTCGCCTGCACCGACATAGTCTATTGCCATAACCGCAGGACCGACAGGGTTTAAGTCAAGATCAAGCTTTCGCACTACGAGCATCTTTTTGCTGTCATAAGATTTATGCTTAATGACAGCAACCATATTTCCAATAACTTTTGCTAAATACATAATAAATGCGTAATTAGATATTTATTCTTTAACAGACAAGGAATGAACGATACCGACTATTGCCACATCAACAGGCATCGGCATTATTTCAGATACGACAGAAGCATCCCCTCCGCTTACAGTGAAAACCAGATCGCCATATCTTGCTTGCAAACTTGTGTCAACTGCAACAATGGGCACATCAGTCTCGCTCATATCAACATCAATGGGCTGAATGACGCACAATCTTGTCCCCGCTAAACTATGATGTTTTCTAGTTGCGACAATTGTTCCGATAATTTTCGCAAATTCCATATTGCTTATCCCTTAATTGATCACTTTTGATAGATAATTTTGCCATGCACCTCAAGTATATCGACAATCGCCATTATTACTGAGTCAACGGGTTTGGATTTGGTAACCTCAGTTTGACGTGCAGAGCCTCCGTGAGCGACAAGCACAACTTCACCGACGCCAGCACCGACCGCATCAACTGCGACCGCATAACGATCTTTCGGTTTTCCATCAATTCCCATCTCTTGGACGACAAGCAATTTCCCTCCGCTTAGCTTTTCGTCTTTCTGAGTAGCAACAACAGTGCCAACAACTATTCCCAAGTTCATATGTTTTCCCTTTCAGCAGACTCTCTGACATAGTCACAAATTCTGCCAAGACCTTTTTTAAGATCATCTTCTGAGACCGCAAAGCATATTCTCACATAATTTTCGCCAGATTGTCCAAATGTATCCCCAGGAGAGACAGCTACTTTCTTCTCGTGCAACAACGACATAGCGAAATCATACGAACTCATACCAGATCGCGAAATGTCAACGAGCATATATATCGTCCCCTGAGGAGAATAGACGAACATATCATTGGCTTTAAGAATTTCAACCGCAATATCTCGCCGTTTTTTGTATGATTCTACCATGATTTTCAGACAATTCTGAGGTCCTTTCAAAGCTGTTTCTGCCGCTTTTTGTGAGATAGTGCAAGCACAAGATACATAGGGCTCTTGTATGTCAGCTATTAACTTTGACAATGACGGAGAAGCTACAACGTATCCAACTCTCCAACCGGTCATAGCATAAACCTTTGAAAAACTGAATATTGATAAAACTCTGCCATCCGTATCATATACCGCAGGACTGATATGCTCGCCTTCAAATATCAGTTGATCGTAAGTCTCATCTGAAATCAGAAAAAGGTCGTATTCTTTGGCTATTTCATAGAACTCTTTTTGAATCTCTTTCGGAAATACCGTGCCTGTGGGGTTAGAGGGACTGTTAAGCATTATAACTTTTGTCTTATCCGTTATCTGATCTCTCAAACCATCCATATCTGGTAAGAAACCTTTATCTCTCAACAAGGGATATCGCTTTTGAGTCCATCCATTGATAGCAATTATCATATCATAATCGGGCCAAGACAGATCGGGGATCAATATCTCATCGCCGTCATCCATCAGAGCCATAAGAGATGTCGCAATAGCACAAACGCCGCTTGCTGTAACGGTCACATTTTCAATTGATACTGGTATCCCGTTATATCTTCTGACCTTGTCAACGATAGCTTCACGCAAGGACGACATTCCAGCGTTCGGAGTATATTTTGTAAAACCGCTTTTTGCAGCAATACAGGCAGATTCAATTATATGTTCCGGTGTTGGAAAATCTGGTTCGCCCACTTCCAGATGGATGACATCATCCATTTCCATAGCAATATGCATTATCTCTCTTATTCTTGATCTTGGCATTGCCATTGCGTTCTTTGAATAAGGTTTCATTATAGCCTCAAATCTGATGGTTTTATGCCTTTTTTGTGCATTCCAAAGCCGAAATAAAGTGGGTTATATTCTCCTACAATATCAACATTGCTTTTTTCAGGGATCGCATCTTCCATCCCCATACACCAATAACATCCATTGACCAACAACCTTCTTAGCCCTTCGCTTAAAAGGTCTACTGATGCCCCCATAGTAGTGCAAAACACACGTGAAGTCTTGCCTAGTTCGCCAGTATAAGTCTTTATCCAAGCCAATGGCATCATAGGTTTATCAGTATTTGGCTCATCTTTTGGGTTCATACCTTTTAGGACTTGACCAAATACCAAAACTTTCGGATCGCCTGTGATTTTCGTAACGGTATAGACATCTGTCGGTCCCCAGATGTCATCAACTCCCTTTAATATTGGGTGATCCTTGAATTCTTCGTTTATAACGCCTCGCGTGCTTTCTTTGCCATGATGACCATGATGGTTGATCCAAGTCTCGCCAAGGACTTGCCGTCCATATCCGCCATCAAAGCTAGTGCTTCTAAAATCATATTTTGCATATTTGCTGTCTTTTTTTCTAGTATAGTTGAAGGAATGGGTCGCAGTCCGCAATCCCATAATCGGTCTACCTGAGTTTGTATAATCAACTATATATTTCATCTTATCGTCCGGTAGTTCACGAAATCGTAGAAATAATACCATCATATCTGCAGTTTCTAGGTTCTCTAATCCGGGAATATTTGTTTGGTTTGTGGGGTCAATTTCGCCAGTTTCTGGATTTATAGCAAAAAGGACTGTGCATTTAAACCCATGCCTTATCGCCATAATCTTTGCTAGACAAGGCAGTGCTTCCTCTGATCGGTATTCCTCATCTCCACTAACAAAGACTATGTGTTTCCCTTTGCCAGCTCCTTCTTTTCCTTCGTAAACTACCCATTGTTCGCTATTATTGGACATTATAATTCTCCTGTTTATAAATATTTCGTTGACCTTGCAGTTAAATATCTATAAAATATCATAGACAAAGGAAATTATATCAGTTAGGGTATAACTCGTCAAGAAAGGAAAAAAATAGATGCCTGAAAAAATATATTATTTTGATGCTGTTTGTTATCTTGGTCGTCATGTCCACAAACAAGAAGGACAACCTGAAACCGCAGAAGAGATCATATCCGCGATGGATCACTTCGGCATCCACGAAGCACTTGTGATTGATGTTCTCTCGCGCGAAGCTAACCCAATGGCAGGAAATAAGCGGATAATTGAAAGGACAAAGGCTTATCCAAGACTCCATCCTGCATGGGCAGGGCTTATGCCTCAAAGCAAGGAGCTACCAAAACCACAGGAACTCGTCGCACAGATGCAAGAATTTGGCGTTGGCGCGTTGTTTTTATTCTATGGGCAATTTGATATCCGTCTGACGGAATGGGGCATTGATAGTTTATTAGAAGTGCTTGAAGATTATAACGTCCCTGTCTTCCTTTGTCCTATAAATTGGCGAGCTAGAGGGACAGACACTACTGACTGGGCAAATGTGGTCAGAATCTGTAAAAAATTTCCTAAACTTCCCGTAATTGTCACAGAAGATAGGATATATAAAAGCCAAAGAGCAGGATATTCAGCGCTTGACGCATGTCCTAATCTAAAACTTGATATATCCGCTTGGTGGCTACATCATAGCATAGAGTTTATCTGTAAAGAATGGGGAGTTGAAAGACTAGTTTGGGGTTCACAATTGCCCGAGAGGACTCCCGGTGTCCCAATGATGCAACTTAATTATTCGGATATTTCAGATGAGGAAATCTCTCTTATCGCTAGCGGAAATATCAGGAAACTGCTATCTTGGAATAAGAATATTAAATTCGTTGCTGATCAGGTTAAATTGTCCGATCCAATTGATGGACTTCATCAAGCTGTTCGGGAACGTCTACCTTTGAGAGACGAGAAATTTTATGATTGTCACGGACATATCGGTTGGTGCACTCCTCATCATGTCATCCACGATGAGCCATCTGATCTCGTCAAAGAAATGGATAAATTTGGCATTCAAAAGTGTCTGGTGTTCAGTCTTGAAGGGGTGTTCGGAGATGAAACATTCGGCAATGATGAGGTTGCCAAAGTCGTCAAGCAATATCCTGATAGGTTTGTAGGATTTACTCTTGTCAACTTAAATCACGGAGAAACTGCTGTGAAAAAAGAGCTTGAACGCGGGCGAGAACTGGGAATGAAGGGAATAAAGCTCATAAACGACTATCACGGTTATCCCACAGAAGGCTGGTTAGTTGATGTCGCGTGTGATTTTGCTAATAAACACAAGCAGTTTATCCTTAATCACAACTGGGGGTCAGCAGGGCAGATGGAAAGGCTCTGCAAAACATATCCAGACGCATGTTTTATAACAGGACATACGACGACTGCTTATACAGAAGTTACTAAAAAATATGATAACCTCTTTATATGCACATGTCCATTGCTTGGTTGGGAACAGACAGAACTGTTTGTCAAACTTTACGGTGCGGATAGGATATTATTTGGATCAGATTTAACCGATCTACCTATCGCTTGGGGGTTGGCACAGATAATGTATGCAAAGATCTCTGAATCAGATAAACGGAAGATATTGGGCGAAAATCTAAAAGCCTTGATGGAAAAATACAGTCTCGATTAAATGTAAAGGTTAAAAATTTATATCAAAGCTTATTGGATGAAGCAAATAGTGGTTGGGAAAGTTAGAGTAGAAATAGCTCGACATTACTGCAAGTGTCAGGGTCTCAATTACTTCACAGATCGCGCCATAGGTGTCGCCTGTAAGCCCTCCAAGCCGTTTTGAAAGCCGATAAGACATTAACCAAGTAGCAAAGCCGATTATTGCAAATAGTGGGATCGCCTTCCATAACAATAGAGGTATCGAAACTGATAATAATGAAATTAATGCTATTAGAAAATAATGACTTTTTGAATGTTCAACATAGGATTTACCAAGCCCTGACGTCGCACGAGCATAAGGGAAAAAAGATATAGCGTAGACCATAGCACAACGTCCGATCATAGGAAAAACTAATAGAGCAGGGACCCTGATTTCGCCTTTGATCCCATATAAGAAGGCTATTTTCATCAGTATAATGCAGGTCCCACTGATGACCCCCATAGCGCCGACTCGGCTATCACGCATGATCTCCAATATCTGAGCACGTTCCTTGTTACTGAAAATCCCATCGCAAGTGTCCATAAGCCCGTCAATATGAAGACCACCAGTCAAACCGATCAAACCGATAACCAAAACTGTATTATTTACAAATGAATTCCAAAAATGAGAGCAAAAGTAATCTACACCAACTAATATCCCTCCAAGGATCAGACCAACTAACGGAAAAAACATTGTGGAGCCGGCAATGTCATTCGGAGTGATTTTTTTTGGCAAAGGCAAAGGCAGTCTTGTTAGGAATGTTATTGCTAAAATAAAGTTTTTCATAAATCTTATCACTAAAAAATGTAAATCAGATCATCACTAAACAGATCATACATTTGGACTTGAATATAATATAAACTTTTGCCTTTTCAGGCAAGATAAAACTCAAACAACTATGAATAACTTTTTCTGAATTCAGGGCAAGACAAGTTTAAGCGATTATAAAGCTTTCCCAGTTTTAAATGAAAAAATATCCGCATATTGGACTAATACAGCATCGCCTTAAAATTAGGAAAAAAATTCCCTTTTATCTTACTAAATTTCCTATGTTGATATTAAGGTTCAACTGAAAAAACCTTCGACTGATACTATAACCTTCATTAAAACCCCTGTTGAATAAGGCTTTAGCCTCTTTTCCTTTAAATTGTGTCTTTAAAAGTTTATTGGCATATTAGTTGCTTTCCAAAATTGTGAATCAGTTTGTGCCTTTTTGGTCTAGCCTCCGTGCTATGACCAAAAATCTCTCATACGATCAGATACAAAACGTATGAATATAATAACCATCTACTATTATAATAACCATCTATTATTCAAAAGGTGATATTAAATGCTCTTTGATAAAACTACGCATCTATTGACAGCGGGTATTTATTATTCAGGAATAAGACATAAGGTCATATCTAATAATATTGCAAATATCAATACGCCAAATTATAAGGCTCTGGACATCACGTTCAGAGAACAACTCAAACTTTTCTCAAAATCGCTAGAACGTGGCAATGGACATAATAATATATCATCATTACAACCGCCGACGACGATACTGACTCCATATCTGAGCGATCAGAGACCTTCTATTGAGCTAAATACTGTTGATATAGATCAGGAACAGGTAAAATTGGCACAAAATACGCTTTTTCATAATTCGTGTTTACAACTTTTGGGAAGCAAGCTTCGCATAATAAAGGCAAGCATTAGTGGAAATGTTTAAGATCAGTAAATATGTCAATTGAAAGCAATTTAAGGTCTTTAGCAAAATAGCCGATAATATATTTCAGGAGGTAAAGTATGGATTTTTTCAGTGCAATGGACATCAGTGCAACGGGGCTAATAACCCAACGATACCGAATGAATGTCGCATCAGAAAACCTAGCTAATATAGACTCAACTAGAACTGCGACAGGTCAACCTTATAGACGAAAGCAAGTTATTTTAGAGGCAGTTGGTCAATATTTTGAGCCATTTCCACAACTTATGGGGAGGCTTGGTGGTGTAAGAGTCTCTGCTATTGTTGAGGATCAAACCCCATTCAGACAGGTAAATAGACCAGGTCATCCCGATGCCGATAAAAACGGCAATGTGCTTATGCCAAACGTGAATGCGGTATTGGAAATGGCAGACATAATGTCCGCTACAAGAGCTTATGAGGCAAATATCAACGCATTTACCGCTGCGAAGAGTATGATCACAAAATCTTGGGAATTATCAAAATAACTGAGGGTCAGAGGATATGAAACTCGATCAAATCATAATACCAATAACAAGCGATGTAAGCAACAAGCCCAAATTTTCTATATCTGGTAATGAAGAGAAAGCCAAACCATTTTCCAAAGTGCTTATGGAATCAATAGAAAAAGTTAACGAATTACAAAAACAAGCGGACAAGGCGATTGATGAACTTACCATTGGGGATAACAAGGATATTGTCCAAACGATGATCAAGATGGAAAAAGCTGACATTTCTTTTAGGTTAATGATGCAGATAAGGAACAAAATATTGCAGGCTTATGAAGAAGTTATGAGAATGCAAGTTTAATTGGTAAAAAGAAGACAACATCAGGGGGAATATATAGGTTGTTAAACACCAGACAGGCTATCGGACAGATAAAAGCAAAATGGGACGAACTGCCTACTAGTAGGAAAATTATGATCGGTCTGGTTATTGCCACTATTCCAGCCATCTTAATATCACTTGGAATATGGGCAAATAGACCAGATTATAGAGTGCTTTTTTCAAACCTTTCACCTGATGATGCTCAGGCGATAGAAGACGAACTAAGGGCAGGGAATATCCCTTATAAGATGTCAGACGGCGGAAGGACTATCTCAGTGCCCGCTTCAGAAGTGTATAAAACGCATTTAAGGCTTGCAAACAAAGGACTACCTGAGTCCGGTAGTTCTATCGGATACGAAGGGTTTGATAAAACTGATTTTGGCACTACCGATTTTGTCCAAAAGTTGAAATATCAAAGGGCATTACAGGTTGAATTAGAAAGGACAATAACACAAATAAAAGAGGTATCATCCGCCCGCGTCCATATCGTTCTGCCAAAAGAGACTGTTTTCACAGAGAAAGAACAGCCAGCAAAAGCATCCATCGTATTAAAACTTCGCCCAGGGGCAACGCTTAATCAATCACAGGTCAATGGGATAGTCCATCTTGTCGCCAGTGCTGTTGAAAACCTAGACAAAGATAATATAACGGTAATTGACACACACGGCAATGTCCTATCTGCGCCGGGACAAAATACTTTCCTCAGTGATAGTCAACTGAAATATAAAAAGAGCGTTGAATCCGAGCTTCAGCAAAAAGTGCAAACGATTCTTGATAAAGTCCTTGGTCCCAATAAATCCGCAGTCCAAGTTGCAGCAGAGATTGAGCTTAATACCATAGAGACATCATCAGAGATATATGATCCAGATAAAACAGTTGTAAAATCAGAACAATCTACCGATTATAGCTCCAAAGGAGGCGCATCCCCATCAGGAATTCCAGGTGTATCAACAGCGATAACTCCAAACGCACAAGTAGGAAGTAACCTTGCGGAGTATAAAGGATCAGATTCAAGTATTGAATACGAAGTGAGTAAGACGATCCAAAAAACCATTGAACCGCCGGGCAAAATCAAAAAACTATCAGTTGCTGTTGTAGTGGATAATAAAATTGTCGATGGAAACTCGGTTGCTTGGACTCAACAGGAGCTTGATGATATAAAGAACATCGTAAAAAATTCTGTCGGTTTTGATCTGTCAAGAGGAGACCCCGAAGTTGAAGTTAAAAACATACCTTTTGATACATCTTTACAACAGGAGTTAGACGGCGCAGAAAAAGCGTTAAAATCTGAGCGGTTACGCAATATGATAATAAAAGCAGTGATCGCTCTTGTAGTTGTTGGGCTCTTGATATTTGTTATCAGAATGATATTTAGGATCGGACAAGAAAGCAGAGTCACTGAGCTAGATATGGGACCTGCTCAACCACTAATGCTTGGACAATCAGGACAGAAAGAGGAGACAACTCCCGAGTTACCTGCGGAAGAACGAGAACAAATCCCGCAATTGACTATGTCGCCACTTCAAAAGCAAAAACAGGAAATATTGGAAATTATTGAAAAAGACCCTGAGATGGTAGTCCAACTGCTTCGTGATGTTATGTCCAAATAATTCCGTCAATGATGAGAGGTTTTGCTATGAATATGAAACTCAATGGAATTCAGAAAGTTGCAAGTTTCTTGATCGCATTAGGCGCTGACCCCAGTGCCAAATTGCTCAAAATGATGGAAAGCGATGAAGTAGAAAAGCTAGCTGCGGAAATAACAAAAATACAACGTCTATCCCCTGAAGCCACCGAATTTATCATTAATGAATTCCATGAAAAATTAACGACGAGCGCTATATCATCCCAAGGTGGGCTAGCCTATGCTACCGCTGTGCTGAGCAAGGCACTCGGCACAGAAACCGCCATGAATGCTATAGACAGAATAAGGGAAAGTTCTAGTGTCAGACCATTTGATGAGCTATCATTAGCATCAAGTTCAAATGATCTGCTGTTGGAGGTGATAAAAGATGAACATCCTCAGACTATTGCACTCGTATTGTCACATATTAAAGAGCAAAGGGCTGCACAGATATTATCCGCTTTGCCTATTGAGTTACAGGCTGAGGTGATCATCCGTATTGCCAATATGAAAACAGTTTCATCCGAGATAATCTCACATATAGAAGATTCATTGCGAGAGAAGTCACACGGTCACGAACGCGTGCATACAGGCGGGATAAAGACGGCTGCTGGTATACTTAATAGGGCTGATATTGATGTCGAAAAACAAATTATGGAATCTATTGCAAGACAAGATGCTGAACTCGCTGAAAGAATATCTGACCTGATGTTTACCTATGATGATATAGTCCTGATCAACGATATTGGAGTGCAAAAACTATTGCAAGAAATAGATGAAAATGACCTTCTTATGGCTCTTAAAGCAAGCACTGAGGAGATCAAAAATAAATTCTTCAAAAATATGTCCGAAAGAAGAAGGCAATCAATCCAAGAAGATTTGGAAACTATGCCCCCAGTGCGATTGAGAGACGTCCAATCCGCACAAGGAAGGATATTGGACATCGCAAAAGAGATGATCCAATCGGGAGCTATTGAAGTGATCAGAGATACTGTTGAAGAAATATTCGTCTAGTTTTTGGACAAATATATTTTTCGGACTAACTATGTTAAAGTCAAATAACAATGAATATCAAGAAGGCATTTGCTATGCAGAAAGTAATATCAAAAGAGGAGTGCGATTCTAATGTTAGAGTTATGAAGTTTCCATCCTTTGACTGTGAAAATAATGATAGCAATGAAGAAGAATTGGCTGATATAGAGGAACAAGTCAAAAATTTATTAGATCAGACGCAAAAAGTCTGTGAAGAAATGATAAACAAGGCACAAACAGAAGCTGAAAATATAAAGAAAGATGCCTTTCAGTCGGGATATAACAACGGCATTGTCAGTGCAAAAGAGGAATTTGAAAAGACCGTTCAAAATTTGACACAAATCTTTATAAGTGCCGTTGACCAATTATCCAACGTTAAGGATGATATCATAAGAAACGCGGAGAAAGATATTATTGACTTGACATTAGCTATCGCAAAAAAGCTTGTTTGCAGTGAGCTAAGGCAAAATCCTGATTTAATAATAGATGTAATAAAGGAGGCGATCAAGACCGCTAGAACCAATGATGAGATCACAATAAAAGTTAATCCACAGGACAGAATGCTTTTAGAACAAAACGCAAAAGAATTGATTGATTACCTCAAATCCGCTACATTCAGTCCGACAGTGAAGATAATTTTTGAAGATGATCAATCTATAACAAGCGGTGGGTGTGTAGTCATAACAGATGAAAACGTAGTCGATATGACACTTGAATCAAGGTTTGAATCAATACTAGAGGTTATTAACTCTCAAACTGAAAATTGAAGATATGGAACTATCGAGCCTTATAAATACAGTCAACTGCGCTCAAATTACAAAGAAATATGGCAAAGTTACACAAGTTGTTGGTCTTGTCATTCGGGGAGTTGGGATATCTGCGTCAATAGGTGAGCTTTGCACGATCTTTACAGAAGACCAAAAGACTGTGAAAGCTGAGGTTGTAGGGTTTACAAAAGACGAAGTATTGCTTATGCCTTACGGTGATATTAACGGGATAAAATCAGGTGATCGCATTATGCCAAGTAAAAAACCACTTACGATCGATGTAAGCGATAAATTACTTGGACGAACCTTGAATGCACTTGGAGAGCCTATTGACGGTGTTGAAGTTGATATTTCCGATGGAATTACATCTGTCAAATACCCAGTGCATAATGAACCACCTGATCCCTTTGAAAGAAGAAGAATAAAAGAACCATTAGCAACAGGTATAAGGGCTATTGATGGCTTAAATACCTGTGGGAAGGGACAAAGAATAGGCATTTTCGCAGGCTCTGGCGTTGGAAAAAGCGTCCTTTTGGGCATGATCGCAAGGAATACATCAGCAGACGTCAATGTGATAGCTCTTGTCGGCGAACGTGGAAGGGAAGTCCGTGATTTCATAGAGAAAGACCTTGGAAATGAAGGATTGAAACGCTCTGTCGTCGTTGTCGCTACATCAGATCAACCGCTGTTATTGAGATCACTTGCGCCTTCTACCGCTATGACGATAGCAGAGTATTTTAGAGATCAAGGAAAAGATGTCCTGATGATGATGGACTCTGTCACTAGGTATGCTATGGCTGAACGTGAGATCGGTCTAGCAATAGGTGAACCGCCAGCGACCAAAGGATATACACCATCAGTGTTTGCCAAACTGCCAAAGTTATTGGAAAGAGCAGGGACTACGATGAACAAAGGAACGATTACTGGACTTTTCACAGTTCTTGTTGAAGCGGACGATATGAACGATCCAATTGGAGATTGTGTCAGATCAATTCTGGACGGGCACATAGTCCTTTCAAGGGAATTGGCTATTAGAAATCATTACCCTGCAATCGATGTAAACCAAAGTCTCAGCAGACTTATGGCAGAAGTGGTATCTTCTACACATAGAGAGAAAGCTGGAAAATTCCGAGAAACTCTCGCAGTATATAATGATGCAAAAGACCTTATTGACATAGGAGCTTATGTCAAAGGAAGCAATCCCAAGATTGACTATGCAATAGATAACATAGACAAGATAAACAACTTCTTAAAACAGCCAATTGAAGAAAGATCGGATTTTAACACAACCATTGAAACATTGATCAATTTGTTAAATTAGTAAAGACAAAAGTGGAAAAGACAACTTTCAAATTACATGGTGAACAAAACGAATTAATCACGATTACTGCGTCTGAACTGATAAGTGAAATTATGCTCGGGCACAATATAGATGTTAGATATGCGGTTGTCCAGAATGATCTTGATCTACGAAGGATTGTATCCGCGAACAGAAAGAATAATTTGCAGACCATCATAGATGGTGATATAAAGATAAACAACAGTGAGATCCTAGGGGATCTTTTTCTTGAACAGATTTGCTTTAATGGTGATGTATCCTTCACTAGCTCAGTATTCAATGGACAGGTAGATTTCAGACAGTCAAACTTCAACAAAGGGGCATTTTTTGAATCCGCTATATTCAACAGTAATACTGATTTCAGGTCATCAGTATTTCTAGGCGATGTGGACTTCTCCCAAGCAAGGTTTCTGCAAGGTGTGAAATTTAAATCATGTAGGTTTAAAGAAAATACTGATTTCAGTTTCGCTGTTTTTGGGACAGTGTCCGTGGTCCGTTCAACTTTCAATGGGACATTTTTTGATTCTGCGGAATTTGATAAAGACGTGTCATTTAGTTCAGCAAGTTTCAATAGTAATGTCTTCTTCAGTGCCTCCTCTTTTGGTGGCGAGGCTAATTTCAAATCCGCTGTTTTCAAAGGCATATCGGACTTCAAAGCAGTTACATTCGGCGGAAATCTGTATTTTGTCGACGTCATATTCAATGACAACTCCTATCCTGATGTGAAGGCAGATATGAGTTTCGCCACCATAAAGAAATGCGCAGTTTTCAGCAATATTTCTTTCGGTGTGTGTTTAATAAGATAATTATGGCACAAAATCTGCAATTCATAGTTGTTAGGTCGTTCATCAATTTGGGATAAAACCAATATTTACAATGTTTTTTCGTTAATAAGTTTCGTAATGAAAGGAAAAAATGAGATTTAAGTTTGGATTGGAAGCTCTGTTGAAATATCGCAAATCCATTGAAGATCAATATCGTATGGAACTAGCTACTCTCAGGGAAAAACAGTTATTGGAAGAGGAAAAAATGTTTTATATAAGGGAGAACCAACGAGTATTACAGAATAATCTACGAAATAAAAACCAAAACTCACTTTTGTATCTAGAAGATTTGTCAAGGCAGTCAATTGCCCAAAGAAAAATTTTAAACAAGTTGGATCAAGAGATCACGGGTAAAAGAAATATGCTCATAGATGCTTCAAAATCCAGAAAAATAATCGAAAAACTTAAAGAAAGAAAGCTTGATGAATATAATCAGGAATTAAAAGCTAAAGAAAATAAGGTCATTGATGATTTAGTAACCAATCGGTTTTCTAGAAAGGATAACCAAATATGAAACTGATCATTTTCGCAGGTTTATCTGCTTTCATACTTTCCGTTGTCGTTACAATGTTTTTAACAGGGACATTTGATCGCAATAAAGGCGAAATGGTTGCTGAAGAAGCGCAAAACGAACAGAAAGATAACAAAAATGAGCCCGAAACAAAAAAAGAGATAAGCCAAAATACCATAAAGACAAGCTCTGCTATTTCTTACACCAAAAATGAACCATCGATGCTAAAAACTGAACTCGAAAAATATAAAGCAGAAGTTTCCGCTGAACAAGCAAAATTATCAGCAATAAAGGAAGATGTAGAATCTCTTAAAATTGCAAGATCAGATGTTAACAAATACAAACAACTTGCAAAGCTTTATAGCGCGATGAAAGCAGAAGATGCAGCTTCAGTCCTGTGCGAGTTAGATCCCAATATGACGGAACGTATATTATTTGAAATGAATGAAAGAATCGCTGGAAAAATAATGGGAGAAATTGCCTCAAAGAATCCAAGCTATGCAGCCAAAGTCAGCAAAATCATCGCTAGCTCAACAAGTCTAGCATCAGAATCTCATTAAAATAACTATGAATAATATTACCTTATTAAAAACTCAAATAATAGATATCACGATCTTTGAATGTAAACCTAGCGCTAATGATACAGGATTAACTGATAATGGTATAATCGAACCCATGTTCAGTGAGATTCTTGACAACCTTTTGGCTAAAAGTGACATTGATAATGGAAATTTTAATCACGAACCGATAAAAAATCTGATATTTGATAATATTTCAACTCCCGCAGTCAACGATTCAAAGTTTAGACAATCTGTTGGACAGATAATATTAAAAGAGACGTTTATTGTCGATCCTGTTGAAGGACAAAACAAGGTAGATCAAAAGTTTACATCAGAAAATCTGCCAGAAGTGACTTATGAAAATTCAACAAACGTTATAAACCAGATCCCTGCGAATGAGAATGAAAAATCTGAAACCATAAATAATAAACAAATGGAAAATCACATTGAAAATCAGAAATTTGAACGAACAACAGAAAAAATATTTAAGCAGATGGATTATAAAGACAATGATATTAATCAATCATCGGAGATACTTAGATATGTTGATATTCAGCCAGAAGTTGTCATAAATGAAACGATACCTAAAAGAGATGAACAGGAAGTCATAATAATCCCGAAAGTATCAGATGATATTTCAGAGGAGTTACCAGTATCAGATAGAGCGAAAGAGACCATACCGGAGAATACATCAATCATCAGAGATAACCAGAAGACAAAGACAATTGATATACC
>FWPV01002947.1_pt1 | contig 40019 bp, 29 predicted proteins | sample 2228371 | NCBI WGS metagenome assembly FWPV01 (sample SAMEA103939776, study PRJEB20133) | metagenome
GAGCGCAGCGAGAAATCTTTACCTCCCCTCCCTCAAAGATTTCTCCTCACTGCGTTCGTCGAAATGACAGAAGGAGAGATTCGGCGAGATAATAGGAGGAGATGTTCGTCTAAATGACAGGAGTAAAGATTCGGCGAAATGACAGAAAAAGGATTCGCCGAAATAATAAAAAAAGTTCAGCGAAACGACAAAACGTATAATCCGTTCATCAAAATGACAAAAGGTTGAAAACTGTCATTAAAGCGGATAGTCCACTTTCCATTAATAATGTACTACTCATCGAACCACAAAAAGTACTTTAAATCGCCTCCAACACAAAATTCAACAAAAACAATCCGCTGACGATGTACATCAGTGGATGCACCTGCTTGGCCTCACCTTTAACCACTTTGGTGATGATGTAAAAAATGAAGCCGCAGGCCACTCCGTTGGCGATGCTGTAAGTGAATGGCATCATGATCACTGTGAAGAACGCCGCCGCGGCTTCGTCGAATTTCTCCCAGTTGATTTTAGCCACGCTCTCCATCATCAGGATGCCGACGACGATCAACGCCGCTGCCGTGGCTGAGGCTGGAATCATCAATGCAAATGGGGCGATGAATAAACAGGCTAAAAAACACACCGCCGTGAATACCGAAGTCAGACCGGTGCGGCCGCCAACGGAGATACCTGCAGCGCTCTCCACGTAACTGGTGACGTTGCTGCTGCCCAACAGCGCCCCAATCGAAGTGGCAATGCCATCGGATAACAACGCCCGGTCCATCTTGGAGGAAAAACCGCGCGCCGAACTCAAGAGGTTGGTATCCCCTGCATCGAAAATGCCGGTCCGCCGGCCGGTGCCGATGAGCGTGCCGATGGTATCAAAAGTATCGGCCAAACTGTAAGCGAGAATGACCGCCAAAACAGAAAAGATTTTATTGGGATCGGCAAACAAACCGGCGATATCGAGCTTGAAAAGGGTCGGACTCAGTGACGGCGGCAGAAAATCCCTGGCGCTCAGGCTGGGAATCTTGGTGACGTTCATGAAGATGCCGATGATGGTAGTGACGATAATCCCCAAGAGGATGGCACCGCGCACCCGCAACAGCATCATAACGATGATCAATACCAGCCCGATCACCGCCAACAGCGTCACCGGGTCGGAGAATTTGGCCAGACTCGGCACCACATCCTTGGAGAGGACCTGCACAATGTTGCCGTCCTTGATATTGGCCATCACCACCGTGTTGCCTTCTGTTAGGAAATCGAGAAGGTGGCCGTTTTTTATGCCGATATAGGCGATAAATAACCCGATACCACCGCCGATAGCGTATTGGAGCGATGGAGGTATAGCCAATACCAACATCTTACGCACGTTGGTAATGACAATGATAAAGTTGATCACGCCGCAGAGTAAAACCATCGCCAGCGCTTGTTGCCAGGTGAAACCCATGGCGGTAACGACCGTGAAAGTGAAAAAGGCGTTGAGACCCATCCCTGGCGCTTGGGCAAACGGCACATTGGCGTATAGTCCCATGATCAGCGTTGCAATAACCGTGGAAAGGATCGTGGCGACAAAAACGGCCCCTTGATCCATCCCAGCCATAGACAATATGGCAGGGTTGACGAAGATGATGTAGGCCATGGTGATGAAAGTAGTTATCCCGGCCATCATCTCGGTGAAAATGGTGGTTCCGTGCTGCTCGAGCTTGAAGAATCGTTCAATTATGCTTTTCATTGTTTCTCATCCTCATCGATACCATTAAATAGGGACAGCAACACCATCATTGGGCAAGTTAATCATGTAATATTGACTACAAACCATTCCTTTACAACACCTGACCTGCAGATATCCATCCCATCGTTTAAAATCAAAACAGATTTGCTTTGGGAATAGAATGATCCCCATAGGTGCCACTACTCGCCAAGTAGTATTAAGATGGTTGGACGTTGCGGTGACGGAAAGGTTCGATTCTACTGATCCTTACGAAACAAATTCAAGTTCTCGCCTTTCCCTGTTAAAACTCTACTAATTCTACTTGAAGCGAGACGATTTCATAGGGTTTTGTCGGCACCGAGACGATGCGATCTGCGGCCTCAACAGTGTTCGGGTTTTGCTGGAGAAGATCTACCTGGCATGCAGATCGGACGCGTTCGCAAAAACGCAACTGAAGATGATCAGCCCGGCCATCCGCTTCGAAAAATCTCAAGATCATGCTTTTGTCGTCCGCTGCTTTATGAATACCACTGAGCACAATGCCTTTCCCTTCTGTCGTCAACAGCGAAAATTCGACCGGTAACTTGCCCTCGCGCGGCTTGACTGCATGGGCGTTAAGCGGCTGATGATACTCTTGTGCCATGCGAAAGGCCTCGCTCGGCTGCGGAATGTGATCGAGGGGCAATAAGGCATATTCGCAAATCATATTGGCACTCTCATAGCCCCCTCCTGCATGGGCATTCTCTTCATCATTGGTTTGCAGAAGGTCGATAACCCATTCATTTTTTCGCAGTAAAAAGTTATGGTAGCCATGGTGGAGGAACAGCAAGTTGGGTTCTCGCAGGGCAAAATGCACAAAATCAAAGGCAGCGAAATTCCTCGGTTCCTGCGGCGGCTTGTTGCAATTCTCATTTATCGCAGCAAATGCGCTACCATAAAAGAGCGAATCTAGCTGCGTTGCCAAAGGCCAGATGGCTTGTAACAATGTTTTACCACGAAGAGAGGTCTGTAGCCGACAATCGAGGCGCGGTAGATTGGCGTGGAGAATATAGTCCTGAACAATGCGCAGTTCCCCGCTTTTGCTGACATAGCGCACCACGGCGCGAACCGGGCCGTTTTCGACCACGTCAATGCTTTCCACTTGATCGATTTGCACCATTTCGGAGCCACTGGGACGGCTACTTTGAACACGTTGGAGTTGTAAAATATTTCCATATTTTCCATAGGGTAAAAGTTCACGATTCGATCTCTTGTCGAAAAACCGTTGCACCCGCCCGTTGCCGGGATTGATTTCGATGCGAAGAAATTGGTTCTCCAAAACACGATCACTGGCTTGAAGATTACTCGCCTGATTTCCACCTATGCCTTGATGAATCCAATACGTTTTATAACCAATGGCCGGAACGTTGTCAGCCCAAAATATCAATGAGTCATTTTTCTGTTGATATAGCGCCGTGCGTCCATAGTTGTCTTTGATCTCCCTAATGGCTTTTTCAGACCTCCAGGGTATCGCCACCACACCTGCACGTGACATGGGGCAAGGATTGAAAACCACGATCGGTTCGCCCTTGCCCTTCGTGGTGATCTTTTCTCCGAGTTCTACTAAGGCTTTTTTTCTTACCTGTGTGGCAGTGCTTACGACCCAATCGAGTTCTTTTTGGATGTTAATCAAAAACGATCTCTCGTGAGGGCAGGAAATAATATCGTCGTTTTGGTTTTTCAATAGGATTTGCCAGGCGCTATCCAATAATTTCTGGGTGTTGGTTTTACGAGCAAAGGCCTGCCAGAGATCGGCCGCGAGCAATTCCGTTTCACATCGTCGCAGCAGGTGTTGCAAACCAGCCTGAATATGCGATTTCGGTTCATGCCAGGGCAACCCGAGACTACTCTGCAGGGGTAGAGAGGCTTGCTTTGTGCTCATCGATTGCATAAAATGCTGTAGGCCATTGAAGCGAACAACCGGAAACGCAGCCAAAGCAGCGGCTTTTTCAATATGCGCTAAGAGATCGAGGACAGAAGAATCGGCGAACTGATAGAGGACTGCCAGATGGTTTGTTTTTTCTTTGCGATCAATCGCAACTCGTCCCAATCGCTCCAACCCGAAATGTTTGAAAAAATCCGCAGCGATGGATGTAAGGATCACAGAACCGTCCGGTGCCGTCCATTTCAGGGAATGCGCCGGCAAAGGGGAAAATAGCGTATCCGGAACAAAAGGCAAGAGCAAAAAATCAAAGCCGCTCTTAAACATTACTTGTGGCAATTGCGGAAATAGGCCTTTACAAAAACCCATGCGGCAATCGGTTTGAAATTGTCTTTCGAAAAAAGTCTTGCCATAGAAAATTTGTCTGATGATGGATTCACCGCTAATAGAGCGCAGGTCTGGATCGCTCCACATCCCACCGACGAAATCCAGTCGTTTATCTTCGAGCGCTGACCGCAAAAAGGTGCGCCATTGCGGGGCTTTAGCCAAAACCTGAGCCAACTGTTGTGCGTTATTTTGAATATAATGGATCTGCGGTGCCTGATCGTACCACTGCAAGAAAAAACCATCACCATCGGCGGTGGATAGCGATGTTGACGACCAGATAGGGCGCCCCATGAGATGGAGGGTGTCCTGCCTTAGCGGTTGGCACCATGCCACCAATTGCTCCAGTGAATCTTGTAGGATTTTTAACATCGCCGGCCAATTTTCCGCCAGAGCCGGTTCCAAACAATTCGCTGCCGTTTTATTGCTGAGCGAAGGCTTTCTTCCTGTCAGGGTCGCCAGCCATGCCTCATTCTCCTGCAGATCCTCGTAAAGTTTCTTCACTAACAACGCATCCACTGGCAAATCGTTCATGGCAAAGAGGCTACGAAGCACCATGTCCGCCGTCAGCATGACCCTTCGATAACCGCACGCACTGCCACCGATGAAACAGGCCAATCCAGCGCGATTTCCTACCACAATGCGCAAATCAACCGCTTTTAAGGGGAAAACGACTTCCGCCGTGCCTTTACAACTGAAAGATCTTTGCATCGACTGCATGCGCCTGGCATCAAAAACCATCAACCCTTGAATAGCAGTAGAAGAATCACGTTGACGCAAGATAACTTTTAGAGGAAAAATTTTGTCTTTCCCTTGACGATAACCCGCCTCTAAGCGGACATCGGTGATGATGATAGGCGAGTTGACATCGGTTTGTTGGGAAGATGACAACGTTTCATCACGTTGGAGGTCGTAAACAATGCTCTCGTTCGTAAATAGTTTTTCACCAAGTTTGTTGTAAGGAGAACAGTCATCGAAGGGAGCCCGTAAACCCTTGGCAGGAATTTGATTAGTCAAAAATAAAAATAAAAAGCACAACATCCATGCCATGGAACTCTTTTTCAGAATCATCACCGTCTCCTTTGCGGGATTTTCTTTTACCCCTTTTGGTGTGATGTGATTTTTACACTATCCATCTTCCCCTGATTGGTTTGTTTTAGATTAGGCTCTACGGCAATGTCAAAACAGAATCCAACCTTTTTTCTTTAAATATAATTTTTGAAAAGACAATGTGCAAGGAATTTTTTCAAGAACTCAGGTGAATCTCCATCACAGCCCTTTTGAAGGTGTTGCCAACTATTATTGAGGTTTTCCTCGATGGCCATAAAATAAATGGCATTTCATCTGACTTTGATATTGATCATTTGCTGAATTTTTCCTAATTTAAAAGAATGATATATAATACCGACTTGGTTCAAACATCTTCCTGTTGGCTGCAAAAATCAAAAGAGGAATGATATTTTATTAAATCAAAGAGTATTCAAGCTATTTCTCAACTTTTTAGCCGAGTCGGCCACGTACCGAAAGTTCGAAATAATATCACCACCATTTAGCAGCTCGATACCATAACAGACGAGGTTAGTTATTGTTAACCTTAATTTTGAAATCAATTTGACCATTAACCAAGATGTGTGCGGGAATGATTCTGAAAAAATTAAAATTCAACAAAAGGGTATTGATCGATTATGGGGTCATCCTCATCGGCGCCTTTATCATGGCAGTTGGGATTGCCATTTTTCTGGTGGATGCCAGAGTGGTGCCTGGCGGTGTAAGCGGGTTGTCCATGGCCATCTATTATCTCTCGGGTAGTCGCATTCCCATCGGTATGACCATGTGGTTGCTCAACATCCCTTTGTACATCTGGGGCGTGCGCGAATTGGGCAAGCAGTTCGGCATCCGCACCTTTATCGGCTTTACCTCTAATTCGTTCTTCATCGATCTCTTGCGCGGGCAAGTTCCGGGATTTGGCTCGTTGCGGCTGCATGAGCATCCGGCCATCGTCAGCTTACGGCATAGCGATTTTTTATTCTTGATCCTTGTCGGGAGCGTGCTATTGGGCGTCGGGTTGGGCATCATCTTCAAATTCCGCGGCAGCACCGCCGGCTCGGATGTCATCGCCGCGGTAGGGCAGAAACGCTGGGGACTCAAACCAGGCATGGTGTTCATGGTCGTCGATTCATTGGTCATCACGTTTGCCGGCTTTGTGATTCACTTCAAAGGATTGGATGTCGAAAGACCAGTATTGGTATTGACCCTCTATGCTTTTTTCCTGCTCTTCGTCTCCAGTCACTTGGTGGACATTATCATCGAGGGGTTCGATTATGCCCGCTCCGCTTTCATCGTTTCCGACAAAGCGGAAAAGATCAGCCGCCACATCATCGAGGAAATGGGTCGCGGCGTGACGTTGCTGCCGGCCGAGGGTGGTTATACCAAACGTTCCCGCAAACTTATCTACACGGTGCTCAGCCGCAAAGAAGTCGCCACCCTGGTACATGTGGTCAAAGAAATCGACCCCAAGGCCTTTGTCAGCATCAATGATGTTCATGAAGTATTGGGAGAGGGATTCCGATCAAGAATATAAAAGTTATAACCGCATCAATTTTCGCCGTGGAGCGCGGCAGTCTCCGCTGGGATTTGATGTATCAATTGAAATATAGTCTGTCACTGCGAGCGAAGACACCGAATGTTTTTCACCGCAGCAATAATCGCCGTGGAGAGCGGCAGTCTCTGCTGAGATCTGATGTTTTACAAAAAGGACGAATCAAGTGACCGAGTTAGATAAGCATCGTTATCTCATCCTAACACAAGGGCAAACCCATCCAACGCCCGCCAAGATGGCGGCCGGCATCCTCCGCTACCGTCCGGATCGCGTAGTGGCATTGCTCGACGCCAACCACGCTGGTCGCGATGCTGGCGAACTCATGGGCGTGGGGCATGGCATCCCCATCGTTGGGGATATCCAGAGTGCCATTAGCATGGGAGCTAACGCCTTGCTCATCGGCATCACCCCACCGGGCGGCCGTTTGCCACAAGATTGGCGCGCCATCATCTTGCAGGCCATCCACAGCGGACTCGATGTGGTTGGCGGCCTACATGCCTTTTTAAACGATGATCCAGAATTTGTCGCCGCCGCAAAAGCCAAAAATGTCCAGCTCATCGACCTGCGGCGCACGCCGGATGACCTGACCGTCAATAGCTGCCGCGCCAAGGAACTAAATAACCTTCGCGTTCATACCGTCGGCACCGACTGCAATTGCGGCAAGAAAGTGACTGCTCTGGAGATCGACAAGGGCTTGCGACAACTGGGCAAAAAGTCGGTTTTCATCGCCACCGGCCAGACGGGTATCCTCATCTCTGGCAAGGGGATCGCCATCGATCGCGTGATCTCCGATTTCGTCGCTGGCGCCGCCGAACGCCTGGTGCTGGAAAACGCCGAGTATGATTATCAAATCATCGAAGGCCAGGGTTCCCTCGTGCATCCATTATACTCTGGGGTGACATTAGGCATGTTGCACGGCTTTATGCCGCAGGCGCTCATCCTCTGTCACCAGCTCAACCGCAAAATCATGCGCGGCTCCAAAGACACACCGGTGCCATCGATAGAGACGATGATCGATCTGTATGAGCGCATCACCCGGCCGGTGTTCCCTGCGCGCGTCATTGGCATCGCCCTCAATTCCATGGAGGTGGATGAGACCACGGCCGCTTCAACGGTAATAAAAGTCGGACGAGACCTTGGACTGCCGACCACCGATGTGATCCGCTTTGGCGCGGATAAACTGGTTCAGGCGATATTGCAATTCAAGTCGATTTCTTAAGTTTGCCAATTCATTTTCGATAGATTGGCCTCGATGATCGATATAGGAGACTAGGTATTTTGCCATGCCAGGTTTGATCACCCGCTGTTCGATAAATCGGACCCGACGAGACGCAAATGATGTTAAATTGAAATGGAAAAGGACGCAGAAAGAAGAATAACCGCAACATGCAGAACCCTACCCTGACCAAACTCAACTTATTATTCGTCAGCACCCTGACCATCATGTCCAGCGCTACCATCGCGCCGGTGTTGCCGCAGATGGCGCACTATTTCTCCCACACGCCAAATGCCGAGTTGTTGTCGAAACTCATCCTCACCGTACCGGCGCTGTTCATCGCTATCAGTGCACCCATCTGCGGCTGGATCAGCGATCGCTGGGGCCGCAGAAAACCCTTGTTAAGTGCATTGTTACTTTATGGGCTGGCGGGCACTGCTGGCTTTGTTCTGAACGACCTGATCGCTATTTTGATCAGCCGCGCCTTCCTCGGCGCGGCCATCGCCGGCATCATGACCACTGCAACCGCGCTGGTGGGTGATTATTTTGCCGATGATGAGCGGCGTCGATTCGTCGGCCTGCAAGCGGGTTTCATGGCCGTGGGCGGCGTGTTGTTCGTCGGCGCAGGCGGGCTGATCGCCGACCTGAACTGGCGCTATCCTTTCCTCATTCACCTCTTTGCGCTAATGTTGCTGCCGTCGGTGTATCTCTCCCTCCCGGAAGCGAGCCGTTCACAATCCAATTCGGACGTCCATCCTTCTCATCAGCGTCTGCCGCTCATGGGGCTGTTGCTGTTAATCGGTTTCGCTTTCATCAGCATGATTCTGTTCTATATGATGCCGGTTCAAGTGCCTTTTTTGCTCAAAGATATCGGTATTTTCCAGAGCGCCATGGCTGGTCTGGCCATCGTCTGCTTCTCGGTCACCGGCACCACGGTTTCGTTTCTCTACCCCAAAATCAAACGCCACGCCGATTTCCTGAGCATATACCTAATCACCTGCACCTTCATGAGCCTCGGCTACCTGCTCATCGGTACATCCAGCAATTTTCTGCAGATCGCCATCGGCATGGCGATAGCTGGTATGGGCACCGGGTTGATCGTCCCCAACCAGAATCTGTGGGTCATCACCCTTTCCCCTGATCATCTACGCGGCCGTATGATCGGCATCGTCTCGGCGGCGTTTTTTCTGGGACAGTTTTCTTCGCCGCTGTTCATCCAGCCGCTGATGCGAGTGCTTGGATCGCTACATCGCGTGTTTTATGCCTCGGCAGGATTTTTGGTGGTGTTGGCTTTGGGATTATTATGGTTACGATGGAGCCCTTGGCGACAGCAATTAGGTGTCCACCGCTCCGGTCGGTAGAGTAATTATTGGCATTTAGTTTATCCTTTACTGATAACTGAGCAATTAGGCGTCCACAACTCCGGTCGGTAGCATCATGGATAGGTCTGTTGGAGTGGTCATTCACTTGAGACGAGCTTGCGGGCGATCACTCTGCTTTTAATGGCATTGAAGAGCGCTACACTTCGATGCCGTTTCACCAATATGAGTGGTGTCGAAATTTCAGATTTTTGTACTTTCGTAGAAAATGGTATGCCGATACTCTATAACTTTTTAGATTCATTAAAGTCTGGTTGAGGAAAAAAGATGAAGGAACATCAAGTGGTAAAAGATATCGATCCCCAACAATTTTCGTTGGCGGAGAAGATCGGCCAGATGGTGATGGTGGGGTTTCGCGGCACCAAAGTGAGTCGTTCCTCCCCCATCGTCAAGGCCATTACCGAATGGCATCTGGGCGGCGTTTGGTTGACGGATAACGAAAATGAATTAGGCATCATTAGGGGTAACATCCGCTCCCCGGAACAAGTCAAGCAGTTGGTGGGCGACCTACAAGGATACGCCAAGCTACCGCTATTGGTTTCCATTGATGCGGAAGGAGGTCAGATCATCCGACTGAAAGAAAAATTTGGCTTTCCGCCCACTTTTTCCGCACAGTATCTGGGCAGCCGGGATGACCTCTTGTTGACGCGCAAACAGGCGCAGCAGATTGCCTCCTTGTTGCGCGATTTGGGGATCAATTTCAATTTTGTGCCGGTGCTGGATTTGAATATCCATCCTGATAGTCCGGCGCTGGGCAAAAAGGAGCGTTGCTATTCCGCCGACCCGCAGGTGGTGATCCGTCATGCCACGGAGGTGGTGGTTCAACACCATCAATACGGCATCTTTTGTGCCGCCAAGCACTTTCCGGGGCATGGCAGCGCCCGCCACGATAGCCATCACGGCTTTGTGGATGTCACCGACACCTGGTCGGAAGCGGAGCTGCTGCCCTATCAGCGCTTGATCGCCGATGGGCTATTGGATGCTATCATCACCGCGCATATTTTCCATAGTCGATTGGATGACACCTATCCAGCCACTTTATCTCGTAAAATCATCTCAGGACTATTGCGTGGGCAAATGCGATTCGACGGCGTGGTCATCTCCGACGATCTCAACATGGGGGCCATCCAATACAATTATGATTATGCGGAAGCGGTTGCATTGGCCATCGAAGCGGGGGTGGACATCCTGTTACAGTCGAACGTCGATCATTACGACGCCGATATCGCCCGCCGCACGCTGGCGATCATCAAGCATTTGGTCGAATCGGGTCGTATTTCTGTTGGCCGCATCGATGAATCGTTCGTGAGGATTATGAAATTGAAAAAACGCCTGACAGAATAAAATGGTGAGTGCGGCTCAGAAGCTTTAGTCTTCTCATGTTCACCGGCTACCGTGCCGCGTGAAAAATAATTCATCACTTTTGGGTTTGATAGTCCATGATCTCTTATTCCTGCGATTGATCTCGATTTCGAGAACAATTCACAGGTAAGGCCCAAAAGTGCACGAATTTTTCGAATTGGTAGTCATTCCGAGGTATTCTTTAGACTGTTAGCCAAGAAAACTCCCTGCCATGTATTCTGTGGGTTTGAAGACATCCTGCAGAATCAACGAAGCCACACCCAAGGCCACGGCATCTTCTGAGATAGAAGCTGCAAATTTGACCTTATAAAGATCCCCGATCTTTTCTTTGACAGTCTGAGCAATGGCGGGCAGCAAGATCGATTCGGCCTTCATGACCTCTCCGGCGAAGAGGATCATTTCTGGATCTAAAATCTGGATCACCGGTGCTACCTCGGCTCCGATAATTTTTGCTAGTTCAACAAAATATTCTTTTGCAATTCTATCATTCGCAGATGCTGCCGCTAGTAAATGATTTAAATCCACCTCATCTTTATTTACCTCTTTGCCTGCTAACAGAATACGGTCGCCCTCATCGCCGCTGATCCGATCTAAAAGTTGGCGAATGGCAATGGCATGAGGATTGGTTTCGCCTGCGAACATGTGCGCTCCTCGGTAGAGTTGATTGTCGATAATGATACCATAGCCGATGCCGAAAATGTGTGGAGCAATTACCAATAAGGCGTAGATAAAATTGCTCACGTCTTTTCCCTGATGATACCATTTTTCGAACATGGCAGCGGCATTGGCGTCGTTTTCGATGACGATCTTGAAAGGATACCGTTGCTGCAATATTTCCTGCAGGGGAACATTTTCTTCGGAGACCAAATCGGTTTTAACGACGAGGCCTTTATTAAAATCCACTATGCCCGATACCCCAACGCCCATTCCAAGCAACTTTGAGGATCGGATGTTTTGAGGTATGATCAGAGCATCCAAGATGCGGGAAATTTTCTCAACCAATTGTTCGATGCTTTGCCGTTCTTCCAGTGGCATCATCGTCTTGGCAATGATGCGCGAATTGAGATCGATGAGAATGCCTTGCATTTCATTCAGTTCCACCTTGAGTCCAACGATATAGCCATAGTCACCGCAAATCTCATAAAGAAGCGGTCGCCGCCCACCATGGACAGTGGAATTACCGATGCCGGCCTTGCGAACAAAACCCTTCGATTCGAGGTCCCGCAATATGTTCATAATAGTAGAAGGCCGCATACCAGTTATTTTTGCCAAATCAGCCCCATAGATAGGACCCCGCAAACGGATCAAATTTAAAACAATTTGATTGTTTAGATGTTTCACCAACCGATAATCACCTGTGACAATCTTTTTCATGTCCAATTCCTTCTCTCAAGATTCAGAAGACACTATAAAGAATATAATTGGTTTTTTTTTAACTGTCAAGTACAGCTTTGGGAAAAAGCACAAAGTGGACAAGAGCGATGATCAAGAAAATGCTGGCAAATGAAAAAGCCGAGTTTTTGACTCGGCTTATCGTTATCCATGGCTGACAATAATTACTTCTGCCTTTTCGGTCCCCCTGCCAAAACTCGCAACTGATCGGTTATTTATGGCAGCTACTCTTGTGGTTTTAGTAGAATAATCAAGCCCCTAAAATACCTCCATTAAGACAGGCTTGCCAAAGAATTCTACGAATAATTCGTTGATAAAATATGAGTGTAACCTCCCTTCTTTATTGCCGCAGAGTATGAGGTTGCCTTTATTTTCCCGGTATGACGATGGAAGCCGGCTCGGGTGGCGGTAGTAATTTTTCGATTTTCTTCTTCATGCCCAATACCAATTCCGCATATCTTGCCTCGAAAGTGCTGAGGTTGAGGATGTTGAGGCAAATCTGCAATTCGGTCGGATTCATCATTAACTTGACTAACTTGGTCGAATCGTTTTGGGCGCGTGCTACTTCCAAACCTTTGCGCAATTTTGCCCCCACTGGCGCTACAATCTCTACCTGGTCCCCTTTAACCGGGGCCTGGTTATAAAGAAATAGCATGCTCTCCACTTCATTGGGTGTAAACAGCAGTTCTTTCTCTTGGGCAAGGGATAGGCCGAACAGCACCAGCAAGGAACAACACATCACCACAAAAAGGTTTTTCATAGACTTTCCTCCATTCATTATAGACTTGTGTATTAAATTATATTATTACACATGCATTTCAACGGTCGAATTTAAGAATAGTTTCATTCTTGCAGGTAAATTGCAAATACAATGCCAAAAAGTGCCATGTAAATGGTTATTATTTTTAATAGACTTAGATACAAAGTTAAAATTCTATTGTTTCATGGTGTCCCGCTTTGAAGTTAAAAAATTATCATGTTGTTACAAAGATGTCTCAATCGATGCAACTGGTAAATAAAATGAATAAAAGAAGGCTCCCTCCTTTGAGATTGTCTAAAATCATAGACGAAGTACGTTATCTAAGTTTTTGAAATTGGGAGAAAAGGAACGATAACTATTATAGCAACAAGAGACCCTTACTTGAAAAATACAAACTTTAATCTCACTGCCACAGTCTTCTTGAGATCGCAAAATGGAGGGTGGGCTTTTTTGTCCGCCATTCTATCTTGCGCGAACGTTCTCGTTGTAAGCATTAACAATTCCCTTTGGCGTTCACCGCCTCGGCGGCAATTTTTTCCACCACAGAGGCCGCAGAGAGCACAGAGCCTACACCAAGGCGAGAAAGAAAAAACGCAGAACTTCCTCACCCACGCGGACGTCGTCAGGGATGACTTTTTGCCAATTAATCTCGTCCCCACGGTCTCCGTGGGAACGCAAGGCTTGCCGCTCTGCGGTGAAATAAAATACCAAAACGCCGAAGGCGTGGAATAATTATAGCAAAAGAAATAATAGGCATTCAACCCCGAAGGGGTGACATGATGAAATTTGGGAACGCAAATTTTGTCATTCACCACCTCGGCGGCGCTTTGTTTTTTCCACCACAGATGCCACAGAGAGTGCAGAGCCTACACTATGGCGAAAGGAAAAAACACATATCTTCCTCATCCCGGCGGACATCGTCAGGGATGACTTTTTGCCAATTAATCTCGTTCCCACGGTCTCCGTGGGAACGCAAGGCTTGCCGCTCGGCGGTGAAATAAAATACCAAAACGCCAAAGGCGTGGAATAATTATAGCAAAAGAAATAATAGGCATTCAACCCCGAAGGGGTGACATGATGAAATTTGGGAACGCAAATTTTGTCATTCACCACCTCGGCGGCGCTCTGTTTTTTCCACCACAGAGACCACAGAGAGCGCTCCTCGACATGACAATTTTTATTCGACGCAGAGCGTCCTCTTCCACGTTCCACCGCAAACCAATGGAACGAGATTGAGGGAACCTTCCATTTTCTTAAAAAAGGGAAAGAGGGAATTCAGAACCGACCGTAACAGCTGCAATCCCCCTTTGGAAAAGGGACATTCCTCTTTTGAAAGAGGCATGGGGAATTTCAATATGGCGCCAACAGAAATCTCGTAAATCTCCTTTTATACAAATAGGATTCGCCAATAAACATCTTTCACAGCTCATTTTGGGCATATGTAATGCCCCCTTTTCAAAAATGACTAAAACCTCAATGACAGACTGGCTTTTGGGTGTTTCAGACCACGTTTGGGGAGGGAAAGATCCAGTTGTGTGAAAAAAATCGAATTAAAAGATAGATACCTTCAGGGCAAACGAGCATTCCCTCTTAAAAAAATCTTGCAAATATCCAAAAATTTAATTACTTTAATAGGCTTGATTTATTCTTTATTTTTATGTTTAATAAAGCATTAGTGGATGCTGCAAGAACTCTCTGAAAAGCTTGAGTCGGTCTTGCGCCAACTGCGCGGACAGGGAAAATTGACGGAGAAGAATATCGCCGACAGCATGCGTGAAGTACGGCGGGTGTTGTTGGAAGCCGATGTCAATTATAAGGTCGTCAAGCAGTTCATCCAGGATGTTGAGCAGCGCGCTATCGGGCAGGAAGTATTGCGCAGCATCACACCCGGTCAGATGGTCATCAAGATCATCCATGACGAGTTGTGCAAGTTATTAGGGGAAAAAGACAATCCCCTTTATTTCGGCAGGAGCATACCAGCCGTGATCATGTTGGTTGGCTTGCAAGGTTGCGGTAAGACGACGTTTGCCGGCAAATTGGCCAATCATCTTCGTAAGAAAAGCCGCAATCCCCTGCTGGTGGCTGCAGATATCTATCGGCCGGCAGCCATCGAACAGCTCAAAGTCATTGGTCGCAGCCTGAACATTGCGGTTTATGCCGCTGCGGAGACGGATCCCGTGACCATCAGCAAAAACGCCGTGGAGTATGCACGAAAAAACATGCAGGACACGGTGATCCTCGACACTGCCGGTCGCTTGCACATTAACGAAGAGATGATGGCGGAAGTAAGCCGCATCAAACAGGCCGTAGAACCAGCAGAGATTCTTTTTGTAGCCGACAGCATGACCGGCCAAGATGCGGTCAACACGGCGCAAGCTTTTTTGCAACAATTGGATTTCACCGGTGTGGTACTGACCAAGCTGGATGGGGATGCCCGTGGAGGTGCGGCGTTATCCATTCGTGCGGTTACAGGGCGACCGATCAAGTTCATCAGCGTCGGTGAAAAAATGGATCAGCTGGAGCCATTTCATCCCGACCGCATGGCCTCGCGCATTTTAGGAATGGGCGATGTGGTCAGTTTGGTGGAACGCGCCCAGGAAGCCATCGACGCCGAAAAGGCAATCAAGTTAGAAAAAAAGCTGCGACGGCAAGAGTTCACGTTAGAAGATTTCTATGATCAGTTGCAACAAATAAAACGCATGGGACCCTTGCAGGACATCCTGGCGATGATCCCAGGGGCACAGGCCAAAGCCTTTCGCGGCCTGCAGGTAGACGACAAGGCCCTGGTTAAAGTGGAAGCCATTATCAATTCGATGACACCGGAGGAGCGGAATCAACCGCATATTATCAACGGCAGCCGCCGCAAGCGCATCGCCAAGGGCAGCGGCACTTCGGTGCAGGATGTCAACCGATTACTAAACCAATTTACGATGATACAAAAAATGATCAAATCGATGAAACATGGCGGCAGCCGACATCAGGGCTTGCCGTTTGGAATGTAAAATAGTCAAAGGAGATTTCATTTGCCAGTAAAACTCAGATTGCACCGCCTCGGTAAAAAGAAACAACCCCATTACCGCATCGTTGCGATCGACTCGAGAAAAAGCCGTGATGGCGCTTATCTGGAAAAGATCGGCCATTATAACCCGAAACCCAATCCAGCGGAACTGACCATCGATCGCGAAAAAGCTTTAAAGTGGTTGCAGTATGGTGCGATTCCCACGGATTCGGTCAGGAGCTTGTTACAGCAAGAGGGCATTATTTTAGAGTGGGATTTACGCAAGCGTGGTCTGGCGGAAGAACAAATAGCTGCTGAATTGGCCAAATTCAGAGAAGGGCGACTACAACGACAAAAGCGCATAGAAGCCATGGCAGCCATGGCAAAACGCAAATCTGAAAAAGCGGGGGAAAAGCCATCGGCTGCAGCGGAAGGGGCTGCAACCTCTGAACCCAAATCCGAAGACGCTCAAAAAGCGGAATCGGCCTCGGCTCCTGAAGGTGCAGAGTAATTAACCATCGTAAACAATCAACCCACGCGGCCTTTGAGGGCTATAGTCTACGGTGAAATAACCGCTGTTGAAATGGTCGCGTAGGCAGCAGCCACATAGTTTGTCGCTTCGATGCCTCAAAATACTCCCAAAACAGGTGGGTGGCCTGAGTATGTCGTAATCGGTCAGGTTTTGCGGCCGCATGGCGTACGCGGCGCGCTGCGCGTCCTGCCCCTCACTGATCATCCGAGGCGATTCGAAAAAAATCGCATCGTCTTTCTCAGCCACCAAGGACAAAAGCGACAGCGCTTTTCCATCGCCCAGGCGCTGATGGCAGATGGCGGAGTGGTGTTGCTGCAGCTCGCCGAGCTGACTTCGCGAGAAGCAGCCGCAGAATGGCGCGGGGCCATTGTGGAAATACCGGGAGAAGAGGTAACACCCCTCCCTGCCGGTGAATATTATATCTTCGAGTTGATTGGGCTCGGTGTCGAAACCCAAAACGGCCAAAAGATTGGTACGCTGTGCGACATCCAATCTTACCCCTGGCACGATATCTATGTGGTACGCAACGATCAACGTGAGTACCTGATCCCGGCTGTTGCCGAGATCATCGTAAAAGTCGATACCCAAGCAGGCGTGATAATCATCAACGCCATCGATGGCCTATTGGATTGATCCCAAGCGAATCAGGAGTGCGTTGTGCAGATTCATGTGGTCACCGCTTTTCCGAACCTGCTGTCCAGTCCATTGAGCGACAGTATCCTAAAGCGAGCACAGGATCGAGGGTTGGTTGAATTTTTTTTTCATGATATTCGCGCCTATGCCACCGACAAGCATCAGCAAATAGACGATTATGGTTTTGGGGGTGGCCCGGGAATGATCCTGAAACCGGAGCCCATTTTCCGTTGTTTGGAGGACGTTTATCAGCGGTTCGATCTTAAAGACACGCCGGTTACCTTGCTGAGCCCAGCAGGTGAATTATATACGCAGGCAAAAGCCATGCAATTGTCGCTCCGCGAAAAATTGGTGTTGCTATGCGGGCATTACAAGGGCATCGATGAACGAGTGATCGAGAAATGGGTTCGGGAAGAAATTTCCATCGGCGATTATATTCTCACCGGCGGCGAATTGGCTGCCATGGTGATCATCGATTCGGTGGTGCGATTGTTGCCAGGGGCCATTAGCGATATCGATTCGGCAGAGACGGATTCGATTCAGTCTGGCTTACTGGATCATCCTCACTATACACGACCACAAAACTTTCGCGGCATGAAAGTGCCGGAAGTTTTGCTATCTGGCAATCATCGCCAAATATCCGAATGGCGTCGTCAACAAGCGCTAAAGCGAACCAAAGAACGACGCCCCGACTTGTATAAAAAATATCTCGAAATGGAAGGTTAAATTCTCATAATAATCCTCGATGGTTTTGCAGATCCCAGCGTCGATCGCGCTTGGAAACGAATCCACAGAGGAGATGCGACGTCGATTGAACGAGTGGGGATCTTACGAAAAATTTGTAATCAAAGACAACTTGTCGTAGATGCCGAAGGACTTTCAGAATCGGCAAAATGTTACGACTGCATAGGTTAACTTTTTCAAACCCTCGTTAGGAGGTTCTTGTCATGAATAAACTAGATTTGGTAGCGGCCGCGCAAAAGAAAACGGATATACCAGAATTCCATCCGGGCGATACGGTAGCGGTACATGTAAAAGTTATCGAAGGTGATAAAGAGCGCATTCAGGTATTCGAAGGCGTGGTCATCAACAGAAAAGGTTCGGGTATCAATGAAACCTTTACGGTGCGTAAAATATCCGAAGGCATCGGTGTCGAACGCATTTTCCCTTTGCATTCGCCCAATATCGCTAAGATCGAGCGTTTGCGCGACGGCAAAGTGCGACGCGCAAAGCTCTTTTATCTCCGCAATCTGAAAGGCAAAGCTGCGCGCATCGATGAAAAGCGCTCTCAATAACATAACCTTTAACATCCACCGATCGGGACAAATTGGATTCATTCCTCCAAATGCGTTGTTTTAGGTGATGTTACCGCCCGTGTGATAGCGGGCGTTTTTTTTGGCAACCACTGAATTGAATTCAAAATTTTGTTGCGCAATTGGGAAGAATTTTTTATCTTAAAACATATATTAGACCTACTAATCCCTACACCTGTGGCATCATCATTAAAATAAGGAGCGAATGTCATGATTGCTCTCGAAACCCTAACCCTATCGGCATTATTTAAAACTGCCATGAAAAGATTCCCCTCCGAGATATCGTTGGGATTTGTCGATGAAAGGCCATTGACTTTTAGTCAGGTCGAAAAATTAGTTTCGGCTCTTATGAAGGGGATGAAGATTCGTGGCATCGAAAAGGGAGATCGAGTGGCGTTGTTATCCGAGAATTCTCCGGCATGGTGTATGGCCTACATGGCCACCACCATGATGGGTGCTATTTCGGTGCCGATTCTCCCGGATTTCCATAAAAATGAAGTGCATCATATTATGCGTAACTCGGGCGCTAAAGGGTTATTCATCAGCAGCAAGCTGGCCCATAAAGTAGCGGATATGCCCCTCCGCGACCTGGAAATGGTCATAGCCATCGATGATGAGGATCTGCAGCTGGAAAAAGTCACCTATGAAAAAATATCCGAGTTGTTCGCCGGCAAAGAACCTCCACGCAAGAAAAAAGAAAAAAAAGAATCAGAATATGAAGTGGCTGAGGACGATCTGGCGGAAATTCTTTACACCTCTGGCACCACGGGTCATTCCAAAGGCGTGATGTTGACGCACAAAAATATCGTCTCCAATGCATTAGCAGCTCTGCAGGCCATTTCCATCACCGAAAAAGACAAGCTGTTGGCGATTTTACCTTTGTCCCACTCTTACCAATGTACGTGCGGCTTTGTGGCTCCATTTTTTGGGGGCGCAAAAATCTATTTCATCAAAGGGTTACCCACGGCGCAAACGTTGCTCCCCGCAGTGGAAGTCATCAAACCCACCATTATCCTTTCGGTACCGCTGATCATGGATAAAATCTACAAAAAGAAAGTCCTCTCTGAAATAAACGCTAAAAAATTTGCCAAGACATTATACAGCATCCCACCCATGAGACGCGTGGTTCATAAAATAGCCGGCAAAAAATTGTATCAAGCCTTTGGCGGCGAACTGCGGTTCATGGTCTTCGGCGGTGCTGCTACTCCGCCAGATGTAGAGACCTTCTTGCACGAAGGAGGATTTCCCTATACCACCGGTTACGGCCTGACCGAGGCCTCCCCATTATTGACGGTCAACCCCATCGGTAAGGTAAAACAGCAATCGGCCGGCACCGCTGTACCCGGAGTACAACTGCGCATCATGGATCCTGATCCAGAAACGGGCATTGGTGAGATCGTGGCTAAAGGACCTAACATCATGCGCGGCTACTACCGCAACGAAGAGGCCACCAAAAAAGCATTTACCGAAGATGGCTGGCTCATCACCGGAGATCGCGGTATCATCGATAAAGATGGCTATCTATTTATCAAAGGCCGATCGAAAAATATCATTGTTGGTCCCAGCGGCGAGAATATCTATCCCGAAGAGATCGAATTCCATCTATCCCAGTATCCTTATGTGCTGGAATCATTAGTGTATGAAGATAATGGCCGCATCATCGCCCGTATTTTTCTGGACTATGATGCCCTTGAACAAGAACACCACCTCTCCACCCTCGATGGCAGCGAAGCACAGACTATTATCAAGAAAATTCTGGAAGATATTCGCTTGGATGTGAACACCAAGGTCGCGTCCTATTCTCGTATTCATCGGATTATCGAACAAACCGAAGAGTTCGAAAAGACACCGACGAAAAAAATCAAACGGTACCTCTATACCGCTGATCAACAAGTATGATGGTTGCGGGGGCAAAAATGTCGTCTGGAGATTATTGGCAAGGGAGTGATTGAGCACACCAGATGCCCAATGGACTGCCAGAAGGCGATTCTAAAAGAAAAAGTTCGAAAAGAAATGATCATCTTTTCGAACTTTTTTTATGGCAATCAAAAACCGTTCAGTTCGGTGCTTTCATGTTTTGCGCCATATTCTTGACGCCATCGGAGAATATGACGGACATTTTGCAGCGGTCAAGTATTTTTACCACCACACCGAGGCCAAATTTCTCATGCTGGATGACGTCGTACTCTGCATAAGAAGCGCCCATCCGATAAGAGATGGCTTTTTGCGGATCTGCCTGTTCCAATAATTTATTCCACTTGCGGTTCTCTCGCGACTCGGGGGTTTTCTTTACCTTTTTGAGACCTCTTAGTTTGGCCAGTTTTTTCCGTACCTTCTCATCGACCATGCGAAAGCGATGGCTCGAGAGACAGGTTTTGCACATCACTCGCGCAATCTCGCCCTCTTTGATTCGGGTGATGACATGGATCGTCGCATTTTTGCACTTGGTACAGAGTGCTTCGACCTCTGTGCCAACTTCGATATTTTTTAGACTGAGCATGTGGATTCCTTCTTGTAAAAATATTTTTATTTGTATAAATTAATAAAATTTTTTGAAATAAACAAGAAAAAATATATCCCATGATTCATTCAGCCATGTCTAAACCTATCCATCGACAATACATAAACGGTCGTGGTAAAGTACCGCTGATTAAGAATAACTAGAGAAGGAAGAAAACCAATGCCCAAGCGGTTTCTGTTTTTAGGGATCATTTTTCTTTGGCATTCATGCTTTTCTCAAGCCGATCTGACTCAGGCGCATTGTTTTGTCCAATTGACGGACACCCACCTCTCTTCCCCGCAAAGCGAATCCGACCTGCGTGCCGTTCTCCAGGCCGTCCGCCAATTGGTACCTCGCCCCGATTTCATCGTGGTAACCGGCGATATTACGGACATGGGAAGACTCTCGGAAATAGAGGCTTTCAGATCGATTATGGATTCCAGCGGTGTTCCGTATCACGTATTGCTCGGTAATCATGACTGTCGCTGGAGTGGCTATTCGCTACAACAGATGGAGCAACTCTATGGCAGGCCCAGCAGGTTTCATTTTACTTGGCAAGACATCCATATCCTCGGGCTCAATTCGGCGTTGCCTTTGGAGGCGTGGGGCGATATTGACTATGAACAGGTACAATGGCTGCGGCAATCGATCGATCGCTCGGCCCCGCTGATCGTCCTCTCCCATCATCCGCCGGTTTATCCTTGGGGAATATATATTTCCGAAAATCCAGCCTTGTTTGCTTGTTTGGATTCGTTGCATACGGTTGTCTATTTAATGGGACATGGACATCGCCCCCTGCATTGGCAGCACAATGGGATCACCATGCAAATGGCGCCAGCTGTCTCTCAGAGTCGAGCCTTTCTTGTGGTCTCCATACAGGAGGATTCGTTATTCCTTCAGAGCAGGACCGCCGATCAACCTCAGCCGCTGCAGACGTGGCGGCTCTCTTTGACCAGCAAAGATACCAGTCGAGTGGTCATTCGCGCGTTGCAGAGGGATGGCATGTTGTTGCGCTGGCAGTGCTTCTCTTCGCCCGAGTTGCTTTATGAGGATATGCGCTGGCAATTTCGCCGTAATCAAAGTGCTTGGGAGGATTTGTCAAGACCGCAGCAGCCACTATGGACCCTCATTGATAGTGTGAGCAATTGGTCTCCTGGCCTTCATGTTTTGTCGGTTCGCGCGCAGAAAGACAATAATAGATACTTCCAACACTCCTTTTCATTCAAAATAGAGGACGATAAAGCACGTGTGCTCTGGCGGAGAGAGTTAGGGGGTCGCATTCAAGCGCCGCTTTTGGTTATAAAAAATCGTTTGTTCATTGCTGATGGGCAGGGCCGACTCTTGGCGCTGAATCCATTTTCGGGACAAGAAGGGTGGCGCCGAACCCTGCCGGGCAGCATCGTCAAAGGTCTCACCCATGGCGCCGATGACCTGTTTGTGGCGACCAACAGCGGCCACGTTTTTCGCCTCCGTGCCAAGGATGGCCACACGCTATGGCAAACATCGTTGGATGATGCTGTTACTGCAACGCCGAGATATGATGGAGGAAAACTCTACGTCCCCACCGCAAGCGGGCAATTGTATGCCTTGGATGCAGCCACTGGCCGAATCGATTGGCGATTCCAGGCAGGGGCACATATTCAACAGCAGCCATGCGCCTTTAAAGATAAAATCTTCTTTGGTAGCTGGGATCGGACGTTCTACGCTCTCCATCGCCATACAGGTGAATTGCTTTGGTCAAGGACATTTTCTGGTTCGGCTTATTTTGCTCCAGCCACTGCCGCGCCAACGGCCATTGATGATCGAGTAATTTTCATCCGTGCTGTGCCTACTGCGGGCATGCCTACCGTTTACGCCTGTCACATCGACACCGGCGATACCCTGTGGACAGGGCGAATGGCTTCCCACTATTGTTCGCCGCTGGCGTTGAACGATCGCATCGTCTTCGGCGCTCTTGATGGACGGTTATATGCATTGGACCCTCAGCACGGAAGCCTAATTTGGCAGATCCCTCTGGGAGAAGAATTGTTCGATTCCAGACCGATATGGCACCATGGAGACATCTTCATTGTTACCATAAAAGGCAGCCTCTGGCGGGTGGATGCAAAATCAGGCAAAATAAAAGCAAGATATCAAGTGGGCGATGGATTATTTTTTGCGGATATGGCCGTATTTCGCAACATCATTTTTGCAGCAGAGGTGGATGGCGGAGTAACGGCGTTGCAATTGGCAGATTGACGGATCATTTGTTAGTCGCCAAAGCAAACGACATCGTTGTTTCATCATCCATAAAAAGCAACCATTATGGTATTATTCAGGAAAGTTAGAAACTACCCTAAATTCATTCTAATTCACCAATAGGTGTCTAAATTTGACACGCGACGTAACCCAATAACCAAAAGGAATCGAGAGGTGTCATTTATGAAAAGAAAACTATCTTTTTGTCTACTGTTATGGCCGATTCTCATGGTGGCGCAAAACATAACGTGGACAGAGCAAACTGAGCCGGGCTTGCCCATGGGCGTTCGCCTGTTCAAGGGAGAAGGCACGCAACCGCTTATCAGAGCGTGGTATTTAGATGTGGACATGAACAATCCTCAATTGGCGGTGCGCTCGTATATTTCCCAGATCGCTTCGAAGAAGGAATCAGTACCTGCTTTCGCGGCGCGGGTTGGTGCTATCGCTGCGGTCAATGGTGGATTTTTCAACGTCAACGACGGTAGTTCATATTCCACGGTCGTTTATCCCAATCAGGTGCGGGCGCAAAACGTCGCCAGCGTCACACGTGATAACAAGGTCTACCCGGTTACGCGTAGCCTGTTTTCGCTAAATACGGCACGCATCCCTGCCGTGGATTGGATCTATCATTTTGGAGGGTTACCGGCTGACATTTATCGGTTCTCTCAACCCACAGCCAATGTTCCGGGCACACCGGCGGCTGTTCCGTTGAAATCCCAAGGAACATCTTATAGTGATATCCTCACCGGCATCGGCGGCGGTCCGACGTTGATTAAGAATGGCCAGATCAACATCACCTATAACGAAGAAGTTTTCTGGGGATCGGGCGTCGGTCTGGATAACGGCGATCCGCGCACCGCAGTCGGCTATACGGCGGACCATCATGTCCTCTTGATGGTGGTGGATGGGCGACAGTCGGCCAGCGTCGGTGTTTCGCTGCCGCAGCTGGCGAACATACTGCAGAGCCTTGGCTGTGTGGAAGCCATGAATCTGGACGGCGGTGGATCGACGCAAATGGCGGTGGGCAACAAACTCATCAATCTACCGCAAGGCAGTGCTACCGACCTACGAGCAGTCCCCACCATTCTGGCGGTGGTTCACAGCGATAGCTTGATTGCAAAACCCAAACAAATCTATTACGAAAAAATCATCGATACCGCCGATCCGCAGTGCCAAATTGTGGGCAGCGGTTGGTTTGAGAGTGCCAATGCAGGATATTATGGCGGCAGCAAAAGCCTATTGAACACAAAAGGCAATGGCGACAAATATGTTCGTTTTCGAGTGAATCTTCCAAAGGCAGCCGAATACGAAATCTATGGTTGGTGGGTGGCCTCTTCTAATCGCTGCACCGACACCCCGTTCATCGTTCATCGTCAAGGCCGCAGCGATACGGTGCGCGTTGACCAAACCGCCAATGGCAGTGTGTGGTCTCGCATTGGCAAATTTGCCTTTGCCGCCGACAGTAGTGAAGCGGTGATCGTCTCCAATGCGGCCACCAAAGGCACTTACGTAGTAGCCGACGCGGTTCGCATCATCTCCTATGATCCCAGCATACCGACGAAGGTTGGCGAGTCGACTGGTGGCTCGGGGCCGCAAAGACCAGACATCCGTCAAAATTATCCCAATCCCTTCAATGCCCGAACTACGTTCATGTATTTCTTACCAACCACGGCTAGAGTTTGTGTTACTATTTACGACTGTCGTGGCCGTAGGGTGACAACTTTGGAAGAGGGAATCAAACCAGCCGGAGAATACAGGATCGATTTCGATGGGTCAGACTTGCCAAGTGGTGTGTACATTTGTCGCTGGCAGGCTGATGAGGATTTCAAGACGATCAAGATGATCTTGTTGCGATAATTAGCAGAACCTTGGTTATTTTTGCAAGAGAAAAATTACCAGGGGACATGGTATTGAGTTTTATCACACAAATATATAATTAATTTTAACACATTGGGAGGTATTTAGAATTCTCGTTCACACCGTGGCCATCAACCTCGTCGTATCGCTCTGCGGTGCGACGATGGTAGACATACCATAGAACTTTTGCATTCCAATATTTAGCAATGAAACTTGATTAAACGGAAGGCGGGTTTTTTTGCCCACCTCAATTTCAACATATCCATTCTGCGGTGAGACTTTGATAGACCCAGCATAGAGCAGCGAGTGTTGTATTCCAGCTTTTGTCCGTGAAACAAGATTAATATATTATGCTCCCCTCCTCAGCGATCCATCTGCTCCAAAAAATGGTCTCGGGTAATGCGTTTTACCACGCCTGCCAACATCAGCAAACCCAACAGATTGGGAAAGGCCATGATAGCATTGGCAATATCACCTACATACCAGACGATGTTGAGAAATTTCCCCGTCAGCAACGCGCCGATGAAGAGTAAAAAGACATAGATGATGCGGTAGATCATGGTCGATTTCAGGCCCCAGATGTATTCTATGCACTGTTCGCCATAATAAGCCCAGCCGATAAGAGTGGTAAATCCAAACAAAAATGATGAAATAGCAATGATCATGCCACCGCCGCGCAGAACCGAGTTAAAGGCCATAGCGGTTAAAGCGGTGCTGGAGAGGCCGCCATTGGACAGATCATAGCCGATTTTGGCGGCAACATCATGAATGGCCGGTGGGATGGCCGAAAGCTGAGTGGCCGTCAATTTGCCGCCTTCCTGTAATAGCTCCACCCCGGCCGCTGGCGTCAGCAACCAAACTCCAGAGAGAATGATGGCCAACGTCGTCAGGGTATTGACAAACAACGTATCGATGAACACGCCGGTCATGGCGATGAGGCCGTTATAAGTGGGATCCGGCGATTTGGCAGCGCTCTGAGCGATGGCCGCTGAGCCCAATCCCGCTTCATTGGAGAGCACGCCACGACGCACCCCCAAACTGATGGCCAGCTTGACCGATGTACCCACAAGCGCCCCACCAGCCGCCTTGGTTGAAAAAGCCGAGGTGAAGATCAAGCGAAACGCGTCGTCGATGAGGGTAAATTTGCTGGCGATGATATATAGGGCGCCTAAGAAATAGAGCACAATCATGGCGGGCACTAATTTCTCCGCCACCGCGCCGATGCGCTTGATGCCGCCGAGGATGACCGCGCTCACCAGAATCGTCAGCACGATGGCGCTGACCAACGTCGGCACATTGAACTGCGATTTGAAAGCCAAGGCCATGGAGTTGGACTGCATCATGTTGCCAGTGCCGAATAGCGCGGTAAACCCACCGCAGACCGCGAAGAGCATGCCCATGAACTTGGCCGTGGGTTGATGCTTGATGCCATAACGACAATAGTACATGGGCCCACCGGCCATGGAGCCATCCTCCGCCACTTTACGGTATTTGACGCCGAGGAATCCCTCGGCGTATTTGGTGGCCATGCCAAAAAATCCCGACACCCACATCCAGAAAGGCGCACCCGGGCCACCCATGGCAATGGCTGTGGCGACTCCGGCGATGTTGCCGTTGCCAACGGTGGCCGCCAGGGCGGTCATCAACGCCGCAAACGGCGAAATGTCACCCTGCTTTTTTTCAAGACCGGATTTTTTAGAAAATCCCTGAAAGAGGAATTTGAACGACAAGAAAAACTTGCGAATCTGAATGCCGCGCGTCAACACTGTTAACACCACGCCGGTGCCGACCAAGAGGATGATCATCCATTCGCCCCATAGGAAAAGGGCGGCCTTTTCCGTCCATAAAAGTATTTTTTCCAGTGTATCCATGCCGAGTCGTCCTTATGAATGGTTGATGTTCGCTTAAGTGATTGTGTGAAAACCTCTAAAAACGTGTCATGTCGAGGAGCGCCAACGACGAGACATCTTAAATTAGCATCTTTCGCTGCTCTAAGTTTTCCTAAAAATATAATACTTAAGCACGATACTTTACATCATTAACAAATAATTGTGATAACACTTACTTAGAGATTTCTCGTCGCTTGCGATCCTCCAAATGACGTCTCGGATTCTGTTTTAATGGTCTTTTTGAACCGACTTTTCTTATCCAAATCTTGGTTGCGCTCGCGGATGATTTCCGCGGCGATGCTCACCGCAATTTCCGCCGGCGTGTGACTGAAAATCGGCAATCCAATGGGCGTATGAACGCGCTGCAACAACTCTTCCGCTACTCCTTGTTGTCGCAGATGCTGCAAAATCTCCTGAGCCTTCCTCGGGCTGGCCATCATGCCAATATACCTTAGCGGTTTATCGATCAAGCCACGCAACACAGTTTCGTCTGCCACGTGCGATGGCGTCATGATGACGGCATACGTTTTCGTCCAAAATGTTTTGGCGTCATGCTGCGGTGGTTTCAAATAATCTGTTGCGTGTTCGAATGGCGCAACAATCTTTATATCTGCATACATATCTTCCAACTCTGGCCGTTCGTCCAATACGACAATTCGGAGATCGAGCAAGGATAAAATTTGCGACAAAGCCAGAGCCACATGTCCGCCGCCAAAGATGTAAACCGTGTCGCGCTGCGGCAGGTGCTCACGATAGATAAATCGATGGCTGCTGGCTCTTTTAAAAGAAGCATATTGTTCGCTGATGTGCTTCGATCTAAATGACATTTTCTCTTCGCTGATCGTCAGAAGCCCAGCGCGGTTTTGGGAGATGGATTCCTGGATAGACACGATGGTGTCGAGATCCTTTTCTTGGCAAGGATAAAACAGCAGCGTCTGCCGTCCGCCACAGATCATGCCCGAGGCGTCCACGCCTTCTTCCCCTTCATGAATCTGGCTGACGATCAGGGGTTGTTGGATGCTCGATGCCAGCCTCTCCCTGGTTTTTTCAACCATGCGATGCTCCATGACGCCGCCGCCGATGCTGCCGCACGATTCGCCGTCGGCTGCCACCGCCATTTTAAATCCCACCTTTCCAGGAGAATACCCTTGGCATTCCACTACAACCAGAAGTTGCGTTGGAATCCCTCGTCGCAATTTTTGATGCAAAAATTCCCACACCGAAGGTTTCATGAAAAGATCACCTCGCTCAAGGCATAATAGATGGCCATCAACGCTGAGAACGTGGCGCTGGCGAAAAAACGATGTTTGAGCGCGATTTTATTTTGAATGATGTAATTGCCTGTCAATGAAATCGGGATGTTCACCAAAAACGATTTCAGGGCGATGCCAAATATCTGCCCAGTGATCGCCTCATAGCGACCGGAAAAGAGAAAGATGAAAAACAGATGCCGGGCAATCCACAGGGGATTGAAGTAGAGCAGCGCCAGCAGGGTGCGCCTGCCGGCCGTGCGCCAAGGAGATAGTTGCTTCGTCGAGCGGTCGATCCAGCGAAAATAATTGGGAATTTCAAAGGCATAGAATGTGGCGCCGACCAAGATCATGCCAAAGGTGCGCGGCCAAGAGAACTGTTGCAAGATGATGGCGGCCGTGGTGTCGCCAGCAGCATAAATGATCATTCCACGCAAAATGTCGATTACGGAGTAGGTGATCCTCATGGATGATAGGGGCTCTACCTCAGCTAAAATGATTTTTTATAACGAGTCGGTTAAATTGAATTTATGTGATGAAAAAGGTTAGTTCAAACTTTTATAAAAGCATAACAGTTTCCTAAAGATGACAAATAAACCCAGCGATTGCGAAAGTATTTAATCTGTGCCAATTATCAGATAATTGCAGCGATGGCAGTAAAAGATGTCTCGTCGCTCGCTCCTTTACATGACAGGTTTATAGGGGTTTTCATATACTCATGAAATCTTGATAATTTTTTCTTCCTTCTTCGAAAAGCGCCATCAAAATTCTTGCTTAAAGCAATAGAGGGTGTCCACCTTCTTTAGCAAATGGTACCGTGCATAACGATTACAATCCTTCCCCTAAAAATTTTTATGAACCCGAAAGAATTACTCAACAGTGGCTCGGAGTCGTTTGGCTCCCCTGCTCTCGCCAGCGCCGCAATTGTCCCTTGTACTTGGCGCGAATATGCAAAAAAACCTCGTTGTATTGGCCCGATTTGAAATCGGGAAAGGCATATTCGGAGGGTTTGTACAAGCCCTTCTCATAGCGCAAGGTAAGATCGGCATAGATGCCCAAATCCAGATAAATCTTATGGGCATTGTACTTGGCCGACGCCAATACCACCTTGTCGTAATCCATGTAGCCGATGTCCAGGTTGACTCTGCGGCGGCCGTCCACAGCCAATTGCTCTTCTATCTGATTGCAGACAATCTTGTATTCCGCCAAGCATTTGGGATTGGTCGGCTGCAAAAAAGACCAAAAACAACGCCAGATGGGCGAGCCCATTTCTGCGACATAGTAATCGGTCACATCAAAAGGGAAAATCGGACTCTTGTAATCGATGGCGCCGAATTTTTCCTGTAAAAGTCGACAGGCATCTTGGAGCAAGTTTTCATCGCTATAAAGTACGCCGCAAAAATATTTGACCGGCTGCGGCGATGTGGGTCTCATGTGGTGTCAACCCCTTCTTTAAATTTCAAAACCAACCCCCCATTTCCTGATTATTTTTCAACTGGTTGATAGATGCCTTTGATCCTTTCCATGGCCATGTTCTCAGCAATGGCTGCTCGAGCTGCCTCCACCCACGAAGGATGAATGGAAAAAATTTCCGCCACCATTTGCTGATAATTGGCCTTGATTTTTTCTTTGCGCTTGCCATCGAAGGTTACGATCTGGAGAAAATCATCATGCACGTAGATCATGCCATTCTCTGATAATCGCGTCAGGCAGATGCCGTGCATCGTACCTTGATAGAATGAGTTATACCAGTGCTGTAAGAATTCCGGCAGCGGACAGGGTCGATCTTCGAAGGTATAGCGCAATTTGATCACCTGACGATCGAAGGTATAAAGGTGAAAACGCTCGGTTACGCGGTCAAATTGGATTTGCACGCCGGAATGGGGTGATCGATACAATCGACTTCTTTCTTTGGTGAGCTGCATGGCTTGCGTCAACAGATAGCCGGGATCGACGAGATACTTTTTCCGCTCCATTTCCACGATTAATGCACAGTGGACGTTGCGACGCCGACCCATATCCGCCATGACAATATAATTGATGAAACCGAGATTACTTAGAATGACATGCAGAAAATAACTGAGCGAAAAACAGGTGCCGCCAAAATGATAGTGGATATGTTCCTCCATGACTTCCTCTGGCAAGCGAAGGCGTTGGGGAGAATCAAAATGGCGGTTGAGTTTGAGAATTTTGCTGATATTCTCATAAGGCAACTGGGCAAAAGCCTGCAACAGGCGCTGCAGAAATGGCAGGTCTGGAGGCCGCTCCACAAGGCCAAAATGGGCGAGAAACGTAGCCATCGCATGCCGATGGCGAGATGGATCGATGATCAACGTCTCGGCTTCAGGATGGTCAATGTCTTGAAATGCCATGCTCATGATAAATCTCACTCATGCGGTCAACCAGTGCTCAAGTCTATGTTGTACATCGTTAAAAGAGTTGTAAGGTTCAAAGGGGATGTGATGACGCAGACAGTGTCGAGCCAGCTTGTCCTTCGCAAAGAGTATATCTGTCGCGTCGATGGCGCAGAGGTCGGAGTACCCATCGCCGATGTAAATGGCGGTTTCATGGGATTGCCGTTCTCGACGTATGTGTGAACCTTTGCAATTGGCACATTGCCCACAGCTCTGTTCATAGTAGGGAAAGGAAACCGTCAGTCGGCCGCTGTCGTCGATGTGCAGATGATTGGCGCGCACCTCGATGCCGTTGATGTTATGCGCGGCCAGTATCCGCGTGATATAGGCATCCATCCCATCACTCAAAATATAAATTGGATAGTGATGCCTCCGGCAAAAATTCACAAACTCTAGAAAGGTCGGATCGATCGGCTGGGATGCGGCGAACTCGTCCATTTGGTGCGGCGTGATGCGGGTGATTTCGCTCTGCTGCTGCCACAACTGCCGGCCGTCGATTTTTTTGTCCCGCCATTGCTGCACCAATTGCCACCAATGGGCCTCGTCACCAAAGCGGATGAATAGCTGATCACCCACGTCATTCAACGCGATGGTGCCGTCGAAATCGCAGAAAATTCGATACTGTATGGATGGTCCTAAAATATCGCCTCCTTTCGCTTTTTCATCTTTTCCCCTTGAATGAATCGAAATCCACTGACCGCTCATCTAATAGATGGTTTTACGCCCGAATAGCAGGTTTTGCTTTCAATATGTACAGAATGTATTGTTCCTATCAGATTCTAGTTTTCTTCAATCCCGAACGGTACTTGTTACCACAACAGCTAAATTGTTATATAAATCATCCCCGCGGCATGTTCGTTGTAAAATAAGGCAGATATTCCTTTAAAAAGTACGTTGGATGTTTAGAAATATTGAATTTATGTAACAAATAACGTTAACTCCAATAATATCCAATAATTACAACTATGGGGGCGAAAGATGTCTCGTCGCTGGCGCTCCTCGACATGACAAGTTTTTATAGGTTTTCACAAACTCTCTAAAGCTTGAACAACGTACTTTATCCCTCTGAGGTTTTCGACAGCTTCATTTTAAGGGACGTGCATAGAAATATTAAATTCTCGAAAAATTTTCCCTGATATCGCCCCTCTATAAAAAGACACCAAAAAGCACGCAGATTTTCACTCGATCACCCACACCTGCACATCGCGGCCGGCAATGTTGGGCGTAAACACCAGCTCTTTATTGCGCGAGATGACTTGGAGGGTTTGATCGTGCACGATATCCAAAAGTCGATAGTTTTTATCCCTATCTGTCTTTACGGACACCTGCAGTTGTTGTGGCTTTTCTTCGTGGTTGATCAGGAATAGAATCCATCCTTGCGGATTTTCTTGCGCCCGAATTTCCACAGCGGCATCTTCGCGGCCATCGTGAGAGCTGGAGTAGCGTCTCTCGATGCGCGCCCAGTCCACCACACCGCGCAGGAATTCTGCATTCGTCTTTTTGGGTGTGAGATGGCTGGCCATGCCCAAAAAAGAACCGATGAACAAGGTTTCGCCTTTTCCGTAAGCGGCCGCGGCCAAACACGGGCTTCCATCCTCCAATCGTGCCAATATGCGTCCGCCACCTTGGAGTGTTTCGATGGATTCGGCGAAATTGGCGCCCCAGAGGGTGTCGTTGACAGTCAGTCGTTTCATAGCCGGATGAGCCGTTTCCACAATGCGCATGGCCACTTCTTCCGCCATCTTTACCGAGGTCTCACGCACGCCGAACACCGCATCCAGTCCCATGCCCGGGATGGCGGAGGCAGCATAACCGCGCTCATCGTTCCAAGCCAGTCTGGCCTCGGCCACCACTCGGCCGCCAGCGCTGATAAATTTACGCAGTCCCGCCGCTGCAGCCTCGGTGAACATCAAGGGGTAGGGCACAATGATCAGTTTGTATTGTGACAGCTCACCACTCTCCAAATCCCGGCGATGAATAAAATCAACCGGAATATTTTCTTTGGTGAAAAAGCGATAATACCCTAACAGCGATTGTTGATTCATATCGGTGGTCACCGTGCGTTGTTCGCCGCCGACCATCTGCGCCAGGGGGTTGTAGACGATGGCAACCTGCGCCGGCACCGGCCTGGAGCGCAAGAATACATCCTGGTATTTGGTGATGATCTGGGCCGTTTTGCCCGCTGCGATGGCGCGCTCGGTGACGCTGCCATCCAGATTGATCAGCCCATAGCCGCCCGACTCATAACCGGACGACATGGGATAATAGGCGTAAATGTTGATCGCCCGCGCGCCTTTGGCCACCGTTGACCACATCCACAGGCGGTGATCCTCGGGGGTGATGGGATTGCCGATATTCAGGCCATAGGTGCCTTTGCCCGCCTGCAGCTCGCCGACGTAAAAACCGCCGTTCTTACGATTGGCGCTGCGCGAAAAATCCACTGCCGCCTGAAATCGCCACAGTTCCCAATGGGTGCTGGGACGATTGTGTTTCGGATAAAGCGATGTACCATAATAGTCCACTTGCTCGGCCATCAGGAAATCATCGGTGGCGCCATAACCGACGTAGGGCGAATAGAATATCGACGGCACCGCTGCATGGGAGGTGATCACATGAACCGGATCGCCTTTACGTATCGCCTCATACCGCCAACGGAGATCCTGAGCCAATTTTTCGTAGATGAAATTCTTCCAATCGATAAAATCCGTATAACTGAGGATGGTGCCAAACCGCGGCGCCTCCACTTCCGACCAATCGGCAAAATTGCGATACCACGCCTTGTTGAGCGCCGCCAGCGTCTGATACTTTTTCTGCAGCCAGCGGCGAAAAGCTGCCTGCGTATGCGGACAATAACAAAACTGCACATTGGGCACATAGTTGATATAAGCCCAGTTGACGATGTGCGGTTCGCTCCACAAGTCCCAGGCGAAAAAATGATCATAACTTGCGGCGATCTTGGCGGTTTCGGTATAAAAGTTCATCACCGCTTTTTGCACTCCCTCATGGTCGGTGCAGCAGCCAGGCGCAGCCTGAGGTTTGACCTTGTCGCCGCTCTGGGCTTCGAACAGCGCATCGGGGAATTTCTTCGCAACCCAATCTGGCGCCGAATCCACATACATCTGCACGATGACGCGCAAACCGACCTCCCGAGCTAATTCGCACAAAAGGCGCAGATTCTCGAAACGATAGACCCCGGGTTCCGGCTCACAATGCGCCCACTCAACCCAAGTACGCACCGTATTAAAACCCAGGGATTTGATCTGCTGCAAATCGCGCAGCCATTCCTGCCGCGATGAGCTGGTGATCTCCGAAAGCATGGGCGCTCGGGCTTTCCCACCGCTATACCATACAGAAACCGGAAAAAAATCGCTTGTTTTGGCAGGTTGACCAGCAAAGACCCAACCGACCAAAAGGCAACCTATCATCAGTACCATCATTAATTTTCTCATTACATCTCCAAAAAAAATATTTTTCACCCTTTTTTATTCGCTGACGTTGTCCCAAATCTTCCACTTTCTTATAAAACTAATTTGCGGCCTCTTTCGTCAATCTTGACACTCAATAATTGCGGGCGTATTATGCCTCGGATTCTTTTAATCAGCTTTTTAAACTTAATCTCATTGACCTGTTGAAATGGAATACCTGTGCTCGAAAGCGACTTTACACAGAAACCCGCTAATTTTTCCTATCCATGGAACTGGTTGATCGCCTCTGCGACTCTGGTCACCTCGTCCATTGTCATCTCTGGGAAAATGGGCAACGACAAGATTTGCTTGGCAAATTCTTCAGCCACAGGTAAAGAGCCCTCCCCCACGCCTAATTCTTTGTAGGCATTCTGCAGGTGACAGGGAACGGGATAATGAATTTGCGTGCTGATACCGTGCTCTGCTAAAAAATGGCGCAAGCGATCGCGTTGCAAACATCGAATAACGAACAGATGATAAATTTGATAGACATCTATTTGTTCTGACGGCAGGGTGATCAATGGATTATGAATCAATTGGCGATAGAGCGTTGCGATCTGTCGGCGTTTTTCGTTCCAACTCGACAGAAATGGCAATTGGGCATCCAGAATCGCCGCCTGCAATTCGTCCAAGCGGCTGTTGAAGCCTTTGATTTCGTGGTAGTATCTTTCGATCTGGCCATAATTGCGCAGCAAACGGATTTTCTCGGCATCCCTATCATTGTTGCAAACGACCATTCCGCCATCGCCAAAAGCGCCGAGATTTTTGCTGGGATAGAAGCTGAAGCAGCCGAATCTTCCAAAGGTGCCCACCCTTTTGCCCTTAAAAGTGGTGCCATGGGCCTGGCAGGCGTCTTCGATGACGATGAGGCCATGTTTTTCAGCCACCGCCATGATGGCATCCATATCGCAGGCATTACCATATAGATGCACAGGCAGAACGACGCGGGTTCGCGGGCCTATCTTTTCTTCCAAAAGGCGAGCATCCATGCAAAAATTTTGCGGGTCGATGTCAACGAATACTGGTGTAAGCTGTGCAAAAGAGATCGCCGAAAGGGTGGGCACGGCGGTGTTGGGAACGGTGATCACCTCTTCTCCCGGTTGCAGATCACAAGCCACCAACGCCAGATGCAACGCTTCTGTGCCAGAACCGACGCCAATGGCATGATGGCAGCCAAGAAACTCGGCAAAATGCCGTTCAAAGTTTTCTACCTCTTTACCCAATACAAACCAACCGCTTTCCAGCACTCGTTGAATGGCTGTATCAATTTGTTCTTGAATCTCATAATAATGTCGTTTGAGGTCGCCAAAAGGAATCATGTGCTTCACTCTCTTCCGTTATGGGTTCATTCATGGTCTCTATTGCACGCCAACATCTATCATTTGTAAGAGTCCCAACAGGTGGGAGATGGCGGTCTGGATTTGTACTATGATTTTGAAGCCATACTTCCATTATGATTATGGTGAGGATCTTTGGATGAACAGCTTTTATCAGCGGATTGTGATGTGGATAGCATCTATCCACGAGCCGAACTATCTCAACTATTTCTTGAAAATGTATCAAATCATTCGTTTAAAATCAAGCAGAAATTAGAGATGAGAATATGCTTCATGTCACAAAAAATGAAAAAATTTCAACTAACACTTGTTTTTGATAAGATTCTTTTTTAATTTTTGTTAGAATAGAACGACAGGTACAGGCACAAACCTTCAACTCCTTTTTTTCAGTTTTTAAAAGATATTTTCCAACCAATACCGAAGTAGGACAATAGGTTCTTTCCTTTAATCAACATTAATAAAAATTTACAACCTATCAATAAGTGAGGTGAAATATGATGACATTTATTAAAGCCATCATAGCGACGATGCTTTTTGTATGCATGGCAGTGGCTCAAGTCCAGGTTAAGGTGGTCCCCAAACCCAATCCCGCGGTTGATCCAGATATTATTATCTATAACTCTTATTTTGATCGCGAAAATAATACCTGGGGATGGATCTATGATCCCTCGGTGACAGGTACCACGCCCTATCGCGACCTCGGTCAGACGTTTACAGCGCCTTATGATTTTTATCTAGATAAAATCTATGTTGCGCTGTCGCCTGCTTCCGAACAACCGTACTTGGACGCCTGCGAAAAGGCGCCGATCCATGTGGACATTCTTGAATTCAATTCCAACCTATCGATGGAGCCACCTATTGATACGCTTAGTAGCCAAGCCGGACACATGCCGGCCGTCATGACCTATGGCGTCAGCGAATTTCTTGAATTCGACATCAACAATGTGCTCTTGAAAGCAGGCAAGCTTTATGGTTTTCTATTCAAGTTCGACTCTCTTAAGACCAAAAGATACTTGAAACTTGTAAAAAGCGAAGATGGTGACTTTTATACTGGCGGCAGGCTTTTATACACCGAATTCAATGGTACCGATGGCCGACAGAATATCACCGTTTACAAATGGAAGCATGGTGGCGGCAATGCCAACCGCGATTTGCATTTCTGGCTGAAAAAGGGCATGTCCTCGGCAGTATCATCCTCGATGCAACAACTGCCCGTCACCATAATGCTGCTTCCCAACTATCCTAATCCTTTCAACACCAGCACGCGTCTGGATTTCTCTCTTGATATCGATGCCCATGTTCTGCTGGAAATTTATGACCTCAAAGGTGAACGCATTGCTTTGGTAGTTAATCAGATGATGCCCGCAGGAATGCACCCTCTGTATTGGGATGGTTCTCACGACGATGGCACAGCTGCACCCAGCGGTATCTACTACGTTTGCCTTCGTTGTAAGGATCGTCAAATCCGACAAAAAATAACACTCGTGCGATAGACCAATACAGCGCATGTTACTATATTTCTAACCATCACTGACTCGCAACTATACAGAATATGTTATCATCTGATACAAAATGGTAATCAAGTCAAATACTAATTATCTTTAATTTCAATAAAATCAATATTAATATTTTTGGCACTACTCTTGCTGCATTAAAAGTAGAAAAAAGACAGCTTTGACCTTTTTTATCACAAAAGGTTTGCTCAAGCCCAATAGTGTAGCAGCGTTGGTAAGACAACAAGAGAGGCGAATCTTAAAAAGATGGAGCATCAGAGCTTGATCTAACAGTTTCCCTCCTCTTACTCCTTTCAGATGCCAGAAGAATGCGCCCGGTCAGGGCGCTTTCTTTTTTTGGGGATCAGTGTCGCTATCCACAGTGAAAAAATCGAAAAAATTTTTGCTCGTGGCTCTTGCTTTTTTTCACATTCTTTGGTAATTTATAATTGGGTAAGTGAACATTACATAATGCATTGCTTCTACATAATTCTAGCGAAAAGGGGTTTCATCGCCTCTTATAATGGCAAAAGTCGTAGGAAATTGTTCTTATAAAAATTGCTCACTAAACATTGTTCATTTTCTTGGGGAAGAATTATGAAGCAAAATCATGATACAACCGTAGTGCCTCTGGGCCAACGAACACTCACCGTATGCATCCTTGGCTTGTTATTTGGGTGCTCGTTATTTGCACAAACCATCACTTTAATTGATTTTGGTGCTTCGGCTTCGGGCAATCGTTTCGGTTTAGCAGGTTGGAATACAGTGCTGTTGAGTCCTGCGATGAGATATACTGCCACGGGACCAGGGGGGGTGGTCTTGCAGGCCGTTCCCGACGAATATAGTGATTATATGGGGGTGCGGGGAACAGCCCACGTCTTTGTTCCCGGCGAACGAATCGTAGTCACTTGGTACAATAATCACCATGAGCCTATTACCTTCACCGCGAGAATCAGCTTTTCAGACGCCGACCGTCCCAATGGCGGAACTTCATCTGGCCCTTGGTACACCATGCGCAGTTTTGAGGACTATCGAATCACCTACACTACCATTGCACCTCATACTACAGCACAGACGGTATTCAATATTACCGATAAAGGTGTGCACAAGTGCGATGGGGCGCATTCACTGGTCAATATCAACTTGCATTGCGAGTGGTTCGAGACCTGGCCCAAGCCTTATCTGGTGTGCGACAAGATCGAACTCATGAGCGATGCCGATATTATACCGCCGGATCCACCTACGGGCCTCACTGCGCATGCGCTTTCGGATTCCAAAATTGCTCTGCAATGGCAAGCCCCGAACGATAATGTGGGAGTAGCCGAGTATTTGGTGTATCTGGACGGCGAAGTAGAGGGTTATACCAGAGAACCCAACTACACCGCCGTGTTTCTCGAGCCGGGCAGGATCTACTCTTTCAGCGTCACCGCCCTGGATCGGTGCAGGAATGAAAGTACCAAATCGGCACCCGTCACTTGTGCCACGCTCGCTTATTCTCATCCGCCAACGTTATTGAACCCTGCAGGGCTCGAATACAAAGGAGCTTTTAGATTGCCGGAAACGTTTGCCTGGGGTGGGGAAGCCATGGCCTATTACCCCCACGGCGATGGCGGTCAGAGCGGTGCTGGGGCTGCTGATGGCTATGCTGGTTCGCTATTCGTCACCAACACCAATCAACGGGAGCATGGATTTGTGGGGGAAGTATCGATTCCAGCGCCGGTTATGTTAGCGAGCAAAGATATTGCAGCCTTGCCCGAGGCACAAGTCTTAAAAAATCCTGTGAACATCCGGCCAGCCAACGTCAATGGTTGGGGAGATTATGTCGATATCTGGCGCACCGGTCTGACCTATGTGGCAGAAGAAGATCGACTCTACAGCGTTTGGAGCGTGCATTTTTCCGTGTCTGGCGAAAAACACGCCTGTGTGAGTTGTTGCAATGCTTCGACCTTGTCCGGCACGAAATACGGCGCCTGGTATATTGGTCATCCAGCATCGCCGCCCATCGACGCGATGGTAGGCGATTATTTTTTTACTGTGCCGCAGAGTTGGGCTGCAGCTCACACCTCGGGAAGATACTTGGTGGCTGGACGTTGCCGCGACGGCGGTCTGAGCGGGCTCGGCCCGACGTTTTATGCCATCTCACCCGTTGCTGGTTCGCCGCCTGCTGCTAACACAGTTTTGCCTTACACCACCCTATTGGAGTACGGGCCGGTTGAAGGCGCCGATATGTATCATCTTACCGAAGCCATCGACGGTTATCGTTTCAGCGATAGCTGGAGAGATGCTGCTTGGATTTCGACCCAGAATCAGCATAGCATCGTCATCATGGGCAACAAGGCGCGCGGCGACCACTGGTACGGCTACATGGGCGAACGCATGCCACAGCAATGGGTGATCGCAGACGTGCCATATCCGGATTTTTCAACCACCGATCCTCTAGACAAGAGCTGGAAGTCGCACAATTTCATACCCATGGCGATTTTTTATGATCCCGCAGATCTGGCGCGGGTGGCCAGCGGTTCGATAGCGAGTCATCAGCCACAACCCTATGCGGCCAAGCGCTTCGATCCTACCATTTTTTACGGCGCCGACCAAGAAATCCGCAGCATCAGTTACGATGCGCAAAATAGGCGACTTTATGTGCTCGAATTTATTGAATTTTATGGATCTGCCATCGTTCATGTGTGGACAGTCAATGAAGTAACCACAAGTGTGAATGAACGGGCACCGCAAGCCCCCCAGGGATTTCTGCTGCGGCCCAATTACCCTAATCCTTTCAATGCAGTAACGAAAATCTCCTATGCACTGCCTGCGGAGACGCGTGTGGTCATCGATATTTTTGATGTAAACGGCACCAAGATCATGCGATTGTTGGATGAACCGCGCCTGGCAGGGTGGCATGAAGAGATGGTGATGTTGGATAAGCAACCCAGTGGCGTTTATTGGTATCGGATCAAGGCTGGGGGATGGCAGCATGTAAGCAAGATGGTTTTGGTGCGGTAAGAGTTGTGCAGCGATGACACAGTTGATGCATGTAATACAGAAAACCACCGCAAACCGTTAATTAAAAATCTCTGCCAGGGCTCGATGCATTCGATAGTGCATATTAATCATTGACACGATGATCGTCTGCACCCATTCGTCGCAGTGCAGAGCGATACCATGAAATTTCGGTGTGAACGCCTCGAAGGGGGCATAATGCCTTTCCGGTATTGACTTTTTAATACAAGCCAAAATGCATCAAGACGCTGAACTTTGCCAGTCATTTGTCATAAAGCATAGCGCTTTGACAAAAGAAGGTCGATGCGTCCCCAAAACGCCGTAGGCGTGATATTTTTGTAGAGATCATTGGAAAAAAACGTCAAACCCCGTAGGGGTGACATGTTTTGCTA
>FWPV01002948.1_pt1 | contig 40011 bp, 36 predicted proteins | sample 2228371 | NCBI WGS metagenome assembly FWPV01 (sample SAMEA103939776, study PRJEB20133) | metagenome
CCGGAAGGCCTGCTGGTTCTGATGGAATTTCTTCTGTACCTTTCATTTCAGCGCCGGTTTGATCATTCGGTGAGACCAGGTTTTTTTCAGGTTCACGGGATATATTTTCTTTTCCGCCGGGTTCAGCTGGCTGCGCTGAAATCATTGCGTTTTCGGGATCAGCGGTTTGTTTTTGAATTTCTGACAGTAGCAATTTTTTTTCATTCCAGCCCGCATGTGTGTAATCTAAAAACACAAAAAAACACAACGCACCTATCAATAGCATCTTCAATAAGTTCATAAAGAATACCCTTTTATTTGTTTATCTTTCGTTTCATAGTTCCAAACGGCGTATCAATGATTTCATATTGCCCGTCTGCAGAAATTTTCTTTTTTTCTTCAAAAGGCGGGGGCGTTTTTTGGGGTTCGGTCGATTTCCCGGAACCCATATTTTTTTTTTCTGTTTCCATTGTGTTTGACACTGGATGCGAAGATTCCGGCAGGGGACTACCGACCTGGGGCTTTCCAATATTAACGATCTGGGGTTCCTGACGTAAAATAGGATCGGATTTATTTCCCTTTTCTTTATTCGGTCTGTATAAAGAAATCGTATATTGAGATGAACCGTCTTGAAGCAAAATCTTTTCCTTTTGAATCTGGGCCACGGTTAAATTGCTGATTTTTTCCCCTTCCCTGATCCACCGATAGGGTTTACTTGTCTGGTCATTGTCAAGATTGTTAATTAACGCAGCTTTATAGTCATTAAGAATGACCACGCCATACAACATAATTTTTTCACCGGATATTTTAGGCTCTTCGGGAACTTCCTGGACTAACGGCTGCCCAATTTTGGCGGTTCGATCCGGCGAAAACAGGTTTTTTTCAACAATAACCTCATAAGTAGAGGATTCCGCCAATTTTTGCTCAACAGAACGTCGCGTTACCCCAGCGATATCGGCATCTGGTGCATCCAGGGTCTCGGGAATGACAGATCTCTGGGAATGCCGAACACTCCAGATGCCGATCCAACTCCCAATAATCAGCGCCCCCAAGATCAAATTGAGGATCCAAATTTTTGACAACATGGGAATTATTCTTTTTTAGGTTTTTTGGTGATACTGGACTTGCCTTCTATCAAGTTTCCTTTCATGATGCCCTCCACGGTCAGGGTTGTCCGGATATTTCTGGGGTCTTCAGTTGCGATGATTTCTACATCCATCGCCCTGATAATAAGCATCTTAGATTGGGATTCAATTTGATAAATAATGTCCTTAAATTGAACAATCCCACAATTGATATAAAACTTTAACGGAATCACAATATACCCCAAATCGACAGCATCCTCAGACGGAAGAATCTGAATGCTCTGAAGATTGACTTGATGGGTCTGGATAATATCATTGATGATCCCCTGGATATCAACTGCGGCCAGGGAGGGGGAATCGCTAATGAAAAGCTTTTCCTCCAGGCGGCTTAATTCCCGCATCAGTTGATTTTTTTGCTTTTCAAGGAGTTTTCGCTGGGAAACCACCCGAAGATATTTTTCAATCTGTTTTTGTTGGATGCTTAAGGCTTCAGATGCTGTAAAAAATCCCTGGATCTCCGGATAAAAACGATATACGGCGCCTGCCAGCAACACGGCCAACCCGATCATTAAAATCTTTTTTTGCCGTTGGGTGAGCGTGATTGACGGCCATATATTTTTCATGCGATCTTTTATCCCGATCATGGGGTCTCACCGCCTTCCGAACCCGGGGCAACAATGGTTAGGCCGATCCTGAACACTTCCTTGTCCTCTTTGCTTTTACGGATGGTGGATTGAAATTTGACATCTGAAAAAATCGGAGATGCTTCCAGCAATGGAATCAACTCGGAGGCAGAATCCGCGGAACCATACAGGGTCAATTGATTGCCGGAAAGCTTCAACTCCCGAATCCAGGCCGTGGTCGGAATCCGCTCGCTGAGCTCTTTGACGATATCCGCCAGATACACATGGCCCGGCCGCCGCGATGCCAAAAACCCGATCTTGTCCTGGATGGATTTGATGTCTTGCTGAATGGTTTCCACTTCTTGGGCTTCTAATTTCAGCCTGGCCAATTCCTGATCCATTTTTTCCATCATGGCTTGCCGGGTCATAACGTGCGTCACTGCCCACAGGGTTCCGGATACAGCCAAAAGAACCACCAGCCCCATCAAAATAAACAAACTGGTTTTATCGGGCTTTTTCCGTAAGTTTTCCGGCATGAAATTAAGTTGAACCGGCAGCCGGCACAATCCTCTTAAGGCAAGCCCGGCCGCGGGGATGAAGGCGGTATCGGAAACTGCGCCGCCCTGGAGCATGGCCGGAACCCATATATAACCATAATCGCTCACCATCTCAGAGAGACCCAAAGAGGCTGAGGCGTCCCCATATACGCAAAGTTTTGCCGCTTGGCTGTTTTTTAAAAACATATTTCGAATCTGGTTTGTGTGATGCAGGATCTGGGCCCCCCATTCAGCCGCAGGTCCATCGGCATCCACGCTTCGGCCGTAAACCAATGCGCCATGATCCATATAAATGATGTCAAAACCGGTTTCCCTGCACCAAACGCCCATGGCCGGCCCATCGCCGACGGTGTGATCATATAAAATATAATTGGCCAGCGCCGCAAAGGAAGACTCTATCCCGGAAACACCCCGGCTGATCCGGGACGCAACCTCCAGATAAGGGCCCATATCTTCTTTTTTGACCACGCCGATCATCACTTTTAAATGCTTCTTGGCTTTGTCCTCAACCACAATCTGATGGTCAAAATACACATCATCTACGGCCAGGGGGATGTATTTCTCCATTTCATAGGCCAGGGTGGCGCGCAAATTTTCCTTCACCGCCCAGGGGAACTCCACTTCCCGCAGCACACAATGCTTTCCGGGAAAGGCAATAAATACCATTGCGTCTGAAATCCTGTGATCCTGCATAAACCCATTGACAAAGGCGGCGGCATCATCCATGCGGGCATCCAGGGGCTTGCTTGGGTCAAACAGCATCCGTTTGGCATCCACCCATTGAACGCCTTTAAAAGACCCTTTTACATAAACAAGAGATACGCTTGTTTCCTGGATATCCACACCCATGCTTGAATTAAATAACAGCTGTATCATCCCTTTGCCGCCCCTTGATCATCAATGTTTGGCGCGGCCATCTGTCGGGCCATGGGAGGCACCCCCTCTTTCCATTGAAGGACTTGGTATTTGTTTTTAAGCGTGTTGGAGATGCATACCACTGCTTCCACACCCTCTGCAATGGGGCTATCCTTGAGCACGCCCACAGATCGAATGGTAAAATAAGGCGTTTGACGGAGGGTGAGATACCGCGCGATCCTGCTGTAAATTTCCGGCCCCACGATTTCCGCAAGGTCCGATGGTGATTGAAAATTTTGGGTTTTTCGATATTCCAAAATCTGATCCAGCGTCTCCTGGGTCATGCCGGGCAGAGACGCCCACAACCGGGGGGGAATGGCATTGATGTTTAATTGATTATAGTCAAATTTATTTTTTTTATTTTTCTTTTGCCCGGTCCGAGGTTCTTTTTCCCGCGGCACCACAGTCACCATCTCGTCCAATCCGCCGTAAAATATGTCCGACGTCACCCCGCGCACCAACAACAATTCTTCCTTGGCATCAAAATAATCGTCTTTGCATTCATAGGGCTGGGGAAGAAAGAGATAATAATCATCTTCAGCGCCGTTTAAACGATGCAAATTATCTTTATCCCGCCAATCCATGATCGAATCCGCAATCATCTCTTTCCGATCCTCCTCCAAGGGGAATCCGGACAGCATGGCTTTTAAGATCTCCTTATCCGCCAAATTAATATTGACTTTCCCGCCTTCATTGTCAATCCATACCCGATATTCCCCTTTGCCAAAGGCCGTGGATGGGATCAAGGTGTTGACCCGCCAGGCCTCCTGGGCCTCGTCATCCTCTTCTCCCGCATCTAGGGTTTCAGAGCTTCGGACGGAACCGGGGATCATCATCTGCCGGATGATCTGCTCCACGGCGGCATTGACGCCGGCCACCGCAATATAATAGGCTTCGGTGGTTTCTTTCATATTTCGGGTGATCTGAACCTGGGTCCGCATGGTCACACAGAACTCCCCGACAATCACCGACAACAAGGCGAGAATCCAAATCACCATGAGCAGGGCAATTCCCTGGTTGTTTAATTTTTTTTCCGTCATAAAAAAAGCCCTAATACGTCGGTGCGCACCCTTCCCCATGGAAAACTTTTTACATTCAACCCCGTAAACAGCTCCTCTCAACGGCCGCAACCCCTAGCTTATTGGGCCCGCCGTCGGGTGATTTTCTGGAGCATGTCCTGTTCGGCAGTCACCCGGGCCACAATTGAGACCGCCGGTGTTTTTTCGGTCATTTTCAGGGTAAAGCGGACCGCCGAAGGCAAGCCGGGGGGCGTATCCGCAATGGCTTCCTGTTGCCATTGCGCCTCCCCGTTTTCTGACAACACCAAAAATTCAAAAAACATATCCTCAGCCTCAGGGATCAATTTCTTAAATTCCGCTTCATCGGGTTCACACAGGCGCTTGTCCGGAGATCGTTTGGCAAAGGGCTGTTCCGCTATTTCAAGGGATTTTCCTCGGCCGTTGCCGGGCACAATCCGGTATTTCACATAAACCGCGCCATAGGTATTTTCCGGAATCAGCGCCGCCCTGGAAATAAATTCAATGGCATGGGGGTTGCCGGAAAAAAAATAAGGATCCCCCTCTTCTTTTTGAATTTTCTGCCAACACATGGACGCCATCTGCTGTTTCATCAATGACAGCACGATCTGCTCCCGTTGATGGGTCTCAATGTGTTTTTCCCCTGATTCCCAGGCTCTGACACCGATTCTTAACGCAGCCATGATGATCACCAGAATCACGGCCACAATGGTGATGGAAATCAATAATTCAATGAGCGTAAACCCTTTGTCTGCCCCGGACATGATTCACCCGTCCAGCCCCTGGGTCGCGGACTTTGGCACCAGGGCCGTGGTGAAAAGAGAAAACCGTTTTTCCTGTTCCCCGGCCTGCCACCGTACTTCCACACGGATATCGGCGGTCACCACGGGCATCCGGGCCGCCCCATCATCGTCTTCTGGAGGCTCTGGAATCGTCACTGTGGCGGTCCAGGCATATCCATCCTCAAATTCACCGCTGAAGGTTCCGGGGGTGAGATTTTTTGTCAGCAGAATTTCCTCCATTTTTTCTTTAGCATGAAATATGCCATAATTATAATCCGTTGTCACCCTGTTGGATTTCAACCCTCCGGAAAAAAGCTGCATGATGACCCCAAATGAAATGGCCAGCACCATCATGGCCACTAAAATTTCAATCAACGTAAATCCCTGCTGGCGATTCATCATCCTTGCTCTTTTAACTCTGCTACCTGGGCCAAACCCGTAATTGCATCCACCCGGATCCCCAAACGCCGGCCGGAATCGCCGGCCAAAACAATTTCACCGCCGGTAGAACTGCCGTTTGGAAAAAAAATCAAAGAAAATCCGCCTGTTTTTATGGTGCTTTCCCCGGAAGCCGCATGCAGAAAACGAATGCCGCCGGGCAACGCATAGACCCTATCTGCCGGCGGTAAAATCATTTGCTCATCCGGTGCATAGACAGATGCAGCCGGGGTGGAAAACGTGCGCACCTGCCGGCTGTCTAAATCAAACACCGCCACCCGGACCACTTTCTCCGAAACCGCCCGGCTTCGGTTATAGCGAAGCGCAGCCACGATTTCCCGGGCCGTTGTGTTGATATGAAGGCCCGTCAAGGGCGCCACCACCCGAGGGCCTACAAACGCCGACACCAAACTGATGATAATGAGAACCACCAGCAGTTCGATGAATGTAAAACCAGATGGGTCTGTTCTGCGTTTCATGGACACCCGTGTAAATTGAGGTCAGAGGCAATCCGCATGCCTACTCAATACTCTTCCAATTAACGATATCGGCGTTCTCGTCCTCGCCCCCGGGCTGGCCGTCCGCGCCATAGGACAAGATATCATAATCGCCGTGCTCGCCTGGGCACCGGTATTCATAGGGCCGTCCCCAGGGATCCAATGGAATTTCTTTGGGAAGATACGGACCATCCCAATTGGGTTCGGATTCGGGTTTGACCCGCAACGCCATAAGCCCTTGATCCGAGGAAGGGAATTTTCCCGTATCCAGCCGATAGGCGTCTATGGCGGTTTCAAACAAGGCGATCTGGGATTGGGCCGCTTTTTGTTTGGATTTGCCGACCTTGCCGAACATTCTGGGCGCCACCAATGCCGCCAAGAGCCCCAGAATAATCATGACAATCAACAGTTCAATCAATGTAAACCCGCGTTCTTTTTTCCGATCTCTCATTGCGTATCCACCTTTTAAAATGGAATTTCATTCATGGAAAACACCGCCATCAGCATGGAAATCACAATAAACCCCACCAATATCCCCATGGTCAAAATCATGGCAGGCTCCAGTAAATTGACGAGTCGTTTGATCATGTTGCGCACCGTCTTTTCATAATTTTCAGCCACCCGCAGCAGCATCAGATCCAATTTGCCTGTTTGTTCTCCCACGGAAATCATTTGAACCGCCAACGGCGGAAATACGCTTTGTTTTTCCAAGGGCGAAGACAAACTGTCGCCTTCCTTGACCCGGTCATAGACGGTTTGGAGCGCGGCTGCAATAATTTGATTGGCAATGATTTCCCGAACCAGCTGAAGGGCCATTAATATGGGGACCCCGCTTTTGATCAATGTGCCCAATGTGCGTGAAAATCGCGCCACCTCCACGGATTGGACCAATTTGCCCATAACCGGCCAGGTCAGCTTGATGCGGTCATATTTCACCCGGCCGGCGGGTGTTTGGATATACCGGCGGATGGCGATGACACCTGCGGCCATAAATCCGAGCATGAGCCACCAGTAAGCCCGCAACCCATTGCTGATACTTAAAAGCACTTTGGTGGATAAAGGCATGGCCTGCCCCATGTCGGCAAAAATCACCGAAAACTTAGGGATCACAAATGTGAGCATTATAATAATGGACACGCCGCCCACACACACCAGAAAAATAGGGTAGACCATGGCGGAAATAATATATTCTCGCAGTTCCTGTGAATTTTCCAAAAATACGGCCAAGCGTTCAAGAACCGCCGGCAGGACCCCGCCGGCTTCTCCGGCCCGGGTCATGTTGATATACAGGGTGGAAAAAATTTTGGGATAATTGGCCAGGGCTTCGGACAGGGAATTCCCGGCTTCAATGCTTTTTAATATGCCGGCCACCACTTGTTTAAATTTATCTTTTTCAGAAACATCCATCAATATGGATAAGGCCTTGTCCATGGCCAAACCAGCCTCCAGCAGCGCGTGCAGATCCTGGGTGAAGAACAACACATCCCGCTGGGTGATTCTGCCAAACAGATCGGGAACATGAAAAGAAATCCCCATTGAAAATTTCCCAAACTCCTTTTCTCCCAACGCAATCCGAATGGGGATGCAATTCATGGATTGCAGCTTTGCCACCGCCTCCTTTTCATGGGCGGCGTCCATGACCCCTTTTATAATTTTTCCGGACGCATCTGCGGCTTTGTATGAAAATTTAGGCATATATTTGAGTTCTTATGTCAATTCAATAGGATCTCGTTATTTTTCCAGCGTCACCCGAAGCACTTCAGACGGCGTGGTGATCCCTTGGACCACTTTCTGCCATCCGTTTTGACGTAACGGGACAAGGCCCTTTTCCATGGCCACAGCCCGGATCCGGTCTGCGTCCGACCGATTGGTGATTTCCCTACGGATATCCTTGTCCACCGCCAGATACTCAAAAATGGCGGTTCTTCCTTTATAGCCCGTATAATGGCAGGCCTCGCACCCTTTCCCAGCATAAAATTGGACCCCTTCGAGCCCTTTGGCCGATGCGCCCATGGCGCTTAAATATCGTTCATCCGGCGCCACCGGCGTCTTGCACGACGGGCAGATGACCCGCACCAGGCGCTGGGCGATCACGCCCAGGAGCGTGGAACTTAACAAAAATCCCTCCACACCCATGTCCAACAGCCGGGTAATGGCGCCCACCGCATCATTGGTGTGAAGGGTGGAAAAAAGCAAATGACCGGTGAGGGCCGATTGAATGGCGATTTCCGCAGTTTCTTTATCCCGGATTTCGCCCACCAAAATAATGTCCGGATCCTGGCGCACAATGGAACGCAGACCGCTGGCAAAGGTCAGACCGATCTTGGGATTGACCTGAATCTGATTGACGCCGTTTAAATAATATTCCACGGGATCTTCCAGGGTGATGATCTTGCTTTCCGAGGAATTGATTTTCGCCAAAGATGTATACAGCGTGGACGTCTTTCCGCTGCCCGTGGGTCCGGTGACCAGGACCATGCCATAGGGCTGGGTGATGAGCTTCATATATTCGGCTAAAAATTCCGGCGGAAACCCGATTTGCTCCAAGTCCAAAATCAGCATCTCCCGATCCAGGATCCGCATCACCAGACTTTCCCCGAACATGGTGGGGACTGTTGAAACGCGGAAATCAATTTCACGGTTTAATATTTTAAGCTTGATGCGGCCGTCCTGGGGGAGCCTGCGTTCGGCAATGTCCATGTTGGCCATGATTTTCACCCGGGAGATGATGGCTGCCTGGAGTCGTTTGGGCGGAGATTCAATGTCATGGAGCACCCCGTCGATGCGGAAACGGACCTTAAACTCCTTTTCAAAGGGCTCAAAATGAATATCACTGGCCCGAAGTTCCACTGCCTTGATGATGAGCCGGTTGACCAGCCGGATAATGGGGGCTTCAGAAGCCATGTCCCTTAAATGGGCCACATCCTCTTTGCCCGGCTGTGAGACTTCATAAACATCTTTGCCCGCCTCCTCAATGATCATCTCCAGGGACTGGGTGCCGGCCCCATAGAGCCTTTCGATGGTTTCAAGAATATCCTCTTCATCCCCCGGCACGGCTTCCACCTCCAGGCCATACCCCAGCCGAAGGGCATCAATGGTCCAAAAATCATCCGGATTGGCCATGGCGATCTGAAGGGTGCGGTCGCGAAGCGATATGGGCACAAATCTGGACTGCTTCATGAATTTGATAGACAGCTTATCCAGAGCCACAGGTTCAGTGGGATATTGATCAGCAGTTAATCGTTCCATCCACATGCTAAAAAACTTTTCACGTTAACAGGTTAGTTTAACCGAAAAAAAACATAAACCGACTTTGGTTGGTGCACCAAAGGAATCTTCAAAGATATTATTTAGAGAAAAAGCAAAAAACATGCCATTAGACAAATATCCTTTCCATATTCAACGATAAGTTGCTTTCATTCAATTATGCACATAGGACCCCGATTTCAAATGTTTTCAACGGGGGTTTATTCGGAAATACCAGTGAAAAAAAATGTCCAAGCCGCGCATTTCAGCTTGACACCCAGAATGCATTTATTTAATAATATACAGAAAAAATTGAATTTTTCAACGGATCCAAATTCAACGCTCCACCATTTACCGCCATTTGTCAATATATGAATAACGCGTTCTGGCAAAGTGATGAAAATTTTAAAAAAATCAGCGTATTGGAAAATGGCATCGAAGCCCAGTTAATGGATTCCATATTAACCGAGCTTCAAATTCCCCATCGGATCCGATCGTATCACGATACGGCCTTGAATGGCTTATATCAGGTTCAGAAAGGATGGGGTAAGCTGGAAGCGCCCGAATCATTTGAAGCTGAAATCATTCAAATTCTTAAAGGGGTCCGCGACCCCTCTTTTCCAACCGGAATATCAGATTGTTAAATCATCGCCATTCTTTATTAGGGGAGGCCAACCATGGCAGACATACAAAAGAAATACCCAGAATCCTTTAATCAAGCGCTGGAAGTGGGCCGGCCGCCGAATATCGTCAAACTGTTTCCCCATTCCCGGGCGCTCATTGTCAGCGGCAAATTCATCGACCGGGCCATGCTCAAAAAAGGAAAAACCATGACCATGGCTGCCAACGGCCGGAGTTATTTTGTGATCCGGGGTGCGCTGATGGCCGCCCAGCGGGCCAATGCCGCCATCATCATTGAAATCGCCAAATCCGAAGGGGGCACCAAAGCGTATTGCGCGGTGAATTACTGGAACATCGCCCGCATCGTGGATTCCCTGTGCAATGAACTGGGTATCACGGTTCCTGTGGCCGTTCACGCCGACCATTACGGCATCAAGAGCCAGGCCGACCTTCAGGCCGCCAAAATTGAGATCCCCACATTATTTGAAGCTGGCATGACGTCCATTGCCATTGATGCATCCCACCTGCCCGATGATCAAAACCTGCTGGCCAGCATTGAAATCAATCCCTATATCCCCAAATGGGCCGGTTATGAAACTGAAGTCGGTGAAATTAAAGGAAAACAAGGATTATCTACAGTTTCCGAAGCCCGTTTTCTCATCCAGGGATTAAACGCTCATGACATTTTTCCGGACTGGATCGCCTTAAACAACGGCACCACCCACGGCATTGAAGCCGGTTCCGAGGGAATCCAAGTGGAATTAACGGCAAGCATTCATCAGGCCCTGGAAAAATACAAGGTTTCCGGCGCCCAGCACGGCACATCCGGAAACAGCTCCGAACGGCTCCGCCAGATTGTTGAAAAAACCCGCACCACCAAAGCCAATGTGGCCACGGCGCTTCAAATGATCTCCTGGGGGGTTGAAGTCAATGATTACGGCAACGCCCAATTGGATGCCGACGGAAAATTCATCAAACTCAAAGATCAGGGTGTCACTGAACAGATGTGGGAAAAAATGCTTGCCTACGCCGAGGCCAATCACCTCAAACCCGGGGATTTTAAGAAGCTCAACCTTGCTTTTGAAAACCAGCTGCTGGCCCAACCGGCGGAAATCAGAGACCGGATGGTAAAAGGCGTGGAGGATTTTGTCTATAAAATGTTAATTGAAGTATTTAATTGCACAGACACAGCGCCTATTGTTGTTGAAGACATCCTGTCCGTGGGCGGCTATGATCCCGGCCCCAAAGCCTGCCGGCTGGAAGATCCCATGGAATGGACACCGGAAAAAATCAAAGAACGGGCATCAGCAATCCAAGCCGATAAAGGGCCTGAAGGAAATTTTGATGATTAAAAAAACCCACTGCCCGTATTGCGGAAACAATCTTTCGGAAAAAACCATGGAAGGACGCATTCGCCTGTTTTGTGACCGGTGTAAGACCCCCATCTATGAAAACCCCCTGCCGGCCACCTGTTTGGTCCTGGTGGATGACCACGAGCGGCTGCTTCTGGTCAAACGAAGCGTGGCGCCCAAAAAAGGATTCTGGTGTCTTCCCGGGGGGTTTATGGAACTTCATGAAACCCCGGAACAAGCAGCACTACGGGAATTGTTCGAAGAAACCGGATTATCAGGGAAAATCGACAGGCTCCTGGGTGTCACCGCCAACCCAAGCCCCACATACGGCAGTGTGCTCATGACGGGATTTTTAGTCAAGGTATTCGAGGGAACGCCATCGCCCGGCGATGACGCAGACGCCATCGATTGGTTTGAGCAAACACATCTTCCGGAAATCGCCTTTGAAAGTCATACACATTTTATCAAGATCTACTACACAGCCTATGCTGAAATCAGGCCTTCGTAGCCCGAAACAGCCCATGCAGGATGCATCGGCCCGATCATCGCCCAACAAAAAAACCGGATTAAATTTTACGGCGCTTCATTCAAACGAGAAACCGCTTTCACCACGGTTTCAGCAGCCGCGTCAACGTCGGATGCCGTGGTCATCCGGCCTACGGAAAAACGCACAGCGCCCTTAGCCCAATTTTCCGGCACGTGCATGGCGGCCAGCACATGGGAAATCTCAACCCCGGCCGAATGACACGCAGCCCCTGCCGATGCCGCCACTTTCAGGCCGATTTCTTCCAGGATCCGGTGGGCCGTCAAACCCTGAAACGAAAGATTGAGGGTATTGGGAAGCCGCCATTCCGGGTGGCCGTTTAAACGGACGTCGTGGATATATTCCGCGATCCTCCTATGGAGCCGATCCCGCATTTCTTTCATGTGGGCCATTTGTTCCGACAAGTGCCGGCCCGCGATTTCGCAGGCCACGCCCAAGGCAACAATTCCCATAACATTTTCCGTACCCGGCCGCATTCCATTTTCCTGTTTGGCGCCGTGCAACAAAGGCTCCAGGTTCAGGTGCTTTTGCACATATAAGGCGCCGACCCCTTTGGGTGCATACAGCTTATGTCCGGCCACCGTCATCATGGACACCTTAAGGGCATAAACATCGGTGGGGATTTTACCTGCGGACTGAGCCGCGTCTGTATGGAATACAATACCATGCGCCGCGGCCAGCTCGCCAATTTCGGCAATGGGCTGGATCACTCCGGTTTCATTGTTGGCGTGCATGATGGTGATTAAAATCGTCTCAGGTCGGATGGCCCGGCCTAGATCCGTTACATTGACCCGGCCTGTTTCATCCACCGGCAGATAGGTGGTTTCAAACCCTTCTTTCTCCAAATACTTGCAAACCGCTATCACGGATGGATGCTCGATGGCCGATGTGATGATGTGGCCGCCTTTATGCTTGAACATTCTTGCCGCACTGATGATGGCATGATTGTTGGATTCCGTGCCGCCGCTGGTGAAAATGATTTCCGATGGATGGCAATGCAGCAGTTCCGCCACCTGTTGCCGGGCTTTTTCCACAGCTTTTTTGGGAGCGATGCCGTACCAGTGGCTGCTGGATGGATTCCCGAATTCTTTTTCCATAAACACCCGCATCATTGCCATAACTTCCGGATCCAGGGGCGTGGTGGCGTTGTAATCTAGATAAATGGGTTTTTTCATGGGGGCATCCATACCTTTTACATATTAATCAATAATAAAAGCCAAACATAATTGAAATATCGCATATTGAACTTTACATCTCAGATATGAAGGGTTTATTTGATATTCCGATATTCCGCAGTTTTATCATGATCTCCGATTTATTGTGAAAGATAACGCCTCTTGACACGCAAGGAATCCAGCGTCTTTAGCCGCATTATAAAAATATTATAAATATACATCGCACACATAAATCCAGCCTGTTAAAATCAATAATGAAACAAGGGTCACAGGGATGCCGGTTTTGGCATGCTCTTTAAAACCGATCCGAATGCCAAACAGCCGGGCCTGCTCAATGACGATGAGGTTGGCGATGCTGCCGATCAGAATCAGGTTTCCGGCATAAGTGCTGGATAAAGCCAACACATACCATTGTACATGATTGAAAGGATCTAAAAACTGGATCAACAACAAGGCGGCCGGAACATTGCTCACCAGATTGCTCATGATGGTGGAAATCCCCGTCAGCATAAACAGGTTGCGGATCTCAATGCCATGGGTTGTGAAAAAAGCCATGATGGTTTCGGGGATGCGATATATCCCGATGCCGTGAATGACGACAAATAAAGCGCAAAACAGGGTGATCAAATGCCAGTCCACCAGTTCCAGCATGTGCCGGGATCGCATTTTCCGGCTGCACAAAAGCACTCCGGCCACGGCGATGGCGGAATATTCCCTGGGGATGGGCGTAAAAAACAGGATCATTAAAACAGCGGTGGCAAAAAGCCCTTTGGCGCTTTGCCAGGGATTGAATTTGGGCCAGGGGTTGTGTTTGGGCAACGCCTCAACGATTCCCGGCTCCATGAATTTATTTCTATAAAACCAACAAATGATCCCATAACCGGCGATTAAAGACAATAGAGACGGGGGGCCGCACCAGCGCAAAAATTGGCCGAAATGGAGTTTCCCCATCTGGCCGATGAGCATATTTTGAGGGTTTCCGATGATGGTGGCGGCCGATCCGATATTGCTGGATACGGCAAGCCCCAACAGAAACGGAACAGGGTTCATATTGGCTGAATACAGGGACAATGCAAGCACCGGTGTAAACGCCAAACAGACGATATCATTGGCTAAAACAGCCGACAACACGGCGGATAAGATCATCATGATCATTAAAAAAATCCGGGGGTGTTTCAGCCAAGCGGTGCTTTGAAGGACCACCCACGTATAAAAACCGCCCAATCGAAGCTGGGCGGAAACAATCATCAACGCATACAACAGCAGAATCGTAGGCACATCCACGGCCTGGGTGGCCTGGGGGATGGATTCCACGCCGAACAAGACCATGGCAATGGCGCCCAACAATGCGATGCCGGTGCGATCCAGCATCAATCCGGGGATTCTTCCCAAGGCCACGCCGGCATAAGTCAGTATGAAAATCACTGCGGCAATGGATGTCATGCGCGCTTGGGTTTTTTCCCTTCCCTTTCGCGATAGAGAATCGTTATAGTTAAGTTCCGCTCCATCTCTGTCGCTCGAGCCGCCATGGATTCGGACTGAACCATATCAACGATCTCAATGTCGGGATTAGCAGCCAGCCATTGATTGATCTGGATTTCATTGGGCGGATTGATATTCATGGAAAAATACGTAAAAATTTTGACTTTCAATGGATTCATAAGTTTTCCTCTCTGTTGCATGTTCCCTCAAACACCCCTCCAAAGAGTTTCACTATGAAACACGGAATTATTAACATCGCATCGCCAGACACGTCCCATGTCGATTCAACGTTCATGGCGCTATCTCGGCCGGATATCCTAATAGAAATCCCAAAACAATCTATTCGTTGATTAACTCAAGAACTTTCGGGAGCAATGCCTCGGTGGTGGAAATGGCCTCACCCCCTCGAATGACAGGATTTCCCCGCCAATCCCCGAAATACCCGCCGGATTCTTTCAGAATGGGCGGAAACGGGCCGCAATCCCAGAGATTCATAACAGGATCCAGCATCAGCTCCACGCGGCCCGTGGCCACCAAGCAATGGCCATAGGCGTCGCCCCATCCGGTCTGAAAATAAGTGGCTTTCTGAATACGTTTCCATGCTTCTTCGCGGCCATACCGGGCGAAGCTTCCTGCATCGGTGAATGACACCATGGCCCTGTCAAGGTCTTTGATGGGAGATACCCGCGCCCGACGGCCGTTCAACCAGCATCCGTGCCCCGTGGCTGCGGACACCATTTCATTTAATGCCGGAAAATAGACAACCCCCACATCCACCCGGCCTTGCACCTCCAGCGCAATGAGCACCGCATACAACGGCACGCCGCGCATAAAAGATTTGGTGCCGTCAATGGGATCAATAATCCAGCAATACTCCGATGCGCCCGCCGGAGTTTCTCCATACTCCTCGCCAATCACGGAATGATCCGGATATACGGCATAAATCCGATTCCGGATGAGTTCCTCGGCTTTTTTATCCGCAACCGTGACCGGCGTATCATCTGATTTAAATTCAGCCGTGGTTCCGGTTTGGAAATATCCCAGGGTGAGGCGGCCGGCAACATAGGCTGTTTCCATGGCAAACTCAAGATAGGATTTCAGATTTCGGTGATCAGCCATATGGATATCCCTTTTGATACGGATTGGATTTACGCAATAAACCCGCTTCCGCGCCGAATGCAAAAGCGCATCCCTTATGCATCAAACGCCGTACAGAGCATGAAAATAAATTTCTTTTTTTGAAATTTCCCCTTCACGCAGCACCCGGGGCGGCTCCACAGTGACATCCACCACTGTGGAGCCCTTTCCTCCTTTCAAAAGTCCGGCATCCAACACCAAGGACGCCTGATTGATAAAATCTTGGGGCAGACCGTCAATCCGATGGGCACCCGGCATGCCCGATATATTGGCGCTGGTGGCTGTGATGGGATGATCCAGCATCCGGATCAGGGCAACCGCTGTTGGATGTTCCGGCACTCGCACGCCGATCTTTCCGGTACCGGCGGTTAATCGGGAAGAAATCTCCGGCCGGGCATTAAACACAAGGGTGATCTTACCCGGCCAGAAAACATCCATCAACTTGATTGCCGCCGGCGGGATATCCATCACCGCTTGCTCCAGAAAATGGCGGGATTGAATCAAAATCGAAACGGGCTTGTTTTCCGGCCGCTGCTTCATCTGATAAATCCGCTCAATGGGTTTGGCCTGAAAGGCGTCTGCGCCCAGGCCATATAAATGGCGTGTGGGAAAAATCACCACCCCCCCGCTGCGAATGACGGAAACGGCTTCTTGGATAATGGCCATATCCGGATTATGGGGATTGATGATCCGAATGTTGGAACTATTTGCCAAGGTTTTTCGCTTTTTGGTCAACAGCATCCGCCAGCTCTTTTTTAAACTCCGTCAGACGCCTCTGCAATTCCGGATTTGAAACAGCCAATATTTGAACTGCCAGAATCCCTGCGTTGCGGGCGCCGGATTTGCCGATGGCCATGGCGGCCACAGGAACGCCCGGCGGCATTTGAACCGTGGAGAGCAGGGCATCCATGCCGTTTAAGGCTGATGAATCAATGGGCACGCCGATAATGGGCAATGTGGTATGGGCGGCCAAAACGCCGGCCAAATGGGCGGCATGGCCCGCGCCGGCAATAATCACCTTCATGCCCCGTTTGATGGCGGAAGCGGCAAAATCCATGGCCCGCTTGGGGGTCCGGTGGGCGGATGCCACGGTGATTTCATAGGGCACGGAAAATTTTTCCAACATGTCTGCGGCTTCCTTCATTACGGGATAATCCGAATCACTGCCCATCACAATGCCCACCAGAGCCGGTGTTTGAATTCTTTTGAGCGCTTTCATGCCAATATCCCTTCGATAATAGGCGCCGTTCCAGGAAATTTTGGATACGGCCGCGTATGCTTTTGTAATGGCTTTACCAATGGTTTCCCCCAAGGCGGTCACTCCCAGGACCCGGCCTCCGGAAACCACGATTTTTCCTTCCTGGCGCGATGTTCCTGCATGAAACACCATCACGTCTTTCATTCGATGTGCCGCCTCCAGCCCCGTGATGGCCATACCTTTTTCATAGGATCCTGGATATCCTTTGGATGCCATCACCACACACACCGCGGGTCGCGGGTCAATTTCAAGGCAGCATTCATTCAGCCGGCCGTCAATGACCGCCTCCATGACCGGAACAATGTCCGATGTCAATCGCATGAGCAGGGGCTGGGCTTCAGGATCGCCGAACCGGGCGTTAAATTCCATCACATGCACTTGATCCCCGTGGATCATCAACCCCGCGTATAACACGCCTTTATAGGGGCATCCTTCGGCGGCCAGGGCCGCCACCGTGGGGATCATGATCCGATCCATGATCTTTTGATGCATGGCGGGGGTCACCACCGGCGCAGGAGAATAAGCGCCCATGCCTCCGGTATTGGGTCCCTGGTCATTGTCATAGATGGTTTTATGATCCTGGGAACTGGGCAGCGGAATCACGGTTTTTCCGTCCGTAAAGGCAATAAAAGACGCTTCTTCACCCATGAGACATTCTTCGATCACCACCATTTTGCCGGCTTGCCCAAAGGTTCCTTTTTTCATGATAGCGGTTAATGCATCCTGGGCTTCCTCCAGGGTCTTGCAAACAAACACGCCTTTTCCGGCAGCCAGACCGTCTGCTTTGACCACCACCGGCACACCGATTTTTTGGATATACGCTGCGGCTGCGCTCGGGTTTGAAAAAGACCGGCCCTTGGCAGTGGGGATGCCATATTTGACCATGAGCCTTTTGGCAAAGGATTTGCTGGATTCGATCCGGGCGGCCTTTTTTGACGGGCCAAAAATCCGCAATCTTTTCTTTTCAAAAACTTCAACAATGCCGGCGGCCAAAGGCGCCTCGGGTCCCACCACCGTTAAATCCATCTTTTGAGATTCCGCAAACTCGGCAAGCGCTCCTATTTCCTCTGCGCGGATGGGCACGCATTGGGCCAAACCCGAAATTCCCGCATTTCCAGGCGCGCAATAGATTTTTTCAACCCTTGGACTTTGTGATATTTTCCATGCCAGGGCATGCTCCCGGCCGCCGCTGCCGATGATCAGTATTTTCATTTTTGCCTCTCCGCTAAGGGATTGCATGTGGTTCAAATTATCAGTGTCTGCTCACGCCTGAACGCATAATTTTTTTATTTTTTTTATGACGTTCCATGGCCAGTTCAATGAGCCGGTCCAAGAGTTGGGAGAAATTCAATCCGGCTGTTTTGGCCGCCAATGGAAGCAGGCTCACGGGCGTCATGCCGGGGATGGTATTGGTCTCCAAAACATAAATCTCATCCCCCCGGATCATCATGTCTGTCCGGCTGTATCCATTGCAAAAAAGGGCCCGATGGGATTTGACGGCAAGGTCCCGGGCTTTTTGGGCAAGATGATCGCTGATCCGCGCAGGGCAAATTTCCTGGCTTTCGCCTTTTAAATATTTGGCTTCATAATCAAAAAAAGCATGTTTTTTGCCGGGAACAATCTCCACCAGGGGTAAAGACTCCAGGGTGTGATTGCCGATGACCCCGCCGGTGATTTCCGTTCCCTTGATGTACTCTTCAATTAAGATGGTATGGTCAAATGAAAAGGCTTTTTGAACGGCTTGGGTGAATTTCCGTTTGGAATTGGCGATGGTCATGCCAATGCTGGATCCGCCGGAGGCGGGCTTGACCACCAGAGGAAGCCCCAGCTTTTCAATGCATGCACCTGCGTCAATATCATCTTCCGCCTCAAAACTCAAATACGCCGGCACCGGTATTCCTGCATGTTCATACAATCGCTTGGAGGCCAGCTTGTTCATGGCAATGGAACTGCCCAGGGTTCCGGATCCCTGATAGGGAATTTTCAATAAATCCAACAGGCCTTGAACCGTGCCGTCCTCGCCGTAATTTCCGTGAAGAATGATCAGCGCCACATCAATTTGATCGGCATCGGCAATAAGGCGGGGGATATCGGTCTTGGGATCATATCGAAACACATTGTACTTGGTTTTATCCAGGGCCTGAAAAACCTGGTTGCCGCTTTTAATCGAAATTTTGCGCTCCGAGGAGATCCCCCCGGATAAAAGGGCCACATTGATTTTTTTACTCATTTTTCTGCAACACTTTTTTGGCGTGAAAATATTCTTCCGGCGTAATCAAATTTTTTTCCAGCATCCGGGCAAGCTCCGCGATCTCTTTTAAATACGCGGCTTGGGGGTCTTCGATCAGCCGTGAAGACGGGATCACGGGATGTTCCAAAGACGCCCGATTCCGGGATTCGTGAGATATTTTGAATGAGGCAATACCTCCCAACAAACTGATTTCAATGGTTTTTCCATATAACTCAGGCAGGGAAAGGATCTGCTGCAAGGCCCGAGCCCCGCCCTGCTTCATGAATCGCAAAAAAAGAAATACAGAACCGCCGGCCAGCGCGGCGGCTCCCAATAAAATCCACACCATATAATTGACAATGCCGTGAAGAAAAAGCACCACCACCCCCAGCCCTACCAACAGCATCACATGAAACACAAGAATTCCAAAGGCCAAAAAAAGACTGTTCATAACCTGATGGTCTTCGTTTTGTTTTTTCACCATATTTTTAAATCGAAACAGCATATCTCAAATTCCCACGATTATTTTTCCATGGCTGAACGGGACGCCGCCATGCGTTCTATCAGCTTTTGTTCATATTTCTGGGGTATTTCAAACACAATGGCGCCACCCCGCGATGCATTGAGCTTCATGATGAGAAAATTAAGTTTTTTCATAATCTTGTAACGCTCCTTGAGATCCGTGATGGTGGTAAGGAGCGATTCCGTTCGGGCGATTTCTTTTTTCATCTCAATTTCCGGAGGAACGCAATCGGCATTCTTTAAAATTTTATACGCCAGCCGAAGATCTTCGGGCACAGCGCTAAAATCTTCCAGCTCCAGGGGCTTGCCCGCGCCCGGCAATCCGTCAAATACCCCTTTTTTCATGGCTTGCTGAATCCGCTCTTCTACTATTTTTTCAAACCCCGCAAGCATCCTCATTTCCTGTGTGCATAAAAATAAACAAAGAAGCCCCTCTGGTTGATCAGAGAGGCTTGGTCGCTTAAAAATGGTGGCGATGCAGGGATTTGAACCCCGGACTCTGCGGATATGAGCCGCATGCTCTGACCAACTGAGCTACATCGCCATGCTGAAAACTTCGTAATGCACCCAATTTTTACACTTAATCATCTTTTTTCCTGCCGCAAAGGCAACTCCGCTTGGGCAACCCCCCTCTTGCCGAAACCGACCAAAAAATCAGATGGACTACGAAATCTTCACCTCAGATCCATTTTTAAGGATATGGTGTTTACCAGCTCGCGGAATTCAAGTCAAGCCAAAATCCATGGATTTGTTATTTGGTAGATTGGGTGACCTCCACCTCAAATTCATTGATATTGGCAGGCAGATTCCCGAACACAATCGTAAAGGGGATGGATTGTCCGGGTGCCACATTGGCATTGACATTATTATCCCCTTTACGATTGGCCAAACGTTTGTTTATGGTTTCAAGTTCAAGACCGGCCAGATCTGAATCGGTGAACATGTTGCCGCAGTAAGCCGTGGATGCGACAACGACCTTCCCCGCTGAATCATATACAGTCCCCTTGACCTGAATTCCGGAGCGGGGATGGTCGTATCGATTGGTCACATGACCGGTCACCACCAGGAGTTCACCGGCCTTTTCATTCTGAACAAAGGTATAGTTCGGATTGGCGATCATTTCGATTTGAAGGTTTCCGTGAATATCTGAAACCGGCGCCGCCGGTTTTTCTTTGACGCTGAAATATTTATATCCTGCATAAATCAATCCCAGCGCAACCAAAACAGCCAAAATAATCAGCAGAATACGATTTGTGCGGGGTTTTTCCGCCGGCCATGGTGGGGCGGCGGGGGCCGCTGCTACTTCTTTTTCTGCCGCAGGTTCTTCCACGGGCGCCGGTATCGGCGTTACAGGCTCGAAGGGCTCTGTTTTTCGGTATTCCTGGGTCAGCCGTTTTTGCCGTTCATCGGGTGTTTCAAGGGCAACTTCCTTTTCCCGACCCGCTTCTACAACGGTTTCCTCCTCAAGCATGGTCTCAAGGTCAATATCGATCTCTTCCCCCTCCGGCGCTTCTTCTGGCGCGGTGACGGTTTCAAAATCAAGCTCGAGATCCATATCCAGGGATTCTTTTTCGGGCTCAGGTTCGGTTTTGGCCTTGGCTTTTGCCGCCGGCACGGCCTCCTCCTCTTCTTCTCCGAAATCCAGAAAATCCTCTATCTCTTCAAGGTCAAACTCCTCTGTTTCAATCTTTTCTTCGGCCTCAACAGTTTCACCTGCTTCAATGCCCACATCCAGATCTTCGGTTTCGCCCGCAACCGTCTCGCTCATATCCAAATCCAGATCAAATTCCTCCGTGGCGACTTCTGTTTCTTTCTCTTCAGAAACAAGATCCAGATCCAGATCAAATTCATCGGTTGCTTTTGCCGAAGCGGTTTTTTCCGGGGCTTTTTCCTCAAGATCCAATTCCAAGTCAAATTCCTCTGTCTTGGCCTCTGGAGCGGCCGCTTCCATTTCATCCGAATCATATACTGCAGTCTTTAATTCGATGTCTTCGGGCTCCAAATCAAAATCCAATTCAAATTCCTCTGTCTTGGCCTCGGGCTTTTGGGCGGTTTCTTCTTCCAGATCCAGATCAAACTCGTCTAAATCCAAATCCAAACCCAGCTCCTCTTCCTTCTTAGAAACCGCTTTGGCTGTTGGTTCCACCTCGGCTTCCAAGTCAAAATCCAGATCAAACTTATCAGTTTCGACTGTGGCCGCAGGCGTTTCAGAAGGTTGTTTCTCCAAATCTTCCAATGCTTCATCCAGATCCAATTCCAGTCCCAGGTCCTCTGTTTCAGCCGCTGTTTCCGCAGGCGCTTCGGCTTCGAGTTCTAATTCAAAATCAAACTCAAATTCCTCTTCCCCAGCCTCGGCTTTTTCCTCTTTTTTGGCGGCTTTTTCAGAGGGCTCCTCACCTTCTGCTCCCTTTTCTTCCTCCAATTTCTTCAACTGAGTGTCAACACCTCCTTCCGTTTCAAGTTCAAAATCCATCAACTCAGCCGCCTCAACGGGTTCCTCAAACGATTCTTCCGGCTGAATCTCTTTTTCCAGGCTTTCAAGATCCATTTCTGCTTCTGGCTCAACCGTTTCTTCCAAGGAAATCACGGTGTCTTTATATGCTTCTTCCTCCGCAATATCTTCCAAATGAAACGCTTCTTCAGCTTCTGGTTCTTCGGGTTCGGGTGTTGCCGCCGCTTCTTCAATTTTTGTCTTGTCTTCCAGGACGTCAAAATCCACCAACGCTTCTTCAGCTTCAGCGGCTTCAACTTCTAAATCCTCCAACGCCAGTACGTCGGCGTCTTCTTGCAAAGCTTTTTCCTCCAAATCCTCCAACCCGATTACATCTTCATCTGCGGCTTCAGCGACCAATTCATCAAAGTCCACCACGTCAGTGGCTTCCTCAATGGTTTCTTTTTCCAAATCCTCCAGTCCGATAACCTCTTGGGCCGGCGGAGACTCCAAATCTTCCAGTGAAACCACATCTCCATCCGCGGCTTCAAGGTCGCTGAAATCTATTTCTGCCGAAGGCTCTGCGTCTTTTTCCAGATCTTCAAGGCCAACGACCGCTTCACCTTCCATCTCCAAATCGGACATGCTGATTTCAGGCTCTGCGGCCTCTTTCTCCAACTCATCGAATAATGCTTCGGTTTCATCAAACAAATCCGTGGAGGATTTTTTCCCTAAAAGCGCTTCTTTGATTTCCTCTTCGCGGCGACCCAATTGATCGTCCATGGATTCTTCATCCAAAGCGCCTTTTTCATCAAAGGCTCTGGCGATCATTTCTTCATCCGTGTCTTCCGTAAATGTCATGTCTATGGTGGATTCAATCTTTTCATCGGGCAGGAGTTCCGTCAAGGTATCGGCGGGGGCCGTCGGCGGATACGCGATGAATAAATGCCGGCATTTGGAACATCTTACCGTTGAGCCTGTTTCTTTAATAAGGCTGGATTTGATTTTGAAACTTGTGCCACAAGCCTCACAGGTAATAATCATGTTCATTCCTCGCTGATTATAATTTTAGATGATATATCGCCGGCAAATTCCTGTATTTTTCCGCGTAATCCAATCCATATCCCACCAGGAATCCACCCTCTACCGTATGACACGCATAATCCACTTGGCAATCTGTTTTTCTGCGCTCTAATTTATCGATCAAAGCGCAGATTTTAACGCTTTTTGGATTCAAGGATGCAATATGCGCCGCAAGGGTCGACAGCGTCACCCCCGTGTCCACAATATCTTCCACAATCAGCACATGTTTATCTTTCACATCCAAGCACAGATCCTTAGGGATCTCGATTTTACCGGACGATGTATGACTTTTTCCATAACTGGATAATCGAACGAATTCAACTTCCACCGGAATGGTCAAGCGCCGCATTAAGTCGCTTAAGAAAACAAAGGCACCTTTTAATACACCGATCATCATCAGATTTTTGTTCCGATAATCATCGGATATGCGTTGGGCCAACTGATGGATATGTTGTTCAATTTCAGTCTCTGTCAATACGGGTATGAGTTCGGACATAATGCCTTTATTGTTCATCCATTCGATATAGAATCGTATCCAACAAACTCTTACCCTGAAATCGAACAATTGTCAATAAATTAGATGAATTCCTGATTTGACGATGGAAGCGACCCGATTTTAAATTCCGGTTTCCGCAAGTTTTTCGATGAGCTGTTTCTGCTTGTCGGACAGCCGCTTGGGCATGTGGACCAAAACCTCCACATATAAGTCCCCTGAGCCGGTGCCTTTCATATGGGGAATCCCGTGGCCGGCCAGACGCAATTTGCTTTTATGCTTTGTGCCTGGAGGTATTTTTAAACTCAGCTGTTTGCCGTCCCATGTGGGCACAAATATTTGCGTTCCCAACAACGCTTCGGTTAATTTGATTTCCCGGCTCATGGTTAAATCATAATCCTTTAATGCATATCGGGGATCTTCGATGATTTTGGATTTAATATAAAGGTCGCCCGGCGGTCCGCCATACGGGCTGGGCTGGCCCCGCCCTGGAATGCGAAGTTTCTTGCCGGGAATCAATCCTTTGGGAATCTGGACCGTCAGAGTTTCCACGGCGCCGGAAGGCATTTTTAATGACAATGTTTTGGATGTTCCGGATGCAATTTCATAAAGGGTCAGAGGAATCTCGTACTCCAGATCCGATCCCTTGATCTGCGATGATTGGGCATGGCCCGGGCCGCCAAAACCAAACATGCTTTCTGGATCAAATGAAAACCGGGTGGTTCGGGTTCCGGTTTTTTTACCCCGTCCGAAACTGGAAAAAAAAGACGCCCCCCCAAAGCCGAATTCCCTCAAAATGTCTTCAATATTTGAACCGCGGAAAATATCTTCCTGGGTAAACCGCTGCTGGAATCCATCCGAACCAAAGGTGTCATATTGCTTTCGCTTTTCCGGATCGCTCAATACCGCATAAGCTTCACTGATTTCTTTAAATTTTTCTTCATTGGCCTTGCCAGACGCATGATCCGGGTGATATTTCATGGCCAATTTTCGATAGGCCTTTTTAATATCCTCCTGGCTGGCGTCTTTGTTGACGCCCAGTATTTTGTAATAATCCTTCTGGGTCATTTTTTCATCACCCCGCGTTTTTTTAATTTAAAATAAGAATATTAGCAAGTTAAACAATAATGCCGATGTTTCTGATGTCAAGTTTTAGCTAAAGCCAAAAAATTCAATTATCCTTTGAAATCATTCAATTTTATGATTATCAGGCACATGCTTTAAATCCTCCGGGGCCCGGCTTTTAAGCGCCACCATGAGCACGGAAAGCGCCGCCGGCGTCATCCCTTCCATGCGGGATGCCTGGCCTAAGGAAATGGGGCGGATTTTGGAAAGTTTTTCCTTTAATTCATTGGATAATCCATGGATGTTTTGATAATCAAAATCTGCTGGAATTTTAAGATTTTCATGGGCTTTGAAGTGCTCGATTTCCTTAAGCTGCTTGCGGATATATCCCTCATATTTCACTTCGATTTCCACCTGCTGGATGACCCGTGGATCCAATTCGCGGGGCGGGGGTGCAATGTCCTTTACAATGCAGTAATCCAACTCGCTGCGTTTAAGCAATTGATCCAGATGAATTCCGTTCTCAATGGGTTGCGAGTTTTTTTGCATCAGGAATTGGTTGATTTTTGAGGAAGGTTTGATGACGGTTTTGCGGATGCGGTGGATCTCCTCTTGAATCTGCCGTTTCCTTTCCTTCATCTCTTTGTAGGTATCCGCATGGATGAGACCCAGTTCATGCCCCTTTTCCATCAACCGTAAATCCGCATTGTCTTCCCGCAACATGAGCCGATATTCGGCCCGTGAGGTGAACATCCGATACGGCTCTTTTGTGCCTTTGGTGACCAGGTCATCAATCATGACCGCCATATAGGCTTTGGACCGGTCCAATATAAACGGCGGTCTGCCCTGGACACGGCAGGCAGCATTGATCCCGGCCCATAATCCCTGGGCCGCCGCTTCTTCATAGCCTGATGTGCCGTTGATCTGACCGGCCATGAAAAGCCCTGCTATAATTTTGGTTTCAAGGGTGGGAAAAAGTTGAAGGGGATCCACGTAATCGTATTCAATGGCATAGGCCGGCCGCATGATTTCAGCGCTTTCAAGGCCTTCCACAGATCGGACCATTTGAAGCTGTATTTCCATGGGCAGACTGTTGCCCAGACCGCTGGCATAAATTTCTTCCGTATCCAACCCTTCGGGCTCCAGGATAATCTGATGGCTGTCCCGGTCCGAAAATTTAACGACCTTGTCTTCAAAGGAAGGGCAGTATCGGGCGGACTTTCCGGTGATCCGTCCCCCGTACAACGCAGATCGGGTTAAATTCTCCTGAACAATGCGAATGGTTTGCCGGTTTGCCCGGCCCAGGTAACTGGGACGCTGGGGCAGGATAAACCCGTTGCTGAACAATGAAAACGGCTCTTTGATCTCATCCCCGTCCTGGCGCGTCAATTTTGAAAAATCAATGCTTTCCTTATGGATGCGGGGCGGCGTGCCGGTTTTTAAACGGCCCAATTGAAATCCCAATTCCTTCAAATGCGCCGGCAGGGAATAAGAAGCAAATTCCCCCGCGCGGCCGGCTTGAAAACTCGTCATGCCGATGTGAATCAATCCGCTTAAAAAAGTTCCCGTGGCCAGCACCACACTGGAGGCTTCAAACCCATAGCCGGTATGCTCCACCACGCCCATGACACGATTGTTTTCCACCATCAACCGTTCCACCAATCCCTGCTTGACATCCAGACCGGGCGTTTTTTCCAAGACGGATTTCATGGCCATATGATAACGCTTTTTGTCGTTTTGGGTGCGGGAGGATTGCACCGCAGGCCCTTTTTTGGTGTTTAATTTGCGATAATGAATGGCCGTCTGGTCAGTAATTTTGGCCATCTCACCGCCCAGGACATCAATCTCCTTGACCAATTGCCCCTTGGCCATACCGCCGATAGACGGACTGCAGGGCATGGCCGCGATTTTATCCAAATCAATGGCCATCATCAGCACCCGGCATCCCATGCGGGCCGCTGCCAAAGCGGCCTCGCAACCCGCATGCCCGCCGCCCACCACAATCACATCATATTTTTTAGGATACACGCTCATGCCTGAAAGAATTTTTTACTTTTTCCTGGGAATTGATATATGATTATGTTATCGGTCATTTGGCTGGTTTTGTAAACATTTTTATTCTGCGCCGTATAGACGGCCTCACTCATGAAAAACCGATACCATGATCTAAACACCTATTTGAAAAACATCTACGGATGCAGAGTGCAGAAAATATCCCTGGATGCAGGCTTAACCTGCCCCAATCGGGACGGCACATTGTCGGTTTCCGGATGCATTTACTGCAACCGCCGCGGCTCAGGGACCGGCGCATTCCAAAAAGGCCTGTCCATCACCCATCAATTGCTCGCCGGCAAGCAATTTCTTTCCCATAGATATCATGCCAAAAAATTCATCGCCTATTTTCAGTCTTTTTCCAATACCTACGGCCCCATTGAACAGCTCAAGCTCTTGTATGAGGAGGCCCTTGCCGTGGACGATGTGGTTGGTCTTTCCATTGGCACCCGGCCCGATTGCGTCAATGAAGACATTTTAAACCTGCTTGAATCCTATACAAAAACCCATTTGATATGGATCGAATACGGCCTTCAGTCCGGTCATGACAAAACCCTTGCTGTCATCAACCGGGGGCATGATGTGGCGGCATTCCAAAAAGCCGTTGCAATGACCCAAAATCGCGGCATTCATATCTGCGCGCATGTAATCCTCGGACTCCCAGGCGAAACAAAGTCGGATATGATACAAACCGCCAAATTGCTCGCCAGCACCGGGATTGATGGTTTAAAAATTCATCTGCTTTATATCGTCAAAGGGACAAAATTGGAGGAAATGTATCTTGCCGGGCAATACAGGCCCATGGAAGCGGATGAATATGTGGATGCGGTGTGTGAATTTTTAGCACACACGCCCCCGAACGTGGTGATCCAACGCCTTACCGGCGATCCCCATCCTGAAGAACTGGCAGCGCCGACATGGGCCCTTGACAAAACCAAGACCTTAAATTGCATCAAACAGACCTTGGCGCAGCGGAACTGGCGGCAGGGGATTTTTACGGATAATTTGCAATGATCCGGACAGCATCCATCAACAATCCGCCATTGCCGGAAAAAGCGTTTTATGCCTTTATTATTGAGGGTCATTAAAGTTGCCTGATTTCTTGTTCTGAAAGATATCGCCATTTGCCAGGCGCCAAATCCCCCAGACACAAGCTTCCCACCCGGATCCGGTGAAGCGCCACCACCCTATTGCCGACGGCTTCCACCATGCGCCGGATCTGCCGCTTTTTGCCCTCCTGAAGCACGATGCGGAATCTTCGGTCCGACAAACGCTTGATTTTGGCTTTACGGGTAACAACGCCGTCTATATAAACACCGTTTCGCATCATCTGTAATGATTCATCCGAAATGGGCGCGGCCGCTTCCACGTCATATTCCTTTTCATGATCAAAGGACGGATGGGTTAATCTCAGATGCAGATTTCCATCGTTTGTCAACAAAAGCAATCCCGTAGAATCTTTATCCAATCGGCCCACCGGATAGACCCGCTGGGGAATGTTGATCAAATCCATGACAATCTTGCGGCTTCTGTGGCGGCAGCTGGTGATGTATCCTTTGGGTTTATTCAACATGATGTAAATCATCGATTGCTGAGGCTCAATCAGGCGGCCATCCACTTCAACCTTGTCGGATTGGGGATTGATTTTAAAACCCATTTCAGTAATCACCTGGCCGTTGACTTTGACATTTCCATTCTGAATATGGCGTTCGGCCATGCGCCGGGAGCAGATACCGGCTTGGGCGATATATTTCTGCAGGCGTATCATCAGTCCTTCTTCCATTTTTATTGAACTCTTTTTTTATAATCAAATCCATTTCCCTTTGTAAAGCCTGTTTCCCGTGTCACCTACCTGTCACAAAGACTTTTCCGCATTGTCACAAAACAGACACCAAACCTTCACAATCGGCCGATATATATTCGTCAAATTTTTGGTTTCACCACACCCAAACGGTTTGAGAATTCTCAACCCGTTTGAAAACTTAATCAAATTAAAAATAAGGAGAACAAAATGAAAAACAAAATGAACCCATTTCTATTCACCCTGTTATACATCAGCTTTTTGGCGGGTCTTCCGTTGAACGCAGTCGCCGGCACCTTATCCACCAGTGATTTTATTGACAAACTGGACATAAACGGCGATTTACGCGTTCGGTATGAACAGATTAAAAAAGATGTGGACAATGAAGACAAAAACGACCGGTGGAGACAGCGCTTCAGACTGGGCATGAAATTCAACAACCCGGAAGAAGGATATAAAATTGCGGCCGGCCTTGCCACAGGCGGATCGGATGCCACTTCCACCAATGATACGTATTCTGAAAGTTCATTTTTTGAAACCGATGACATCCGGCTGGATTATGCGTACGGCGAACACAAGATGGATTGGTTCAAGTTCATCGCCGGCCAACAGAAAAACCCCTGGGAAACCAGTTGGCTGTTCTGGGACAGCGATGTTCGTCCCGTAGGTTTGACCGGCCAAGCTGCTATGGATCAGTTCTTTGTCACCGTCGGCGGTTATGATGTACGATATTTTGATAAAGACGTGGCCTATATGTATGCCGTCCAGGCCGGCGCAAAAATGGAAATGATTACCGCTGCTCTGGGTTTCTATACTTATAGCCGGATAGATGAAATTCTGGATTCAAAAGTTACCGAAAACATGGATGACGATTACAGCTATGATATCCTTGATTTCTATGTTTCATCCGATATCAAGGCAGATCCTGTCAAATTAACCCCTTACGGCCAGGTGTTTTATAATTTAGGCGCAGAAGGCGAAGAAGGCCAAAGCGTAATTGCAGGTCTTGACCCTGAAGAAGAAAATCTGGGCTGGATCATTGGCTGCGATGCGAAAATCGATAAATTCAGTGTCGGGCTTTCCTATGCTCAAATTGGCGCTGATTCCGTTCTTCAGGGATTAAAAGATGCGGATTTCGGTTCCCAGCTCAACTCAACGGATGTGGAAGGGTTCAGGGTGGATCTGGGGTACAAAATCACCAAAAACTTCGGCCTTGCCGCAACCGGCATGTTCTATCAGGCTAAAGAAAGGGATTTGGACCAGGATCCGACAACATATCAGTTTGATATAAACTATAAATTCTAATAAAAAAATCAAGTTGCCCCCTCCGTGCGTCCCGACCATCATAACGGGGCGCACGGCCAGCCCTGTGATCATGTTTATCTCCTCAATATCTACTAAATTCTTTTAAGTTTACCTCTTTAAAAAAATTCAGACCTCAATGATGACAGGGCTTTTTTGTTGATGGCTTTGTAAAAGTTTCAACTTCTTCGTTGCGCTGCATCTTTTGTCATTCAACGTACGACCCGTATGTCTCATTCCTTAAGATTTGCGCGCCACAAATTTGAAACTTTAACAAAGCCATCTCACCCCAGTTTCTGCGGAATTGATTTTTACCCTCAGAAAAATATTGACTTTTAAGGTCAACGCTGTTACCGTAACATCGTATATTTAAGTCATGGAGGGACCATGCCCCGCGCCAAAAGAAGCTTTGCAGAAGTGGAATCCGTCAAAGATCAAATTCTCCAAGAAGCCCTTCGCCTGATGAACCAGCATGGATTTGAAGGGTTTTCCATGCGCAAACTCGCCAAGAACTTAGGGGTTTCTGCAAAAACCATTTATAACTACTTTAAAAATAAGGATGACCTGTATCTTGCCATTTTGACCAATGGATTTGTCAAGCTCCATGAACGATTTGAACATGCAAACATGCAAGGCCGAACCGCCATGGATCGATTGGAAAAAATGGGCCGTGAATATCTGAAGTTCGGCATTGAACATGCCCATTTATACAACCTGATGTTCACCTGGCATGTACCTAAATTTAAAGATTATATCGGCACGCCCCTGGAACCCACGGCCCGGCGTGAACTTGAAGCCGCACTTAAGGTTTCCGAGCTGTTTGTTAAAACAATTCAAGATGCATCCCCAAAGGAATCGCCTTTGGCCGATGATGAAGCCCGGTTTCATATGATCTGGATGTGGAGCCAGATGCACGGTTTTATAGCAGGTCTAAACAACACGTTATTGGAATATATCCATGAAAAACCAAACCTGCTGAAGGAAAAACTTTTAATGCACACCATTGACCGGTTTAAAAGCGATATCGGCAAACGGCAAATAGCGGCAAAGGATGCGCCGGCTTTCTAACGTTATCCATGGTGATTGGATCATTGTGAATCTCAAATTAACAAGCGATAAGACACCTCATAGCCCCCTGATCCTTGACATTAAGGGCAATTCCTTGGACGACGGTCCCGGCATCCGATCCGTCATTTTTTTCAAAGGCTGTCCCTTGTCCTGTATTTGGTGCCATAACCCGGAAAGCAAAAAAACCGGCGTTGAAATCTCGTTTGACCAAAACGAATGCATTGCCTGCGATTCGTGCATTGCTATTTGTCCGCAACGCGCCCTATCCAGAAACAATCCGTTTTTCATCGACCGCAAACAATGCGATCTGTGTTTTTCCTGCGTCTCCGCCTGCCCCTCCGGCGCCTTGGACCAAGTGGGCAAAAAAATGAGCGTGGGAGAAATCATGGACACGGTCAAAAAAGATCAGCCGTTCTTTAAAACTTCCGGCGGCGGGGTGACCCTGTCCGGCGGCGAACCTACCCTGTATATGGATTTTCTATCTGAACTGATCCGTTCCCTAAAATCGCTTGGCATTCATGTATTGATTGAAACCTGCGGGCTTTTCCGACTGGATGATTTTATGGAAAAAATTCTTCCCTATACAGACATGATTTATTTTGATATAAAATTAATCGATGCTCAAGCGCATCAACGCTATTGCGGGGTTTCCAATGAAATCATCCTGGAAAATTTTAGGAAATTAAACCAAAAGGCCCTTTCCGGCAGGTTTCATATGATCCCACGAACACCCTTGATTCCGGGCATTACAACCACTCAGGAGAATTTAACCGGTATTGCTGCATTCCTCAAAAGCCAGGGTGTGCGCACATCTCAACTCTTGGCCTATAACCCGTTATGGTTTGAAAAAAATAAAAAAATAGGAATCACCGGCCCCATGGGGAAAAACACTGTCCAGCAATGGATCCCCAGTAAAAAAATTGAAGAATATCAATCCATTTTTAAAGAATATGGAATTGCGGTATGAAACCCATGCGTGCATTGGTCACAGGCGCCACCGGATGTATCGGCAGCCGGTTATGCCGGCAGCTTCACAAACAAGGATGGTTTGTCCGGGCCTTGGTTTTACCCGGCGAACATACGCGGCACATTCAAAAATTCGTATCCGAATTCATTTCCGGTGATATCACCCAACCCGAGACCTTAACCGGCATCGGCGATGATATGGATCTGGTATTTCACCTGGCAGCCCGGGTTCTGGATTACGGCGCCAGGGATGAATTCTATGAGCCCATTTTCAATGGCACCCGCCATCTGCTGGAAGCATGCCATGAAGGCGCCAACCGTTTTGTTTTTATCAGCTCCATCGCCGCGTGCGGACTGGGCCGGCATTTAAAAAATGTTAAAGAATCCGACCCGCCGCAAAAATCCGGAATCCCTTACAATGACGCCAAAACCGATGCTGAAGATGTGGTTCAAACCTACCAGGATAAATTTCTTAAAGGATGCGTCATTGTGCGGCCCGCCAATGTCATCGGCCCGAAAAGTGCCTGGGTGGATGAGCTGGGCCGTCAATTTTTAAAATCCATTGTGCCGCTCATTGACGGCGGCAGGCACAGCGCCAGCCTGATATATGTGGACAACCTGGTGGACGGCATGATCTTGGCCGGAACCAAAGAAAAAGCATCCGGCCAGATTTATCACTTCCGGGACGATTGGGATGTCACGTGGAAGCAATATCTCACCGACCTTTCCGCCATGCTCGGCAAAAAACCAAAAGGAACCATCCCTTACGGAATTGCCTGGTGGATGGGAGTTGTTTTTGAAACCCTATTGACCCCTCTGGGCATTCGGCCGCCGGCCACCCGTCTGGCTGCGGCCATCATGGGACGCAACAATGACGTGGATAATTCCAAAGCCAAAAAAGAACTCGGATGGAAAACACGGGTTTCATATAAAGAGGCAATGAATGAAATTCGAAAGGATGTGGAAAAAAATTTAAAACCAAAAGATTAAGAATCCAGAAGACAAAAGACAGAATCCTGGATAAAAACGCTCAACAAACAAATAAATTTTAAAACACATAAATCCCCTCCCGCTTTAACGGGGGAGGGTTAGGGTAGGGGTTAGAATTGAAAAATCAACGTTGCCATCCCCCCTCACCCCAACCCTCTGCCGCAAGAGGAAAGGGTCAGAGGAGCTATTCCCCCATGCTATTATTTCAACCCAAAACCGAGTTTCAGTCATCTGTTTCCAAATTCAAATTTTCCACCACTCAAATCCTGTTAAACACCTTGCTGCGGGTGTTTGCGGCCAATTTCAATCTCAGGCCCAAGCTGAACCAATACCTCAAAAGCGACCAGGGATGGATCAATTTCAGTCTGGGAATCAAAACAGAATCAGGCGCAGTTCAAAGTGCGGTGATTTTCAGCAACGGCAAAGTCACCGTATCCAAAAAAATGCCTGAATATGTGGACACCATGCTGACATTTCATTCCGAGGATGCGGTGCTCAAACTTTTAAGCGCCACACCCACAGAGCAGATATTTATGGTTTTAAAAGGCCAATTGAGCCCCACAGGAAACCAATCTTATCTAAATCTTTTTTTCTTTCTTCTTTCCTTGCTCATGCACACCCAGCAGAAAAAACAGATGGAAAAAGAACGCAAAACCGCCAAAAAAGAATTGCTCAAGGTTTCCCCCACGCCCAATACCCGGCTCAGTGATGCCATGAAGGCGCGCCGCGGCCTTCGCATGAAAGCCCCCACCCGGGATCCTTATGTCAAATTCTTAAAAGATCCCTATTTGTCTGAATTCGGGCTGGACGACTTTCCCAGGCTTAAAAATTTTTTAGATATTCATTTTGGAGTCAAACCCCAAGTCTGCCCGGAACTTCCCAAACTTGTAACCGACTGGCATAAGCAAAACGGCTATGAAACCGATTGCAACGGAAAGCCATGGCATCCGCTCCTGCGCAAGGGCCATGCCTACAAACACCTCATGGAAAATAAAAGGCCCATCATCCGCAAAAACGACCTCATTGCCGGCACCACCACCACCCAAGATATCGGCGTGGTGGTCTACCCGGAAGGCCATGGCACCATGCTCTGGGCAGAACTCTTGACCGTGGGAACCCGGACATTAAATCCCTATGACGTGTCCGAAGAAACCATAAAGATTCTCCATCATGAAATTTTTCCTTACTGGGCCAAACGCAATTTTAAGGAATGGGTGCGAGAAAAATATAATAATCCGCTCTGTCAGCAGATAGACGAGCGGTTTGCCATTTATTTTTTGTGGAAATCCGTCACCATTTCCCACACCATTGCGGATTTTCCCAAGCTGCTCCGATTGGGCGCATCCGGGATGATTGCTGAAATAAAGGCCCAGATGCAGGTATTTAAAAATGATCCGGATAAAACCGCCACCCTTCAGGCCATGATCCTCTGCTTAGAAGGCCTGACCGCGTATTCCAGAAACCTTGCCCGCCAGGCGGAAAAAGAAGCAGCCCGGGAATCCCGGCCGGCCCGCAAAAAAGAACTCGAACACTTAGCAAAAATCTGTTCCCGGGTGGTGGAATTTCCGGCCCGGACCCTGGACGAGGCCGTCAATGCCGTATGGATCGGATGGGTGGGCCTTCACATGGAAAGCACCAACGCCGGCCTGTCTTTGGGTCGCATGGACCAGTGGCTTCAGCCGTATTTTGAAGCAGACATGAAAACGCTTGCGACCCAAACAGAGCGGGAAGAATATATCAAACATGCCATTGAGCTGATCGGATGTTTTTATATGCGGTGCACGGATCACCTCCCCTTGACCCCGGATATCGCCAACTGGGTGTTCGGCGGAAGTTCCTCAGACCAGGCCATTACCTTGGGCGGCGTGACGCCGGACGGCAGGGATGCGGTCTGCGACATGACCTACATTTTTCTGAAAGTCACGGAAATGCTTTCCATCAGGGACCCCAATGTCAACGCCCGATATCATCCGGATATCAATTCCGACACTTACTTAAAACGCCTGTGCGAGGTCAATCTCATCACCACGGCCACCCCTTCCATGCACAATGACAAAATCGTCATGGAATCTTTGGCGGATTTTCATTACAAGATCGAAGACCTGCGGGACTGGGCCGCCACGGGCTGTGTGGAGCCCACGATTTCCGGAAAACATATCGGCCACACCAATTTCCAGATGATGAACATGGTGGCGGCCCTGGAAATGGCCTTAAACAACGGCAGACACCCCTTGCTCAACTGGAAGCTGGGGCCGGACACCGGAATTGTGGAAAACAATGATTTTAAGACCTTTGATGATTTCTTTAATGCATTTACCCGGCAGTTTGCATTCATCATCGACCAATCCATTGATTACAACAACAAACTGGCGGAAGCCCACCAAATCCTGCGTCCCACGCCCTTGCTCTCATCGCTGATTGACGGATGCATCCGCACGGGCCGGGATGTGACCGCGGGCGGAGCCACATACAACAGTTCGGGCGCGGCCCTCATCGGCCTGGCCGATGTCACCGATTCTTTGATGGCCATTAAAAAACTGGTGTTTGATGAAAAGAAAATCAGTTTCCCGGAGTTAAAGCGCGCGGTGGACGTCAATTTTGAAAACGCACCGGCCGTCCGGGCCCTGGTGACCAAAAAGGTCCCGCTGTTCGGCTCCGGCAGCGATGAAGCCGTGGCCATGGCCGACCGCATTGCCAAATTCGCCCATGATCATTACTGGCATACCCCCCATTATCGCGGCGGCCGGTATACCGTGGGATTTTGGTCCATGTCCAACCATGTGGCTTACGGCACCTTAAGCGGCGCCCTGCCGTCCGGAAGGCTGGCCGGAAAAGCCTTTACGCCGGGACTCACGCCCCAGCCCAATGCTTCCAAAAACCTGCTGGACAATATCCGGGATGTGGCGCGGCTGGATTGGAAAAATATCAACAACAACATCGCCTTTAACGTCAAGGTGGTGCCCCATGGGGATGACAGCCGGGAAAAAACCGTCAATGATATTTTTTCCTATGTCAAAACTTATTTTGACTTGGGCGGCATGCAAATACAGCTCAATGTGGTCACTTCCGAAACATTAAAAGATGCCATGGCCCACCCGGAAAACTACCGCAATCTTTTGGTTCGGATTTCCGGATATAACGCCTATTTTGTGACCTTAAACCGCGACATGCAGATCGAGCTCATCGAACGGGCGGAGTATGGAATATGATTGAATCATTTCATTGAAGACGGTTTATATTTCATAAACCGCAGAATATCCACAGGCGAATTTGGGGCCCAAGAAAGCCTGCTACAGGCATCAGGGAAAAATAATTCGCACGCTTTCCCCGACAACCAATAAATTTCTTTCAATTTATCCGGATTTACGGTATATTTTATAATAAAAATATATCACGACATAACCAATTGATAATATAAAAAATTTTCTCTAACCGTGCATCTTCGAATATATTCACGCAACTAGAATAATCGGGCGTATATTTGACTTAAAGCAAGGAGAAATAATCATGGGCGATAAAGGAAGCAAGGATAAAGGCAAACGGGAGGAAAAGAAAAAACCCCAGCTGACCCAAAAAGAAAAAAGAAAATTAAAACAAGAAAAGAAGAATAAACAATAAGAAGTCATGAAAGAACAGACAGTGTGTTCTGTGCCGCCTTCCATCAACGATAAAAAAATACAATCCCAACTTACGCCTGGATTGAAAAAGGGTGTAATCCGCCGGGGAAAAATCCATATATTGGATACGCAAGGCCAAAGATGAGGAAACCGGTTGCATGTCTTTTGGTGCAAATCTGTGCCATTTTCGCTTTTCTATGTGTTCTGCCGGATAAGGCATCGTGCCAAACAGAAGACCTTTTTAACGTTTCCCTTCAGGATCTGATGGAAGCCACGGTCACCACCGCAGGCCGGCATGCGCAAAAAATATCCGAAGCACCGGCCGCCATGAGCGTGGTCACGGCCGAAGACATCCGCCAGCTGGGGGCGATATCTCTGGGAGAAGCGCTTCAGATGGTGCCGGGCATGCATTTGGGATATACCAATGCCGTGTTCCAGATGGCCGGCGGCATCCGCGGGTTCCACAAACTTCCGGCCAATAAAATCGTGTTGTTAATCAACGGTGTTCCTTGGTCCCTTGAAGTATACGGCCTGCCGCTGATTTATCAACTGCCCATTTCCCTTGAGGAAATTGACCGGATCGAAGTTTTGCGCGGCCCCGGATCCTCTCTCTATGGGCCCAACGCCATGTTCGGCGTCATCCATGTAATAACCAAAAACCCGGAAAACGACCGTGGCAATCTGGTCTCTTTTACCTGCGGGGAACAGGATACGTATATCGGCACCTTCATGAACTCGGGTTCAGCGGGTGAAAAACTCTATTATCGGTTTGCCCTGGAATGGGATCAAACAAAAAACAGCGATTATATCGCCTGGTCTCAGGATCCGGTTTTAAAATACGGTAAAGCCAATATTACCATGAATTACAAAACCGAAGACAATGGCAGGCTCTCGCTGTTTGCCGGTTATTTGAATCCTTGGAATCTGGATTTATTGTTTGAAAGCACAGGCCCTCTGGATTGGTCCGGCGCCGAAACCTATACATCGGTTCTGAACTATGCTGCCCTGGATCCGAAAATCAATCTCACCGCCCATTACAAAAACAGCGACTGGAATGAAGGCGACGCCCTGGGGATCAAAAATCTGTATTTTAAATCCGGTCAAGAGGGAATCGAATTTCAACACCAAATCGATCAGATTCAAAACAACACCCTGATCTGGGGCGCCAATTTTAATCAGCAATATGCAGAAGGCCCCAGCATCGGCGGCAAGCACATTCATGACATGCCGGGCGTTTTTTTGGACAACACCTATCATTTCTCCCAGCAGTTTGCGCTGAATGCGGGATTGCGATATGATCATCAAAACAATACAGGTTCCACGTATTCTCACCGAATGAGCCTTCTCTATAACCTATGCAAATCGCACCATTTCAGAGCCACCTGGGGGAGTTCATACCGAAATCCGGATTTTATTGAAAGCTATTACAGCCGAATATCACCATATAAAGATGGCATGTTCATTCATGTGTTCGGCCAAAAAAACAATGATCCTGAAAAAGCCACCACCTATGAATTGGGGTATACGTGTCGGATGGCCGAGACATGCATGCTGACTGTTAATTTCTTCCATACGGAACTTAAGGATTTTGTATATTTCATCCAATCCGGCGACCCCTATATGGATCCGGATCTGGGCGGCATTGTCATTCCCTATCCCTTCATGAATATTGGCGATGCTCGTCAGGATGGCGCAGAAACCGAAATTCAATACAAGATTACCCCATGGTTGACCGCCCTTGCCAATTACACCTATATCACCCAGGAAGAAAAGGACGACTCGGTCAAACAGCTCCTGAACATGACCCCCCGACACATGGCCAACACCCAGCTTCGGGCGAAATTCACAAACGGGATCTCCGCAAACCTTGCCCTGCATTACATGGATGCTACGGACTGGCGCCGATATACCTGGCCGTGCCCGGAAGGAAACACCATTGCCGGCGGTCATGCCGGCAGTTATGTGTATGTCAATCTGCGTATGGGTTATGAATTTAAAGTGTGGCGGAAAAAAGACGCTGAAGTGGCGGTATCCGCATTCAATCTTTTTGACAGGGGGTTTGAGGATTATCCTCTGGACACCTCCGACATGGCCCGGCGGGTGACAGGAAGTTTCTTATTCAAATTCTAATGCTGATCTCCACCCTGCCTCGCGGCAACGCAATTTCATTCGATTACAGGCTGTGACATATTCCTGAAGAGAACTCTCACCTCTCTGATGATTTGCGCTCACAGGCGCACGAGGGTCGGCGTCCCGGCCGACCCTAAAACAGGCAGGCACGGCGGCCTGCCCTACGACTTCATGGCGGAGCCGGGACGTCATGGCAGACTGGGCAACCCTAAACCGTCCGGATATACTTGATTTTAGGATCGTGTATCTCTGTCAACAGGCAAATAAGATGCCCGGTATCCCTCCTGTTTTATCTCCTGACCATGCCTTGAATTAAAGATCATTGTTTACGACCGGTAATCCGCATTGATCTTCACATAATCAATGGAAAAATCACACGTCCAGTAGGAAGCCGCGCCAGAGCCAAGCTTTAAATCAATGGAAACGTTAAACTCAGAAGTTTTGAGCACACAAGTGGCGTTTTGCTCGGCCTCTGCCCCGCACCACAATCCGTCTTTGACCATCTGGACATCATTGAAAAATATGTCGATTTTTTGAGGATCAAGAGCTGCGCCCGATCTTCCGGCCGCAGCCAGAATCCGTCCCCAGTTGGCGTCCTCCCCAAAAAGAGCGGTCTTGAACAAATTGGAATTGGCCACTGTGCGGGCGATTTTTATTGCGTCTGCATCCGAGACCGCCCCTCGGACAATGACCTCCACAAGTTTGGTGGCCCCTTCTCCGTCTTTGACCACCATTTTGGCCAGTTCCACCAGCACATCATTTAAGCATTTCTGGAATTTCTCCCTGGCGCCTGACTGATTCATCGAAACACCCGACATGCCGTTTGCCAGAACCAGCACGGTGTCATTGGTGCTGGTATCTCCGTCTATGGTGATCCGGTTAAAAGACAAATCCACGGCTTTTTGCAGCATGGGCTTAAGCGCTGCTGAATCTGCCGCAATGTCCGTGCACACAAAACAGAGCATGGTGGCCATGTCCGGGCAGATCATGCCCGCGCCTTTGGCAATGCCGGTGATAATAAATGTCTTGCCATTGACCTCTGCCTTCCGGGTGACGATTTTGGGCTTTGTATCCGTGGTCATGATGGCCAGAGCAAAGTCCAAAAACCCGTCTTCAGACAACGACCGGACCAAGTCCGGAACCGCGGATTCAATTTTTTGCATCGGCAATGCCTGTCCGATGACACCCGTGGAAGCTACACACACCAATTCTTCAGCAATATCCAATCCCAAGGCGGCCAACCGGCACATCTCAACCGCATGGGCCAGGCCCTGGTCGCCGGTGCAACAATTGGCGTTTCCGCTGTTGACGATCACGGCCTGGCATTTTCCGGTTTTGCATCGTTGTTTGTCCAGCAGCACCGGCGCGGCCTGGACTTTATTTTTCGTAAACACACCCGCAACAGACGCCGGAACCTCCGACACAATCAACCCCAAATCTTTGTTGCCGTTCTTTTTAATGCCGGCGGCAATGCCGGCTGCTTTAAATCCTGTGCACATTTGCAATGATCTCCGTGATTGGTACTGAATTTTT
>FWPV01001366.1_pt1 | contig 39999 bp, 35 predicted proteins | sample 2228371 | NCBI WGS metagenome assembly FWPV01 (sample SAMEA103939776, study PRJEB20133) | metagenome
ACCCAGGGCAACGGCCTATGCGGCCATCGTGGACCCTGAGCTTGCCATCTCCATGCCACCCCGGCTCACCGCGGAGACCGGTCTCGACGCCCTGATCCATGCCATAGAGGGGCACACATCCAGGGGTGCCACCCCCGTGAGCAGGCTATACACCCTGGAGGCCATCCGTCTCATCGGCACCTATCTCCCCAGGGCATACCGCGACGGCCAGGACAGGGAGGCGCGCGAGGCCATGGCCAGGGCCGCCACCCTGGCGGGGATCGGGATGAGCAACGCAGGCCTGGGTGCCATCCACGCACTGGCCTTGGCCCTGGACCCGAGGGGTCTGACCCATTGCCAGTCCGTGGCCGTCATGGCCCCTTGGGTCGTTCGGTTCAACGCCCAGAAAGACGAAGGGCTATTCGCCCAGGTGGCTCAGGCCTTGGCAGGTGGAAGGCGGCTCGGAGGCCCCCAAGCGGCAGGCACAGAGCTTCAGGGGCAGATCCTGCGGCTCCTCCAAGACGTCGGGGTCTCGCCCTTCCTCAGGGACTATGGCATAATCCGGGAGGAGCTGGACTGCCTCGCGTCCAAGGCCCATCTGGTGGGCCAGCGGCTCCTCCCCACGAACATCAGGGAGGTCACCCTGACAGACGTGAAGGCCCTGTTCTCGGAGGCCTGGGGAACCTGACTGGATATCTCCAATGGCCTCGGGCCTTTTCTAGGGGAAAAGATGTGCCACCTTTGGGCACGGACAGGAGGCGAGATGAGACAGCAGAGGGAAGCCGACAAGATAGTGAGGACCATCACCTGGTCCGCGGGTCCTGGTTGCCATGGTGGGTGCGGGGTGTTCATCCACGTCAAGGATGGCAAGCTCGTCAAGATGGAAGGAAACCCGGACCATCCTTACAACAACGGGCGTCTATGCCCCAGGGCCCTGGCCATAAGGGAATTCGTCTACCACCCAGACCGGCTCAGGTATCCCCTCAAGAGGGTGGGCAAACGCGGCGAGAACCGATGGGAGAGGATCTCCTGGGACGAGGCCTACGGGCTCATCGAGGGGCGCATGAAGGAGATAAGGGACAGGCACGGGGCCGAGTCCATGATCTTCATCCAGGGGACAGGGAGAAACGTGGGTGGTTGGCTGCTCCTGCTGGCCTACTCGTACGGGAGCCCCAACTGGCTTCAGGGCGGGCTCACCGGCAACTCCTGCTTTCACCCGAGGCTCGTTTGCATGCGCATCACGCAGGGCGACTACGCGGTGCCCGACTGCTCCCAGTTCTTCCAGGAGCGCTACGACCATCCGGATTGGGTCCTCCCCCAGTGCATAATGATCTGGGGGCAGAACCCCGCTTACACCTGCAACGACGGCTTCATGGCCCCCTGGATCATCGACTGCATGAAGAGGGGCAGCAAGGCCATCGTGGTGGATCCGGTATACACCTGGGTGGCCTCCAAGGCGGCCATCTGGCTGCAACTGCGCCCCGGCACTGACGGGGCCCTGGCCCTGGGGCTCTTGAACGTGATCATCAACGAGAAACTCTACGACGCGGACTTCGTGGAGAAGTGGACCTTCGGCTTCGACAAGCTGGCCGAGCGCGTGCAGCAGTATCCTCCGGAGAAGGTCTCCAGGATCACATGGGTCCCCGAGGAGAAGATCGTGGAGGCGGCCCGGCTGTTCGCAACCAGCCATCCCGCCTCCATCCAGTGGGGGGTCCCGGTGGACCTCGCCCCGGAGGGGGCCCTGGTGGCGAACTCCATCATCCATCTCTGGAGCATAACGGGAAACCTCGACATCCCAGGCGGGATGGCCATCGCGCGCATGGCCTACGACGTCCCCCCTTATCCCATGAGCCTTGAGGCCATAGAGGAGTACTACGGGGATGTCATGCCCCCGGAGCAGAGGGCCAAGAGGATCGGCGTGGATGTCTACCCCATAGTGAAGGAGTTCCACTGGCGCGCACAGGCTGACATGATCCTCAATGCCCTGTTGACCGACAAACCGTATCCCCTAAAAGGGGCGTGGATCGCCGGCAACAACATGCTCTCTTCGGCCGCCAATCCACGCAAGTACTATGAGGCCCTCAATAGAATGGAGTTCATCGTGGTGGCCGACCTCTTCATGAACCCAACCGCGGTGGCCTTGGCCGACGTGGTACTGCCCGCCGCGACCATGGCGGAGCGAGACGGGATAAGGGCCTGGTGGACACCCCTCAACGCCATGCAGAGGGCCGTGGAGGTCCCAGAATGCAAACCAGACGAGGAGATCTGCTTCGAGCTGGCCAGGAGGTTCAACCCCAACCTGAAATGGAAGAGCCTTCGGGAGCTCTTCGACGACTTCCTCAAGCCCTCAGGCCTCAACTACGATGAGCTCAAGGAGAAGGGCTGGGTGTTCCCACCTAAGGGGCATCCCACAACACCGTACCGCAGGCACGAGAAGGGCCTGCTGCGCAAGGACGGAAAACCGGGTTTCAACACGCCCACAGGCAAGGTGGAGCTCTACTCCACCCACTTCGAGCGATGGGGCTATGACCCCCTCCCATACTACGAAGAACCACACATGAGCCCCTACAGCACCCCGGAGCTGGCAAAGGAGTACCCGTTGATCCTCTCCACGGGCAGGCGAAGCGTGCTGTTCTTCCACGCGGAACACCGGAACATCAAGTCCCTGAGGGAGCTCGAGCCCCACCCGGTGCTGGAGATCCACCCGGACACGGCCCGATCCCTTGGGATACGGGACGGCGACTGGGTCTGGGTGGAGAGCCCAAACGGCCGCTGCAAGAGAAAGGCCAAGTACTTCGTAGGGCTCCACCCCAAGGTGGTCCAGGCGCCCCACGGCTGGTGGCTCCCAGAGAAGAAGGCAGAGGAGCTCTTCGCGGTCTGGGAGGTCAACATCAACCAGCTCATCCCCGACGGCACCCAGGCCAAGTGCGGCTTTGGCGGCGGGCAATACAAGTCCATCCTCTGCAAGGTCTACCCCGCTGAAGAAGGGATCGAGGGGATCTACGAGAAGGAGAGCCTGTGATGGAATACGGACTCTACGTGGACTACGAATGGTGCAGCGGTTGCCATGCCTGCGAGCTGGCCTGCAAACAGGAACACGATTTGAAGACCGACGAGTGGGGGATCCGCGTTGTCGAAAGGATGTATCGCGGCAAGGAGAGGATCGTGATCGACTACGTACCCATCCCCACCGAGTACTGCAACTTCTGCCTTCACAGGGTGAGGCAGGGGGAGAAGCCGGCATGTGTCCATCATTGCATGACCAAGTGTATGGAGTTCGGACCCATGGAGGAGATGGCACGCCTGGCCAGCCAGAAGAAGAAGGCCGTGGTGTGGAGCCGGGCCTTCTGAGAGAGGGACGGCGCCTGGATTTCACTTCGGGCTCGTTGATGTGAGCATTGAGACTCAGAGGGTTGGTGTTCATGGGCAGGGAGGGATTCGGTTTCTCGTTGCTGCGGGTCGATCTCACACGGGGGACATGGCACAGGGAGCGAGTCGACGAGGGCTTGTTGCTGAGATTCCTCGGCGGCAGGGGCCTCGGGGCCAAGATCCTCTTCGACGAACAGGGCCCAGGGGCAGGACCCCTCTCTCCCGAGAACAAGCTCCTGTTCCTCACGAGCCCTCTCATCGGTACCGGGGCCCCGTGGTGCGTCAAGTACACGGTGCTGACCAGGTCCCCTCTCACCGGGACCATCCTCATGAGCCTCGCCGGAGGGTTCTTCGGTCCATCCCTTCGGGCAGCGGGGTGCGACGGTCTGATCATCGAGGGCAAAGCCCCTGCGCCCTCGTACCTATGGATCAAGGAAGGAGAGGTGCTCTTCAGGCCCGCCACGCACCTCTGGGGGATGGAGACCCAGAGGGCCCAGGAGGCCATCAGGGCCGAGATCGTGGGGCCAAGGGCGCAGGTGGCCTGCATAGGGCCTGCAGGGGAAAAGGGGGTCAGGTTCGCCTGCATCATAAGCGGCACCCGCGCCGCGGGCCGAGGAGGGGCCGGGGCAGTGATGGGCTCCAAGAACCTAAAGGCCATAGCTGCCACTGGCCGCCGAAGGGTCCCGGTCATGGATCCCCAGGCCTTCAGGAGGGCGAACCTGGCCATTCGTTCCAAGGCCCGCAAGGCTGAGCGTCTCGAGCTCTTCGGCAGATACGGCACCCCGAAGAACCTGGTCATCGTCAACGAGCGGGGCCTCTTTCCCACCCGCAATTTCCGGGAGGGTATCTTCGAGGGCATCCATAGGGTCAATGCCATGGAGCAGCAGCGCCGGGTACTGCGCAAGGTGACCTGTCACGCCTGTCCGGTGTCTTGCGGCAACCTGACCCGTGCGGCCAGCGGGCCGTACGAAGGGATCGTGACCGAGGGGCCGGAATACGAGACCTTCTGGGCCTTCGGCGCCCAGTGCGGAAACCACGATATCGATGCCATAATAGCCGCCGACCATTTGTGCGACCAGCTCGGCCTCGACACGATCTCCACCGGAAACGTCATCGGCTTTGCCATGGAGTGCGCCGAAAGGGGGCTCCTGGGCACAAGGGAGCTGGGGGGCCTGGACCTCTCCTTCGGAAACCACCCGGCCATGGTGGAGATGATTCGCCGTATCGGGCGCAGGGAGGGGATCGGGGACCTCCTGGCCGAGGGGACCCTCAGGGCCTCGCAACGAATAGGAGGGGGATCCATTGAGTTCGCCATGCAGGTCAAGGGTATGGAGCTCCCAGCTTACGATCCGCGGGGGGCCAAGGCCATGGGGATAGAGTTCGCCACATCCCCCAGGGGCGGGTGCCACGAGAGGGGCCTGGTCTCAAGGGAGACCTTCGGGGCCCCCCCACCCATAGACCCCCTGGCCGTTGTTGGAAAGGGGCTGGCGGCCAAGGAGGTCCAGGACGAGACGGCCGTCTTGGACTCCTTGGGCATCTGTGTCTTCCCTCCCCATAACGACGGCATGGACATGGAGGATGCCGCCGCGCTTCTGTCAGCGGTAATGGGCTCAGAGATCACGGTGGATGGGCTTTGGCTGGCAGGCCAGAGGATATGGAACCTGGAGAGGCTCTTCAACATCAGAGAGGGCTTCAGGAGGCAGGACGATTCCCTCCCCCCTCGCCTCCTGCGGGAGGCCATGCCGGCTGGGCCGGCCGCGGGTCACGTAGTGGAGATAGATACGCTCCTGGCCGACTACTATGGGGTGCGGGGCTGGGATCGAGACGGGGTCCCCACCTCCGACACACTGGCCCGACTGGGGCTATCCGAAGAGGGAGAAGAGGCCATCTCGTGCCTAAGGTAAGGGTGAGGTTCCTCGGTCTCCTGCGCAGCAGGGAGGCCGAGGTCACAGAGGAGTTGGATCTCCCCTCAGGGACCACCTTGAGCCAAGCGCTGGAGGCCTTCTTGCAGGGGATCGCCCCTGAGGTTGGCCAGGCACCATCCTCATCGGAGCTCTTGGAGAAGCACGTGGTGATGCTCAACGGGGTCAGCCTGGGTCGAGAGAAGCTATTGACCACGGGTCTGAGGGAAGGAGATAATATCACCATTTTTCTCCCTGTCAGCGGGGGATGAGCTCAGCGATGGAAAGAGGGTCGTCATGACCCACACTCATCACAGGAGGGAGGCGCCATGGAATCGAGGACCAGGATCATGATCGCCGTGCTTTGCATTTTGGGACTCGGCCTGTTCATGTCGGGCGAGGCGAGCCCCCAGGCCATTGCCGGCAAAGAGATAAGGATAGGGGCAGCCCTTTGCATAACGGGCCACGGGGCCAATGTGGGCAAGAGGGAGGCCATAGGGGCCCAGGCGGCCGTGGACGTGATCAATGCCGAGGGCGGGGTGAACGGGGTCCCCCTCAAGCTCTTCATAGAGGACACGGCCAGCAACCCCCAGGAGGCAGTCAACGTGGTGCGCAAGCTCACCGCGGATCACAAGGTCCTGGCCATCGTGGGGCCCCACTACAGCTCCGAGGCGGAGGCCACCTTCCCCTTGGGGAACCAGCTCAAGATCGTACAGATCTGCGTCGCATCGTCCAAGCCTGGCCTCTCCGCGGCCAACCGCCCATACGCCTTCCGAAACACCCTCACCGAGGACAAGATCGGGGACGCCGTGGTGAAGGCCTTCAAGAAACGGTACAACATCAAGAAGGTGGCCATAATGACGGATATCAAGGACGCGGTGTCCAAGTCCGTGGGGACCGTGGTGCTCCCGGAGGCCTTCAAGGCCAACGGGATCGAGGTGATAACCGGTACCGACCCCGTGACCTTCCAGACCAACGACACACAGTTCACGGCCCAGATCACCAAGCTCAAGGCCATGAACCCGGACGGTGTGGGCCTTGGGGCCCTGGGCCCTGATGCCCTGAACATCATCACCGAGGCACGGAGGCAGGGCATGACCCAGCCGTTCATGGGGACTGCCCCTTTGATGGAGGGCGAGGTCCCGCAGAAGGGCGGAAAGGCGGTGGAGGGGACCTTCTCCGGCACCATCTGGGATCGCAGCGACGATTCGCCCAAGAGCCAGAAGTTCAAGGCCGCATACGACAAGGCGTGGCAGAAGCTCTACACAGGGGAGTTCACCAAGCTGCCGGACTACTACGCGGTGAATGCCTACGACGCGGTCTTCATGATAGTCGAAGCCATAAAGAAGAAGGGGGTGACCAACAAGCCCGAGGACCTGGAGAAGGATCGGACCAAGATCATGGAGTACTTCAGCACCCTGCGGACCTTCGACGGGGTGGCGAGCAAGGGCTTCAACGAGGTGGGAGACGGCATCAAGGACGTCCAGGTCTACGAGATCAAGGGAGGGATGTGGACTGCCGTGAAGCAGTGAGCTGACTCGGTGCGGATAGAGGGGTCCTGATCCATGTTCCTGCAGCAGCTCATAAACGGCCTGATGCTGGGCAGTACCTACTCCCTCATAGCCATGGGCTACACCCTCGTCCTGGGTCTCCTGGAGATGCTCAACATAGCCCATGGGGATGTCTTCATGTTCGGGGCCTTCCTGGGTCTGACCCTGGCCATGCTGGGGGCCCCTCTCTACGTGGCGGTGATCGCGGCCCTCCTCGGGGCCGGGATCCTGTCCATCGTCATAGAGCGCTCCTGCTTCCGTCCCTTGAGGAAGGCCCATTTCCTGGGCCCCCTGCTCAGCACCATCGCCTTCGGGATCCTGTTGCAGAACCTGGCCACACAGATCTGGGGTTCGGAGCCATTGAGGTACCCGCAGACCACCGAGGTCGCCCAGTTCCAGTTGGGGCCTGTACAGATCTCCTCCATCCAGATCATCATCCTGGCCACATCCCTTGCGCTCATGATAGGGATCGACATCTTCGCCAGGAAGACGCGGATGGGGAGGGCCATGAGGGCCACCTCGGAAAACCAGGTGAACGCGAGCCTCCTGGGCGTGGACGTCAACCGCGTCATCACCTTCACCTTCTTCGCATCCGGCGCACTGGCTGGCGTGGCAGGGGTGCTGACCGCCCTGGTATATCTCCAGATCACGCCCTTCATCGGGATCAGGCAGGGACTCATCGGGATGGTCGCCATGGTGATAGGGGGGCTGGGCAACCTCCGGGGGGCCATGATAGGCGGGATAATGATAGGGGTCATAGAGGTCATGAACGACGCCTATTTCACGGCGAGTTACAGGGACATGATCATCTTCGGGCTCTTCTTCCTTTTCCTGGTCTTCAAGCCAGAAGGGCTCTTCGGGACAACGGAGAGGAAGGCATGAAGGGGGGATTCGCCTCTCGTCCTCGGGAGGTGGAATCTCCCTGGGTCGTGGCGCGCGGCCGATGGCCCTGCGGTCGATGATCTTCCCTATGGAACGCATGGCCAGGACAATGGCCTTTGAGCGCACGGTTCCTGGTGGGGAAGGTTTCAGGGCCCCCCACAGAAGGGCCCGGCCCTGTGCCAGGCCTCGAGCCCTAGTGGGCCGACCTCGCAACATCGAGGCGAGGATTCGGACAATTTGATTTCGACCGAGGCGTAGGGAGACATGAGTGTCTATCTGGAGGGAGTCTTGGTCCTCATGGGGATCAACATCCTCATGGCCTTGAGCGTTTATGCCATATTGACCACAGATCAGCTTTCCTTGGGAAATGCGGGGTTCATGGCCATCGGGGCGTATTGCTCGGCCTACTTGACGGTCAAGGCGGGCCTCCCCCTCATTGCCGCCCTCCTCGTCGGTGCCGGGCTCGCCAGCCTCCTGGGGCTCCTGATAGGCATCCCTGCCTTGAGGCTCAAGGGGATCTATCTGGTGATGGCCACATGCGCCTTCGGCGAGATGGTCAGGACCTTCTTCCTGAATTTCGAGCCCACGGGGGGGGCCTATGGTTTCAGGGGCCCCTCCGGCACCACCCTCCCCCTGGTCTACGGCTGCGTCTTGTTCTTCATGATCCTTTTCTTCCTGTTGGACAGGTCGCGGCTGGGGGCCTCCCTCAACGCGGTGAGGGACGACCCAGAGGTGGCAGGCTCTCTTGGCCTCAACGTCACGGCATTGAAGATCGGCGTGTTTTGGCTGGGGGCCTTCATCGCCGGTGTGGCGGGCGCGCTCTATGCTCACCATATGTTCTATATCGAATCCGGCAACTTCAACTTCCTCGTCTCCGCCACGGCCATATTGTTCGTGATCCTGGGGGGCATGCAGACGTTCTGGGGCCCAGTGGTAGGGGGGATCATCTTCAGCGTCCTGCCAGAGCTCATGCGCTTCCTCAAGGATTGGCGACTCTTCTTCTTCGGTGCGATCTTGGTCCTCATGATGATCTTCCGTCCATCCGGGATAGTCACCAGGCAGATGGTCCGAGAGGCGGGGGCCTGGATCAGCGGGATCTTTCGTGCCACTAGGGCTTGAGATGCTTGATATCAAGGGTGTATCCAAGCGGTTCGGCGGATTGACGGCCCTCGAGGACGTGAGTCTGAAGGTCTCGGAAGGAGGCATCTATGGGCTCATAGGTCCCAACGGGGCCGGGAAGACGACCCTTTTCAACCTCATCACGGGCTTCCTGCCCGTGTCCGCGGGGGCGATACTGTTCAAGGACACGGACCTCACGAGGCTCCGTCCCCACGAGATAGCCAGACTCGGGATCGCCAGGACATTCCAGAACATCCGGCTCTTCCCCACCATGACGGTCCTGGAGAACGTCCTCGTAGCCCAGAACATTCGCACCAGATCAGGGATCTCCAGCCTCATACCGATCGACAGCCGTCACGAGAGGGAATTGCGTCAGGAGGCAGAGTCCCTGCTCAAGAAGATGGGGCTCTGGGAGAAACGCCACGAGGGCAGCACGAGTCTCGCCTACGGAGAGCAAAGGCGCCTCGAGATCGCCAGGGCCCTGGCCCTCCAACCGAGCCTTCTCCTCCTGGACGAGCCAGCCGCGGGGATGAACGAGGCAGAGACCGAGGACCTCCTGGAGAGGATTCAGGAACTCCGGAACATGGGGAAGACCGTGTTGCTCATCGAGCATGACATGAACCTGGTCATGGGGATATGCCAACAGATATTCGTCTTGAATTTCGGCAGGCTCATCGCCAGTGGCCGGCCCGAAGAGGTCCAGGCCAACGAGGAAGTGATCGAGGCCTATCTGGGAAGGGATGAAGGGTAGGGCCAGGGGATGCTGGAAGTAAGAGGTGTAGAGGCCGGTTACGGCTCCTTGCAGGTCCTAAGGGGGGTGGATCTGGACGTGAGCAAGGGCGAGATAGCGACCCTCATAGGGGCCAACGGTGCTGGTAAGACCACGCTGCTCAGGGCGATCTGCGGGGTGATCCCTGTGAAGCGGGGACAGGTCCTCTTCGAGGGACAGGACCTAGTGGGGCTTCCTCCCCACAGGATCGTCAAGAGGGGCGTCTTTCTGGTGCAGGAGGGTCGGGCGATACTCAGGAGGATGACCGTGTTGGAGAACCTCCTCATGGGCGGCTTCGTGCTACCTGACAAGGAGGTACAACAGGCCGTGGAGGTGGTCTTCGGCATCTTTCCGGTCCTCCGTCAGAGGCAGAGGCAGTTGGGCGAGACCCTGAGCGGCGGTGAACAGCAGATGCTGGCGCTGGGCAGGGCACTCATGTCCAGGCCCAAGCTCCTCATGCTGGATGAGCCCTCCTTGGGTCTAGCCCCCAAGCTGGTCAACGAAGTCTTCTCCAAGATCCTGGAGCTGAAGGGGGAGGAGGTGGGCATACTCCTCGTGGAACAGAACGCCAGAAAGGCCCTGCAGATAGCGGATCGCGGGTACGTGCTGGAGACGGGCAAGATAGTGCTAGCAGGGACGGGCGAGGAGCTGAGATCGAACCAGAGGGTGCAGGAGGCCTATCTGGGCGGGAAAAGGGGCAAGCGTGGCCCTTGAGACAGAAGGGGTGGAGACCATGAAGGAGACTTTCGACGCCATCGTCATCGGGGGCGGGCACAACGGCCAGATCCTCGCCGCATACCTGACCAAGGCAGGGCTGGAGACGCTGGTCTTGGAGAGGCGGATGGAACCTGGCGGAGGCCTTTGCACAGAGGAGGTGACCATCCCCGGTTTCTACCACAATCTCCATGCCTTCTTCTTGAGGTGGATCCCTGACCTCCCCTTCTACAGGGACCTGGAACTGAACCGCTATGGCATCAAGATGATCATGCCCCCGGTGCAGACCGTTGCCCCCTTCAGCGATGGCAGGTGCTTGGTCTTCCACACCGACGAGGAGAAGACCATCAAGAGCATATCCTCCTTTTCCAAGAGGGATGCCGACACCTACAGGGACCTCCTCCGTCGTTTCAGGCTGATGAACGAGAAGATCATCACCCCTGAGAGCTATTCACCGCCGATCCCCTGGGAGGAGAAGAAGGCCATCTTGGAGAGGAGTGAACTCGGCCGCGATTATCTGGCTATGAGCGAGAGATCCCCCATGGACCTGGCCAAGGAATTCTTCGAGAGCGAGCAGATGAGGGCCATGATGATCTTCATCGTCACCACCAGGATGTTCCTGGCGGACGAGCCTGGCCTAGGATACAACTTGGCCTCTGCCATGGTCGGGAGCCTCAGGGGAGGCCTCTGCGTGGGGGGGTCCCATTACCTCGCACATGGCATATCCAAGGTCATCGAGGCCCATGGCGGCAGGGTGTGGGAGGCCAGCCATGTGCGCGAGATCTTGGTCGAGGCAGGCCGAGCCCGAGGGGTGGTCCTGGACGATGGCAGACGGATCATGGCGAGAAAGGTCGTGGCCAGTTCCGTGGACATCCCCCAGACCTTCTTGGAGCTCTTGGGCACAGAAAAGCTCGATGCAGACACCTTGGATAAGGCGCAGAGATACAGGTTCTCCAAGTTCGTCCTGTTCGGGGTCCACCTGGCCCTCAAGGAACCCCCACGTTATGCCTCCTCTGCGTTCGACGCCGACGTAGATCTCGGGCTCAACTACAATATCGGCCTCGAATGCCTGGAGGACTTCGAGGCGCATGTTCAAGAGATCGACCATGGGGTCCCCCCCAAGAAGCCGGGGATGCAATGTGCGGCCCCCACCCTTCACGACGCCACCCAGGCCCCCGCGGGAAGGCATACCGCATTCCTGTGGCAGTTCGCCCCTTACGACCTGAGGGAAGGAGGACCCGAGGCGTGGGACCGGGTGAAGGAGGATTACACGGAGGTGTGTCTGGAGAGGTGGCGCCACTACGCCCCCAACCTGAACCGAGACAACATCCTCGCCTGGTACGCCTTCACCCCTTTGGACGTGGAACGGAAGCTCATCAACATGCGAAGGGGTGACCATTGCGTGGGTGCGGCCTTCAGGGAGCAGATGTTGGAAAACCGCCCCTTCCCTGGTCTGAGACCTTACAGGACCCCTGTGGAGGGGCTCTACCTGTGCGGCTCTGGCACCCACCCCTTCGGGAACATCACCGGCGCCCCCGGTTACAACGCGGCGCGGGTGATCTGCGAGGACCTCGGGATGAAACCATGGTGGACACCCCCTGATCCGAGGGAAATCTGGGCCAGGCTCTGAGGACGGGGCCAAGCCAGACATTCGCCTCGCCCCTCGACCTCAGTCTCTCCTTCCTAGGGGTCCTCTTCGAATCAGGGGCCGCTCAGCCCTGGGGGGACCCGGCTGGGGCGACTCGTATGTGACGGGAAATCACCTGACGAAGGCGGTGCATCTCGAAGGGCTTGAGGATGCTCTCCGTGGCCCCGGCCTGCAAGGCCTCCTGCGCGGCCTCAACCCCAAAGCCCGTCATTGCCACTATCGGTACCACAGCATCCCGCTGCCGGACCCATCTGATGAGGTCCAGTCCCCCTGTGCGCGTGAAGATGAGGTCTGTGAGTATGAGGTCGAAGGACAGTCTCTCCAAGAGTTCGCGTGCCTGAAGGCCGTCGGCCGCCCAGTGGACCTGAGCGCCGAATTCCATGAGGACCTCTTGGATCATTTGGGCGATCGGTTCCTCGTCCTCCACCAGTAGGACCCTAGCACCCATGGCCTCCCCCAACGCGAGGCATCACCCCTGCATTCCCAGTCCGGACGCAATCTTACCTCCCACTGCCTCGGCCTGTCAACGGCCGCCCGGCGAGGCGAGAAGGCCGCAAGGGCGAGCCCTGCACCGCGGCCGATCCCCCTGTAAGGGGATGGCCATGTAGAGGCCCGGCCGTCGCCACCAGCGAGATTCGGGCCCCAGCTCACGAGAGAAGCCGCGGCTCAGATGGCCTTTCCCAAGGGTGGGAGCGCGGTGAGCACAGGACGGGACGCGAGACCAGGGGCAAAGACCCTTTCAGCCCTTTTCGAGGCATCCTTGGCCACTACCGCCCTCATACGCTCGAGGGTCTCTTCCGAGTAAGGGACCATGCCTTTGAGCCTCGGATCCAGCACCTCCACCGGGCGGAATCCCTGCAGAATGTATCGGATCCCCGGGGGGAGGATCGATGCGATCTCCAGGAGGTCCTCCTCGGCCAGGAGCCCCGGGACGACCGTAGTGCGAAACTCCACTTGGAGACCCGATCCTGCCAGGGCCCAGATGCTGCGCTCTATATCCCCAACGGACACAGGCCTACCGCTGCACCTTTCGTAGGCATCGGCCCTGAGAGGGGCCTTGACATCCATGGAGACGGCATCGAGCAGCCCTCTTTCCATGAGCCGTTCCAAGACATCGGGTAGGCTGCCGTTCGTATCCAGCTTGGTCTGGAAGCCCATGGACCTGATCTCCACGAGGAGCCTCGGGAGACATCTCTGCAGGGTAGGCTCACCTCCGGTGATGCAGACACCATCGACCCACCCCCTGAGCTCCAGGAGGCGAGCCTCGATGGCCACCCAGGGGATGTCTTCCAGGGACTCCGGTCTCAGTACCAGGGGATGGTTGTGGCAGTAAGGGCACCGGAAATTGCACCCCCCAAGGAAGATGACCGAGGCCACCTTCCCCTTCCAGTCCACGAAGGAGGTCTCGATGAACCCCTTTATGCCTGGTACAGGCCTCACGATCGTCCCCCACGACCATCGAGGGTCGCACCTGCAGGATAGGGCTCACCGGAGGGGCTGACGCCTATGACCGTCGCCCCAGGACCGGGCCCCTCCGCCAGCAGATCTTCATGCCGATGCCCGATGGGCTTGCAGATCCTTCAAGTAACGGACGATGGGCACCACATCGGCAATGTACGAGCAGTCATCCAGGACCAAGATGGGGAGGTGCCTCTCGGCCACCGCCACCAGTTCATGCCAGGCCAAGTGGGCCAGGGCATCTGGGTTCTCTGGCCCCAATTCCTCCACTACCACCCCTAGGGCGTGGAGGTCTACCTTCTTCTTGAGGTAATCGCACTTGCCGCACCCCTGCTTGGTGAACAAGGTCATGAGTGCCTCCGAATTGCTTCTCCTCCTCGATAGGCCACCGAAGCTTCCAAACGTTCACCGCCCGTGGTTCACGCCCATCCCTTTCCGGCCGAGTGAGCGGGCTGCCACGGGCGCCCTGCCTTCAAATGTCTGTTCGATGCCGATCCCTAAGCTCCCCGAGCTTCCCCTTGTTCCAACTGGAGGTCTTGGTGAAGTACCCCGTGATCCTCGTGATGCCCTCCACTCGCTGGGAGCCACAGTAACCGCACCTCTCACGCAGCCCCCTCTGGGTGCGGCCACACTCGATGCAGGTGGTGAACTCGGGAGAGAAGGCCACCTGATCGTTTTGGGATTGTCTGAAGGTCTTGACCACGAAGTTGGCCAGGGCCTCGGGAGACGGTTTGCTCTCCCCGAGCCACACATGGGTGAGCGCCCCGGCCTCGATTATGGGATGGAAGAGCCCCTCCAGCCGCACCCTCTCCACCGCACTGACGGGCGCACCGACGTTGAGATAGGTGGAGTTGGTGTAATAGACCTCCCCTGCGGCCACGTTCCCCTTGACGAAGGCCGAGGCATCACCGTTGAACTCCTCCAAGTCCAGCTTGGCGAACCTGTAGGCCGTGCTCTCGGCCGGGGTCTGCTCGAGCACGAAACGCATCCCATGTTTTCGGCTGAACCGATCCGCCAGCAGCTTCATGTGGGCTATGACCTTGAGGCCGAAACGCAGTGCCTCATGAGATTCGTGGAGCTGTTTCCCTGTATGGGCCTGCACCAGCTCGTTGAGCCCCACCATGCCCAGGAGGTAGGAGGCCCTGGGGAGACGAAGATACGGCTCGCCGTCCTGCCTCATGGTGAGGAGACCCAGGGGGCCCCCTTCTCCCAGGGAGAGCAGGCGCTCTATGAAGGCCTTCTTCTCGAGATGGGCCTTGACGGCCAACTCCACCTTGGAGCTGATCTCCGAGAAGAGCCGCGTGTCGTCCCCACTGGCCAGATAGGCGATGCGCGGCAGATTGATGGTGACGTTCTGCAGGGCGCAATACCTCATCCGCCAAGGCTGATTGGCATCCTGAAGGTCGCTCGCATCCAGCTTGAAGCTCAATCGGCAGCACTCAGAGATCTTGGCTGTCTCGCCCCGATCGAACACGAAATAGGTGTTCCCCTTCTCTGCTGCCACCTCGCATATATGGGCCAGGAATTCCTCGTGGCCGGGGGTCTTGAAGAACTCCTCTGTCATGTGCACCAGTGGCTTTGGGAAGAAAAACGGCCTGCCCACCCCATCCCCCTGCTTGAAGACGTCGAAGATGGCCCAGACAAACCGTTGCGCCTCGGGGAGATAATCCGCATAGGTCAGCCCGGTGAACCCCCCCCCAGGCCCGATGGCGGGCACCCCCTGGAAGTGTTTGGGGACCTCCCAATAGAGGTTGATATCGGTGAAGATGGCCTGCCCCCCCCTCGCCACCGCCTGCTGGGAGAACTCGAAGACGAGCATCTGGGCGAGCTGCGCGATCTCCCTGTCGCTCAGCCCTCGCAGATACGGGGCGAAGAAGAGATTGACCGCGTCCCACCCGATGGCCCCTGCGAAATTGCTCTGGAGGGCCGCAGCGAACTTGACCATGTGGGCGAGCAAGACCTCCGGGTGTTTCGCTGGCTTGGCTATGGCCAGGGAGTTGGGAAGGTTCAACCCGAAGCGCTTCAGGTATTCCAGGGACTGCCCCGAGCAGTACGGGCGGTCCATGAAACCCAGGTCGTGCAGATGGATGTCCCCCCTCATATGGGCGTCAGCCACCTCCTGAGAGAAAACGCTGAGGAGGGCATACTCCTTCTTGATGCGCTCCGCCAGGGTGAGGTTGGTGGCCTCCGGACCATGGGGGACGTTGGCGTTCTCCCTGTTCGGGTGGAGAATGAGCTGCTCCACGTCGTACAGCGGGACCCCGAGACGGGTGTGCATTCGACGGGCCTGCTCCAGGCCATGCTCGATGAGCTTGGCATCCACCAGCTCGCGGATGAGAGGGGCTGTGACCACTTTGATGTTGGACCGACGGATCAGGTCCTCCACCTCCCGGCTCACGGCCTCTGCCGTGCCCGAGTCGATGAAGGTCTCCCTGAGGAGGGCCTCCACGATCTTCCTACGATCCCAGCCCTTCATGTCCTCGCTGGAGGTCCTCACGAACAGGGCCATGTCCGTGGTGTCCTCCTTGCCCTTGAACGACGACCTCGCCCCTACGACGGCACGGATCATCCTCCCCCTCCATCTCGCTGTTACGCTTATTTTGTATCAGGCTCTATTTACACCCCAACATATAGTGTGTCAAGCAAAAAATCACAGGGCAAATGGCGCGTTGACAACCGACCAAAACCTCCTTAGGATGGGGCATCCTCGGAGATCGGCGTCCTCGAGGGTCCGATGGCCGCACCTGGTATTGGCCCAGGTTGACAGCAGAGGCAGGCAGGGCCACTCCAGCCGGGACATGGCAAGGGGGGCTGCACCGTGACCAGGTCCGAGGTCAGGCCTCGGGAACCGCATCTGCACCGGTGAAAGGAGGTAAGGACAGTGGGCAAGTGGGAATATACCAAAGGCCTTCACAGTCTAGGAGGTGGTCTTTACGCCTACCTTTTGCCCGACGGTTCTTGGGGATGGAACAACGCCGGGCTCTTGGTGGACGGCGAGGACTCGTTGCTCATCGACACCCTGTTCGACCTCGAGCTCACCCGTGAGATGCTCTCTGCCATGGCCGCGGCCGAGGACGCCGCCAAGGCCATCAGGAAGGTGGTCATCACCCACGGCAACGGCGACCACTTCTACGGGATCGAATTGCTCAAGGGTGCGGAGATCATCTGCACCAAGGCGTGCGCCGAGGAGATGACGAGGACCCCACCCCAGATGCTTGCCCAGCTCAAGGCCGCTGCCCCTGGGATGGGGGAGTTGGGGGCCTTCTTCCTCCAGTGCTTCGGCCCATTCAAGTTCGAGGGCATCGATCCGGTCCCCCCGACCCGCACCTTCGAGGGACGCCTCGATATCAAGGTGGGCAGGAAGGAGGTCCAGCTCATCCAGGTGGGCCCTGCCCATACGGAGGGGGACATGCTGGTTTACATCCCGGAGAACCGCGTCCTTTTCGCAGGCGACATCCTCTTCATAGGCGGAACCCCCATCATGTGGGCTGGCCCGGCCTCCAACTGGATCAAGGCATGCGACATGATCCTCGAGATGGACCTCGATGCCATAGTCCCGGGTCACGGCCCCGTCACGGACAAGAAGGGGGTGGCGGCCATGAAGGGGTACTGGGAGTACCTGTATGCCGAGGCCAGGAAGCGCTTCGATGCGGGCATGTCCCCGGAGCAGGCCGTGAGCGACATCGACATGGGCCGTTACTCATCGTGGAGCGATGGGGAGAGGATCGTGGTGAACGTGCAGACGCTCTACAGGGAGTTCAAGGGGGATACCACTGCCCACAACCCGGTGGAGCTCTTCGCCGGCATGGCCAAGGTGGGGCTCAAGGGCAAGGCGACCTGAGCCGAGTGCCCCATGGCGACCCGCGACCCTTTTCCACCCCGTCCGGGGGGGAGGCCCTTTCCCGTCGCGGAGACGTGTTTGCCGACATCGAGGGGGTCAGCGTCCCTCTTCCTGCTCGCCCGCGACGAATTCGAGGGCCACGGAGTTGATGCAGTAGCGAAGACCCGTGGGCGGCGGCCCATCCTCGAAGACGTGGCCGAGATGCCCGTCGCAGCGGGCGCAGAGCACCTCGGTCCTCCTCATGAAGAGGCTGTTGTCGGGCCTCGTTCGGATACTCCTCGGAGAGATGGGGGACCGGAAACTTGGCCATCCCGTGCCAGAATCGAACTTGGTCTCGGAGCTGAAGAGCTCGTTGCCGCAACCTGCGCACACATAAACCCCGCGGGCCTTGGAGTCGTGGTAGCGCCCGCTGAAGGGACGCTCGGTCCCCTTCTCGCGCAGCACATTGTACTGCTCTGGCGTGAGGAGCCCCCTCCACTCACGGTCCTCTTTCATCACCTTGTCCATCATCCTCCCCCCCTTCTCCTTGCCCGAAGGGTCACCCATCCCCCCGGGATCCCACCCGCGTCGCGGGTCCATGCCCCATGCCCTCATCGAAAAGGGCATCAGGGCTATGGCCCTGGTGATGCGCCCCGTATCCATTACGCCCCTTGTCGTTCATTTCATCGGCCCTGGTCCCCTGAGGGGTCCTTTGCCGCGACAAAGGCTGTGGAAAAGGACCACCGTTCAAGATCAGTTTAACCGACACATGGCGATTGACCAGCTCTGCCGTGGAGTCCCAGAACCCGCCTCCCGGGCCCGGTCTGCGCGATGAAGATGCCCCTCTCCCTCCGGCCACCGGCATCCTCCAACGGACAGACGACCACCCCTGCACATGGAACCCATAGACCTTAGGTTTATTTGACGCCAAGTGGCTTTGTCCTTATACTCATCATCGCCTGGGGATCGGACCAGGCCTGGGTGTGGCAGATATTCGTCTCAAGACGCGAGAGATGGAAGGGAGGTCGAGATGCTCGTGCCCATGAGGATCCTCCTGGATCACGCGGCGGAGAACGATTACGGCCTGGCCGCCTTCAACGTCAACAACATGGAGCAGATCCAGGCCATAATGGAGGCGGCCGTGGAGACAGACTCGCCCGTCATCATCCAGGCTTCGAGGGGCGCGCGCAAGTATACCAACGACGCCTACCTCCGTCACCTCATGTTGGCCGCGGCCGAGCTGCATCCCCATATCCCCATCGCCATGCACCAGGACCACGGCAACTCCCCCGAGACCTGCCTGAGCGCCATCAAACAGGGCTTCACGAGCGTCATGATGGACGGCTCCCTCATGGAGGACGGCAAGACCCCGAGCACTTACGAATACAACGTCAGGGTGACGAGGCAGGTAGTCAAGGCGGCCCACGCAAGAGGGGTAACGGTGGAGGGGGAGATAGGGACCCTGGGGGGTGTCGAGGACGGCCATGGGGCGGGCCTCACAGGGGAAGAGGCCAGGAGGCACCTGACAGACCCGGGTCAGGCCGAGCAGTTCGTGAGGGACACCGGGGTGGACGCCCTGGCCGTGGCAATAGGCACCAGTCACGGGGCGTACAAGTTCACCAAGCCTCCCACAGGGGAGGTCCTGGTGATGAGCCTCATAGAGGAGATACACAGGCGTCTGCCCAACACCCACCTGGTCATGCATGGCTCATCCAGCGTCCCGCAGGAGCTGCTGGAGATCATCCGCAGGTACGGCGGCAGGATGAAGGAGACCTATGGGGTCCCTGTGGAGGAGATCCAGCGCGGTATCAGACACGGGGTGAGGAAGATCAACGTGGACACCGACAACCGGCTGGCCATGACAGGGGCCATCCGTAGGGTCTTCGCGGAGTCCCCGGAGAAGTTCGACCCCCGGGAGTACCTTGGGGAGGCACGCTCCGCCATGAAGAGGGTCTGCATGGAGCGGATGATAGCCTTCGGCCAGGCAGGAAACGCCGGTAAGATAAGGCCTGTCACCTGCAGGCAGATGGTGGCCTTCTACAAGGCTCAGGGTCCCAAGGGAAGGCGACGCAGGGGTTAGAAACCCGGGTTGGCTGGGGGAGACCCTTTCCGGTCGTGAGCTGCCGGTGCCCTTCGGTCTTCTCGACGGACCGGTGATGGGGGCCAAGGGACGGGTGACGTCCCAATTCGGTGCCCAAGGGTGAACCCAGGCGCGTGTGCACCTGAGCCCTCCCATGGGCCCCCTGAAGGCCCGGGCTTGTGTTGGTCCATCGGACATCTTATGACCTCACTTGGGTGCCATGAATCGCTTGATGGGCCCTCTGGGCCCCGCGGTGCCGCCATAGGGGTTCTGCCTTCGGAGGGTGTGAGAAATGCGCCTGGGTGACGTGAGCCTCAAGTGGAGGCTCCTCGCCGCATTCTTGCTCATCTCCTTCTTCGGGACCACCGTCTTGGTCTGGATCGCCTTTCGCTCCCAACAGGCCCTCATCCATCTGAGCGAACGCCGCACGCTGGAGTCTCACTACCGGCAGTTCCTCCAGGGGATCCGAGCGAAACGGGACCAAGCCCTGGGCCTGGCCTGGTCCGTTGCCTTGGACCCTCACGTCCAGGAGTCCTTCGCCTTGAGGGAGAGAGAGGCCCTCCTGGGGCACCTGACCCCCATGTACAAGAGACTGCACGATGAATTCGACGTGCGGCAGATCCACCTCCACGTCCCTCCGGCGGTGTCTTTTCTTCGAATCCACAGCCCCGAGCGGTACGGCGAACAGATGGATGCCTATCGCAGGACCATCCTTTACGTGGTGGAAAACCGGCGCGCAGTGGGCGGGATCGAGTGGGGGCCCACGGGTTACGGCATAAGGGGTGTGGTCCCTGTGAAAAGAGGAGGATCCCTCATCGGCACGGTCGAGGTCGGATTCTCCTTCGCCCATCCCTTCGCCAAGGATTTCAAGGAAAAGTCCGGCTGCGACGTGACCATCTACGCCCCGGACGTGGAAAAGGGGGGGCATCTCGGCGTGCTCGCCTCCACCTTGGAGGACCCCACCCTCCTCGGCCCTTCGGACTTCAGGGAGTTTCAGGCCCGCCCCGCCCCTGTGATGAAGATCCCGATGCCGAACAAGGAGGACTCCTCTTGCCTCATCGGGCCCGTGAGGGACTTCTCGGACCAGGTCGTGGCCCTCGTGGAGATCCGCATCGATAGGGGCCCTACCCTTGCCCTCTTGGGCAGGTACAGGACCGAGATGACCGTCGTGGAGGTCATAGCCCTGGTACTGGCCACCTTGGTGGTCTGGATCGTGGTCCAGCGCTTCCTCTCTCCCATCCACCAGATGGTCCAAGGGGCAGCGGAGATCGTCTCGGGCGACAGGCTCTACATGCCGGTGCATGGCGACGACGAGATGGGCCGGCTGGCCCGGGCCCTCAACAACATGGTGGGTTATCTCGAGGCCTCCAGGGAACGCATGAAGGGTTATGCCGAGAACCTCGAGGTGGAGGTCCAGACCCGCACGAGGCAATTGCGCGACTCGGAGGAAAAATTCAGGACCTTGGTACAGAAGGTCCCCTTGATGGTATATAGGATGACCCCTGGGAGGGACCTGACCTTCGTCAACGACTTCTCCATGGAGATGCTGGGCATCTCCCCGGCTGAGCTCATGGGCAAAGAGCGTGCCCTCGACGCCTTCGTGCACCCTGGGGATCTGGAAAGAGTCCGAATGGAATTCCTGGAGGCGGTGGCGAACCGGCGAGAATGGGTGGGCCAGTACCGCATGAGGTCCAGACACGGCAGGATCGCCTATGTCAGGGAGCACGCCATGCCTGTGGCGGACGAGTCTGGGAGGGTCCTGCACATCGATGGCATCATCGTGGACCTCACCGACCAGAGGGAGCTGCAGGAAAAGAGCATTCAGGCCGAGGAGCTCAAGACCCTTTGGGAGATCTCGGCCCGCCTGGCCCACGAGATCCGAAACCCCCTCACCTCCATCGGCGGGCTCTCGCGCCGGCTCCTGAAGGAGTTACCGGAAGGGCATGAAGCCAGGCGATGGACCAGCGCCATAGTTCAGGAGGTCCAACGCCTGGAAACCATACTGCAGATGACCCTCTCGTACATCCAGCCCATAGAGGTGCAACTCCACCCGGAGGATCTCGCCCCCCTCATGGAGGGCCTCCTGGAGGACCTATCGCGCGAGTTCTCCCACAGGGGGCGCGGTCTTTCGTGGTGCATCTCCTCTGATCTCCCCAAGGTCCCCATGGATCGGGGCCTACTGTGCAGGGCCTTTGAGAGCCTTTGCCGCCACACCCTCTTCATCATGGACGAGGGCGGGACCCTCCGGGTGAACGCGGACCGCGAGGACGATCGCGTGCGTGTCACCTGGCGATACCCCAGCTCTGCGCTTTCCCAGGACGACCTCGACCACTACTTCTATCCCTTCCACGTGGAGGGGCCGCCGGACCCGGCCCTCTTGGACCTGCCTGTGGCCAAGGTGATCCTCTTCCGCCACGGCGGGCTGGTCCGGGCGGAATTCGTCGCAGAACACGAGGTCCTCCTGACAGTGACCTTGCCCGCCATGAACCGTGAAGGCCATGGCCAAGAAGGCCGGCCTGGAAACTGACCGTTCACCGATCCAGTATGAATCCTGCCGGGGGCTGACCTTGGGCCGGAGGAGGCGGGTAAGGCTCCTGTCTGGGGCCCTCGAAGAGGAGGCCCCTTTGCCTCGCCTCTGACACGTAAGAACCCTCGGAGAGACGGAGCTCGCCCAGTCGCGTCACCACGATGGCCGACTCTCCCTCCACCGGGCACTTGTGCTCGCAGTACCCGCACCCATTGCAGCGGTTCTCGGTGACGAAGGGCCTCCGGCGCCCCTCCACCTCCCTGAACTCGATGGCATCGTAAGGGCATATCTCGTCGCATACCAAGCAGGTCTTGTCCTGCTCCCAGACCAGGCACCGCTGCCTGTCCAGGACCGCGGTGCCTATCTTGGCGTGGGTCCTCTCCCCCATGGACAGATCGCGGATCGCCCCGGAGGGGCACACGCGGCCGCACAGGTTGCAGTGCTTCTCGCACGGGGCGAGCCTGAGATCCAGCCTCGGGGTCCAGATGCCATCAAGTCCCGCCTCCCAAAGGCACGGTTGGAGGGTGTGGCTCAGGCACGCCCCGATGCACAGTCCGCAACGAAGGCACCTGTTGAGGAACTCCTCCTCGGGCAGGGCCCCGGGGGGGCGAATGAGCCGATCCCTCGGGCCCGCCTTCCCGGCATCGGCCCTGGCTGTGAGACCCAAGAAGACCCCGACAGCACCGGCCGCCAGGAGCCCCCTGCGGCTGAGGAGAGGACCACCGGTGGCAACACGTCCCCAGGACCTGCCCTCCGGCAGGAATCGGATGGCATCTTTCGGGCAGACCGATGCGCAGCGCTGGCACAGGATGCACTCCTCATGAATCGTGAGCCTGGGATCCTCCCCCACGGCCCCCATGGGGCAGGCACGCTCGCACGCACCGCACTCCACACACGCATCGGTCACACGCCTCCCCAGGACGGACCACCTCCCCAAGGCCCCCAGCAGGGCACCCAAGGGGCACAGCCACCTGCACCAGAGGCGGGAACGCCAAAGGGACATGGCGAAGATGCCGCCCGTTATGAACCCGGTGAACCCGGCCAGCCAGTATACCGGCTGGTGCAGCGTGGCATTGGCCAGATCGACCCAGCCGAGGCGGCCGGCCATGGGCCTCAGGACCTCCAGCCCGAGGTTCCCCGCGGCCTTGACCCAGGGCTCCAGCAGGAGCGCCGTTGCCCTGGTCAGCAGGGTCAGGGGATCCACCCAGCCCAGGAGGGACAGACCCAAGGGGGCCGAGGCCACCGAGGCAACCAGGATCCCATACTTGACCCTCTTGGCCCCATGGGACAGGGCAACAGGCCCCCGAGGCGTGCCGGAGACCTTTCCGGCCATGTCCAGGAGGCACCCCATGGGGCAGAAGTAACCGCAGAAGACCCTCCCCATGACCAGGGCGCTCACCGCCACTATCAGGGACAATGAGAAGGCCCAGGCCGCTGCCGGTGCCATGAGCAGCACCACCATGGCAGCCAGGGGATCGAGGCGCAGGTAGAGGTCGTGAGGCAGGACGCCCGTCAGTGTGTGGGTGGTGGTGAAGAAGAACAACAGGAAGAGGGCCAAGGAGGTGAGTTGGAGGGATCGCCTCAGTCTCACGCCCCCTTCTCCACGATCTCCATCCTGGCGGGATCTATGATCCCCAGGCCCAGGTCTCTGGCAGCCCGCAAATGCTTGACCTGATCCGGGCGGACCTTCTGGCCGTACCATGTCCCCAGGGTCACGGTGTAGGCGTCCACAGCCAATGGGTCCAGGCCGGCCACGACCTTGTCCCACCGTTCCACCTGCCCGGGCCCCCCGGGACCTGCGGTGAGCAAGCCGCGGGTGGCATCCATCACCGTGAGGGTAGGCCTGAGGATGGTGGCCAGATCCGCTATGGCCTGATCCAGATCCAGGTCGCGGTGGAAGACCCCGCGATCCCAGACCAGTCCCATGAGACCCTTGAGCCCGAGACTCACGCCCGTGGCCGAGTGGGACTTGGCCGTGGGGAGGCTTATCCAACGGTCAGCCTCCAGGACCTCCCGCATCACCTGGGTCCTTCTCAAGGCCCGCCCTTTGGGGATCTCCACCTCCTTATAAAGGTCCCTGTCCTTTGGGGCAAGGAGGTGGACGCCGGGGATCCCCTCCAAGGCCCCCTTGATCCCGCTCCTGCTCAGACATAGCTCGGGATTGCCCAAGGTGTTGTCCACCACCAGGACCCGTTTCGCCCCTGCCTCGAGGCACAGCCTGGCCACAACGGCCACGACCTCCGGCGAGGTGTTGCATCCCCACCCGGGCGGATTGGGGAAGGAGGCGTTGGGCTTGAGGAGGACCCGATCCCCAGGCTTGACGAAGGATCCCATTCCCCCCAGGGCCTCGATGGCCAGCCTTACGGCCTCGGTCGCCTTGCCCCTGGCCACCACCACACGGGGAGGGGGGGGCTGTGCGCCCACACCCCAAGGAAAGAAGTGGCCGGCTGCAAAGGCCGCCGTTGCCCGAGCGACCTTGCCCAGGAAACCCCGCCTGTCCCACTTAGCGCCATCGCGGCCGGGAGATGCGAGGATGCCCTTTGGACCCCCGGTAATCATGGCCAGTTCTGCGTCAGGCCAGGACTCGGCTCCACTGCATCGAACTCAGGGGGGATCCTCCCCAGGAACCTCTCCTCGAAGCCACCCTGGGGCGGCTGTCCCTGTCTGGCCCCGAAGACGAACCCCAGGTAGTGCTGCACGTACTCGGAGCGATGGCCCGCCCTGTCCTCCAGGCTCACCAGGAAGCGGAAGCGAGCCCGAAACAGGTCCCCTATCCCGCCGCCCAGCTCCAGGGTGTTGAGGGTCAGGTACCCGGAGACATGGCCCCCTTGCTCCTTGGCCACCTCCAGTCGGATCGGCGTGGTGGTCCTCGAAGGTATCATCATCCAGACGTTTATGAAGCGGATATCACCGTCCTGGTCCGACCCCTTGATGTAGAGGCGCCACACGTCACCTGGGACGACCTCATCGGCCGCAAAGGAGGCCTCTATCCTGGGCGCATTCGGGCCGTAGGCCATCTCCAGCTCCTTGACGCCCCGTTGGTCCAGGGCCACACACCCCACCATCCACAGAGATAGGGCTGCCGAGGACAGGAGGGAGAAAAAGGCCCTGCCCCGATTCCCGTCAAGACTCTTCATCGCCTTCATCACTACCTCCCAACTCCTACCCGATGATGACCACTGCGTCGGCTCAGCGACTCCCCTTCTGGCCCGTGGCCGACCTGATTCAGTATGCTACCTACGCTGGCGTGTGTAAAGGCCGCCTTACGCCCTTGCTGGCCCGCGGGTCCGTATCCTTGCCTCAGGGGCCCCTGAGGTACCTCCTTATCCCCTCCTGCACATCAGGGGGGATCTCCACCCCGCCCTCGCGGAGCCTGGCCACGTACTTCTCGAAGGAGCGCACGTGCCTCACCGAGGAGACCAGGATCCTGAGATACTCCCTGAGCCTCGTCTCCATCTCCCTCCTGAACCGCTCCTTGCGCAGGAGCTGATTCTCCACGGCCTTTATGAGCCTGAGGTTCACAGGCCTGCAGACCGCCCTGTAGAATATGAACCGCTGGAGGTGGCCGTCCTCTGCGTCCTCGGCGCGGATTGCCCTCTCCACACGGTCCAGATCCAGGCTGTCGCAGACCTCTACTGCCAGGCCGCGTCCCTCCAACTCCCTGAAGACCGCTTCGAGGGGTGGGGGGACGGCACAGGCATCCAGCTCGTCAGCCACGCACTCCTCCCCCTTGAGATATACCACCAGATCCAGGTCGGATCCTGGCCGCGCCACCCCGAGGTTGAGGGAGCCCAACAGGTCGAAGGCCACGTTCATACCGGCCTCCCGTATCCTCCTGTAGATCCCCCTCAACTCCCTGACCAGGGCGCGGGACTCAGGGGTCTCGTGCCCCAGGAAGAAGGACTTGATCCTCTGGAACTGGCGGATCGGGGCGATGTGCCTGGGCCTCCGGATCGCGCCACCCATGCGGATGTAACGCTCCTCGTCCAGGACTATGGACTCCAGCCGACCCTCCCGGGGGCGGTAGTCCACCACATCGTGGAGCACCCCGCGCTGGACCTGCCGAAGGGTGGCCACCTCCAGGCCGGCTTTTCCCAAGACCAGGTCCAGGAAATATCCCCCGGGACGCACCCCCGAGACCCCCACGATCCGCCCGAAGTTGGAGGGGTTGAAGAAAAAAGTCCCCATGGCCTTCTCTCCCCCCCAGTCCTCGTGTATATGCCCTGAGAGGACAAGCGCGACCTCGGCTTGGTCCACGTAGTTGCGGATCCCGATGCTGCCGACATGGCCGTGTCCAGCCAGGCGATCGAAACGCCCGTAAGGGGGGTGATGGAGGGCCAGGACATGAGGCATCACGGATTCGAAGAACTCCTGTGCCTCTGACCATGGTCTCCCCCCCCTTTGCTCCTCGCGGAACCTTATCCTCAGGTGCTCGGGTATCCCTGGGGTGTGCACCTTTGCCCCGCCGTAACCCGCTATCCTCCATCCCTGGACCTCCACGCATCGGAGGTGAAGGTCACGCTGGGATAGGGCCGTCTTCTGGAGATCCATGTCGTAATTCCCCGGGAGGACATGGATCCTCTTGTGTGGATGGCGGGCAAGGATCTCCTCCAGGCGTTGGTACGACCTGAGCATGGCAGCCTCGGCCTTGCTGCTCAGGCTCAGGTACTCCTGGGCAAGGCCCTTCGAGGCAGGGCGGGCGCGGTCTTGGCACAACCTCTGTGCCACATCACGCAGGTCCTCCCCCTCACTTTCTCGGTTCCCCGCCAGGATCTCCTGGAGCTCCATGTACCGCCAGGCCGTCTTATACCGGGGGAATATCCGATATATCAGGTCCCCTGCCAGGATGAAGAGATCTGCAGGGATGGCCCTGATGATCGCCTCCAGGGGTCGGAAGGCGTCGTGGATGTCGGTGATGAAGACAAGTCGCACCCTCGCCCTCCTCTCGTGTCGGTTATAACATGAAACCATTGGGCCCTCATAGGGGGCGCGCTGGCGTGTACGGAGGCGGGCGCACACGGCGAGGGTCCACGAGGCCTCGGGCCGCGACAAGAGGGACATGCCCGCTGTATAATGCCAAAGGCCGGGCAGATCGGCTCCACTCCACCTGGTATCCGGAGACCTCATGCACCCAAATGCCCCATCTTGGAACCTGATCATGGTCACCCTGGACTGCGTCCGGCCTGACCACCTGGGTTGCTACGGGTACCAGCACGTCGAGACACCCAATCTGGACGCACTGGCCAGGGCCGGGGTCATCTTCCACCAGGCCGTCACCCACGCGCCCAATACCTGGGTCTCACATGCCACCATCTTCACCGGCCTCCTCCCTCCGAGACACGGCCTGAGGGCCCCCAACAATCGCATATCCCATGACGCCGTGACGCTTGCCGAGTGGCTCTCGGGCCGAGGCTATGCCACCGCGGGCTTCCCTGGCACCAACCTGGTTGGACGGCCCATGGGGTTCCATCGCGGATTCCATCGATTCCACGAGGAGTGGTGGGGCCATGCTTGGCAGGCACAGGATAAGCTTTGGCGCCGCAACTGGGACGAGGCCCTGGGCCTGGCCATGGATTGGATGCGGCGTTGCCGTGAGCCCTTTTTTCTATGGCTCCATTACATGGATACCCACCACCTCCCCGAGCTTCGGCTGCCGGGGTACTTCCGCAGCCGTTTCTGCCCGAAGTGGCAGCATTACGACGGCAAGATCTCTTACGCCGATAAGGTGTGCGTAGGAAACCTGTTGGACTTCCTGCGAAGCGAAGGGCTCTTGGACAGGACGGTCTTGATGCTGTTTTCCGACCATGGGGAGGAACTCCACGAGGACGACCGTCCTGTTCACGACTATGGCCTACGCGATGACGTGATCCGGGTGCCCCTGATCCTTCACCTGCCGTGCCGTGAGGATGCCTCCTCTCGGCACGTCCCATGGCAGGTGCGCCTCCTGGATCTGTTCCCCACGGCCTGCGACCTCCTGAACCTCCCCAAACCCCAAGACCTGGACGGAAAGTCCCTCGTTTCCTCTTGGAGCGGCCCCTGCCAGGAAAGCGCCCGGGCCTCCATCGCCTATCTGGAGAACTGGCCCAAGGGGCTCATGGGGCTTCGCACCTCGGAGTGGAAACTGATACTGAGGCACCCACGACCCGAGGAATGGGGAAGGGCCGAGCCTCTTGTAAAAGGCCTGTACCACCTCCCAACGGACCCAGGGGAGCGTCTGGATGTGTCCGCGGCGCACCCTGTGGTGGTCGAGGAATTGCGCAGCCACTGCGTGCGACTCAGCCGAGGGAGAAACCCGATCCTCCTGACCCAGGAGGAGACGGAGATGGTGGATCGCGCCCTGAGGGCCCTGGGATATCTCGACTGAGCCTTTTCAAACCCCAGGGGCCTTTCCGCAACCGGCCCAGCCTCCCTGGGGGGCCGGGCGCGGGGACAAGGGCGCACCGCAGCGCGCCGCAAGACCTGAAAAGGGACGATTTTATGGGTTGACAGGAGGGGCGCCCCGGTATATGATTGAGGTGGTCTTCGGTTCCAAACCTCGGAGCCTAAGACCTGGGCCCGATGGGCAGTGAGCTTTCGGGTTTTTTTGTTGCCCATTTCAGGGGCGGACGGACTCGGATGGATGCGGCCCTTGGGGCGGCGATCCCCCTGCCTTTTAGGGCCGCTTTTTCGTTGAATATCGTTTGGGAGGTGTTTCCTATGATCTGTGGGACCATCAAGAGCGGTTTCGAGTGCATCTTCATGAAGAAGGAGGGCTGCTCTTACAACGGCGGGCATTGCCACCCCATCGTCGAGCAGTGCGGGGATTGCCAGCGCGTCATGGAGCTCCCGACCGGCAGATATTGCCTCTCCTTTCCCGAGCCCCGACTCAAGTGGAACCGGGGGACGTGCCCCCTGGCCACCCACGTGAAGCGCGAGTTCCAGGTGAGCGGCCGGAAGATAAATCCCCTGAAGGCATCCAAACGCGCCGTGACAAACCGGGGTTGACGCCCCCCGCTTTTCATCCGGGTGGGGCCCTCCGGAGGGCCCCATCTCCCATGCACCGTTTCCCCTCGCTCCACTGAACGCCTTGCGCCCGCCCTTGGCCCATCGATGATGGGGCGGGGACTGGTCAGCCCTGAGCCCCGTTCGGATCCTGGCAGATGTCAGGGGGTGCATCCCTACCTTGACAGGCGGTTCGAGTCCCTGGTAGTATTCTTATGTTTTTCGGTACATATGTGTCTCGTTGCATAACGTTCCATCCCTTGTACAGGGGAAGCTCCCCAAGTGCATCGAGGAGGCGCAAGTCGTGTCTCAGAGGGGCCACCCCTGGATCGCGTTGCTCGTCGTGGCAGCTGCATGCCTCTTCTCGGCCCCAGTCCCAGCCCAGCTCCAGGGCAGGGACATAATCCTGGCCACCACCACCAGCACCCAGGACTCGGGGCTCCTGGATGTGCTCGTTGCCCTTTTCGAGGGCAAGACAGGCTACTTCGTGAAGACGATCGCCGTGGGATCCGGTCAGGCCATGGCCATGGGGGAGAAAGGCGAGGCCGATGTATTGCTTGTCCACTCCCCCGAGGCTGAGAGAAGGTTCATGGAAGCGGGCCTTGGCGTAAACCGGAGGCTAGTTATGCACAACGACTTCATCATCGTCGGCCCCCCCGAGGATCCGGCAAAGATCCGAGGGATGAGGACGGCCAGGGACGCCCTCCAAAAGGTCGCATCTGCCAAGGCGCTGTTCCTGTCGAGGGGCGACATGTCAGGGACCCATGCCAAGGAGCAGGCCATCTGGAAGGCAGCGGGGATCGCCCCCGAGGGTGAGAGATGGTACCAGCAGACAGGCCAGGGCATGGGACAGACCCTGAACATCGCTTCGGAGAAAAAAGGCTACACATTGACGGACAGGGGTACCTATCTCGCCCTCAGGAGGAACCTCGCCCTCGGGATCCTCGTGGAGGGCGATGCCATCTTGCTGAACATCTATCACGTCATCGAGGTCAATCCCGCCAGATGGCCCAAGGTGAATGCCGCGGGGGGTAGGGCGTTCGCTGATTTCATGGTCTCCGCAGAAGCACAGGGAATCATCAAGGCCTTTGGCGTGGACAGGTACGGATCCCCCCTCTTTTTCCCGGACGCTGGCAAGAGGGTCCAGGAGCTAGGCAAGTAGATGGATCTCATCCTGGAGGGTATTCAGAAGGCCTTTTGGCTCCTGGTCACCTTGGATCCCGAGGTGATGCGGATCACCCTGTTGTCGCTCCAGGTCTCCGGGACGGCCACCCTGATGAGCCTGGTGTTCGGCGTCTCCTTCGGGACCTTGATCGGGCTGTCGGATTTCCGTGGAAGGAAGATCCTCGTCAGCGTGATAAATACAGGGATGGGCCTTCCGCCGGTGGTGGTGGGACTCTTGGTCACGATCCTGCTGTGGAGGAACGGCCCCCTCGGGTCTCTGGGTATCCTCTATACACCAGCGGCCATGATCATCGCCCAGGCCATCATCGCCACACCCATCATCACTGGGATCTCCCTGGCGGCCATCCAGCAGCTCCCGAAGAGACTCCGGCTTCAGATCCTGGCACTGGGCGCCACCCGCCCCCAGATGGCCTGGATCCTCGTGAAGGAGGCGAGGCTCCCCTTGCTGGCAGCGGTCATGGCGGGCTTCGGAGGTGTCATATCCGAGGTCGGGGCATCCATGATGGTGGGCGGAAACATCAAGGGGTATTCCCGTGTCCTGACCACAGCCACCGTCATGGAGACAAGCCGCGGGAACTTCGACATGGCCATCGCCCTGAGCGCTATCCTGCTGCTTCTGGCCTACATGGTCACCCTCGCCCTGACCAACATACAGCAGCGGGACCGGCCCAGATGAAGGCTTGTCCAACGGTACTCCAAATCACCGATCTCGTGGTGGAGAGGGGCCGAAGCTTCCTCCTCCGCATCCCGTCCCTGGTCATCGGGCAGGGAGAGATCCTTTCCCTCATCGGGCCAAACGGTTGTGGCAAGACCACCCTGCTCATGGCCCTGGCAGGGCTTCTCCGGCCCCACTCGGGGGAGATCATCTTCAAAGGTGAGGCCCTACACCGTTCCATCACCCCTCTCAGGTACAGAAGGAATATCGCCATGGTCTTCCAGGAGTCGCTCCTGTTGAACACCACTGTCTGGGACAACGTGGCCATGGGCCTCAGATTCAGGGGCATGGCCAAGAGGACCCTGGCACAGAAGGTGATGGAGAACCTGGAGCGGTTCCGCATAACCCACCTCGCTGGGAGGCCGGCCAGGAGCCTATCCGGAGGGGAGGCCCAGCGGACCAGCCTAGCAAGGGCCTTCGCGGTGGAACCCGATGTCCTTTTCCTCGACGAACCGTTTTCCTCCCTGGACGCGCCGAGCCGGGAATCCCTTCTGGAGGACCTGGAGGTCGCGCTGCGCAGGACCCGAACCACGGCCGTCTTCGCCACCCACGACCGCATCGAGGCCTTGAGGCTCTCCGACCGCATGGCCGTCATGAACAGGGGGAGGATCCTCCAGATAGGGCCTCCCGGCCATGTCACGGACCACCCGGCCGACGGGTTCGTGGCATTCTTCGTAGGGGTGGAAAACCTCTCCCCTGGCACGGTAGTGGCGCGTAACGAGGACCGCTTGACCCTGTCCATGGACGGCCATGAGATAGAGGCCTTGGGGGATTTCCCTGTGGGGTCGGACGTCACTGTGTGCCTCCGACCGGAGAAGGTGCTCCTGTCCCCCTCTGATCCCGCGGAAGGCAGCGACCATCCCAACCATCGCCGGGTGCGCATCGAGAGGATCGTCCTCATGGGGGCCTATGCCAAGGTCTACCTGGATGGGCGCTTCCCCCGTGTGGCCATCGTGAGCCACCGCGATATGGAGGATCAACGCCTTGGGATCGGGCAAGTGGTCTGGGCGTCTTTCAGCGCACATTCGGTCCACCTTCACCCCTTGACCGATGGGCATGGGTCTGGTAGCTTGCGCCAGTGAGGTATCTGTCCAGTCCAGGCAGCAAAGGAGACGCCATGGAACTCTTTCAGGAGATGGAGACCGCGCCCCTCGAGACCATCGCCCCTGGTATCAAGAGGTTCATATTCACCCTGAGCCACGTGATGTGCGTGTATTACGAGATAGACCCCGGCGTGCGGGTGGCAGAGCACGCGCATCCGCACGAGCAGATGGGATTTCTCATGAAGGGCAAGTGCCTCTGGCGGATCATGGGCCAGGAGAGATATCTGGAGGCACCGGCCCTTTACCGCATACCCTCTCTGGAACCACATGAGCTGGAGAGTGTCGGGGATGACAAGGTCGTCGTCCTGGACATATTCTCCCCCATCCGCGAGGACTTCCTCACAGGCGAGCCACCCTCGTACATGAGGTGAGGCCCTTCGCCAGCGGTCTAGTGCCCGGGGCCTTTGTTGACACCATCCACCCTAACTGGTAGGATTTGTTTGGAAAGTGGCGGAGGATCGTGTCGTGGAGCCCTGGACACCGCGTCTTTTTTCCGATCTAGAGGGGGCGATTGGATACAGTTTTCGGGAACCACGCCTCCTGGAGACGGCCCTGACCCACAGGTCCTACGTCAACGAGCACCCTCAAAAGGGGTTGACCAGCAACGAGAGGCTTGAGTTCCTGGGGGATGCCGTCCTGGACCTGGCCATCAGCCACCTCCTGATGGAGGTCCATCCTGAGGAACCGGAGGGGGTGCTCTCCAAGTGGAGGTCTGCCCTGGTCAGGGAAAAGTCCTTGGCACAAAAGGCCCGTGCCCTCGGCCTGGGCTCGTACCTGCTGCTAGGCAAAGGGGAGGAGAGGACGCGGGGGCGGCAGAAGAACTCGCTCCTGGCCGACGCCTACGAGGCGGTGCTCGCTGCCATCTATCTCGACGGGGGATTCGAGAAGGCATTGGAGGTCATCCGGGTCCAGTTCTACCGGGAGATAGCGGAGCGGCCGTGGGGACTGACGGCAGACGACTTCAAGACCAGGCTGCAGGAGTACACACAGTCCACCCTCAGGGTCACCCCCACTTACAGGCTCCTATGGGCCGAGGGTCCGGACCACGACAAGTGCTTCCAGGTGGAGCTGGACCTTGGGGCAGGGCTCAAGGCCGTGGGGACCGGCAAAAGCAAGAAGGAGGCCGAACAACAGGCGGCCAAAGAGATGCTGGAGAGACTCCTGGCCGAAGAAGACACACCCTCCGCACACGGATTTTAGCGAATCCCCACTGCCCTCACTCCTGGCGCGGATATGGAGACCGAATCCTACCGATCAGGCTACATCGCCATAGCTGGACGGCCCAACGTGGGCAAGTCCACGCTCCTCAACCGACTCCTCGGGTACAAGCTGGCCATTACCTCCCCCAAGCCCCAGACCACCAGGAACCGCATCCTCGGGATCAAGACCCTCCCCAACGCCCAGATGCTCTTCGTGGACACCCCTGGGATACACAGGGCCGAGAGACCCTTGAACCGGTACATGACCAAGGAGGCCGTCCGCGCCTTGGCAGACGTGGACGTGATCCTCATGCTCATCGAGGCCGACGGATCGAGCTCCCAGGACGACGCCTACATCATCGAGAACCTGAGGGGGACCAAGACGCCGGTCCTCCTGGTGATCAACAAGATAGACACGGTCCCCAGGCCTTCCCTCCTCCCCCTGATGGATCGATACGCCGACCTCTATCCCTTCGAGGCCCTGATCCCGGTGAGCGCCTTGACCGGCGACGGTTTGGATCTCCTGGAGAGGGAGATCCTGCGGCGCCTCCCCCCGGGACCGCAGTACTTCCCTGAGGACCAGGTCACAGACGTCCCGGAGCGATTCCTGGCCTCCGAACTGGTTCGTGAGAAGGTCTTCGACATGTGCGGGGAGGAGATCCCGTACGCTGTGGCGGTGGTGGTGGAGGAGTTCAATGAGAGGACACCTCCCAGACCGGTCCACATAAGGGCCACGATCTACGTGGAAAAGGAGTCCCAAAAACGCATCGTCATCGGTGCCCATGGTCGCATGCTCAAGAAGATCGGCCAGGCCGCCCGCGAGGACCTCCAAGGGGTCCTGGGCCGACCGGTCTACCTCGAGCTTTGGGTCAAGGTGGAGAAGAACTGGTCCAGGGATGAGCGGGGACTGAGGAAGATGGGGTATCGGTAAGTCGTGGTCCATCTGGGAGGCATAAGGGGACTGTCCTGGCCCCTTGCCCGCAGCCGGCAGTGAACGGCCTGTGGCCAGTCAGGAGAACCGAAGGGGCGAGATCGAGGGAGAAACGGCGACTGACCGCCCACAACCAACAACGAACCACGGACCGCAGGATGAAGCCCATCGTCGCCATCGTGGGCCGGCCCAACGTGGGCAAGTCCACCCTCTTCAATCGGATCTCGGGGGAGAGAAGGGCCTTGGTGGACGACATGCCCGGGGTGACCAGGGACAGGCTCTACAACGAGGTGGTCTGGGACGGCAAGGCCTTCATCCTCGTGGATACCGGTGGATTCGAGCCAGCCACCAAGGAGCCGCTCCTATCCCTGGTCAGGGAGCAGACCGAGCTGGCCATCGAGGAGGCGGACCTGATCATCTTTCTCATGGACGCCAAAGACGGACTGACCCCCTCAGACAGGGAGACCGCCGCCATATTGCGCAGGACATCCAAGCCCGTCTTCCATGTGGTCAACAAGGTCGATGGCGAGAGACACGACCCCTTGGTTTTCGTCTTCTACGAACTCGGTGCCGAGCGCATTTACGCCATATCTGCCAAGTACGGCAGAGGGGTCCCGGACCTCCTGGACGAGATCACCAGGGGCTTCCCCGAGGCCAAGCCCTTGCCCGAGGAAAGGGGGGATGAGACAAGGGTGGCCGTGGTGGGGAGGCCCAACGTGGGGAAGTCCTCACTGGTCAACCGGCTCCTGGGCGAGGAGCGGGCCCTGGTGAGCCCCATCCCTGGTACCACCCGCGACTCGGTGGACTCCGAGCTTCGCTGGCACGGGAGGCGTTTCCTCTTCATCGATACCGCTGGGATAAGGCGTAAGTCTCGCACGCGCCTACCCCTGGACAAGTACTGCGCCATAAAGGCCCTCAGGGGCATAGACCGTTGCGACGTGGCAGTGCTGATCCTCGATGCCACAGAGGGCGTCACGGACCAGGACGCCAGCATCGGGGGATACATCGTGGAGAGGGGACGCGGGTGCGTGGTGTTGGTGAACAAGTGGGATCTCGTACCCAAGGACCACCGGACCCACGACCAATACGTCGAGGAGATCCGCCGTGGCCTCCGGCACCTGGACTTCGCACCTGTGCTCACCGTCTCCGCCTACACCGGCTTGAGGGTGAGAAGGCTACTGGAGTGGGTGAGCACCGTTCATGAGTCCTGCCTCCGCAGGGTCCCAACGCCCGCCCTCAACCGGAGCTTCCGGGAATGGATCTCACAGCATCCACCACCCATGCATCGGGGACGCAAGGCCAAGCTCTATTACATGACGCAGCCCCAGGTGGCGCCCCCAACCTTCGTGGCGTTCAGCAATTCGCCAGAGGCGATAAGCGATTCCTATCGCCGCTATCTGGTCCACAGGATCCGCGGGGACTTCGACTTCGTGGGGGCCACGATCCGCTTGGAGGTCAGGGAGAGACCCAAGGGGAGGCGTCATGAAGTTTGACAAGAGGCGCTCCTTCATGGTACAGGAAGATCTCCCTGTTTTGCGCCACGGACCTTGCCGTGGGACGCAGGGGCACCCCAAGGGGTACCCCAGGCAGGCAAGGCCGAATCGAGAAAGAGACAGGAGGTGCGAACATGAGAAGGCTAGGAAACCGGACCCTGATCATCTCACTTTGCACCATCTTCTGGGCCCTCCCGGCCGCGGCCGCTGACGAGTGGGGGGAGATCTCGATACCCAAGGGCTCCCCCATCAAGATCGGCCTTGGGGCCATGCTCTCAGGCTCGTACGCCACCCTCGGCATAGACATCCGAAACGGGGCTGAGATGGCCATCGCCGAGAAAGGGACCATCCTCGGACGCAAGATCGTGCTCCAGGCCGAGGACGATCAGTGCGAGGGCGCCCCCTCTGTGGCCATCGCCGAGAAGTTCTGCAACGACCCCACCCTGGTAGGGGTGGTGGGGTACATGTGCAGCGGCGGGTCCATACCGGCCTCGGACGTGCACAACAAGTACAAGGTGGTCATGATCTCGCCTTCGTCCACTAGCCTCGAGCTGACGGCCCGCGGCATCCCCATCTTCTTCAGGACCTGCTGGAACGACAAGATACAGGGAAAGGCCGCCGCTGAATTCACCCTCAAGAACAAATGGACAAAGGTAGCCGTGCTCCACGACAAGAGCGCTTATGGCCAGGGTTTGGCCGACGAGTTCAGACGGAACGTGGAGAAGGGCGGAGGACAGGTGGTGGCCTTCGAGGGGCTCACCAGGGGTGACAAGGACTTCACGCCTGTGCTCACCAAGATCAAGCCCCTCAACGTCCAGCTCGTCTATTTCGGCGGCATGGCTGCCGAGGGATCCCTGGTGGTGCGGCAGATGAGGCGTATGGGGATCAAGGCCAAGTTCCTGAGCGATGACGGCTGTTACACGGAGAAGGACTTCATCCAGGCCAGCGGCAAGGCCGCGGAGGGGGCCTTCGTCACATACGCCAAGACCCCGGAGGCTGCGGCCTTCGCCGATTGGGTCAAGAGATTCGAAGCCAAGTACGGGCCGCGTCAGACCTTCTCCCCGCAGGCCTACGATGCCGCCAAGATCCTGATGATGGCGGTGGAAAAGGTGGCGAAAGAGAAGGAGGACGGCACCTTGGTCATAGGAAAGAAGGCCTTGAGGGACGCCGTGGCCGCCACGCAGTACGAGGGTGTGACCGGAAACATCACCTTCGATCAGCACGGGGACCGGACAGGCTCGGTGGTGGCGGTCAACAGGGTCACGTGCGAAAAGGGGAAGTGCTCATTCAAGGAAGTGAAATAGAAGGGATATGTCCCTCGTTCCGTCGCCCGAGGTCATCGCGGACCAGGTCCTCAATGGCCTGACCATCGGTGGGATCTATGCCCTGATCGCGCTGGGTTATACCCTGGTCTACGGGATCCTGTTCATGATCAATTTCGCCCACGGCGAGATCTTCATGTTCGGGTCCTTCGCTGGCTTCTTTATCCTCCTCCAACTGGCTGAATCAGGGTTCACAGAAGACAACGTGGCCCTCTCTCTCCTGGCGGCCCTGCTGGGGGCCATGCTCGTGTCCTCGATCCTGGGGGTCATCCTGGAGAGGGTGGCGTACAGGCCCTTGCGCCGGGCCCCCAGGCTCGCCCCTCTCATCAGCGCCATCGGGGCCTCCATCTTCCTACAGAACGTGATGATGCTCCTGGTGAAGGCGAGGATGCAGATATACCCGGACGTCTTCCCTGAGGGGGCGATAGGGATCGGCCCGGTGTCCATCTCCTATTTCCAGGTCTTCATAATCCTTGGCTCGGTCGCCATGATGGCCGGTCTCTACCTGTTCATCAAGAGGACCAGAACGGGCAAGGCCATGAGGGCGGTGGCAGAGGACAAGGACACGGCCGCCCTGATGGGGATCGACGTGGACAGGATCATCGTTACCACCTTCGTCGTGGGCTCTGCATTGGCCGGTGTGGCCGGGGTGATGGTGGGGATGTACTACACGCAGATAAACCACATGATGGGCTTCCTCCCCGGGATAAAGGCCTTCACCGCAGCGGTCTTGGGGGGGATAGGAAACGTGGCAGGGGCCATGCTGGGGGGGTACGTCCTGGGGCTTGCCGAGGCACTGGGGGTCCTCGTACTGCCGGCCCAGTACAAGGACGTGATCGCCTTCAGCCTCCTGGTCCTCATCCTCGTCTTCAGGCCGAGGGGGATCCTGGGGGAGGTGGTCTCGGAGAGGGCATGATGGGGGCTCGGGTGAAAGAGGGGCTGATGGGGCGCATCCACGCGCTCCCGAGGCTGGTCAGGTACCTGGTCCTGGTGGGTCTGATCTCATCGCTTCCCCCCCTCATCGGGAACTACTGGACACATGTCCTCGCCTACATAGGGATCTACATCATGCTGGGCATCGGGCTCAACGTGGTGGTAGGGTTCGCGGGCCTGTTGGACCTGGGGTACGTGGCCTTCTACGCCATCGGGGCGTACAGCTATGCCCTGCTCGCCTCACCCCAGTTCGGCATCCACGTCCCCTTCTGGGCCATGATACCGGTGTGTGTGGCCCTGGCCTCTCTGGGAGGGGCCCTCCTCGGGATCCCTGTGCTCAGGATGAGGGGCGACTACCTCGCCATCGTCACCTTGGGCTTCGGAGAGATCATCCGCATCGTCCTCAACAACCTCGACTCGGTCACCAACGGGCCCAAAGGCGTCCTGAGGATAGACCCGCCGTCCATCGGCTCCTTCCAGTTCACTACCCCGACCCATTACTACTACCTCATCCTCGCCGGCTGCCTCCTGTCCGTGTTCATCGCCCGGCGACTGAACGATTCCCGCGTGGGCCGCGCCTGGATCGCCATGAGGGAGGACGAGGACGCGGCCTCCCTCATGGGCATCGACGTGGTGAAGTACAAGCTCATGGCCTTCGCCATCGGGGCCTCTTTCGCCGGGGTCGGGGGGATCATCTTCGCAGCGCGCCAGGGCTCCATATTCCCCGACGACTTCTCCCTGATGGTCTCCATCAACGTCCTGTGTCTCATCATCATAGGCGGCATGGGGAGCATCCCGGGGGTGATACTGGGCGCGCTGGTCCTAATCGGGATCCCCGAGGTCCTGAGGGCTGTATCCCTTTACCGTATGCTCGCCTTCGGGGCCCTGCTTGTGATCATGATGGTCTTCCGGCCCATGGGGTTCATACCCTCCAGCAGGAGGCGTCTCGAATTGAGGAGACAGGAGTGACCCCCGATCATGGCCCACGTGGTGGAGATAACAGGCCTGACCAAACGATTCGGCGGGCTGGTCGCCCTGGATGGCCTGGACCTCACGGTCGATGAGGGGATGATAGCAGGCCTCATCGGTCCCAACGGCGCTGGCAAGACCACCCTTTTCAACGTGATGACAGGGATCTATCCCCCTGATGAGGGCTCTGTCCGCTTCGACGGCAAGGAATTGACCGGGACCGCGAGCCACGAGATAACGGCCCTCGGGATCGCCAGGACATTCCAGAACATCCGCCTCTTCCCGAACATGACCACCTTGGAGAACGTCCTCGTGGGACGGCACTGCCGCCTCAAGACAGGCATATGGGGGGCGATATCCAGGGGCCGCTCCACCCGCGCGGAGGAGGCCCAGGCCATCAGGAGGGCGATGGAGCTCCTGGGCTTCGTTGGCCTGGAGGACAGACGAGATCTCCTCGCAAGGTCTCTGCCCTACGGTGACCAGCGCCGCCTGGAGATCGCCAGGGCCCTGGCCACCGATCCAAAGTTGCTGCTCCTGGACGAGCCCACGGCCGGGATGAACCCCCAGGAGAGCGTCTCCATGATGCACCTAGTGAAGCGGTTGACAAGGGAGTTCGGCCTGACGATCATCTTGATAGAACATGACATGCGGGTGGTCATGGGGATCTCGGACCGGATAACGGTCTTGGACTACGGGGTCAAGATCGCGGAAGGGACGCCAGCCGAGGTCCAGAGGGACCCCAAGGTCATCGAGGCATACCTGGGCCGGCGCTCGTGGCATTCGCGCGCAGCACGCAAGGGGACCGAGGAAAGCCCTGCCCAATGATCCAACCCGCAGGGAACTGCGGGTACGGGGCCGCCTTTAGCCAGCGAAGAAGAAGAAGGTAATCCGTGTCAGTAGCAAGTTGGCGGTAGCGAGGACGCTGCTGTGCTGCCAGGAGGGAGGTCAATGAGAATACTCATCGTTGACGACAAGCAAGAGGGCCGGCACCTCCTCGAGGCCCTGCTCAGGGGAAGCGGCCATGAAGTGGCCGCCGCCACAAACGGCGCCGAGGCCCTGGAGGCCCTGAGACGGGAAAGTTTCGACCTGATCATAAGCGATGTCCTCATGCCGGTCATGGACGGATTCGAGCTCTGCCGGAAGGTGAAGGGCGACGAATCCCTCAAGCACATCCCCTTCATCGTCTGCACTGCCACACATACCAGGGCCGAGGACGAGTGCTTCGCTCTGGGGATCGGAGCGGACCATTTCATTGGTAGACCGTTTGAACCAGAGGACCTCCTTCGAGCAATCCGACGCATAGCAGCAAGGATCGCCCCTGCCTTTCAGGGGGAAGAGCTTTTGGCGCTGTT
>FWPV01002950.1_pt1:0-2500 | contig 39990 bp, 36 predicted proteins | sample 2228371 | NCBI WGS metagenome assembly FWPV01 (sample SAMEA103939776, study PRJEB20133) | metagenome
TCGGTCGGAAGACAGTGAATCCTCGTCAGGGGATTGAGACCCGTCATCACGCCTACGGGAACAGTCAGGCAACTATAAAAGTCGGAAGACAGTGAATCCTCGTCAGGGGATTGAGACGAGATCAGGTCGAGTTGGAACGTTGACCTGCGCCTTTTTCCGTCGGAAGACAGTGAATCCTCGTCAGGGGATTGAGACCACGGCCAACACGCCAAGCACAGCCAACGCTATTACGACAGTCGGAAGACAGTGAATCCTCGTCAGGGGATTGAGACACGCAGATTTCGACGTCGCAGATATTTCCGTCTATATAGTCGGAAGACAGTGAATCCTCGTCAGGGGATTGAGACATCCCGCCAGGAGTTTGAATGAAAACATCTAGCGCACGGCGTCGGAAGACAGTGAATCCTCGTCAGGGGATTGAGACTTCGACGTTTTGAAACGAGCGATATATCTCTTCGTATTCCTTTTGTCGGAAGACAGTGAATCCTCGTCAGGGGATTGAGACCGTTCGGGAGTGGATCACAGAAGTGCGCTCGGGCGCTTCTGGGGTCGGAAGACAGTGAATCCTCGTCAGGGGATTGAGACAGTAGCAGCGAGAGATTGAGTATATTCCGTTTTGTTGACAAGTCGGAAGACAGTGAATCCTCGTCAGGGGATTGAGACAGTAGCAGCGAGAGATTGAGTATATTCCGTTTTGTTGACAAGTCGGAAGACAGTGAATCCTCGTCAGGGGATTGAGACCTTTAGTTTCCCTTCGTTTCTCCAGAAACGAGAGCAGAAAGTCGGAAGACAGTGAATCCTCGTCAGGGGATTGAGACTCCCAACGGCGCCGGCATTGACAAGGTGCTCAGCCTCAACGGTCGGAAGACAGTGAATCCTCGTCAGGGGATTGAGACGACCCACCGCGCTTCCAGCGCATCGATGACGCGCAGCGCCAGTCGTGTGAATCCTCGTCAGGGGATTGAGACGACCCACCGCGCCGCCTGGCGGGCGCCCGCCCAAAAAGTCGGAAGACAGTGAATCCTCGTCAGGGGATTGAGACAAGATAGCCCGTCCGCGCAACTGCTCGCCATTATGCGCTCGGTCGGAAGACAGTGAATCCTCGTCAGGGGATTGAGACTAGAAACCTAAACGACGCGCTCTATAAAGAACCCGTAGTTATGTCGGAAGACAGTGAATCCTCGTCAGGGGATTGAGACGGATGCATCGCTAGGATGCCAAACACTGCCAGGATGCATCGTCGGAAGACAGTGAATCCTCGTCAGGGGATTGAGACTCGATGGCGGCGACTGCCTCCGTTGCCCTGTAGACTCTCAGGTCGGAAGACAGTGAATCCTCGTCAGGGGATTGAGACGCGACAATTGCCGCCGTGCCCAGCTTCTTTTTGAAGTAGTCCCGTCGGAAGACAGTGAATCCTCGTCAGGGGATTGAGACGTAGTTATAGGTTCTCTATAGAGCACAGGGGCGCGGAAGGTCGGAAGACAGTGAATCCTCGTCAGGGGATTGAGACGCAGAGAGGCGTTCCCACTCCGCGGTAAACTCCGCAACTGTCGGAAGACAGTGAATCCTCGTCAGGGGATTGAGACTTTTAATCCTCGCTAGGGGTTTGAGCAAGCAGATCGCCTCGGTCGGAAGACAGTGAATCCTCGTCAGGGGATTGAGACCGCCAACCTGAATGGCGCCAACCTCTACGGCGCCATTCTTAATGTCGGAAGACAGTGAATCCTCGTCAGGGGATTGAGACCTACGCGCGCGTACGCGCACGCAAGCACACGCGCACGCGTCGGAAGACAGTGAATCCTCGTCAGGGGATTGAGACCTACGCGCGCGTACGCGCACGCAAGCACACGCGCACGCGTCGGAAGACAGTGAATCCTCGTCAGGGGATTGAGACTTATTGACTATTGATGGTCAGGAGGGGGAACTGAACGATTATGGTCGGAAGACAGTGAATCCTCGTCAGGGGATTGAGACCGATATTCCTGACTGGATCAAGTTTCCAGAACAATTTTATGGTCGGAAGACAGTGAATCCTCGTCAGGGGATTGAGACCGCGCGCACGCGCACACGCGTACACGCGCACACGTACACGGTCGGAAGACAGTGAATCCTCGTCAGGGGATTGAGACACCTCAATCCTAGTCCAGACACCGCTAGAAGCGGTTTGAACGTCGGAAGACAGTGAATCCTCGTCAGGGGATTGAGACATTACCCCCTCTTTATTCAACTGTTGTCATTGCATAATATGTCGGAAGACAGTGAATCCTCGTCAGGGGATTGAGACAAGGCCTCGTCTGCCGTCATCATGTATACCCACCCCAGGTCGGAAGACAGTGAATCCTCGTCAGGGGATTGAGACCGCGCATGTCGCCGTAGAAGGCGGTGGTTGGGTTTAAGGTGTCGGAAGACAGTGAATCCTCGTCAGGGGATTGAGACTTACCGCGCAGCCGAGTCAGTCGGGGCAATTGACCTCTTTGATGTCGGAAGACAGTGAATCCTC
>FWPV01002950.1_pt1:10000-39990 | contig 39990 bp, 36 predicted proteins | sample 2228371 | NCBI WGS metagenome assembly FWPV01 (sample SAMEA103939776, study PRJEB20133) | metagenome
CGGGCGCCGCTCAAAGGTGGGAATCGTCGGCTTGACGCCGCAAGCGGCGACGAAAATCGGCGCTGTCGTAGGCTTTGTCCGCCACCAACGCTTGCGGTCGCGTCCTGAGACGCCCGCGTCGGCGCGGGACGGAGATCGTCTGCAGCGTCCGCTCGGCCAGGGTGAGTTCGTGCGGTTGGGCGCTGTCCACGTCCAAGCCGATAGGCAACCCGTTGCCCTCCACCACCATGACTTTCGAGCCTTGGCGCCGACTTTCGTCTTGCCTACGCCATCGCCCCTTTTTTGGCGGGAACAAAGCTCCCATCCAGAAACGCTTGCTCCCATTCCAGTTTGCCCTCGGCGTCCAGCTGGCTCAAGAGGGTGCGCCAAATCCGTTCCCACGTCCCATCCTGCGACCACTCCTTCAAGCGTCGCCAGCAGGTGGTGTCTGAACCGTATTCAGGCGGCAAATCTTCCCACGCACAACCCGTTTTCAGCACATACAGGATGCCGTTCAGGGTCTGTCGGTCGTCGTTGCGGGGACGCCCCCGCTTGCTCTTCTTCTTGGGGATGAGCGGTTCGATCACCGCCCATTGTTCGTCACTGAGGTCATGTCTGCTCATGCCTCCATTTTACTATCATCAGGCATTTTTGAAATGACTTCTAGTGAAAAGAAAGGCAAGTAAGGCAACAATCGCGCTGATTGTTGCTCACTCCATATTGTCTCCGAACGTTCTTCAAAGCCGCTCGCTTCACGTGACTGACGGTCTATCGGCGCAGCGGTTGAGTCGCACGCAGCGAAGCGGCGTCAGGTGCAAGTGCGTGTTAGCTACGTCACCGCCTATTTTTTCTTTGCCAGCGATTTGAGCAGTTCATCCCTATCCCAAACGCGATCATACATTTCTCGTCTGATCTCTCGACTTGTGAGATCAGTCTTTATCCGTTTGAGAAACTCACGAAAGTCTGAGTTAATAGCTGCAAGCTTATTGACAGTTTCCCAGTCAACCGAATCTTTTGACCGTGCAGGGAAGAGAATCTCTGTAGAGTCTGGGTCGTTAATATCAATCCTGATGATGCCAATCCCGAACGCTGTGGAAAGGCGCTTCAGTTCTGCTCGGAAATCTTCGTCACCATCAATGTCAGCAGCAGCCAGATAGCCCTCGTGCGCCCACGATGAATTAGATACTGCTTGAAAGAAAGATTCTCTGATGTTGGAAAAAGATAACTCACGCTTCAGTTCAAAGGAAAACAGTCTCACGGCTGTGTCGCCCATTAAAGAACTGACTTCAACCACCTCGTTCTTCCAATCAACAAAGGGGAAATAGCATCCCACTACATCAGGGTGTACCCATTCCCCAAATTCTCTCTTTTGTGATTTATTGTGATGAATGGTCTTGAGATAAGCTTTAAGGTAATAGAATCCATAGTAGACGACAAAGGGATGTAGGTCCTTTTCTTGGTATTCTTGCTTTTTGGGCACGGACACTGGCTGACTCTCGAAAATTTTATCACCCAGAGTGTCTACCAACGAGCGAATGAAAAACTTTTTGGGGCGTGAACTTGTTGCGATAAAAATGCTCGTGGGGTTATCTCGAACTTCCACATATAGCCGTGCGCCCAGTGTGGCTTCAGGCGTTCTTCCCTTTGTAGCAACTTCCTTGTCGTATCCCTTAGCCTGTGCAATCTGCCATATCTCGCTTGGTGACAAAGGCCGCTTCTCTTCCTTGATGACTTTTTCGGCAAGCTGCAAAAATGTTATAGGCATTTTCAAGGACCCTCAGATTGGCATTAGCGCGGCTAACGAGTCGCGTTTCAGCCGCGCCCGACTGCGACAGGCACGCCAATTAAACGCCAAACCACTGATGACCACAAATGCTTGTTAAACGTGCAGCGTAAGGGGGCGGCTGGATGCGCTGGTTAGGCGCAGCTCATCATTCGCTTGCCATTGTTTCTTCAATGTCGGCATCTGAGAACCCCAACAGCTTGCCAACTTGTTTGATATACATTTTCTCGGAAATGTGAAAAGTGCCGTCTCGTTTTGCTAAAGCTACCATATCTATAAGCAGTCCAATCGCTTCATCGGGAACATCGGCAAATGCCGCATAATCTATCGAGAAGTTTGTGTCAGTGTCTATCGAACCAAGCAAGGCGATTTTTTCTTCATCGCTAACTCCAGCTTTATCAATAAGAGTTTGTACATACTCCTGCTCTTCTGGAGCTATCCGCCGATCCATTTTTTGGAAAACCCGCAGAGAAGCGCGACGCACAAGAATTTTTCCGCCGTGCATCGTCAGTAAAGTGATGCCACCTGTCCCCAACGCCGACGCAAAAACGCCCGCCAGCAACTCTTTCTTTAGCACTTCTCTTTTGCCATACGCCATCCCAATCTCGTAAACCATAACAATTTGATTTCGGATGATGACCGCAATCTCTGGAATAGCCGCAGCCATACCCCACGGCCCTGGGATCAGGCCAACTCCACAAGATATGCCCATATTGATATTTGCCCACTTGCTGATTATGGAGTCAACATCTTGACGTTGTGGAATCTTGTCAGGATGCTCAGAATAATATTTGCCCTGTTCGTTGGCGACCCCATCAAAGATTCCCATCATCTTGTCTGCAAGTTGTGCTTGCAGGTTTTTTACATCATTGGTGGTTTCAGCCATTAGTATTCCTTCAAGGTGTTCCTGCGCCCAGCGGCATGCTGCTCAGCCACGCCGCCGAAGGCGGCGTCGGCTGCAGCGGCGGGTTAGCCCGCGTTCTCTGAAATCACAAGACGGTTCTGCAATTCCATTGCTTTACTCAATGGTTAACTGATTTACCCTTCTAATGACCCTGACGGGTGGTTTGAGCAAAACTTCTCGTAGTGGTGAACTACTATGTACACCCTGCCAATAAGCATTGATATTGATCAGAGCATCTAGCCAGCAATTGCCAAGGCTCAATCGCTGCATGTCACTTTCAAATTCGACTTCACCCTCAACTTCCCATATATCCCCTTGCTTGCGCTGTACCCCGTTTGGAAGAGTCACAGGGTACAGCGAAATAAAACGCTCGGCATCTTGTATCGTCCTAAATCCAAAGACAGCTTGAAACCTCGAAATTCTATGTGGGTGATCCGCCCGTCGTATCTGTTCGGCTAGTACTTCGATCATTCCAAGCAAGTCTTGATGGGGTGCTGGGCGATCTGTGTTCAAAAGATAGTTCCACCCATGATAAGTCACCCCGTCAGGAAACATATTGACATAGCACCTTGCGCGGTCAGTGGTGTGAGTGATTGTTGACTTGTCGTGGATCAAGTTGATAACCTGACCAGCCTTCAGTCTGTTCATTACGCGGTCTACATGATAGCAACGAGTCATGTTTTCAACACTCTGTATCTGTTCTGCCAGGATCATCGCTTGGCTACAACAAGCGGGCTAACGGCCACGGTTAGCGGCGGGCCGGTTACCCCGAACCTTTCGCAATGGGCAGCGCAGCCCATCCGCTGCAACCAATGTTAGGCCCCGCCCTGCTGACCAACCCCGCCCCACGCGAACGCCGCCCATGATGACGAACTGTGTTGACAATCGGCTGTCTGCTCCGGACAACACTGTTTGTGAGTTGTAGTCCGAGAGCCTATTGCTTGCCTCCGCTTACCTGTGCCGCAATCATATAAATTACATAAAGAGCTAGAATAATGGCAGCAATGATTTTTACTACCTTCGTCTGTTCTTTGTCATTCAGGATCAGAATTGACCAGACAGGCGTGAGGAAGAGGAAAAAGACTATCATGCAACCGAGCGAGCGATACCACGGCTTCTTCGCAGGTACTGCCGGAGGAACTAACGAGGTCGGATTAAAACCTCTTGAGGATGAGGCGGGTTGTAGAGCTGCCTGGAGCGCCGCAATACGGGACCTAATTGCGCTCTCTTGCTGTCTCAGTTCCCTCAGTTGCCGCTTAGTCGTGCCAGTAGCCTTCCCGCGCTCCAGGCTCCGTATTTCTGCTTGCACATTCGAGAGCTGTAACTGAGCGGTGGTAATATCCTGATTGATTTGAAGCCGCTTCAGTTCAAGCTGGGTTACTTGCGCACCCTCACGGATGGTGCCCTGCGTCTGTGTGCTCGAGTCTCGGATGGCTTGACCAAGCTTCTCCGCCATTTTCAACGCGGCATATCCCTCTCCGCGTTGGACGCTCAACGTACTGCCGCAAAAAGCGCAGTTTAGCTGGTTCAAGTCCTCCGCTACCGAAATGGAGGCTCCACAGTTGGGACAAGACATCTTCTGAACGTTCATTAAAGACTCCTTTACAAAGATGGATTCCATGAAGTTGGTTTTGCGATGGCTTAACTATCGACTAAACGGATTCCGGATTTAGATCCTTTAGACGGATTCCGTAAATGTTTATATTCCACATTGCCTTTGCGGAATTTTTCCGTATAATACACAGGCTCAAAGCTGCACTGTAAGAATCTCTTCACACTATAAGGCAGAGCTGGGGCTCGGTCAATACAGAATTTTTCGGAGCTTCTCTGAAAGGATTTCGTCCATGTCGTCTGGGAAACTGCTGGACCGCGTGCGCGAGGTCGTCCGCCGGAAGCACTATTCCCTCCGGACCGAAGAGGCCTATGTGCACTGGGTCCAACGCTTTATCCTCTATCACCATAAGCGCCCTCCCGGCGAAATGGGCGCCGCAGAGGTGGAGGCGTTCCTGACGCATCTGGCAGTGGACGAGAGCGTTTCCGCCTCCACGCAGAATCAGGCTTTCAGCGCCATCCTTTTTCTGTATCGGGATGTGTTGAATCAACCGCTCGGACCGATTCAGGCGGCCCGCGGCCGCCGCGACAAACGCATTCCTTCTGTCCTCACCCGCGAGGAGGTGAGGCAAGTGTTAATCCACATGACCGGCGTTCATCAGTTGATCGCCAAGCTCCTCTACGGCAGCGGGCTGCGTCTCCTGGAGGCGCTGCGCCTGCGCGTGAAGGACATCGACTTCGAGCGCCGCGCCATCGTTGTGAGCGACGCCAAAGGCAACGAAGACCGCGTCACAATGCTGCCCGAGTCTCTGAGCGAGCCTTTGCGGGCCCATCTGCAGTGGGTGAAATGTCTGCATGAGCAGGACCTGGCGCGCGGCCACGGAGCCGTCTATTTGCCCGATGCGCTGGATCGCAAGTATCCTAACGCCGCCCGCGAGTGGATCTGGCAATACGTCTTCCCCTCCGACCGTCTTTCGGTGGACCCAAGAACAGGCGTCGTGCGCCGTCACCACATCGACGAAAGCGGCGTGCAAAAGGCGGTTCGCCAGGCGGCGCGGGCCGCCGGCCTCCCCAAACGCGTCAGCCCGCACACTTTCCGTCATTCCTTCGCCACCCATTTGCTCGAAAATGGCTACGACATTCGCATCGTTCAGGAGCTGCTGGGTCACAAAAACGTCAAGACCACGATGATCTATACGCATGTTCTTCAACGCAACGGGCTGGCGGTGCGAAGTCCGCTGGATTGAAGGCCCTGGCTCCGCAGACCGTTCGCGCAAAATTCGAGGATCCTCAAAGTGAGCCACGGGAGTTGACCGCATGACGAGCACCTCAACCCTCCTCTCCGACTACACGCCCACCGACCGCCTCGACGAGGCGTGGACGCTGCCGGCGCGCTGGTACACCGATCCTGCGTTGCTGGCGCTGGAAAAGGAACGCATCTTTTACCGCACCTGGCAGTGGGTCGGCTCCACTGCGCTGGTGCAGCGACCGGGGGACTTTTTCACCTACGACCTCTACGGCGAGCCGCTCGTGATCACGCGCGGCCAGGATGGCGCCCTGCGCGGCTTTCACAACGTCTGCCTGCATCGCGCCGGGCCGGTGGCGGTGGGCAAGGGCAACCGCAAGTCGCTGCAATGCCGCTATCACGGCTGGACATATGCGCTCGATGGACGACTGCTCAATGCGCCGGAGTTCGAGGGCGTGCGCAACTGGTCGCCTGAGGACTATTGCTTGAAGGCGGTGCGCGTGACCGAGTGGGGGCCGTTCGTCTTCGTCAACCTCGACGACGAAGCGCCTCCCCTCCTGGAGTTTCTGGGCGACATCCCGACAGAGGTGGCGCGCGCCGGCTTCGACATCGTCTCGATGCAGCCGGTCGAGCGCCGCGACTACTACGTCGACTGCAACTGGAAGGTGTACGTCGACAACTACCTGGAAGGCTACCACATCCCGATTGCGCATCCAGGCCTCTATCGTGAAATCGACTACGAGCAATACCGCGTCGAGACCTTCCGCTACTATTCATCGCAACATGCGCCGATCCGTCCGGCGCCGCCTTCTGGACAGATCCCCGGCCGCGACCGCCGCTATCTGCGCAGCGACGGCGAGCAACAGGCGCTTTACTACTGGGTCTTCCCCAACCTGATGCTCAACTTCTATCCGGACAACATGCAGATCAACATCATCGTTCCGCTGGACGTGGAGCGCACCCTCACCATCTTCGAGTGGTGGTTCAAGCACCCCGGCAGCGGCGAAGGCTGGGAATCGATGCAGCAGTCGATCGCCTTCAGCGATGAAATTCAGCGCGAGGACATGGAGATCTGCAACGCGGTGCAACGCAACCTGCACTCGCGCGCCTACAACCAGGGGCGCTTCTCGGTGAAACGGGAGAATGGCGTCCATCATTTTCAGCGGCTGGTGGCGGAGTATCTGCTTCAAGCAGGATAAAAAGCATCGCCGCCCATCAGGTGCGTCCGGCCGGAGGCCGAACCTGCGTCAAGCAGCGCCTCCCGGCGGGGCGCGGCGGCTCACGCAGGTCACGCCTCCGGCGTGACAGCGACTCCAACTCTATTGCAGTTCTGTTTAGAAAGGATTAAAGAGAAAGTATGCCATTTTCAGGATTCAGCACAGGGCTGGGTGGGTTGTCCCGGCTGTCGGATGCGGTCACCCGTTCGATCAGCGCCGAAAACCCGGACGGGCGCAAGGGCGGCGGCGGTCGCGCCATGGAGGGAACCGGCGCCGTCGCCGCGCGGGAGCTGGGACAGGGCTGGAAGATTTCCCCCTGCATCAACATCTCCGGCAACGCCACGGTGACGCTCGCCGCCATCGACGGACCAGGCGTGATTCAGCACATCTGGCTGACGGTGCACCCTTCGGCCTGGCGACGCCTGCTCTTCCGCTTCTACTGGGACGACGAACCGACGCCCTCGGTGGAGACGCCTCTGGGCGACTTTTTCGCCAACGGCTGGTGCGAACGCTGCAACATCACCTCGCTGGCGGTGGCGGTCAACCCGGCCGGCGGCTTCAACAGCTACTGGGAAATGCCCTTTCGCAAGCGGGCGCGCATCACGGTCGAAAACCTCTCTCCCGACCCGGTCAACGGCTTCTATTACCAGATCACCTACGCCCTGACCGAAGTGCCGGAGGAGTGCGCCTACTTTCACGCTCAGTGGCGGCGCAGCAACCCGCTGCCCTACGCCACCGTGCACACCCTGCTCGACGGCGTGCAGGGACGCGGCCACTACGTCGGCACCTACATCGCCTGGGGCGTCCACAACAACGGCTGGTGGGGCGAAGGGGAGATCAAGTTCTATCTGGACGGCGATGAGGAGTGGCCGACCATCTGCGGCACAGGCACCGAGGATTACTTCGGCGGCGCCTGGAACTTTGAGTTCCCGCCTGGGCAGTACGGCGTCTTCAGCGGGCCATACAGCGGCCTGCCCCAGGTGATCAAGCCCGACGGCCTCTACCGCAGCCAGCAGCGCTTCGGCATGTATCGCTGGCACATCCTGGACCCCATTCGCTTTCAGCAGGACCTGCGCGTGACGATCCAGGCCTTGGGCTGGCGCTCTCCGCTCGAGGGCAAGCCGCGCTATCTGCCCCTGCAGGATGACATCGCCTCGACCGCCTTCTGGTACCAGACGGAGCCGCACGCTCCCTTCCCGCCGGCGCCGACGTTGAATGAATGTGAAGTGATTTAGGGACAATTTTCGGAAAGGAAGCCCATCATGACGTCAACTCCTTCTCAACCCTCTGCGCGCAGCGCGCTGGGCCGCGTCGGTCTGCCCGCGCCGGTGCGCGAGCTGGCCCAACAGCGCTGGGACGCCATTGTAGTAGGGGGTGGTCACAACGGCCTCGCCTGCGCCGCCTATCTGGCGCGCGCCGGCAAGCGCGTGCTTGTGTTGGAGGCGCGCGACCGGCTCGGCGGCGCGTGCACGCTCGAAGAGACCTGGCCGGGGTACCGCGTCTCGCCGTGCGCCTATTTGTGCGGCCTGCTGCATCCGATCGTCATCGACGAGCTGCGCATGGTCGATTACGGCTTTCACTGGACGCCGGCCACCGCCGGCATGTTCGTTCCTTTCGACGACGGCGAAAGCATCCAGCTTTGGGATGACGACGAGCGCTGCGAGGAGGAAATTCGCCGCCTCTCCCCGCGCGATGTGGCGGGCTGGCGCGCCATGACCGACGTCATGCGCCGCGCGCGCAACGCCCTGCGCCCGCCCACGGAAGACGACATCTGGCTCTGCCGACGTCCGTCCCGAGAGATGATCGAGGACCGTCTGAAGAACGACCCGGAGGCGCGCAACCTGGTGCTGCACTGGTCGATGGTGGAGTACGTCGAGGAGTATCTCCACGATGAACGGCTGCAAACCGCCTATCTCGGCCAAGGGGTGATCGGCACCAACGCCAGCCCGCACGATCCCGGCACCGCCTCCATCAACTTCCATCACTCGTCGGGGCGGCTGTTCGGCACGGTGGGCACGTGGGGCTACGTGCGCGGAGGCATGGGCATGGTCTCGTTCATCCTGGCCGACATCGCACGCGACCTCGGCGCCACGATTGCAGCGGGAACGCCGGTGGCGCGCATCTTGCCCGGCGAAGGTGTGGAGCTTGTCGGCGGCGAACGCATCCACGCGCCGGTGGTCATCTCCAACGCCGACCCGCGCACCACCCTGCGCCTGCTGGGCGACGCTGCGGACAGCCGCTGGCGGGCGCAGGTCGAGGCGATCCCGCAGGAAGGCTGCACGGTGAAGGTGACGTTGGCGCTGCGCGAGCTGCCCATCTTCACGGCGCGGCCGGACTCGCAGGAGCTGCATCGAGGGCAAATTAACACGCCCTTGACAAAACAAGAGTGGAAAGAGTATCATCCCCTCGCCAAGGCTGGTCACTTGCCGCCGCGTTTGTGGACCGAACTCTACATCCAGACAACGTACGATCCCAGCATTGCACCCGCAGGCCGTCATCTGATGAGCGTTTTTGCGCAATATGTGCCGCACACCTTTGCAGACGGGGACTGGGAAAGTCGTCGGGAGGAGGTCGGCAAGCTGGCCGTCGCTTCGATCGCGCGCTATGTCAGCAATTTTCCCGACGCCATCGAACACATGGAGGTGCTGGGCCCGCCGCACATCGAAGAAAAAGTGGGGCTGGTCGGCGGCCACATCTTCCAGGGCGAAATTCTGCCAGACTACATGTGGGACAAACGGCTGGCCTATCGCACGCCGATGGACGGCCTCTTCCTGTGCGGCGTGGCGACGCATCCCGGCGGCAGCGTGATCGGCGTCAACGGCCGCAACGCGGCGCTGGAAGTGTTGGAATCCGGGTTGATTTAAGGACAAACAAGGAGGAACCTGATGAAGTCACGCACGATGCACCTTTTCCTATGGATGCTCATCCTGCTGGCGCTGAGCGCGTGTCAGATGCCGGTCGCTGCACCGACGGCGGCGACGCCTGTCAGCGAAGAAGCGCCCGCCGCCGATTTGCTCTCCATTGTGCAGCAGCGCGGCAAGCTGATCGTCTCCACCGACCCCGCCTATCCGCCGCAGTCCGAGCTGGTTGCAGGCGTTGCACCGCCGGCCGACACCAAATGCACCGGCGACGAGCGGCCCGCCAATCAGTTCAGCGGCTTCGACATCGACGTGGCGGTCGCCATCGCCGAGAAGCTGGGCGTGGAAGCCTGCTTCGTTACGCCGGACTGGACCTTGATCACCGCCGGCGGTTGGGCCGGTCGCTGGGACTTGAGCATCGGCTCCATGACGATCACACCGGAGCGCATGCGCAACCTGTACTTCACGCAGCCCTATTACACGACGCCGGCGGCCTTCTTCGTGCATCAGGACAACACGACCTTCACGCAGCCCTCCGACCTCTCCGGCAAGCGCATCGGCGTCTGCACGGGCTGCACCTACGAGTCCTATCTGGACGGCACGCTGAGCATCCCCGGCGAGACCATTGAATTTGTAGTGAGCGACGCCCAGATCGTCGGCTATGACACCGACGTGCCTGCGCTGGAAGACCTGGCGCTGGGCGACGGCGTGCGCCTCGACGCCGTGTTGACCGCGCAGCCGACCGGTCTGACCTACATCGAAAACGGCGGCCCGCTCAAGCAGCTTGGCGATCCCGTCTATTTTGAGTACCTGGCCGGCGCCATCGACAAATCTGCTCCTCACGACACGACCGCCTTCCGCGAGGCTGTCTCCAAAGCCATCCAGGAGCTGCATGCCGAAGGCGTGCTGCTGGCGCTGTCGGAGCAGTACTACGGGGTGGACTTGACTACGGCGGCGGCGGAGTTTGACCTGGACCGCCTGGAGCAGTAGCAGGAACGGTGCGGGGGAGGAGACTGGCCGGCGGCGTTGCGCAGCACTGAGCTGACCGTCAGTCTCCTCTTCGGCTGGAAGAAAGGAAGACGTCATGACAGCACGGGCGGGCGAAGAACCTGCTTCCCGTAGACACTATGATCTAACGCGCAAGCAGGATCAGGAGGCCTTCGCCGCACATCTTCTGGCGCAGGAGCGACGCCGACGCAGGCTGCAACGCATTCGCGTCTTTGCGGTGTGGATCGCGCTCTTCGCCATCCTTTGGTTTGTCTTTTCCTTCCTCAACATCGACTTTGGCTATACGGTCAACAACGCCGAATTTGTCCTGTTGGGCATCGGCGTCACCCTCGGCGTGTCACTGGTTTCCATAACCATTGCGTCGATCATCGCCCTCTTCGGCGCACTGGGGTGCCTTTCCACCAATTCGTTTTTTCACGGCCTCTCCACCTTTTACGTCTCCATCTTTCGCGGCACGCCTCTGTTGGTGCAGATTTTCATCATCTACCTGGGCCTGCCGCAGATCGGACAGCAGATCGCCGCGCGTGGGTATCCCTGGTTGGGTGCGCTCTTCATCTTGACGGCGATTCAGTCCGGCGTGCTGGCGCTCAGCCTCAACTACGGCGCGTATATGACCGAAATCTTCCGCGCCGGCATCCAGTCGGTCAGCCAGGGACAGTGGCAGGCTGCCGCAGCACTAGGGATGAGCCGCTGGCAGACGCTGCGCTTGATCGTCCTGCCGCAGGCGATCAAGATCATCATTCCGGCGGTCGGCAACCAGTTCATCGCCATGCAGAAGGACTCTTCGCTGGTGTCGGTGATGGGCGTGTGGGAGATCACCTACCGCGCCAACCGCTTTGCGCGGCGAGATAGCAAGTACATGGAGATGTTTTTGCTGGCGGCCGCCATCTATTGGGTGCTCACGATCGTCTCGGAGTGGCTCCTGGCGCGGCTGGAAGGGCGCATGGCGCGATCCGATCGGAGATAATGGCATTCGCCTGGGAAAATAGGAAGGCCGGTTAGGAGGCGTTTACCGAAGCGTACAGCCATAAACAGGTAGCGCCATCCGCTCTTACTGGTAGCTGAGTCCGCAACACCAGTGAGTATCGGACAAGATAACGACGTTCCAGAGCAACAATGGCTGACGCCGAAGCAGAGTCGTGAAAGGGCATCTGCATTCCTTAGTGCACTCGATTCGGGTTGAAAGCCAGCAGATTTGTCGTCCAAGAAATTCTCTTCAACATCGAAGTGGAGCGCATATTCGTCCAGGCTTTTAAGAGAAGTGGGACGGTCAGAGATGAGAGACCATTTTTCGTATCCATTCGGGGTGCGAACATGGGCGATGGCGATGGGAACCGGTCCAAAGCGGCGTTGCGTGATTTGCACAGAGTGGAAGCAGACGGATTTCCCCTTTTGGGGAGCATGGGTTGACTCACTTTGCAGTGCGGCTTGGAGGCGCGATGAACCAGGAGGCTGCCTTTGGCGCGAATCGTAAACTGCCTGGAAAAACACCCTCTTTCTTCCAAATTGGTTATGTTCAATAAAATGTGTCAGTCAATCAGGATCATAAGGATTCAAGGCGCTCGATTAAACTCTCGATACGCGCCTTGCGCTCTTGCGCATCTGCCGCCTCGTCGAGCCAGGCGATCAGGCTGCGCTGGTCGGCACGCGAGAGTTGCTCGAATTTGCGTCGCGCCGTCGCCTTAAAGAAGAGCGCCGCCACCAGATCGGCGGGGACGTTCACCTCGCGTTCGATGCCGCGCGCTGCCTCATAGCGTACGGCGATCGTGCTCGCCCAGCGTGGCTCCAACCCGTAGATGCGCTCCAGATGCTCCAACAATTGCGCATGGCTTAAGGTGATGGCTCCGCTGGCGTCCAACAGAATGCACCACGCCTCGAACTTGCGTCCGGTCTCCAGCTCAATCACCTCATCGGGGATCGCCAGCGGGCCGCGCGGTAGCTCGTGCATGAAATATGTTCTCCTCCAGAGCCGAGTTGTTCTATTTGTTTGATGCTCTGCAAAGATTATCGGGCAGATCGTTCATTGCGTCCAATCACTCCCTACACATCGTCTCCTGCGTTGCAAACTGTTCATCGACTCTCGGCCATCGCTGTTTGAGTTTTCTCCTGGAAACCGCCTATACTTTTTCAATAAAATAACATAGGCTGGTAGAGGAAAAACGTAAAAATGGATGAAAAACAAGGATGGGTGATGGACACTGAAGATCGATGGAGCAGTGTGGATAACCAACAACTAATCCATCACATCGTAGAAGCGCAAGAAGAATACCGCCGACGCATGGCACGCGAGCTGCACGACGAGGTCGGTCAATCACTGGCGGCTGCGCTGGTGCAGGTGGAGACGCTAGAAGCGTTGCTACATGATTCGCCGCAGGTAAAGCCACACCTGACCCGACTGCGTGCAACTCTTGAACGTCTGCACGAGGAAGTGCAACGCGTGGTGTTGGACCTGCGCCCGACGCTGCTCGAACAAAAAGGTCTGATGGGCGCGCTTGCCTGGTATGCGCAAGAGCGATTAGGGTCACAAGGAGTCACCGTCCATCTCAGTGGCAGTCTATGTGCAGCCGGGCTGCCCGATAAGGTTTGTCTGGCGCTCTACCGCATTGGTCAGGAAGCGATCTCGAACGTCGTCCGTCACGCAGCAGCGCGCAACGTCTGGCTTGATCTACGCTGCGCCGATGCAACGCTGGTGCTGAGCGTGCGCGACGACGGTCGCGGCTTCGATGTCGAGAGGGTTGCGAACACCGATCAACCGCTGAAAGGCGTCGGTCTAGTTGGCATTCGGGAGCGGGCCAAAATGCTTGACGGCGAAGCGACGATTGTTTCAGCGTCAGGCGCCGGCGCTCTGGTTGAAGTGCGAATCCCCTACACCACAGCCAACTGCGCACCATGAGCGCCATTCGCGTTTTCCTCGCCGACGACCATGCCGTATTGCGCGACAGCTTAAAAGTCTTCCTTTCCCTTCACTCCGATCTTGTGCTGGTGGGCGAAGCCGGCGACGGTCTGGAAACTGTGCGCGAGACGCTGCGCGCCAAGCCGGACGTGCTGGTGCTCGACCTTGCATTGCCCACCCTGTCCGGGCTGGAAGTGACACAGCGCATTCGCCGTGACTTACCTGCGTGTAAGATCGTCGTTCTCACCCAATATCAAGACCCCGAGCAGGCGCTGCCTGTGTTACGTGCAGGCGCAAACGGATATGTGCTCAAAAAATCGGGTGGGCACGAGGTTGTCGACGCCATTCGCGCGGTGGCGCGCGGAGAAGCCTATCTGCACCCCGCCATTGCTCAAATGGTGCTCGAGCATTCCCTGCGCGGAGAAGAATATTGGTTCGACCCGATTGCCGTCCTCACCCCGCGCGAACATGAAGTGCTGGCGTTGATTGGCGCCGGCATGACCAACCAGGAGATCGCCGCCGCCCTCAACATCAGCCGCAAGACGGTGGATAAATATCGCGCCGCCCTGCTCGAAAAATTGGGGCTTAGCAGCCGCGCCGAGCTCATACGTTTCGCCGTCGAACACCGCATTCATCCCGACCGCCCGTAATTCCACCTCAAGGGTAGAAATTTGCCACCCTAAAGTGACGGCTTTTTTCCTATTGCATTTTGTGAAATAATTCACAAAATAAAATTGTGAAATAATTCACAAATATATGGGAAACTCTTGTGAACACCGCAACGCTGAATGCACTCTATCAAATCGCCGCCCAGGCCTTGACGCCGCCAGATCACCGCTGGCTGGAGGGGTGGCGATGGCTGCTGGGCAGCCTTCAACTCGATCTGTGGGTGCACAGGGAAGACGAGGCGGTTGCAAGGCCATTGTTGAGAATGATGCAGAATTTGCCATCCACAGCAGAGGAGGAGGAGCTGAAGCGCCTCGAACACGAGTTCCTGCGCCTGCTCGACGGCTATGCGATCGATGTGACGCAGTTGTCGGCCGTACGGACGACGGCGCAACGGTGGAAATATACGTTTGCGCGCCCGCGCGAGCTGGGTTTGGCTGCAGGATTTAAATTTCTGGCGCATCTGTGTTGCACAGGGGAATCACAGCGCTTTGCTGATGCCGAGCGGCGAGCGTTGTTAGAGCAAGCGCTCGGCGCCTTAATTCTGACGGCGGCGCACCGTCTACACAGGAAAGCGACGACTCCGTTCTATCAGGCGGTCGGCGAATTTTTAATCGCTTTGATAAAAAGAGATTTATCAGAAAAGGTCTTTACCGACGCATTGGCAAAGGAGTAAAGTTCATGCTGAAACAACCTCTCAACCGACGCGCTTTTCTCAAAGGCGCCGGTGTTGTAGGGGCCGGCGCCATCATCGGCCAGGGGTCGCTGCGCAAGGTCCAGGCGGCCAGTGGAGCGTCGCCTGCCGTTGCTGCAGACCGCATGATTGCAACGACCTGTGAAATGTGCGGCAATCGCTGCGGCATTCTGGTGGCGATGAAAGATGGCCGACCGACTTACATCACCGGCAACCCTGATCATCCGCGCAGCAGAGGCAAGGTGTGCGCAAAGGGCCTGGCCGGCCTGCGCGAGCTGAACAGCCCCGACCGCATCCGTCAGCCGCTGAAACGGATTGCCGACCATCAATTCGAGCCGATCTCCTGGGAACAGGCGTACGCAGAGATCGGCGCTCGCTATCGGGAGTTGGCGGCGGAGGTTGGACCGGGTGCTGTCTTCTGGGTGACGCATTCGAAGCCGACGCAGCCATGGGAAGAGCGACTCCTGGCGGCGTTGGGTTCACCTAATCTCTTCACACACACTTCGGCGTGCAACACTGCGCGCAACGTTGGCTTCATCGCTACACTGGGGCAGTTGCCCAGCGCAGACTATGGCGCCAGCAAATACATGGTCTTTATTGGTCGCAATCCCATGGAAGCGCTGGTGCCCGGACACATCGTCTCAATCATGAAGGCGCGCAGTAAAGGCGCTAAGATTGTGGTGGTGGATCCTCGCTACAACAACACAGCCATGATCGCCGACGACTGGCTGAAGATTCGTCCCGGCACAGATCTGGCGCTGTTGTTGGCGTGGGCGCATGTGCTCGTCACCGAAAATCTCTACGACGCCGAGTTCGTGGCGGAGTACAGCTTCGGCTTTGAGCAATTTGCCGAGATGATTCAACAGTATACGCCGGCATGGGCGGCTGCGATCACCGACATACCGGTGGAAACGATCGAACGCATCGCCCGCGAAATGGCGGCGGCCAAACCGGCGGTCTTCGTTGACCCTTCCTGGCACGGCGCTTTTGGCTCTCAGTACATCAATAGCACACAGACGGCGCGGGCCGTAGCGATCTTGAACGCACTGCTTGGCAATATCAATCGCGCGGGCGGGCTGATCTTTCCCAAGTCGGCGAAACTGGGCAATCTCGACCCAGAGAAGCATCCGGCGCCTCCGAAACCGCAGTTGCCGCGCGCGGACGGCGCAGGTGAGGCAGATGGCTACCCGGTGGCGCTGGCGTCTGAAGGAATGGTTCAGGCAATTCCAGAATTGATCGAGCAAGGGAAGCTGCGCATCGGCTTTATGTACCATATGAATCTGGTGCATTCGATCCCAGATCATCGCCGTGCAGTCGAAGCGGTGAAGAAACTCGATCTCTTCGTTGCAATCGATCCTTACCCCTCGGAGACGGCGCTGCTGGCGCATTATATTCTGCCGGAATCCCTTTATCTGGAGCGAGACGAGATGGTGGACGGCGTGAGCAGCAAGCATCCGATCGTCGCTGTGCGCCAGAAGGTGGTGGAGCCGCTCTATGATACGCGACCGGCGGCACAGATTCTGATTGAGCTGGCGCATGCTCTGGGAGTCGGCCAATATTTCAACTTCACATTGGAGGAATACAACGCTACGCGGCTGGCGCCGCTGGGCGTGACATTGGACGAACTGAAAGAGAAAGGGGTGTTGCCCGCTGGCGATGAATGGGAGGAAGGCATGCCTGCGGAGCTGAAGACGCCCACCAGCAAAGTTGAATTTTACTCCACTCAATTCGAAAAAGCCGGTCATGATCCATTGCCCAACTGGCAGCCGCCGGCGACGGCACCGATCGCCGGCAATCCTTCGTCCTTCCGGCTCATTCATGGTCACCAGGCGGCGCACACACATGCCACCTCGGCCAACAGCGTGCAACTGATGGGTCTCACGCGACGCTATCAACTGGAGCGTCTGTGGATTAACCGTCAACGCGCGGCGGCGCTGGGCATTGCTGAAAATGATTGGGTGGTGCTCAGCAACGAACTGGCGACAGGCGTCGTGCGGGCGCATGTGACTGCAGGCATCCACCCAGAAAGCGTCTATCTACCGAGTTGCTACGGCAGATTTTCACCGCTGCTGACGATCGCTAACGGTTTTGGTTTATCGCCCAATGCCTTCACCCCGTTGTACAAAGAGCCAATTGCGGGCCACGCCATGATGAGCGAAGCGATTGTTTCAGTGCGCAAGGCCACGCCGGAGGAGGTCTCCGCAGCTGAGGCGCACGAGGCTAAACTAGCCGCTGCGTGGAAATCCGCCGCCATGCTTCCAGGGAGAGTGTAATCATGACGGACTATGGAATCTTAATTGATCTGACACAATGCGTTGGCTGTCATTTTTGTGAGGGAGCTTGCCAGACTAACAAGGGCTTGCCTGCCGATACGCGCCTGGTGACGCTGCGCTTCAATGAATTTACAGGTGAAGATGGTGCGTTCAGCCAGGAGATGGGACGCAAGCAATGCATGCATTGTCTGAAGCCTGCATGCGCCTCCGCCTGCACAGTGGGTGCGTTACGCAAAACTCTCGATGGCCCTGTGGTCTACGACGCCTACAAATGCATCGGCTGCCGCTATTGCATGTACGCCTGTCCTTTCCATGTGCCCACCTTCCAGTGGGAGCGCAAGTTGGGACTGATTGACAAGTGCGATATGTGCGCAAATCGGCTGGCGGCAGGCGAACAACCGGCGTGCGCCGCCGCCTGTCCAACGGGTGCCATCCTCTTCGGCGAACGTAAACAACTGCTAGAAGAGGCGCGACTGCGCCTCCTAAAGGCGCCAGAGCGCTACGTTCATCATATTTACGGCGAACGCGAGGCGGGTGGAACTTCAGTGCTCTACCTGTCGGACGTTCCCTTCGAGGAACTGGGCTTCCCGGAGGTCGGCTATGAATCGCCAGCGCACGCCAATGAGGAAGTGATGCACGCCACGCCGACAGTGGCTGCGGGCATGATGCTTGCTCTGACGGGCATTTACTGGACGGTGAAGCGGCGCAACGAGTTGATGAGTCGACGTCAGGCTGCGTTTACACACGAGGAGGCTGAAGATGTGGCGGAAAATCGGTGAAGAAGTGCGCTCGCTGCTGTTGGGCGTCTGGGTTCTGGCAGCCTTGACGGCTATCGGCCTGAGCGTGGCGGCCTATCGCCTATATGCTGGACTTGCTGTCACCACCAACCTCAACGATGGCTATCCTTGGGGATTGTGGATCGGGTTTGACCTGTTTGTGGTGGCATTTTCAGGCGGCGCCTTCACTCTGGCTGCGATCGTTTATGTCTTTCAAATGCACGAGTTTCACCCGGCGGTGCGGCCAACAGTGCTCACCGGCCTCGTCGGCTACGCCTCGGTGCTGGTGATTTTGGTGATGGATCTGGGACGTTGGGATCGCTTCTATCACTTCATCATCTATCCCAACATCAACTCGGCACTCTTCGAGGTGAGTTGGTGTATCTTGCTCTATACGCTGGTGTTGATTTCCGAATTTAGCCCGGTTGTCTGCCAGAAATTCGGCTGGGAGCGGATCGGCTGCTTCATGAAGAAGATTACGCTGCCGCTGGTCATCGTGGGTGTGACGCTTTCGACGCTGCATCAGTCCTCGCTTGGCTCGCTCTTTGTGGTGATGTCGGAGCGTTTGCACCCGCTCTGGTACACGCCCTTCATCCCGCTGATGTTCTTTGTCTCCTCGGTGGCGGCCGGGCTGGCGATGGTGATCGGCGGCGCCACGGTGAGCCGCTGGGTTTTCAAACGCACGCTGCCAAAGTCGTTGGTGGCGGAGCTGGGCTGGTTCCTTCCCTGGGTGCTGGGCTTTTACCTGATCTTGAAGCTTGGCGAGTTGGTGGCCGCCGGTGAATTGAGTCTGCTCTTTACTGCAGACTTCTACAGTGCGCTTTTCCTGAGCGAACTGATCATCGGCGTGATCGCTCCGCTTCTGCTCTTCAGCATCGCCGCCGTGCGCAGCAGCCGCAACTGGGCGCTCTTTGGCTCGATTCTGACGCTGCTCGGTGTCTTCATCAACCGCTTCGCCGTGACATGGTGGGCGCTCAAGCCGGTGGAAGGCTATGCGTACTTCCCGAGCTGGCAGGAGATCGTCATCCAGGTTGGCGTACTCTCCGGCGCAGTGCTGGTTTATACGCTGGTCGGGCGTTATCTCCCGCTCTTTGAGGGCACGCTAGATGTGAGTCGGAAAGAGCAGCCTACGCATGCGGCGGCGTCGCCTCAACCTGCAGGCGATTGAGTCGTAAACGAATCAGTCACGACAAAGCGCCTGGGCTGATTCCCTCAGATCGGCCCAGGCGCTTTCGATTTGAGAAGCGTCGTCGAGCGACTCGATGAACTACTTCACGCCCAGCAGCCAGGTGGCTAAAGAGAAATAAATCAACACCCCCAGGATGTCGGACAGGGAAGTGATCAGCGGCGCGCTGGCGGTGGCCGGGTCCAGTTTCAATTTGCTGAAAATGAAGGGCAGCGACATGCCGATGATGCTTCCCATCAAGACCACCAGCAACATCGTCAACGCCACCACCGTCGCCACCTGGGAGCCGGCCCGGAAGAACCCGACAAACCAGACCGCCGTCGCCATCGTCACACCGAGCAGCAGCGCCACCACCAGCTCCTTGCCGAGCAGCCTGCCCCAGTCGCCTATGCGCACATCGCCGACCGCCAGCGCGCGCACCATCAGGGTGGAAGATTGTGAGCCGGCGTTGCCGCTGCTGTCGATGAGCAGGGGCAGAAAGAAAACAAGCGCCACCACGGCGGCGATCGTATCCTCGAAGGCTGCGATGGCGGCGCCGGAAAAGATGTTGACGAACACGAGCGCCAGCAGCCATCCGATGCGTTTGCGATACAACATGCGCACGCCGATCTCGCGGTAGCTGACGTTGAGGGGCGACACCGCCGCAGTGCGATGAAAGTCTTCCGTCGCCTCTTCTTGCGCAACGTCCAGCACATCATCCGCCGTGATGATGCCCACCAGCACGCCGTCGGAGTCGACCACGGGCAGGACGTCGAGATCGTAGCGTTGCATTACGCGCACGGCCTCTTCCTGATCGGCGAACGCCGAGATGGCGACGAAGGTGTGGTCCATGATGCTCTCGACGGTGGCGTCCGGCTCGCCGAAGATGAAACGTCGCAGCTCCAGCGCATCCAGCAACTTCCAGTCACGATCGACGACATAGATGACGTTGATCGTCTCGCTGTCGCGAGCGCGCATGCGAATATGCGCCAGCGCCTGCGCCAGCGTCCAGTCGCGGCGAACCGCCACGTAGTCAGGCGTCATCAGCCGTCCGACGCTGTCCTCCGGATAGCCGAGCAGCGTGCGCGCTTCCGCTAAATCTTCGGGGCTGAGCAGGTTGAGCAGGCGCTGGCTGACTCGGCCCGGCAGCTCTTCCAGCAGCATGGTGCGGTCGTCGGGGCTGAGGTTCGCCAATAACTGACGCGTCTCTTCATCGGTCAAATCTTTGAGCAGCTGATTTTGTTGCTCCGAAGAAAGGTAGGCGAAGACCTCGCTGGCGAGGTGTCGAGGCAGCACGCGAAAAAAGACCACGCGTTCGGCCTTGTCCAACTCGTTGAGCAAATCGGCAATTTCGGTCGCCGGCCAGTCGGCAACCAGTTCTCGAATCTGCGTCCATTGCTTCTGCGCAAGCAGTTCCTGAAGGCTGGTTGTCTCCAGTCGATTCCCCATCGCTCCCCTCAAGTCGGTCATCGGTTTAGCCATTCGATCGTGAAGCCCGCTGCATGGTACAGTATAGCCTTCCATCGGGTCAAAAAGCCTTTTCCTTCTACTCATCTCGACTTCAGAACCCATGTGGCGCAGTTGAACCTGGCCATCGATAGAGCGGATAGAGTACGTGGCGGCGGCGACGGTAGATGCAGCTCCCAGCCGCACATTCTCGGTGAATCACAAGAGTTTGGGTGAACTGAGGAAGCGCAGGCACGAGACGAGTCTTGCTCTACACCGCAGCCGAAGGCAGGACTCGAATCGTTGTCCGGCGGGACGGCGACGACGGAAGCACCCTCGTCCGCGTCGCCGCGCGGGGAGAGATTTCCTTAGCAGCCAGGGGTTTTAATCTCCGGTCGCCGCCAGGACGTCGACCAGCTCCAGCTGCGCATCGCGCTGAAATTGTTCGACCGTGATCGTGCGGAAGAGCAGCAACGAGAGCGCAACCCCAAGCATTTCAATGCCAAAGACCGTCATATAGCCGAGCGCCACATTGCCGCTGACCCAGTAAGCGACGTCGCGCATCAGGGCGCCGCCGACGTTCCCCAACGATTGGGCGACAAAATTCGCCACGCCCCAGGCGCCCATGTACAGCCCGACGTTCTGCGGGACGGTCATGTCTAACATAAAGCTGAGGTTGCTGACCGTCATCAACCCGCTCGCCAGCCCCAGCAGAAACACGGCGATCAGAAAGAAAGGTATGTTGCCGATCGCGCCGGCCAGAATCACCAACCCGAAGGAGACGATGGCGACCAACCCGCCGACATAAATGTTCAGGCGCTTGCCGAACAGACGGACAAGCCCCATTCCGCCCAACAGCGTGATAAACACGCCAATGCCCCACAGCGCCTCCAGACGCGTCGTTTCGCTCACCGACATCCCCAGGGCGTCGGCGGCGTACGGTTCGAGCAACACATCCTGCGCCCGCACGCCGATCAGCACCAGCAAAAGATAGATGAAAAAGCGCTTGGCGGTGGCGTTGTGCGCCAGCACTTGCAACGCCACCAGAGGGTTGTTGGCGGTGTGGCGAGCCATGGGGCTCTCTGCGCGGGATGGTTCGATGCCGGCCGAGCCGATGACCACAAAGAGCGTCGCCACCAGCCACACCGCCCCGAAGGCGGTGATGACGCCGGTCGGGGAAGCGTCGCTTTGGAGGACGCGCGAGAGAGCGATGCTGGCGACAATGGTGGAAAGAATCATCGCCGTCCACATGACGCCAACTGCAGCGGTGCGCCACGTCTTCGGCGAGCGTTCGGTCAGCTCGCTGGCAAGCGACAGATAACTGACAGAAGCCACGTTGACGCCGATTCCCCACACGAGGAAGACGACGAACGCAGCAAGTAAGCCTGCTGCAAAATGTTCGTCCATATAGAAGGCGGCATGGGCGGTCGCATAGCTGCCGCAGCTCGCCATCAAGCCGCCTAGTAAGATCCAAGGAGAACGATGCATTCCCCAGATGGGCCGACGGTCCGCCCAGTTGCCCACAAAGACCTGCAAAGGCGAGAGCATATAAGGCAGCGCCACCAGCAAGCCGACCAACACAGCTGGCAGCGCCATGTCGGCGATCATAATGCGGTTGAGCGTGCCGGTGATCGGCACCACGGTCAGCGAGACGCCGACATGCACCAGAGTGAGTTGAAGAATCGCCCGAACGCTCATGGGTCAATCTCTCCAGAGCGGCTTTTTGCGCTGGCGTCTTTGCATCATTGCCAGGCCAAGCTTATTTTCTCATCAAAAACAATACTTTAACATAGGTTTTCATAGATTCAAATCAGAATCTGTAAGTTTTTCTCTTGTGAGAGAAGGGGATTGCTCTCGAGGTGGGTCCAATCAACCGGAGCGAAGCCGGCCTCAGAAGAAGGTGATTTGATCGAGTGGCCAGTAGCGCAGCCAGACGCGCCCTAAAATCCGATCGAGCGTCACCGGACCAAAGGCGCGACTGTCATTGCTGTTGCTGCGATTGTCGCCCAAGACGAAATAAGAAAGCGGCCCCAGGGTGATCGGCGCCATGTCGAAAGGAGTCATGTCGTGCGGGAACGGCTCTGCCAGCGCTTCCCCGTTCACGTAGATGACGCCCTGACGGATTTCGACTGTTTCGCCGGGCAATGCCACGATGCGCTTGACGAGCAACTCGTCAATATGCGGCAGGTCGATGACGACGATGTCGTTGCGCCGGGGAGGATGCAGGCGATAGCTGATCTTGTCTACAATGAGGCGCTGGTGTGGGTGCAGGTTCGGCTCCATGCTTTGACCGAACACCACGGTCGCCTGGGCGAGGAACAGATGAACGACCAGGGCTAAGATCAAAGCGGGCGCCACGATTTGAAGCGCCTCCAGCAAGACAGGTCGAATCATCTGCCAGGGGCGCTCGTCGGGAGGCGTCGACGCAGCGGGTCGATCTTCTTCGGGTTCCTGGATCATGGACTCGTTCACACTGCTTTGATTGCTCACTGGAAACGAGTATACCGATTTGGCGTCAGGTTGTCCAGCAAGTAAGATTCAAATTGATGAGGCGTCGAAATTCTCCAATCACCAGAAGCTGGCGACGACGATGGACGCGCTGGATCGCAGCGCTGTGGATCATCGTTGCGTCGGTCGCCCAGACAGGCGCTTTACAAGCCCAGCTCGCAACGCCCACACCGACTCCTGCTGAAGAAAGCGAAGCCGCCCGGCTCGACCGGCTGGCGGCGGCGCTCGTCGCCCGTATGTCGCCGGCCGAGCGCATCGGGCAGTTGTTTGTGGTCACAATCCACGGCCGCGAGGTTGAAAACAACGACGAGTTTATCGAGCTGTTCCACAGGCTGCACATCGGCGGCGTCGTGCTCAGCCCGCGCTACGGCAACTTCTCCAACGAGCGCGGCGTAGACACGCCGCGGCAGGTCGCCACGCTGACCAATCAGCTTCAGGCGCTGGCGTACGGCCTGGTTTTGCCGACCGAACAGGCGCTGCGACCGGTGCCGCTGGCGCCCTGGCCCCCGCGCGAGGGCTTCACGATCCTTCCAAGAGAGGAAGAGCAGGGCGTCGTTCCCCTCCCCCTTCTGATCGGCGTCTATCAGGCCGGCGACGATCTGCCCATGACTGCGCTGCGCCGCGGCTTCACGCCGCTGCCGTCGCCGATGGCGTTGGGTGCGTCGTGGAATCGAGACCTTGTGCGCAGCGTCGGCGGCGTCGTAGGTCGCGAGCTGCGCGCCGTGGGTTTTAACCTGCTCCTGGGGCCTAACCTCGACGTTTTCTCTCTCAAAAGCTCGAATCGACTCAACGCGCTGGGGATATATTCGTTCGGAGGCGATCCCTATTGGGTGGCGCAGCTGGGGCGCGCTTACATCGAAGGGGTGCACATCGGCGGCGGCGGCCGCGTCGCCACGGTCGCCGAGAGTTTTCCGGGGCAAGGGGCGGCGGATCGCGTTCCCAACGAAGAGGTGGCCTCGATTCAGTTGAGCCGCAGCGAGCTGCAGCAGAACGCCCTGCCCCCATTTCTGGCCGTGACGCGACAACCCTCCACGGTGATCGATCCGGCGGGCGACCCCGGCGCCACCGATATTTTGATGACCAGCCACATGCGCTACATTGGTCTGCAGGGCGGCGATGGTCGCGGGGCGCCGCTGAGCCTGGCGCCGGAGCTGCGCACGATCTTGCGGCAGGAAGGCGTCGCCGAATGGCAAAGCCGCGGCGGCGTCGTTATGTCCGGCCCTCTGGGCGCGCCGGCGCTGCGCCGCTATTTCGAGACAACCAATCCGGAAAACTTTCGGAGAGTCGCTCAGGACGCGTTCGTGGCGGGCAACGACCTGCTCTATCTGGCCGATCTGAGCCTGGACGGCTCCTGGGAGTCCCAATTCCGAAACATCGTGGAGACGGTTTCCGCGTTTCGCTCTCTATACGCCAGCGACCAGGACTTTGCAGCGCTGGTCGATGAATCCGTTCGCCGCATTGTGCGACTCAAGCTTGGGCTGCACCGTGATTCGATCGATCGGATCGCTGCAGCAAGCGCTCTCGACTCGGGCGATGCGCTCCTCCAGCCGGTGATCCCTCTCTCCAGCCTTCTGGTGACGGACATCGACATTTCGGCGTTGACCGGAGAAGAGCGCATCGCCGCCGAACAACAGATGGCGCAGATTGCACGCTCTGCGATCACGCTCCTCTACCCCGATCCCTCGACGCAGACGGCCTCGGTGCCTCCCGCCTTTGCGCCAGGCGACCGCATCTTGATTTTCACCGATTTTCGTTTGCAGCGCGAGTGTTCGACCTGTGAACAGGAGCCATCGGTGGACCCCGACGCGCTGGCGCGCATCATCGAGCGGCTATACGGCTCTCAGTCGGCGGGCGTGATCGATCCGAACAACATTGTCAGCAAAACGTTCGTTGAGTTGAGCACTCTGCTCGACAGCCTGGAACGAAACGCCGCTTCTGGAACCGAAGCGGCGCCGGTGGTTGCACCGACAGCGACGTCCCCCACATCTGCAGGGTTGCTTCCAACGCCGACGCTCGCCCCTTCCGCCTCGCCGCCTGCGCCTACGCCGACCGCTGTTTCGGCCGCGCCGCCCGACTCGCCTCCTCAGGCGACGCCTCCTCCAACCGCACTGTTGGACGAAATCGAAAATACGACCGCTGTTGCAGATCTGAGCAGCAAGACGCTGGAGGCGATCGCCAACGCCGATTGGATTATCTTCGCCATGCTCGATGTGGCGCCGGAGAGCGCCCCCAACAGCGCGGCAGTCAAACGGCTCCTGAGCAGCCATGCAGGCCTGCTCACCAACCAGAAAACGGTTGTTCTGGCCCTACACGCGCCGTTTTATCTGGACGCCACCGAAATGAGCAAGTTGACCGCCTATTTTGGGGTTTATAGCAAAACGACGCCCTTTCTGGAGAGCGCCGTGCACGCCCTGTTTCGACGCTACCCACCGATCGGCGCGCCGCCGGTCGATGTGCCGGGCACGCGCTTCGCCAGCCTTGCGGAACGTCTGCGCCCCAACCCAGCCTCCCAGATTCCGCTCGTGATTGAGGAAGGCGACGGAGATGTGATCGCGCGCACCGGTCAACAGCCTGAAGCCGACGACCGTCCGACGATCGACGCCGGCGCGCTGATGCGGATGCGCGCCGGGCCTGTGCTTGATATGAACGGCCATCCGGTTCCTGACGGCGTCCTTGTCAATTTCGATCTGCGCTACGAAGGCGAAGATGTGGCGTTGATGTTAGAGCCGGCGCCCACGCGCGGGGGCGTAGCCGTCCGAGAAATCACTCTCGATCGAGGCGGCGTATTGCGCGTGCAGGCGCGCGCCGAAAAGGCTACAAGTCGTAGCATCAGCATCGTCGTTTTGCCGCCGGCCACGCCGACGGCTGCTCCCGGCGCCTCGACGAACGAAGGCTCCCCCGTAGGCGCTCCATCCGAGGATCCGACGCTGATCCGCTCGCCGGCGCCTGACCGCGTCAATCTACTAACGCTGGCGATCGCACTCTTCACGATGGCGGTGGTGTTGAGCCTCTTGCTGATTCTCCAGGTGCGCGTGCTGCCGCGTTCGGTGTTGGTGCACAACATGCTGTGGGCCACGATCTTTGGATTGACAGGCTACATCCTCTACGGCCTCGGACTTTTTCCGGGCGGCGGCTGGCTGCGCAGCAACATCGGAATGCTGAGCATCCCCATCGTCGTCTTTATTCCGATGCTGCTGCCCTTGCTCTGGCTGCAGTTGCGCAGCGACGGACGATGAGCCGTTACAATTGTCCGGTCGCTCCCCATTCCACCAGCATCCGTTGATAGGTTGGGTCGGCGTAGCGGCTGGGCAGAAAGGCGGGTGCGTAGGTGGGCAGCGCTGCGCCCATCACATGCGCGGCCAGAAGCTCGCCGCCGGCGCACGCCGCCATGAGCCCGTAGCCGGACAGCGCAGCAAAGATGTAGGCGCCCTCCACCGGCAACGGACCGATCAGCGGACGGTTTTCCTGCGTCTTGGTGTAATAGCCGCCATCGACGTAAGATTTCGGCAACCTCTTCAGGTAAACGGCCAGCCCTGGAACCAGCGTCGTCATCCCTCGCAGCACGATCTCCGGAAATTCTGGATCGATCGGGATCGGAAAGCGCGGCTCGACCGGCGTCAAATGATAGGCCCACAACAACAGCACCGTCTGCGCGTCTGCCCCGCCTTCAGGTCGAAAGTGAGCGCCGCCGGGGAAGCGCTCCAGCAGGTGGCGGGTCTCCTCGCTCTCCGCCAGCGCCGTCCACTCTTCCGCCGACCAGGGAAGATGCTGCGCATCTTCCCAAATCACCAGCGGCGCATCCCGCGGAATTACGCCCAGTCGATCTTCGAGCGCCATTTTTAAGTGAAGCTCCGAAAAGATCGGCAGATCCACCTCCATCATGCGGGCGACCTGCTTGACGAACGGGCCGGCGGCGTTGACGAAAGTGCGGGTGGCGAGCATGCACGTTCCTGCATCGGTCGCCACTTTCACACCCTGCACCCGCCCGCCGACGACTTCCACCGCTTCCACGCGGCCGGAGAGGAAACGAACGCCGTGGGCCTTCGCCTGCTCCAACATCCACATGCCGAGCTGTTGACCACTGAACCAGCCGCAGCGTCGGACATGAAGCGCCGCCACGCTATTCGGGTTGAGATAAGGGAAACGGCGTCGAATCAGCGCCGGATCGAGAAAGAGATCGGCGCCGTCGGGTTGCCCCCGCCAATCTTCGGCTGCACCGGGAATGTACTCCGGATCGTGGACGCTGCCGGCGTGAATGCGCAGTGCACCGGCGCCCATCTGCGCCGCGCGCTGCGCGGTCTCCACCAGGGCCGGGACGGAGGCGGAGTCGCCGGTCACGTACAGATAGCCGCGCCGGTTGAGCCGCAGACGATGCTCGCTCTCTTCGTCGATCTGCTCGAGCAGATCGATGCTGCGATTCATGAAGCGGACCATGGCGTTGTCCGGCCCCGGCCACCAGTTGCGATAGGCTTCGGTCGATTTGTCGCTGGTCAAACTCATCGGCGCGCGTTCATCGACGAGCGTGACATTGCGCACGCCCTGTTTGACGGCGAGATGGTAGGCCGCAGCGATGCCGGCGACGCCGGCGCCACAGATGACGATCTCCGTCGGGACGCCCATGACGCTATCGACCTTTCCAGGAAGGTTTACGCTTCTCAATAAAGGCGGCCATGCCTTCCTTCTGATCCTCGGTGGCGAAGAGCAGGTTGAAGGCGCGGCGCTCGAAGAGGACGCCCTCCGCCAGGGTGCTTTCAAAGGCGCGGTTGATCGCTTCTTTGGCCATGCGCACCGCAAGCGGCGCTTTGTCTGCGATCTCGGCCGCCAGGGCGATGCTTTCCTCCAGATACGAAGCAGTCGGGAAGACGCGCGCCACCAGCCCGAATTGCAGCGCCTCCTGCGCAGAGATGCGTCGACCGGTCAGGATCATGTCCATGGCGACCGACTTGCCTACGGCGCGCGTCAGCCGCTGTGTGCCGCCTGCGCCGGGGATGATGCCGAGGTTGATCTCCGGCTGGCCGAACTGGGCGTTTTCCGCCGCCACGATCAGGTCGCAGGCCATGGCAAGCTCACAGCCGCCGCCCAGACAGTAGCCGCTCACCGCCGCCACGATCGGCTTGCCGATCTTCTGCACGGCGTCCCAATAGCCGATGAAAGGGCTGCGCATCATCTCGACGAGGCCGGCGTTCGCCATCTGCTTGATGTCGGCGCCGGCGGCGAAGGCCTTCTCGTTGCCGGTGACAACAATGCAGCCGATGCCTTCGTCTGCGTCAAAACCTTGCAACGCCCTCACCAGCTCGTCCATCAGCTCGCTGTTGAGGGCGTTGAGCGCCTGCGGTCGATTCAACTGAACGAGGCCGACGCGCGCGCGTCGGCTGACCAGGAGATTGGCGTATGGTTCGGTCATCGTTACACTCCTTTGCTGACTGAAGTCGGTATGGAAAAGTAGACCTCTGAAATATGCAGGATTGTCGCCGCACGCGCCGCAAGTGTAAAATAGTGAACATCACCGCTTCTTTCGACTCAAACACCTTATCGATTTTTCGGTGTCGCTCGGCATCAGAGTGACGGGAGGCGAGCATGCGCGAATCGATCCTTGACGTCAGCCGTCAATTTTTTGAAGAAGTTCTGTTGCCCATCCTGCGTCGCGACTTTCCTGAAGAGACCGCGCAGACTGCGTTTGGCGTCTTTGGCTATGGCTCCGAGGTGATGGGCATGGACGACCAATTCTCCAGCGATCACCACTGGGGCATTCGCGTCAACGCCGTCATGCCGGATGCGCTCTATTATAGCCGCGGCTACCTGATCGCTCAATCGATTCTCCCTTATCTGCCTGAACGTTATCGAGGGTATGACGTGCGCGCCGGTTTTTCCGGCGGCACCGGGCTTTCCATCACCGGCTTGGAGAGCTATCTGAAGACAACCATCGGCATCGACCATGCGCCGCAAACCTACGCCGAGTGGCTCAGCGCGCCGGAAGAGGACATCGTCCATGTTATCAACGGCGAAGTGTGGCTCGATGAGTTAGGACGCTTTTCCCACGTTCGCACCGTGCTGCAGGGCTATTATCCCGAGCCGGTGCGCCTGCGTCGCATTGCGCACTGGTGCCGTTATTTCTCCGGCATGGGCAGCTACGCGCTGAAACGCGCGCTGTTGCGAAATAACGAATACTATGCCACGATCACTTTTTCGCGCGCCGTGCGCTGGGCGGTGCAGCTCTGCTTCATGCTGGAAAAGCGCTATTACCCTTACGACAAGTGGACCTACGCCTTCTTTCAGCGCCTGCCGCGGTTGTACGAGCCGATGGCGCCGCTGGTGGACGAGGCAGTGCGTCTCAGCACGCCGTGGGAGCGCAAGCTGGAGCTGCTCAACCGCATGGCCGACGTGATCGACCATTTTCTCGTCGCCGACGGCGTCATCCAGCCTCATCCCAAGTTTGCCGAACACCCCTCTTCGGGCTACCGCCTGCTCGAACACGCCTACGCCGAAATCCTGCACCAGTTGCCCGCCGAGCTGCGCGCCATCGTGCCCGTCTGGGAGCAGGTGCACTGGGAGGCCAATCACAGCCAGTACGTGGCGTCGCTCGACATGGCAACCTGGGATGGGCTGCTGAATTTGCATCCGATCGAAGAAGGGCGGGAGAGGGTGAGGGCGGGAGAGGGTGAGAGCGGGAGAGGGTGAGAGCGGGAGAGGGTGAGGGCGGGAGAGGGTGAGAGCGGGAGCGCTTACCGGATCGACCGATTTTCAGGTTTATGCGGAACGGTTGCCTTCGCTTTAATTTCGCCGCGCTTCGTCGATTGTGCCACGGCTTTTGGGCCCGCCGAGGACCTGCGGCTGCGAGCCGTGGCTCCCCCTCTCCCAGCATTGGGAGAGGGGGCCAGGGGGTGAGGGCCCGCCGAGGACCTGCGGCTGCGAGCCATAGCTTCCCCTCTCCCGGCATTGGGAGAGGGGGCCAGGGGGTGAGGGCTCACCAAAGACCTGCGGCTGCGAGCCGCAGCTACGACAAACCGATGCCTTTCGCGGAGG
>FWPV01002953.1_pt1 | contig 39944 bp, 40 predicted proteins | sample 2228371 | NCBI WGS metagenome assembly FWPV01 (sample SAMEA103939776, study PRJEB20133) | metagenome
TCGTCCCGATGTTCACATGCGGCTTCGTACGCTCGAACTTCGCCTTGCTCATGTCGATCCTCGTTGGTCGGTGGTGGGTGGACTAGTGGGGCCTGTGGTAGCGGCGGTCGGACTCGAACCGACGACCACTCGATTATGAGCCGAGTGCTCTGACCTACTGAGCTACGCCGCCTCAGGACCCGGCGGACGCCGGGCGGAGCCCTCTGTGGGAATCGAACCCACGACACCAGCCTTACCATGGCTGTGCTCTGCCGACTGAGCTAAGAGGGCGGGCGCGGGTCGACCCGCAGACCGGAGATGCAGCATAGCGGTCCGGTGCAGGGCGCGGCCAACGCACCCCGCGGCCAGGCCGCCGCACTCCCCAGCGCCGGCCCGCGGGCCCGGGTGGGCCGGTCCCGGGTAGTGCTCAAGACCTACGCGGCCGGTGCCGACACCCCCGACGGTGAAGTGCCAGCGGCTGATCTTCGAACTCGGCGACGGGGCGTTCACGATCGACCTGCACCCTCGCCTGACCGTCTTCGCCGGCCTCGGCCCGGTCGAGCGGGCCGCGCTGGCCGGCGAACTGCTCGGTGCCCTCGAGGGGACCCGCACCGGCGTCCACCTCGAGCTGCGCGACGCCGCCGGGCGGGCGCTCGCCCTCCTGCGCCCGACCAGCGGTGATCCCACGGTGGTCGACGTGGCCACCGGGGAGGACTGCACCGACCGGTTCGGCACGGCGGCCGGACCGGGACTCGACCTCCGCCAGGCCGCCGACCTGCACGTCGACGCCGCCGCCCTGCGGGCACCGGTGGACCCGCAGATCGACCGGTTGGCCCGACTCGATCAGAAGCGGCTGTGGGCGGCGGCCGAGCACGTGGCGCGGACCGAACGGCACCTGAACGAGGAGGCCACGGCGGTCGGACCCCTGCACCTGCGCTCGGAGCTCGCCGATCTCATCGAGGAACGCCATCAGCACCTCGAGGCCGCCCGGGCCCGTAGCGCCCTGGCCCGGCGGGTGGCCACCCTCGCCGGTGCGGTCAGCGCCCTGGCCGCTGTGCCGTTCGCGGCGTTCGAGCCGGGGCTGGCCCTGCCGCCACTGGCCATCACGACCCTGGCGATGCTCCACGCCGAGGTCACCCGGCGTGGCATCGAGCGGGCCGAGGAGGCCGAGCAGCTCGCGCTGGCCGAGGTCGGCGCCCAGTCCTACCTGGGGTTCCACATCCAGCGGGTGGACGGGATGCTGTCGAGCGCAGAGAACCGCAAGCGGCTGGCGACGGCCGCCGACCTGCACCGCAAGGCACTCGCCACCTGGCAGGACCTTGTCGGATCGGTCGAGGTGCGCTGGGCCTTCGAGCACCGTGACCGCATCATCCGGCGGGCGCTCATCCTCAGGGAGCTCGACGGGCGCGCCGGCTCCCACCAGCCTGCGCTCGCCGACCCGGTGGCCGCCGCGGCAGGTGCCATGCTCCTCGACCGTCTGATGGACGCTGCGCACGCCGGTGCCGCCGGTGACGGGCTCCCCCTCGTGCTCGACGAGCCCTTCGACGGGCTCGGCGCCGAGGCGACCCGGGACCTGCTGAGCGTCGTCGGCGAACGGGCCGGCCAGCCCCAGGTGGTGCTCCTCACCGACGACCCCGAGGTGATCGAGTGGGCCCGGCTCGAGGCACTCGGCGGCGGGGTTGCCCTGGTCGAACCCGTCCACGACCGGGTGACCATCGACTGAAGCCGACCGGGGCCGGGTACGGTGGCGGCCTCGTGGAGTTGCGCCTCGCCACCGTCGACGACGCCGAAGCGGTGCGGCGGATCTACAACGTCGAGGTCGAGACCTCGACGGCCACGTTCGACCTCGTGCCTCGGACCCTCGAGGAGCAGCGGGCCTGGATCGCGGCCCGGTCCGGTGCCTTCAGCACGCTGGTGGCCGTCGAGGGCGGCGTGGTGATCGGGTTCGCCGCTCTGTCCCCGTACAAGGACCGGCCGGCGTACCGCACGACCGTCGAGGACTCGGTGTACGTCCACCGCGACCACCAGGGACGGGGGGTCGGCAGCCGCCTGCTCGCCGGGGTGCTCGACGTCGCCCGGGCCAGCGGCTTCCACGCAGTGATGGCCCGGATCGAGGCCACCCGGGCGGCGTCGATCTCGCTGCACCGGTCGCAGGGGTTCGGCCTGGTGGGTATCGAGCGCGAGGTCGGGCGGAAGTTCAACCGGTGGCTGGACGTCGCCCTGATGCAGAAGCTGCTCTGACGCGCCACGAGCGGCCCGCAGGCCGCTCGTGGAGTGGGCCGGGAAGGATTTGAACCTCCGTAGGCTGACGCCGGCAGATTTACAGTCTGCTCCCTTTGGCCGCTCGGGCACCGACCCATGGAGCGGCGTAGATGTTAGCGCCTACGGTGGCGGTAATGCCGAGCTTCGACATCGTCTCCGAGGTCGACCGCCAGGAGGTCCGCAACGCCGTCGACCAGGCCCAGCGGGAGCTGGCCACCCGCTTCGACTTCAAGGGCACCGACTCCAGCATCGAACAGAAGGATCTGGTGCTCACCCTGCGGTCGGTCACCGAGGATCGGTTGCGCGCCGTCCGACAGGTCCTCGAGGAGCGGCTGGTGAAGCGCGGGGTGTCGCTGAAGGCCCTCGAGTACAGCAAGGTCGAGGAGGCTGCCGGGGGGACCGTCCGCCAGGTGGTGACGCTGCGGGCAGGCATCTCCTCGGACAAGGCCCGGGAGCTGAACAAGGCCATCAAGGACCTCGGCCTGAAGGGCGTGCAGTCCCAGACCCAGGGCGAGCAGGTCAGGGTGACCGGCAAGAAGCGCGACGACCTGCAGGCGGTGATCGCGGCCCTGAAGGCGGGCGACTTCGGCATCCCGCTGCAGTTCACCAACTTCCGGGACTGAGGCATCCGGCCCCGTCGATCGCGGATTTCCGCCGGCTGGCCCCTTGATCCGCTCAAGGAGCTGCCGATGACGACCGATGCTCAGGTCGCATGGATGGCAAGGTCGACGCCGTGGCGTCCGGCCTGCCGCCGGCCTCCGATCAGTGGGCTGACGTGCAGGCCGCAGGCGCAGGACGCGCCACCCGCTCCGATCGGGGCGGGCAGGCGTCGGCGGCCGACGATCCTGCGTTGGACATCCCGGTGCCGAGGTTCAAGCCCGACGACGAGGAGATCCCGCCGAACTGGGTCTTCGCCCCCGGCTTCCTCTACGCCGACCGCCGGGGGTTGGTGCCGTACCCCGGGCTGGCGCTGACCGAGGGCGTGGTGAGCATGGTGCTGCTGCGGCGCTACCTCGACGCCAAACAGCGTGGCGAGGCCCGGGCCGCCTACGGCGCGGTCGACCGGATCTGACCCCGGCGGCGCTCAGTCCTCGTCCCTTGCCTCGGCGGCGGCCCGCTCGCGGATGGTCGCCATCACGCCGGCATCGGCCAGCGTGGTGGTGTCGCCCATCTCCCGCCCCTCGGCCAGGTCCCGCAGCAGGCGCCGCATGATCTTGCCGCTCCGGGTCTTGGGCAGGTCGGGCGTGAAGATGATCTGCTTGGGCTTGGCGATGGCCCCGATCTCGGTGGCCACGTGGTTGCGGAGCACCTCGCCGTGGGCAGGCCCCGGCTCCACGCCACCCCGCAGGGTGACGAAGGCGATGATCGCCTGGCCGGTGGTCGGGTCACTGGCACCGACGACCGCTGCTTCGGCCACCGTCTCGTGGGAGACCAGCGCGGATTCCACCTCGGTCGTCGAGATCCGGTGCCCGCTCACGTTCATGACGTCGTCCACCCGGCCGAGCAGCCAGAGGTAGCCGTCGTCGTCGATCTTGCAGCCGTCCCCGGCGAAGTACCGGTCGCCGAAGCGCTTCCAGTACGTCTCCCAGTAGCGCTCGGGGTCGCCCCAGATGCCGCGCAACATCCCCGGCCAGGGCCGGGTCAGCGTGAGGTAGCCACCGCCCCGCTCAACCGGCCGGCCGCTGTCGTCCACGACCTCCGCGGTGATGCCGGGCAGCGGGAAGGTGGCCGACCCCGGCTTCAAGGTGGTCGCCCCGGGCAGCGGGCTGATCATGATCCCGCCGGTCTCGGTCTGCCACCAGGTGTCGACGATCGGGCAGCGGCCCCCGCCGATGTGTTCCCAGTACCACATCCACGCTTCCGGGTTGATTGGCTCGCCCACGCTGCCGAGCAGGCGCAGCGACGACAGGTCGTGGCGGGCCGGGTGTTCGGTGCCCCACTTCATGAACGTCCGGATGGCGGTGGGGGCGGTGTAGAGGATGGTCACCTTGTACTTCTCGACGATGGCCCAGAACCGGTCCTCGGCCGGGAAGTTCGGCACCCCCTCGTACATCACCTGCGTGGCCCCGTTGGCGAGTGGGCCGTAGACGATGTAGCTGTGGCCGGTCACCCAGCCCACATCCGCGGTGCACCAGTAGACGTCGGTGTCGGGGTGGAGGTCGAACACGTACTTGTGGGTGAAGGCGACGTGCGTCAGGTAGCCGCCCGAGGTGTGCATGATCCCCTTGGGCTTGCCGGTGGTGCCCGAGGTGTAGAGGAGGAACAGCAGTTGCTCGCTGTCCATCGGCTCGGCCGGGCACACCGGGTCGGCGGCGGCCATGAGCTCGTGATACCAGTGGTCGCGCCCGGGCTCCATGTGCACGTCGTTGCCGCCTCGCCGCACGACCACCACGTGCTCGATGGTCGGGCAGTCGGCCAGGGCCACGTCGGCCTGGGGCTTGAGCGCGAACACCTCGCCGCGCCGCCAGCCGCCGTCGGCGGTGACCAGCACCTTGGCCCCGGCGTCGTTGATGCGGTCGGCCAGGGACGCGGCGCTGAACCCCCCGAACACCACCGAGTGCGCTGCCCCGATCCGGGCGCAGGCGAGCATGGCCACGGCGGCCTCGGGGATCATCGGCAGGTAGATGTTCACCCGGTCGCCGCGGGTGACGCCGAGGCCCTTGAGCACGTTGGCGAACCGCTGCACCTCGTCGAGCAGCTGGGCGTAGGTGACCGTGCGGGTGTCGCCGGGCTCACCCTCCCAGTGGAACGCCACCTTGTCGCCCCGGCCGGCCTCGACATGGCGGTCGAGGCAGTTGTACGAGACGTTGAGCTGACCGCCGACGAACCACTTGGCGTACGGCAGGTTCCACTCGCAGATGGTGTCCCAGTCACGTGACCAGGTCACCAGCTCGGCGGCCTGACGGGCCCAGAACCCCTGATCGTCCCTGGCGGCCTCGTCGTAGAGGAACGTGCCGGCCACCAACGTGTCCTTCTTGAACCACTCGGGCGGCGGGAAGGTGCGCTGCTCGGCCAGCAGATCGTCGATGGCGGCGCCGCCGGCGTCGGTGTCCTCGGCCATGGTCTCCCCCTTGTCCAATCGCCGCCGGCGAGGGTAGCGGGCCGGCGCGCCGGCCCGGGTGCCCGGCTCAGGGGGTGAACCGCAGGGCGTGGGCCGGAGCGTCGGCGAGCACCCCGGGCAGCTGCACCCGCACGTCGTCACCCACCTGCTCCCAGGCGAGCGGGGCACGGTGCCCGAGCAGGTGCACCTCGCTGCCGGCCGCGGGGCGCACCCCGAGGATCGTCACCGTGTCGAGGCGCGGGGTGCCGAGCAGCACGGCGTACAGGTACGGATCCCGGTAGGTGAACCGCACCGGCAGGGCGTCGAGGGTCCACCCTCGGGCGCGGGCCCACGGCCGGGTGCCGTAGATGGCCTCACCGTGGACCTCGAGCCACCAGCCGAGCGCGAGCAGGCGTTGGGCCTGGGCCCACGGGATCGTGCCGTCGGCCGCCGGACCGACGTTCAGCAGCAGGTTGCCGCCCCGGGCCACGATGTCGACGAACAGGCGGACGAGCTCGTCGGCACCGAGGAGGTCCGCGTCGCCCTCCTCGGCGTTGTACCCGAACGATGTGCCGATGCCCCGGCACACCTCCCACTTGCCCGTGCCGGGCGGGGTGGTCGAGTACTCGGGAGTGGTGAAGTCGGTGTGGAGGCCGCCGCTGCGCTGCCGGGGCAGGTCGAATCGGTCGTTCACCACCCCGTCGGGCACGTGGGCGTAGTAGTGGGCGAAGACCTCCTCGGGGTCGGACCGGGGCGGCCAGGCGATGTCGTTCCAGAGCACGTCGGGCCGGTAGCGCTCGACGAGCTCGGTCACCTGGGCCCGGGCGTAGGCGGCGTAGCCCTCGTCGGTGGGGATCCGGGCGAGCATGTCGGCGAAGGTTGTGATCGGCGGCGGGGAGAACGTCCAGTCGAGCCCGCCCGAGTAGTAGAGCCCGTAGCGGAGGCCCCGCCGTCGAACCTCGGCCCCCAACTCACCGACGACGTCCCGCCGACTCGCCCACCCCTCCCGGTGGGGGTTGGGGTGCGCGGTCGGCCACAGGCAGAACCCGTCGTGGTGCTTGGTGACCAGCACGACGTAGCGGGCCCCGGCCCGCTCGAACAGCGCCCCCCAGGCCGCCGGGTCCCAACCGTCGAGCCCGGCGGCGAACCGGTGGACGAAGGCGTCGTAGGGGGTGTCGCCGTACCGTTGGCGGTGGTGCTCGGCCACCGGGCTGCCCTCGATGGCCAGCGAGTTCTGGTACCACTCGACGTACGGGCTGTTCCGGAAGGCCAGCGACCAGTCCGGCGATGCTTCCGCCAACTCGAACGGGGACGGCCCGACGGGGGCGAACGCCGGGATGGACGCCGCCGTCCAGTGGATGAAGATCCCCAGCTTGGCGTCGTCGTACCAGGCCGGGAGGGGTCGGTCGGCGAACCGGATGGGCGGGTCGGTCACCCTCCCATCATCCCTCGACCACCCACTCGGCCACGACGAAGGACCCCAGGCCGCCCGGGTCGGTGAGGGCCTCGGCTCCGCGCACCCGGCTCCGGGCGGCGAACGCCACGAGGTCGCCGATGGCGGCGCGCTCACGCCAGATCGCCCGTCCCTCGTCGACCAGCTCCTCGATGCCGTGCTCGGTGAGCCACTCGGCCTGCGAGGTCCGCCTGCTGGGGGGTGGGAGTTGGTCGAACGCGACCTCGCAGGTGATGTCCTGGGTACCCGGGTCGGCGAGCACGCCGGCGCCCCGCCCGTGGGCGACGTAGGTGCGGAGCCAGTCGGTCCACGGCCGGCGGGCCAGCTCCGCGGTGGTGGCCACGCCGTAGTCGACCACCAGCAGCCGGCCGCAGGTGAGCAGGCCCAGCGCGTCGCGCACCCACGCCGCTGCGGCGTGCTGGCCCGGGACGATGGCCCCCTCGGGGGCGTCGGGGACGAGGGCGTCCAGCCAGCCGGCATCGGTGGGCACCTCGTCGAGGCCGAAGCCGTCCCCCTGGAGGGTCACGAGCAGCTCCCACCATCGCCCCTCGATCCGCTGGTAGAGCCGCGTGGGCAGGTTGTCGAGCAGCTCGTTGGCGATGATCACCCCCGCGAACCGGTGGGTGGGCAGCTCGGCCAGGCTGACGGCGATCGGCCCACGGGGCACGGCGGTCGCGGCCTCGTCCTCTGCCGCCGCCGGCGGGGTGGCGAACGCCTGGGTGGGCGGCTCGAGCGGCAGCCCTTCCCGATGGGCGGCCCGCTGGGTGGCCGACCGCTCCACCAGGACGTAGCGGAGCGCGCCGGCACACACCGGACGGGCAGCCAGCACCGAGCGGGCCAGCGTCCCCCGCCCGGCGCCGGCGTCGACGACCACGAACGGATCAGGCCGGCCGAGGTCGTGCCACCAGCCGTCGAGGGCGCCGGCGAGCACGGCGCCGAACAGCGGCCCGACCTCCGGGGAGGTGAGGAAATCGCCCCGACGGCCGGCATGGCCGCCCGACGTGTAGAAGCCGCCCTCGCCGTAGAGGGCGGCTTCCATGAAGGCGTCGAACCCGATCGGGCCCTGCGAGCGGATACGGGCGGCGAGCAGCTCTGCCGGCCCAGGCACGGCTCAGCCCCCGGCGACCAGGATCGGCAGGTCGGTGAAGTCGGTGAACCGGGCGATGATCTGCGGGAACACCCCGAATGCCACCGTGGCTGCGGCGGTGAGCACCATGGCGACGGTCAGCGCCGGTGGCACCCGGATCGGGGTCACGTCGCCGTCGGGAGCCGGCTCGAACCACATCTCCTTGGCTACGTTCGCGTAGTAGTAGAGCGCGATCACCGAGTTGATCCCACCGATCACGGCCAGCCCGACCGCCCAGCCGCTGCCGGCGTCGAGCAGGGCCCGGAAGACCGAGAACTTGGCGAACCACCCGCCGAGCGGGGGGATACCGGCCAGCGAGAACAGGAACACGGTCATTGCCAGGGTGAGGCCCGGGGCGTAGCCGAACAACCCACCCCAGGAACTGATCTCCGCCGAGCGCGTCTTGCGGGACACGGCGATCACCACGGCGAAGGCGCCCAGGTTCATCGCCGCGTAGATGAGCAGGTAGATCATCACCGCCTGCAGGGAGCTACGGGCGGCATCGCCCTCCCCGATCACCGCCAGCGGCATGAGGATGAAGCCCCCCTGCGCGACCGACGAGTAGGCCAGCATCCGCACGATGTTCGTCTGCTTGAGCGCCACCAGGTTCCCGAGGGTCATGGTCAGCGCCGACAGCACCCAGAACAGCGGCGCCCAGACGTCGTCACGGGGACCGAAGGCCACGAACACCAGCGAGAGCATGGCCACGAACCCGGCCGCCTTCGAGGCCACCGACAAGAACGCGGTGATCGGGGTCGGCGCCCCCTCGTAGGTGTCGGGCGCCCAGGTGTGGAACGGTACCGCCGACACCTTGAAGGCGAACCCGATGATGACGAACACGATGGCGAGGGCGATCAACGGGGTCGTGCCACCGGACACGGCCTCGGCGATGTCGGTGAACAGGGTGGACCCGGTCACCCCGAACAGCAGTGACATGCCGTAGAGCATGATCGCCGAGGCGAACACCCCGAGCAGGAAGTACTTCATGCCCGCTTCGTTGCTCTTCAGGTCGCGCTTGCGCCACGTGGCGAGCATGTACGCCGGGATCGACAGCAGCTCGAGGGCGATGAACATCGACACCAGGTCGCGGGCTGACGACATCACCAGCATGCCGAGCAGGGACGACAGCAGCAGCAGGTAGTACTCGCCGCGGTAGAAGTCGCCCTCCTCGACGTAGTCGGTCGACAGCAGGACGACCACGTACCCGGAGAGCAGGAACAGGCCCTTGAGCACCAGGGCGAACTCATCGACGACGAACGCTCCACCGAACAGCGACCGGGTGGCACCGTCGAGCGCCAGGGTCACGACCGGGACGAAGGCGGCGAGCACGGCGATGCCGGCGATCGACGACGTCGCCCACCGGGCCCGCTGCTCGAACTGCAGGTCGACGAACAGCACCACCAGGATCGCGACCAGCAGCGCGAGTTCGGGTGCGAGGGCGTGGTAGTCGAGGACGGGTTCGATCCAGGTCCCGGCCTGGGCGAGCACCTGCGTCACGTCAGCCCCCGAACGCCTTGGTCAGGTAGATGACCGACCCGTCGGTCAACCGGAACAGCAGGTTGGGGTACACACCCAGGGCGAGGATCCCGACGAGGAACGGGATCCAGGCGATCCACTCGGGCAGTTCGACGTCGTGGATGTGCCCGTCGTGGGCGAACTCCGGGCGGGCCTCCCCGAACGCCGTGCGCTGGTAGAGCCACAGCAGGTATGCGGCGGCGAGCACCGTGCCGAGCGCGGCCACCACCATGTAGGTGCGGAACACCGCCTCGTTGAGCCCGTCGGCCGGGTTGTAGGCCGACAGGATCGCCGGGAACTCACCCCAGAACCCGGCCAGCCCGGGCAGGCCGAGGGATGCCATGGCGCAGAACCCGAGGATCCAGCCCATCTTCGGCGCCTGCTTGAGCAGCCCGCCGAGCCGTGCGATCTCCAGCGTGTGGTACCGCTCCTTCACCGACCCGGCCAGGAAGAACAGCATGCCGGTGATGAGGCCGTGGGCGACCATGCCGAAGATGGCGGCGTTGATGCCGAACGGCGTGAGCGTGGAGATGCCGAGCATGACGAAACCCATGTGGGCCACCGACGAGAACGCGATCAGGCGCTTCATGTCGGTCTGGGCCAGGCACCCGAGCGCGCCGTAGATGATGCCGATCACGGCCGACAGGCCGATCCAGGGTGCGAACTCCCTGGCCGCCTCGGGCAGGATCGGCAGGGCGATGCGCACGAAGCCGTAGGTGCCGAGCTTCAGCAGGACTGCCGCCAGGATGACCGACCCCTGGGTGGGCGCCTGCGTGTGGGCGTCGGGGAGCCAGGTGTGGAACGGGAACATGGGCACTTTCACCGCGAAGCCCATGAACATGCCGGCGAAGATGAGCAGCTGGGCGGTGCGCGTGATCTCGCCCTGGGCCACGAGCTGGGTGAGTCCCTCCATCGAGAAGGTCTCGCCCCCGGTCTGCCAGAACAGGCCGAGGAAGGCCAGGATCATGAACGCCGAGCCGAACAGCGTGTAGAGGAAGAACTTGATGGCGGCGTAGAGGCGCTGCTCGCCACCCCAGACGCCGATCATGAAGTACATGGGCAGCAGCACGACCTCGAAGAAGACGAAGAAGAGGATGAGGTCCTGCGCCACGAACGTGCCGTTCATGCCGGTGGCGAGCACGAGCGTGAGGATGAGGAACGCCTTGGGGTTGCCCGGAGCGGGCACGTGGTTCCAGGAGTAGATCATCACCAGGACCACGGTGACCATCGACAGGATCAGCAGGGGCAGCGACACGCCGTCGAGCCCGAGGATGTACCGGCTCTTGATGACGTCGATCCACCGCTCGTTCACGTAGTACTGCAGCGTGCCGGACCGTCCGACCCCCTCGCTGTAGTCGTAGGTGGCGAGGATGAACACCCCGACCGCCATGGTGGCCAGCGCCGTGATCAGGGCCACCACCTTGTGGACCTGCTCTTCGGCCTTCGGGATGAAGAGCATGATCGCCGCCCCGACCAGGGGCAGGAACACCGCCGCCGTGAGCGCCCAGTTGTTCTCGGACAGATGCTGGATGTCTTGCATCGGAAGCGTGTCTCCTACACGACGAGGACGAGGACGAGGGCGCCCACCGCGGTGGCCCCGAACAGCAGCGCGCCGTACTGGCTGACCCTGCCGGTCTGGAGCGTGCGCAGGAGTCCGCCCGACCCTTCGGCAACGGCACCGGCGCCGTTCACGGCACCGTCGACCACTGCCTGGTCGATGTTCTTGTAGAGCCAGACGCCGGCCTCCTTCCCGCCGACGCCCACTGCGTTCACGACACCGTCGAGCACCCGCTGGTTGAACCAGTTCGCGGCTCTTGCGATCGGCCCGGAGATGCCGGCCACCACGACCTTCTCGTACAGGTCGTCGAGGTAGTACTTGTTGGCGAGGAAGCGGTAGCCGGCACCGACCAGGCCGTTACGTCTCGTCAGGCCGGCGGCCAGGTTCCGCTCGTACACCGCCCGGCAGGCCAGCAGGCCGATGCCGATGCCGGCAAGGGCGATGGCCACCGAAAGCAGCGCCTTCGGAACGCTGAACGGCGGGTGGGACAGCGCCGGGAAGAATTGGGCCTGACCCGGTGCCGGTGCGCCGCCGTGGCCCGATCCGGCTTCCTCACCGGCGCCGCCCTCGGCGGCGGGGAGGCGGACCGAACGGCCAGGTTCGGACACCTTGGCCACGGCGAAGGCCGCTCCGCCACCGGGCTGCGCCGAGTCCACCGGCACGATGACGGCGCCCGGCTCCACCCATTCCTTGAACAACTCGGTCTTGACGGGCCACATGCCCGGCGTCTGCAGCAGGCCGGCGAACACGGCGCAGGCGGCGAGGATCACCAGTGGCACGGTGATGGTCCTGGGCGACTCGTGGGGCGGACCGGCATGGTGATCGTGACCGTGGCCGTGGGCGCCGCCGTGGGCACCTCCGTGGCCGGCACCGTGGCCACCCCCGTGACCCAGGCCGTGGTCGTCCCCGGCCACGGCGGCGACGGCGACCGGTTCGGGCTCGTGAGCGGCTCGGGTGTGCGGCCCGCGCTCGGCACCCCAGAACGTCAGGTACATGCAGCGGGTCATGTAGGCCGCGGTCATGAAGGCACCGACGAGGCCAACGACCATGAACAGCGTGTAGCCGTTCTTGCCGGCGTAGGCGAGGATCTCGTCTTTCGACCAGAAGCCGGCCAGCGGCCAGATCCCGGCCAGGGCGAGGGTGGAGATCAGGAAGGTGGCGTGGGTGACCGGCATGTACTTCCGCAGGCCACCCATGTCCTTCTTCATGTCGAACGAGTGGTGGGACCCCGAATGGGACACCGAGCCGGCGCCGAGGAACAGGCAGGCCTTGAAGAAGGCGTGGGTGAAGATGTGGAACACCGCAGGCAGCCACGCACCCGCGCCCAGACCCATGATCATGTAGCCGAGCTGGCTCACCGTGGAGTAGGCGAGCACCTTCTTGATGTCGGTCTGGACGAAGGCCAGTGCGGCGGCGATCACGATGGTGATGGCGCCGATCACCACGATGAGGTTGATCCCCGACCCGGTGATGTTCATGCCCTCCCAGAACACCGGGTAGAGGCGGGCGACGAGGAACACCCCGGCCACGACCATCGTCGAGGAGTGCAGCAGGCTGGACACCGGGGTCGGGCCGGCCATGGCGTCGGGCAGCCAGGTGTGCAGCGGGAACTGGCCGGACTTGCCGATGACGGCGATGAACATGGCCACCGCAGCGGTGGTGAGCACGAGGCTCGACCCTTCACCGGACAGCGCCCAGGCCGACAACCCCTGGATGGAGAACCCGCCACCGGTGCCGGGGAAGTTCTCGTTGATCCAGTCGTTGGAGGCGAAGAACAGGATGGCGATGCCCACGAGCAGGCCGGCGTCGCCCACCCGGACGGTGAAGAACGCTTTGAGGGCCGCCCGGGCGTTCGCGTACTCCTCCCACCAGTGCCCGATCAGCAGGAACGAGCACAGGCCCATGATCTCCCAGCCGAGGAGGAACTGCACCATGCCCTCGGCCGAAACCATGGTGAGCATGCCTGCGGCGAACAGGGTGAGCGCGGCGAAGAAGTGCGTGTAGCGGACGTCGCCCTTCACGTACTCGGTCGAGTAGATCTGCACCAGCAGCGAGATGAACGACACCAGGGTGAGGAGGGTGAGTGCCAGCCCGTCGATGTGCTGGCCGAAGGTGAACTCGAAGCCACCCGCCTGCCACCACGTCCACTGCTTGATCACCGGCAGGACATAGGTGGCGGCCTCACCGGCCTCGGCCCGGCCGACCAGCGAGCGGCCGAGGGCCCCGATGAGCGCCTCGCTGCCGTGCTTCGCGTCGCGTACGGCCTGGATCCACTGGTAGGCCGCCCCGAGCGAGAGCACCAGGCTGGCCGCCATCGAGGCGATGCCGACCTCGGCACCCTTCCCCGGCAGCCGCTTGCCGAGCAGCAGGATCACGAAGAACCCGACCGCAGGGATGATGGGGATGATCCAGGCGTTCTCGAGGAACCACCCGGTCGCCCGGAACGGCTCCCCGACCACCGCCTCTGCAGCGAACAGCATCCGAGGCCTAGCCCTTCATGGCGCTGAGCTCGTCGAGCACGACGGAGCGCCGGTTGCGGTAGATGAGCAGGACGATGGCGAGGCCGACGCCGACCTCGGCGGCGGCCACACCGATGACGAACAGGGCGAACACGTGCCCGGCGACGTTGCCGGTCTGCAGGGCGAACGCCACGAGGTTCAGGTTGACCGCGGTCAGGATCAACTCGATCGACATGAGCACGAGCACGCCGTTGCGCCGGGCGAGCACGCCGTACACCCCGACGCAGAACAGGAAGGCGCCGAGCAGCAGGAACTGGTTGACGAGCATCTCTCCCCCCTGACTGCTCAGTCCCGGCGGGCCAGGACGATGGCTCCGATGAGTGCGGCGGTGAGCAGCGCTCCGAGAGCGAAGAACGGCAGCAGGTACGTGCCGAAGATGGAGTCGCTGATCTGCCCGGTGGTGACGATGGCCGGGTTCTCGACCAGTTCGTCGTCGCCGAATTGGTCGATGAGCACGTAGGCGAGGACGCCGAACAGGACCACGCCGACCAGGGCGGCCACCGGCCACTGCCGTGAGGTGAGGTCACCCTCCCTGCCGATCTGGGCCCGGGTGAGCATGGTGCCGAACAGGAACAGCACCATCACCGCACCCACGTACACCAGCACCTGGGTGACGGCCACGTACTCGGCGGCGAGCAGGATGTAGTTGGCGGCCACGCCGCTCATGACCACGACCAGCCACAGCGCAGCGTGGACCACGTTGCTGGTGATGACGACGCGGATGGCGGCGTAGGCCATGAGGGCCGCGACGATCCCGAAAGCGATGTTCTGGGCGACCATCGGCTGGCTACTTCTTCTTCGACTCGGCGCCGGCCTCGAGCGGCGGCGCCTCGGGGACGGTCTCCATCCAGCGGCCGAGCTTCTCCTTGTCATGGAGCAGGTCGGCGATCCTGGGCTCCGAGTACTCGTACTCGGGGCTCCAGAACAGGGCGTCGAACGGGCACACCTCGACGCAGATCCCGCAGTACATGCACAGGGCGAAGTCGATGTCGAACCGGTCGAGCTTGCTGACCGTCCGGGGCTTGCCCCCCGCCCGCCGGGGCGGCGCCTTCTCCTTGTGGCCCTCGATGTAGATGCACCAGTCCGGGCAACTGCGGGCGCACAGCATGCACACCGTGCAGTTGTCCTCCTTGAGGGCGATGACCCCGCGGGCCCTGATGGGCGGGGCCTCCTTCTCGTGGGGGTACTGCACCGTGTTGGCACCCTGGGTGACGGTGCGCCCGAGGGTCTTCAGCGTGACACCCAGACCCTTCACGAAGCCGGGAACGACCTTGGCCATGGTTAGAACGCCACCTTCAGGATCGACGTGACGGCGATGTTGGCGAGGGACACGGGCACGAGCACCTTCCAGGCGAACTGCTGGAGCTGGTCCTCCCGGAAGCGGGGGAAGGTGAACCGGAACCAGAACACCAGGAAGGCCACGAGCATGATCTTGACCAGCAGCACCAACGGCCCGAGGACGTTCATCAGGTTCGAGTCGCTGTCCACGAACGGCACGCCCCACCCGCCGAGGAACAGCGTCGCAGCCAGGGCGGCGAACGCCCCCGCCGTGGCGAACTCACCGATGAAGAACAGCAGGAACCGGAAGCCCGAGTACTCGGTCATGTACCCGGCGACCAGCTCGGACTCGGCGATCGGCATGTCGAACGGGGCCTGGGTCAGCTCGGCCTGCGCCGCGATCATGAACACCGCGAACCCGACGAACTGGGTGAGGATGAACGGGTTGCCCAGGCCACCCCAACCGAAGATCTCGCCCTCGTTCTGGGCGACGACGATCTGCTGGAGGTTGAGGGTGCCGGCCTGGATGATGACGCCAACCACCGCCAGCACCATCGGCAACTCGTAGGCGATGAGCTGGCCGGCCGCCCGCAGGCCGCCCATGAGGGAGTACTTGTTCGCCGAGGCCCAGCCGGCCATGAGGATGCCGATCACCGAGATGCTCGACACCGCGAGGGCGAAGAAGATGCCGGTCTCGTAGTCGGCGAACAGCAGGTCGGGGCCGAACGGGACCACGAGGTACATGAGGAACACCGGCAGCACGACCACCAACGGCGCCATGGCGAAGATGCGGCGGTCGGCCCGGTCCGGGAACAGGTCCTCTTTCTGGAGGAACTTGCCGACCTCGGCGAAGAGCTGCAGCGAGCCGTACGGACCGGTCTCCATGGGACCCAGCCGGCTCTGCATGAAGCTCATCATCTTGAACAGGTACACGTAGACGAACGTGCCGGCCGGCAGCAGCACGGCCACCAGCACCCCGAGCACCTTCAGGATCGTCTGCTGCCAGTAGGCCAGCTCGATGGCGTACGTCATCGATCGATGTCACCCAGGATGAAGTAGAGGCTGGCCAGGATGCTCACGATGTCGGGCACGTACACGCCCTTGAGCACCCAGGGCACCACGGAGATGTTGTTGAAGCTGGCCGAGCGGATCTTCACCCGGAACGGGCCGGTGTCGCCCTTGGACACGATGTAGTAGCCCATCTCGCCCAGGGGGTTCTCGGTGCTGACCCAGGCCTCGCCTTCGGGGACCTTGATGATGCGGGGGACCTTGGCCATGATCGGCCCGCTGGGGAGCGAGTCGAGGAGCTGGTCGACGATCCTGGTCGACTCCCGCACCTCCTGGAGGCGCACCCAGTAGCGGGCGAAGCTGTCACCGTCGGGGTGCGTCCACACCTTCCAGTCGCACTTGTCCCAGGCCATCGGCAGCTTCTGGTCGCGGCGAAGGTCCCAGTCGACGCCGCTGGCCCGGAGGTTTGCCCCGGACAGCCCGTAGCTGAGGGCGACCTCCTTGGGGATCACGCCGATGCCCCGGGTGCGGGCCTCGAACACCTCGTTGCCGACGAGGAGGTCCTCCATCTCGTCGCAGAAGGTGCGCATCTTCTTCATGACGGCCCTGGTCTCGTCGATCCAGCCCTTGGGCAGGTCGTCCTTCAGGCCGCCGATGCGGTCGAAGTTCGGGTGGAACCGCCCGCCGGTCGCCGCCTCGATGAGGTTCAGCACGTACTCGCGATCGCGGAACGCGAAGAACACCGGGGTGATGGCCCCGAGTTGGACCCCGGTGTCACCGAGGAACAGCGTGATGTTGGCGATGCGGGACAGCTCGAACAGGATCGTGCGGATCCACTGGGCCCGCGGCGGAGCCTCGATCTCCATGAGCTGCTCGGCGGCGAGGATGAACGGGACCTCGTTGGCGAAGCTCCCGAGCCAGTCGATGCGGTTGATCAGCGTGGTGACCTGCGGGTAGCTGCGGACCTCGGTGAGCTTTTCGTACCCGCGGTGCATGTAGCCCGGGACCGGTTCGGCCCACACGACCTGCTCTCCGTCGAGGCGGGCGACGATCCGCAGGGTGCCGTGGGTCGCAGGGTGCTGCGGCCCGATGTTCAGGGTCATGCCCTCGGTCTCGAGTTCGACGTTCACCCGGGAGTCCGCGGCCTGGGCGGCGATGTACGCAAGCTGCTGCCGGTCGCCGATCATGGTCATGCCGGCTCACCACCTTCCTCGGCCTCACCGGGCATGGGCTCGACGTCGACGATGCCCGGCCACGGTTTCACCATGCGGGACAGCAGCGGGAAGTCCTTCCGCAGCGGGTGGCCCTCGAAGTCGCCGGGGAGGTAGAGCTTCGTGAGCGCGGGGTGGCCGCTGAAGCGGATCCCGAACATCTCCCAGGTCTCCCGCTCGTGCCAGTTGGCGCCGGCGTACACCGGCACCCACGAGGCCACCGCCGGGTCGTCGTCGGGAACGTCGACCTTCAAGGTGAGCCCCACCTTGCGGGTCGGTGAGGCCACCCGGGCGAAGACCTGGAAACGCGTGTCGCCGCCGGTCACCCCCTGAACGATGGCCGTCGACCGTTCCGGCGGCGGCTCGGTCGGGTCCTCCTCGCCCTTGCCGTAGGGCGAGGGCATCCAGTCGATGGCCGACAGGAAGCAGAAGTAGTGGCAGTCCAGCCGGTCACGGGCGACTTCGCCCGCGGTCCGCCAGGCATCGGTGCGGACCCGGACCCACAGGTCACGTCCGGGGACGAGGTGGGAGGCGACCAGCGCGTCACCGAGTTCGTCTGAGAAACGGGCGAGCAGCGCCTCACGCAGCTCGTCGGTGGGCTGCTCGGTGGTGGCGTCAGCCGTTGACGACAATGGGGTCACCCTTCCATCGCTCGGCCATGTCCTCGTTTCGGATGCGCTCCTGCAGCAGCACGATGCCCTCGAGCAGGGCCTCGGGCCTGGGCGGGCAGCCGGGCACGTACACGTCGACCGGGATGATCTGGTCGACACCCTTGGTCACCGAGTACGAGTCCCAGTACGGACCACCGCAATTGGCGCACGACCCCATCGAGATCACGTACTTCGGCTCGGGCATCTGCTCGTACAGGCGGCGGATCGCCGGCGCCATCTTGTCGGTCACGGTGCCGGAGATGACCACGAGGTCGGCCTGGCGGGGGCTGGCCGGCAGGGGGATGACCCCGAGCCGCATCACGTCGTAGCGGGGCGAGCCGAACGCCGCGCCCATCTCGATCGCGCAGCAGGCCAGGCCCCACTGGTACACCCACATCGAGTAGCTGCGGCCGAGGTTCAGCAGCTTGGTGAGCGGCTTGGGCATACGCCCCTTCTCCACTAGACCCACCGCAGGACCCCCTTCTTCCACGCGTACAGGAGGCCGTCGAGGACCAGGAAGAGGAACAGGCCCATGGCGGCGACGCCGAACCAGCCGTACTCCTCGAGCCTGGTCGCCCAGGGGAACACGAACACCGCCTCGACGTCGAACATCACGAACAGCAGCGCGAAGAGGTAGTAGCGGATCTGGCTCTGCGACCAGCCGTCCCCGACGGGGTCGACCCCGCTCTCGTAGGGGATGAACTTCTGGCTGGTGGGCCGACTCGGCCGGATCAGGCCGGACAGCCCGATCGCCCCCGAAGCCAGCGCCACGGCAACCCCGCCGAAGATGGCCACCAGCAGGAAGCTCCGCAGGAACTCGGACATACGGCGGCGATCCTAGGCGGAGACTGTGAACGGACGCACAATGCCGCAGGCCACCGGACCGCCGGACGCGCCAGGATCTGCCACCATGGCACGACCCCTGATCGCCGTCCCCGGACACCGCACCGACCGGGCCCAGGGGATGCGCACCGGGGGCGTCGCCGCCGGAGGCCGGTACCTGGAGGCGCTGCACCGGGCCGGCGGTGAGGGTGCCGTCCTCATGCCCACCGTCGACGACCTCGAGGCCCTCCACGGCCTCCTCGTCCGCTTCGACGGGGTGCTGCTGCTCGGGGGAGGCGACGTCGACCCGGCGGCGTACGGCGCCGACCGTCGGGCCGACCTCATCGGCGTCGACCCGGTCCGTGACGCCTTCGAGGTGACGCTCGTCCGGGCGGCGATCGAGCGAGGGCTGCCGGTCCTGGCCGTGTGCCGGGGTATGCAGGTGCTGAACGTGGCCCTCGGCGGCACCCTGCGCCAGCACATCACCGACGACGAGACCACGATCCACCACCGGGGTTGCGTCCACGGGGTGTCGGTCGTCCCCGGTTCACGGACCGCCCTGGCCATGGGTACGCCGCGGCCATCGTGCGCGAGCTTCCACCACCAGGCCGTGGACCGTCTCGGAGAGGGGCTCGAGGTCACGGCCGTGGCCGCCGACGGCCTCGTCGAGGGTGTCGAGCACCGCCAGGGCTGGGTGGTCGGCGTGCAGTGGCACCCCGAGGACACCGCCTCGTGGGACCGCTCGCAGCAGGGGCTGTTCGATGCCCTGGTGGCCCGGGCGGCAACGGACCGCTAACCGGAGGCGACCAGCACCGGGATGGCATCCCTGGCGAAGTCGATCACCACGCCGGGGGCGAACCCGACGATCACGGTGAACGCGAACGCCACCGTCAGCGCCACCCCGGCGCTGATCGGCACCGGGGGCGTCGGCTCGGCGGTACCGGTGTCGTCGGTGAGGTACATCGACACGATGATCCGCAGGTAGAGGAACGCCGCCACCACGGCAGCGAGCATGGCGACGATCGCCAGCGCGTAGCTCTCGGCGTCCACCGCTGCGGCGATCACATAGAACTTGGCCACGAAGCCCGAGGTGAACGGCACCCCGGCCTGCGCGAACAGCAGCACTGCGAACACGAAGGCGAGCAGCGGCTTGCGGCGGGACAGACCCCGCAGGGAGTCGAGACCGAACTCGTCGTCACCGACCCGCCCGACCACGGTCAGGATGCCGAAGGTCCCGAGGACCATGAACGTGTAGGCGAGCAGGTAGAACAGCGCAGCCGCCGTCCCCCGGGCCGACCCGGCCTGCACCGCGACCAGGATGAACCCGGCGTGGCTGATCGACGAGTAGGCGAGCATCCGCTTGGCGTTGGTCTGGACCACGGCCAGGACGGAGCCGACCACCAGGGTGAGCACAGCGAGCACGAACACGACCGGCCGCCAGTCCACCGAGTACGTCTCGAAGGTCAGGTAGAACACCCGCAGCAGCGCGGCGAAGCCGGCCGCCTTGGCCGCTGATGCCATGAACCCCGTCACCGGGGTGGGCGCGCCCTGGTACACGTCGGGTGTCCAGGAATGGAACGGGACGGCCGCCACCTTGAACGCCAGGCCCACCAGGATGAGCGCCATGCCGGCGTACAGCACGGTGGAGTCGAGCAGCACGGTCCCGGCGAGGATGTCGGCGATGCGGGCCATGTTGGTGGAACCGGTCGCTCCGTAGACCAGGGCGATCCCGTAGAGCAGGAACGCGGAGGAGAACCCCCCGAGTACGAAGTACTTGATCGCCGACTCCTGGGAGTCGAACCGCCGCAGGTGGCTCGCAGCGAGCACATAGAGGCCGAGCGAGAGGGTCTCGAGGCCGAGGAACAGCACGATCAGGTCGTTCGCTCCGGCCATCACCACCCCACCGACGGCGCACAGCAGCAACAGGGCGTGGAACTCGACCCCCTCGATGGAGTCGAGCCGCTCCCGGCGCAGGTAGTCGTCGGCGAGCAGCGACGCCAGGATCACCGCCGCACAGATGGCGATGGTGACGAACACCGCGAAGCCGTCGAGGCCGAGGGCACCGCCGACCAGTGAGCGGGGCCCCTCGTCCTGGACGTCCTCCCACAGGAAGAAGGCGAGCACCATGGCCGCCGCCGCGGTCGTGACCGTCACCAGGGCGGACGTCCCGGGCACCTGCCGGCCGCGCAGCAGCGCGCTGACGACCAGCAGGAGCACGGCTCCACCGAGCAGCACCAGCAGGGGGGACAGCGCGAACCACTGGACCTCGGGCCCGCGGAACGCCCCGGCCTGGGCGAGCACCCCGCTCATCGTTCACCACCCCCCTTGGCCACGGCAGGCTCCTGGTAGTCGGTGTGGGCCTCGACGTGCTCGATGAGGCTCCTCACCGACGGCTCGATCCGGTCGATGACCGGCCTCGGGTAGACGCCGAGGAACACGATCAACCCGACGAGCGGGGCCATCACCAGCCCCTCCCGCCAGGACAGCTCGGCGAAGCCCCGGTTGGCGTCATCGGGCTCGCCGTGGAACGAGCGCTGATAGGCCCACAGCAGGTACAGCGCAGCGAGGATCACCCCGCTGGCGGCGACCACCGTCCACCACCGGTAGGTGGGGAACGAGCCGATGAGCACCAGGAACTCCCCGACGAACCCGTTCAACCCGGGCACACCGATCGACGACAGCATCACCAGGGTGAACACCGCGGCGAACACCGGAGCCACCTTCTGCAGGCCCTTGAGCAGCGCGATCTCCCTGGTGTGCCTCCGGTCGCTGATCATCCCCACCAGCAGGAACAGCGCACCGGTCGACAGCCCGTGGTTGACCATCTGGAGCACACCGCCGGTGACCGCCTGGGTGGTGAGCGCGAACGTCCCGAGCACGATGAAGCCCATGTGAGCCACCGACGAGAAGGCCACCAGGCGCTTGAGGTCGGTCTGCATGGTGGCGCAGATCGCCCCGTAGATGATGCCGATCACGCCGAGGGTGACGAAGGTCGGCCCGAACCACCGGAAGGCTTCGGGGAACAGGTACAGGCCGAACCGCAGGAACCCGTACGTCCCGAGCTTCAGCAGCACCCCGGCCAGGATCACCGACCCGGCTGTGGGCGCCTGGGTGTGCGCGTCGGGGAGCCACGTGTGGAGCGGGAACACCGGCACCTTGACCGCGAAGGCGACGGCGAAGGCGGCGAACAACCAGCGCCCCTGGGACAGGGACTGCCCGGCGATGGCCTGGGCGTCGGCGATGGTGACCAGGTCGAAGGTGAGCCCACCGCCGACCGCGGCCCGGTGCAGGAAGACCGTGGCGATGATCCCCACGAGCATGAACGCCGAGCCGGCCATGGTGAACAGGAAGAACTTCACCGCGGCGTAGACCCGGTTGTCGTACCCCCACCCACCGATGAGGAAGTACATCGGCACGAGGCCGACCTCGAAAAACACGAAGAACCAGAACAGGTCGAGTGACAGGAACGTGCCGAGCACCCCGGCCTCGAGCACCAGCAGCCAGGCGGTGTACGCCTTGACGTCGCGGTGCGCGTCGGCGCCGAGCAGCGCGATCGGGAACAACAGACCGGTGAGCACGACCAGGAACAGCGAGATCCCGTCGACCCCGAGGTTCCAGGAGATCCCGAACTCCTCGACGAGGGTGTGTCGGGAGACGAACTGGAAGGCCTCGTCACTGGCCCGCTCGTAGGCGGTGAGCAGGTACACCGTGAGCGCACCGGTGGCCACGGTGAACAGCACGCCGACCAGCCGGGCGATCTCCGGGTAGCGGCGGGGCAGGAGGGCCACCACCACGGCACCGACCGCGGGCAGCAGGATCAGCGTGGTGAGCAGCGGGAAGGGTTGGGAGGCGCCGTACAGCATCATCCGACCCCCCGGCTCACGAACCAGACCAGCAGGAGCACGGCGCCCACGGCGACCAGCAACGCGTAGTTGCGTACGTAGCCGGTCTGCACCTTGCGGAGTTGGCCGCCGACGCCCTGGAACAGGCGGCCCACGCCGTTGACCGCACCGTCGATGACCCCCTGATCGAACCGGTAGGTGATGGCCTCGAACAGCTTCCGCGCCGGGCCGCCCACCACGGCGGCGTAGCCCTTGTCGACGTACCAGGCGTTGGCCAGCACCTCGGGTTCGAACGCGGCGAGGCGCTTACGGGCGTAGACCAGGTAGGCGAGCGCGATACCCACCAGCGCAGCGCCCGTGGCCAGCAACGCGAGCAGGAGCTTGCTCACGTCGGGGGTCTTCGCCGAGAACTCCTCGACGACCGGTTCGAGCCAGTGGTCGAGGAAGTGGAGCTCCTTGGAGAACGGCAGGTTCAGGCCGCCGCCGACCACCGAGAGCCCGGCCAGCACGACCAGCGGGACCCACATCGTCCACGGTGACTCGTGGGGGTGCACCTCGCCGGCGTGCGGATCGGGGTTGGCTGCGGCCCCGACACTGGTGGCCACCGCCTCACCGGCGTGGCCCGGGGCCGCACCCTTCCACCGGGGCTCACCGAAGAACACCATGATCACCTGGCGTGTCATGTAGTAGGCGGTGAGCAGCGCAGTGACCATGCCGATCGCCCACAGCGCCGGGCTCTTGCCCCAGGCGTAGAGCAGGATCTCGTCTTTCGACCAGAAGCCGGCGAACGGCGGCACCCCGGCGATGGCCAGCCACCCGATGATGAAGGTGACGGCGGTGATCGGCATGAGCTTGCGCAGTGCACCCATCCGCCGCATGTCCTGCTCGTCGTGCATGCCGTGGATCACCGACCCCGACCCGAGGAACAGCAGCGCCTTGAAGAAGGCGTGGGTGACCATGTGGAACACGGCGGCCACGTACGAGCCCGAACCGACCGCCAGGAACATGTAGCCGAGCTGGCTCACCGTCGAGTAGGCGAGCACCCGCTTGATGTCGTGCTGGGCGACCGCCACGGTGGCGGCGAACAGGGCGGTGAGGGCACCGACCCAGGCGACGACGGTGAGGGCGGCCTCGGCCTCGTACAGCACCGGTGCGGCCCGGCACATGAGGAAGACGCCGGCGGTGACCATGGTGGCGGCGTGGATCAGGGCCGACACCGGGGTCGGGCCTTCCATGGCATCGGGCAGCCAGACGTACAGCGGGAGCTGGGCGCTCTTGCCGATCGCGCCGACGAACAGCAGCAGGGCGATGGTCAGCGCCGTCGACGACGCCAGCTCAGCGGCACCCTCCCTGAGCACGAGGTAGTCGAGCGAGCGCAGGCTGCTCCACACCAGGAACATCGCCAGCATGAACCCGAAGTCGCCGATGCGGTTGGTGACGAAGGCCTTCTTTCCAGCGACCGCAGCGCTCTCCCGGGTGTGCCAGAACGAGATCAGGAAGTACGAGCAGGCGCCGACGCCCTCCCACCCGAGGAAGGTCACGAGCAGGTTGTCGCCCAGCACGAGCATGAGCATCGAGAACACGAACAGGTTCAGGTACAGGAAGAACTTGGGGTACTTCGGGTCCCCGTGCATGTACCCGATCGAGTACAGGTGGATGAGGGCGCCGATGCCGGTGACGAACAGGGCCATGGTCAGCGACAGCGGGTCGACCAGGAAGCCCATCTTCACGCCGAGGCCACCGACGGCGATCCACTCGAACAGGGCGTAGGTGTGGAGACGGTCCTCGGACGGCCGGGACAGCATCTCGAGGTACAGCCCGGCGGTGACCACGAACGACGCTGCGGTCATCAGCGTGGCGAACCAGCCGGCGAGCGGCTCACCGAGCACCCTGCCGGCCACCACCAACACGACGAAGCCGAGCAGCGGCAGGGCAGGCACCAGCCACACGAGGTCAAGTGACATGCGGTCCCCCTAGCCCTTGAGCAGTGAGACGTCGTCGGCGGTGGCGCCCGGGCGGCGGCGCATGACCGCCACCACGATGCCGAGGCCGACGACCACCTCAGCGGCGGCGACCACGAGCACGAAGAACACCACGGTCTGTCCGGCGATGTCGTTCAGCGCCCTCGAGAACGACACGAACGTGAGATTCACGGCGTTGAGCATCAGCTCGATGCACATGAACATCACCAGCGGGTTGCGGCGGACCAGCAGGCCGACGCCGCCGATGGTGAACAGCAGCGAGCCGAGCACGAGGTACCAGGTCGGCGTGACGCTCACCGGGAGGTCTCCTCACGGTCCCGGGGTGGACGGCGGGCGAGCACGACGGCGCCGACCACGGCGATCACCAGCAGCGCCGAGGTGAGCTCGAACGCGAAGACGTAGTCGCTGAACAGGGACCGGGCCAGCAGCACGACGTTCTCCTCGCCGGTGTCGAGGGCGCCGCCCTGGGCCGGTACCCCGGTGACCGGGTTCCGGCGCCAGAACACGGCGGTGAGCAGCACGCCGAGCGCGCCCACGCCGACGATCACGGCGGCCGGTCGCTGCCCGGCCAGGGTCTCGCTGCGGAGGTTCTCAGCCTTGTCGACGCCGAGCAGCATGATCACGAACAGGAACAGCACCACGATGGCGCCGGCGTAGACGATCACCTGGACCGCGGCGAGGAAGTGCGCCTCCTGGGCCACGAACAGCACCGCGATGCCGAAAAGGGTGAGGATGAGGCTCAGGGCTGCGTGCACCGGGTTCGGCCGGAGGATCACCCCGAGCGCGCCGACGAGCACGACCGCAGCGGCGACGAGGAACACCACGACGTCCATCAGTGGCCGTGCCCCATACCGTGGGCGGGCCCGGCCTGCTGTGCACGGCGGGCGAGCTCCGCGAGTTCGAGCGCCTGACCCCCCTCGGGGTCACGCACGCCGTACCCGAGCTCGCCGGCCCACGCCACCACACCCTCGAACGACGCGTCCCCGGAGGGGGCGGTGGCCCGCATCCAACCCGAGGTGTCAAGGTCGTCGCCCTCCCGCCAGTCCTCCCACGGGAGTCGCTTCGGGCGGCCGTCGTCACCGACCACGAGCTCGTCCTTGGTGTAGATGGCGTCCTTGCGGTTGGTGAACGAGAACTCGAACAGCTTGGTCTCGGTGATGGCTTCGGTCGGGCAGGCCTCGACGCACAGGTCGCAGTGGATGCAGCGCAGGTAGTTGATCTCGTAGATGTAGCCGTACCGCTCACCGGGCGACACGGGATCGTCGACCGGGTTGTCAGCGCCGCGCACGTAGATGCACCTCGCCGGGCACACCCCGGCGCACAGCTCACAGCCGATGCACTTCTCCATGCCGTCCTCGTACCGGTTGAGGACGTGGCGGCCGTGCAGCCGTTCCGGCTTGGGCGCCTTCTGGTTCTGACGTGCCCTTCGCTTTTCGTCTGCGCCGTACTCGGCGGTCACCCGCTTGGACCGCCCGATCTGGTTGAGGGTGACCAGGAACCCCTTGAGATAGCCCATGGCTAGAAGACCGCCCTCCCCGACTCCCGGTTCCTGGCGCTCGCCCGCAGCGCAGCGGTGAGCAACGCCCAGCATGCCCCGAGCACCGCGAAGCTGACCACGAACACCAGCGGCAGGTTCCAGTCCTCGTCACGGGCGAGGCGCACGGTGGCCAGGAGCATGAACCACCCGAACATCACCGGGATGAGGACCTTCCAGCCCAGGTTCATGAGCTGGTCATAGCGCAGCCGGGGCAGCGTGGCCCGGAACCACACGTACATGAACAGGAACACGACCAGCTTGAGGAAGAACCACAGGATCGACTCGAGCTGGTTCGGCAGGAACGCCACGTCGAACAGCCCCTGGGGCCCGCCCAGGAACAGCGTGACGATGATCGCCGACATGGTCACGGTGTTCATGAACTCGGCCAGGTAGAAGAGCATGAACCCGATCGAGGCGTACTCGGTCTGGAAGCCGCCGACGAGCTCCTGCTCGGCCTCGACCAGGTCGAAGGGGGGCCGGTTCAGCTCGGCGGTGGCGGCGATGATGAACACGATGAACGGCAGCACCCCGGTGGCGACCAGGTTCCAGTTGGCCAGTCGGTCCTGCCCGAGGACCATGCCGTGGGTGGACAGGGTGCCGGCCACCAGCACCACCGTGGCGACGCTCATGCCCAGCGCCGCCTCGTAGGAGATCATCTGGGCCGACGCCCGCACCGATCCGAGCAGCGGGTACTTCGAGCCACTCGACCAGCCGGCCAGCATCACGCCGTAGACGGCGAGGCTCGACATGGCCAGGACCAGCAGGATGCCGACCGGCGGGTCGGCGAGCTGGAGGTAGGTCCAGTTCCCGAACAGCGAGATCTGGCCACCGTGGTTCACCCAGTCGCCCCCGACGGGGATGACCGTGAAGGTGAGGAACGCCGGGATCGCCGCGAGCAGCGGCGCCAGCCGGTAGACGAACCGGTCGGCCTTGGCCGGGAGGAAGTCCTCCTTGAGGAACAGCTTGATGCCGTCGGCTGCGGTCTGCAGCAGGCCGAGGGGCCCTGCCCGGTTCGGACCGATCCGGTTCTGCATGAGGGCGATGGCCCTACGCTCGAACCAGATCATCACCGCCACCGCGCTCAGCAGGAACACGAAGCCGGCGACGACCTTCACCAGCACGATCAGGACCTCGGTGAGGCCGATGTCGCCGGCGAGCAGCGGGTCGCCCGAGGCCAGGACCAGGTTCACAGCGACTCCAGCCGCACGTCGGTGACCGCACCGGCCGCCGAGATCAGCTCCGAGGCCGCAGCGTTGGGCTGGTTGAACGGCACCCAGGCCGAACCCCTGGGCACCCCGAGATCGGCGACCGCCTCGAGCACCACCGAGGTCCGGTTGGTCGTGACCCGCACCTCCGTGCCGGTCCCGACACCGAGCGGCTGGAGGTCGTAGGGATTGACGTGGATACGGGCACCGGGTGCCAGGTGGGCCATCGACGGTGACTTTGCCACTCCGACCCCCGCGTCGTACAGCTTGCGGCTGGTGACCAGGCGCAGGCCGTACGCGTCAGCCCTCGGGAGGTCACCGGCACTCGACGGCAGGAACGGGACCCGGGACCCGTGGGGGGCGAGGGCACCGTCGGGGCCGGCCACGTCGTCGAGGGTGAGCCCAGCGTGGGATGGTGCCACCGCAGTGATCTCAGCCCAGATCCCCTCCACCGACTCCAGCCCGAGATCGGCGCCGAGGCGCCAGGCGATCTCGGCGGCGATCGTCCAGTCGGCGCGGGCGGTGCCCTTCGGGGTCACCACCTGCGGGACGGTGGTGATGCGGCCCTCGAGGTTGGTGGTGGTGCCGGACTTCTCGCCGAACGCGGCGGCGGCCAGCACGACATCGGCCTTGCGGGACGACGGGCTGAGGAAGGTGTCGACCGCGATCACCGCACCGGCGCCGGCCAGGCCCCGCTGGGCGAGGTCCCGGTCGGGGAAGTCGCTGATCGGGTCGGCCCCGAGCAGGATCAGGCACCCGATCCGGCCGGCCGCAGCGGCCTCGAGGATGCCGCGGGCGTCGAGACCGTGGCTGACCGGCACCGACGGCCAGGTGGCGGCCAGCGCCTCGCGACCGGCGTCGAGGCTGACCCGGCCGGGCAGCAGGCCGGGGGCGAGGCCCATGTCGAGCGCACCGGCGACGTTGCCCCGTCGCAGGACGGGCAGGAACGTGGCCTCCGGCAGCCCCTGACGGAGGAGGCTGAGGGCCTCGACGGTGAACTCGGCCGACTCGGCCAGGGAGGCCCGACCGGCGATCACGACCACCGGACCGGAGAGCAGCTGCGTCCGGGCCCGTTCGGCGTCCTGCTCGGAGATGCCCACGGCGGTCGGCGAGCCGTTCCCGAGGATCGCCCGCACGACGGCGGCCTGCTCCCCGGGCCGGTAGCGCAGCGACAGGAAGCTGTAGGGGCTGAGGCCGGTCTCCCGGGGGCTGAGCTCGATGATCCGGCTGCGGCGCTTCTCCGCCGCGTCGCGCACCCGCAGGTACAGGACCGGCAGCTCCTCTTTCAGGTCAGGGCCGAGGAGCAGGATCGTGGGTGCAGCGCAGGCCTCGTCGATGGTGGCCCGGGGCAGGCCGAGCACGGCGTGGTGGGGCAGGCCGTCGCCGAGCTGGGCGTCGACGTTGTCGCTGCCCACGATCCCCTTGACGAGCTTGGCCCAGGCGTAGGCGTCCTCGTTGGTGCCCCGCGCCCCTCCGAGCAGCGCCACGGACCCCGGTCCCCCGGCCCGGACGGCGGCGGAGATGGCGGCGGCTGCGGCGTCGAGCGCAGCGGCCCACGGCACCTCGACGAGCTGTTCGCCCTGCTTGACCAGCGGAGCGCCGAGACGGTCGGGGGAGTTGGAGGCCTCGAACGAGAACCGGCCCTTGTCGCACAGCCAGCCCCAGTTCACCGGGTCCACGTCGACCCCCTGGAAGCGGACGAGCTCGTTGCGGCTCGACTGGGCGCTGATCCGGCACCCGACTGCGCAGCCGGTGCAGGTGCTCTCCCGCTCCTGGAGGTCCCAGGGACGGGCCTTGAACCGGTAGGGCTTCGCGGTGAGGGCACCCACCGGGCAGATCTGCACCGTGTTCCCGGAGAAGTAGGACGAGAACGGCTCGTCGGGGAAGGTGAGCACCTGGGTGTTGTTGCCCCGGAAGGTGAAGTGGATGAGCGGATCCCCCGCCACCTCGCGAGCGAACCGGGTGCAGCGGTCGCACAGGATGCACCGCTCCCGGTCGAGGAACACCAGGTCGCTGATCGGGATGGGCTTTTCGTAGTGCCGCTTCTCCTCCACGAACCGGCTCTCACCCGGACCGTGGGAGTATGCCTGGTCCTGGAGAGGGCACTCGCCGCCCTTGTCGCACACCGGGCAGTCGAGCGGGTGGTTGGCGAGGAGGAACTCGAGCACACCCTCCTGGGCCTTCTTCACCCGCTCGTTGGTGGTGTCAACCTTCATGCCCTCGGCCACCGGGGTCATGCACGACACGACCATCATCGGACCGCGCGGCCCTTCCACCTCGACAAGGCACTGCCGGCACATGCCCACCGAGCTCATCCGGTTGTGCCAGCAGAAACGGGGGATGTAGGTGCCGTGCCGCTCGGCGGCGGCGATCACCAGCTCACCCGGGTTCGCCTCGATCGGTCGGCCGTCGACGAACACCGTGACGGTGGGCTTCGGCGGCGTCTCGGCGGTGTCAGACATGGCTCAGGGCTCCGCGGACCTCGGGCATGGGCACCCCGTGGGCGATGTAGTGCTCGAACTCGTGGCGGAACCGCTTCAGGGCCGACGCGATGGGCGAGACCGCGGACGGCCCGAGCGGGCAGATCGTGGTCTGGCGGGGTGGCCAGGCGATCCCGGGCGAGATGTTGTCGCTCACGTCCATGAGCAGGTCGAGGTCCTCGGGCCGGCCGGCCCCGGCGAGGATCCGGCTGAGGATCTTCTCCAGCCAGTTCGTGCCCTCCCGGCACGGGGTGCACTTGCCGCATGACTCCCGGGCGAAGAAGCGGACCACCCGCCAGCACGCCTTGACCATGTCGGTGGTCTCGTCCATGACGACGATGGCGCCCGAACCGAGCATCGAGCCGGCCCGGTCCACCGTGGGCTTGTCGAGCGGCAGGTCGACGTGCTCCTCGAAGAACCAGGGCGCGCTCGCCCCGCCGGGGATGAAGGCCTTGAGCCGGTGACCGTTGCGGATGCCGGCGCAGTACTCGGGCTTCTCGAACAGGTCGCGGAAGGTGGTGATGCCGTTGGGCACCTCGAACACGCCCGGACGGTTCACGTGGCCGGACACGGCGAACATGCGCATACCGGTGGAGGTGGGACCGCCGATGTCGTGGAAGGCCTGACCGCCGTTGTTGATGATCCACGGCAGGTTGGACAGCGTCTCGACGTTGTTCACGATGGTCGGCTGCATGTAGAGGCCCTTGGCCGCCGGGAAGAACGGCGGCTTCAGGCGCGGCATGCCGCGGTTCCCCTCGAGGCTCTCGATCAGCGCGGTCTCCTCGCCGACGATGTAGGCGCCTGCACCCCAGGTGAGGGTGATGTCCACGCTGAAGTCGGTGCCGAGGATGTTCCGGCCGACGTAGCCGGCGGCGTAGGCCTCGTTGAGGGCGGCGGCCAGCCGCTCCTGGGCCAGGGCCATCTCGCCACGGACGTAGAGGAAGGCCTGGGCAGCGCCGATGGCGTACGAGGCGAGCAGGATCCCCTCGATCAGCTGATGGGGGTCCTTCTCCATGAGGAGGCGGTCCTTGTAGGTCCCGGGCTCGCTCTCGTCGCCGTTGACCACCACGTAGCGGGGGAACACGCCCGGAGGGCAGAAGCCCCACTTCACGCCGGCCGGGAACCCGGCACCACCACGGCCGAGCAGTTCGGAGGTCTTCACCTCGGCGGTCACCTGCTCAGGGGTCATCTCGGTGAGCGCCTTCCGGAGGGCGGTGTAGCCGCCGGTGCGCTCGTAGACCGCCAGCGTGTGCGCGTCGGCGACCCCGAAGCGGCTGGTGATCATGAGGGGCGCGTTCTCGCTCATGGGCTCAGGGCTCCTCGGGGTGTCAGCGGGCGTCGACGGCCCGCTGTGCCTCAATGCCGGTGTTCGCCCACCGCTCGGGGCTGACCTGCTGGCGGACGCGGGCGAGCGTGCCGTGGGGCGGGATCTCGCCGTCGAGCCGGCCCGAGGCCAGGTCGTCGACGAGCTGGTCGAAGGCCGTCGGCGTGACCTTGTAGCAGTAGCGGTAGTTCACCTGCAGCGCCGGCGCCTCGGTGCAGGCGGCGATGCACTCCACGTCCTCGAGGGTGAACAGGCCGTCGGCGGTGGTGCCGCCGGGCCGGATACCGAGCTTCTCCTCGGCATGCTCGAGCAGTTCCCAGGCCCCGAGGAGCTGACAGGAGATGTTCGTGCAGATGTTGATGACGTACTTGCCGCACGGCTCGAGCTTGAACATCTCGTAGAAGCTGGCCGTGCCGAGCACCTCGGCCGGGGTCACCCCGACGAGCTCCGCGATGTGCGCCATGGCCTCCTCGGTCAGGTGACCGTCCTGCTCCTGGGCCAGGTGGAGCAGCGGGATGAGGGCGGACTTCGGGCGGGGGAACCGCCCGATGATGTCCCTGGCGATGGCGAGGTTCTTGTCGTTCAGCCGGGGCATCAGCGGTCCACCTCTCCGAGCACCGGGTCGACCGAGGAGATCACGGCCACCGCATCGGCGATGAGGCCGTCTCTCATCATGTGAGGGAGGCACTGCAGGTTCACGAACGATGGAGCCCTGATGTGCATCCGGTACGGCTTGGCCGAACCGTCGCTGACGATGTAGCACCCGATCTCACCTCGGGGGCTCTCGACAGCCACGTACACCTCGCCCTCGGGCACCTTGAACCCCTCGGTGAAGATCTTGAAGTGGTGGATCAGCGCCTCCATCGACTCGTCGATGCGGGCACGTGGCGGCGGGGTGACCTTCTTGTCCTGGATGCGGTAGTCGCCGCTCGGCATGCGGTCGAGCACCTGATGCACGATCCGGATCGACTCTCGGATCTCGTTGAGCCGGATGGCGTAGCGGTCGAAGGCGTCGCCGTAGCTCCCCACGATCACGTCGAACTCGACTTCGTCGTACGCAAGGTACGGCATGCCACGGCGGAGGTCCCAGGGCACACCGGTCGAGCGCAGGATCGGGCCGGTGGCTCCGAGGGCCATGGCCTCCTGGCTGGTGATCACCCCGACCCCTTGGAGCCGTTCCCGCCAGATCGGCTGACCGGTCATCAGCGTGTCGTACTCCTCGAGCCGGTCGGGGATGATCTCGAGCAGCCGCAGCACGTCGTCGCGCCAGCCGTCGGGCAGGTCCGCAGCGGTGCCGCCCGGGCGGATGAAGTTGTGGTTCATCCGCAGCCCGGTCACCTTCTGGAAGAAGCGGAGGATCTCCTCCCGCTCGCGGAATCCATAGAGCATCATCGACACCGCGCCGATGTCCATGCCGTTGGTGGCCAGGAACGTCAGGTGGGAGCACATGCGCTGGAGTTCCGACAGCAGCATGCGGATCCACACCGCCCGGGGGGGCAGGTCCTGGTCGATCCCGAGCAGCTTCTCGACCGCCATCGAGAACACGAGCTCGTTGTTGAGCGGTGAGAGGTAGTCCATCCGGGTGACGTTGGTGCCGCCCTGGAGGTAGGTGAGCTCCTCACCGGTCTTCTCCATGCCGGTGTGGAGGTAGCCGATGATCGGCTTGCACCGCAGCACCGTCTCGCCCTTGAGCTCGAGCATGAGGCGCAGGACCCCGTGGGTGCTCGGGTGCTGGGGCCCCATGTTGATGATCATCGTCTCGTCTTCGAGCGGGTCGAAGTCGGCGACGTCGGTGGCCATCGCCGCAGCGTCGGCCTCGCTCATCCGGAGCACGGACCCCACCTCCCGCAGCAGCTCCTTGGCGGTGAGCGAGCTGCGGGGGGGCATCTCCTGGGCACCCTCGGAGGTGAGCTTGGGGTCCTCGTGGATCAGTGTCATGTCAGCGGGCCTCCGGGGCGCCCTTGAACTGGACCGGGATGCGACCGACCTCGTAGTCCTTGCGCAGCGGGTGGCCGACCCAGTCCTCGGGCATGAGGATCCGGGTGAGATCGGGGTGGCCGGTGAAGGTGATGCCGAACATGTCGTACACCTCTCGCTCCATGGCCTCGGTCCCGGGGAACAGGTCGAACAGCGACGGCAGGGTCGGGTCGGATTCCGGTACCTGCACCCGGACCCGGATCCGCCGGCGGCGCTCGATGTCGAGGAGGTTCACGACCACCTCAAAGCGTTCCGGCGTGATGCCCGCCGGGAGGCTGCGCCCGGGCTGGGTCAGGTAGTCGACCGCAGTGAGGTCGACGACCATGTGGAACCCGTCGTCGGCCAGCTTGCCGATGAGCGCCACGTACCCGCCCCGGTCGGGGTGGACCACCTGCTGGCCCCTCGACCAGCTCACCGGGACGCCGTGGAGCAGCTCGGGCTCGGGGGCAGCCTCGGGTTCCGCCTCCGGGGCGGTGCCTGGAGCGACGCTCATGGATGGCCTACTTGGTCGACAGCGTGAGAGGGACGGAGCGGACCGGCTCGATCGCCTCGACGTGGACGCCGGCGCCGGCGCCCGAGGCGGCCCGCCGCCGGGTGAGCTCGCCGGACTCGATGAGGCGGTGGAGCGTGACGATGGCGTGGATGAGGGTCTCGGGAGATGGCGGGCAGCCGGGGGCGTACACGTCGACCGGCACGATCTGATCGACGCCCTGGACGATGGCGTAGTTGTTGAACATCCCGCCGCTCGATGCGCACACGCCCATCGAGATCACCCACTTCGGCTCCATCATCTGGTCGTAGATCTGACGGAGCACGGGCGCCATCTTGTTGCTGACCCGGCCGGCCACGATCATGAGGTCGGCCTGCCTCGGGGACGCCCGGAACACCTCCATCCCGAACCGGGCGAGGTCGTAGTGCGCAGCCCCGGTGGCCATCATCTCGATGGCGCAGCAGGCCAGCCCGAACGTCGCCCCCCAGCTCGACTTCGACCGGGCCCACTTGACGACGGTCTCGAGCGAGCCGGTGAGGAAGTTGTGGTTGAGGCCTTCGAGCCCCTCGTCCCACCACTTGTGGCTGGCGGCCATCAGACCGGCACCTCCTCGCGGCCCTCGAGCCCGACCCGACGCACCGTGGTCGCCGCCGTGCGCTCGGGCGAGACGGCGGCGGTCAGCCGCCGGGCCCGGTGCACGGGACCCCAGTCCAGGCCTCCCTTGGCCACCTCGTACACGAACGACAGGAAGAACACGGCGCTGAACAGCACCATCGCCATCAGTCCGTACAGGCCCAGCTCGCCATGGGCGACCGCGTACGGGTAGAGGAAGATGATCTCGATGTCGAACATGATGAACAGCATCGCCACCAGGAAGAAGCTCACCGGGAACCGTTCGGGGGGTTCCTTCGTGGGGACGATGCCGCACTCGTAGGGCGCCACCTTGGCCGCCGTCGTCCGCTTGGGCGAGAACAGCCGCGACACGGCGAACACCAGGCCGACGAAGGCCAGGGCCAGCCCGGTCAGCACGACGAGCGGCAGGTACTGGCCCATGGGTTCACCCGGCCTTGACCAGGTCGGTGCCCCGGTTCTTGGCCGCGAGCTTGTCGCGCCGCGACAGGGCCACGCAGCTGAGCCCGAAGATGATGCCAGAGCCTATGGTGATCAACGCAGCCGGGCGACGCCGGTACCCGAGGTCACGGATCATCAGGACGTAGGTGGCCGGCCGGGACGTGTCGGCGACCGGCCGGGGCGGCGCCTGACCGGGCTCGGTCCGCTGCGGCACGACCGGCTGCACCTCGACGAGGTTGTAGTGCGGCTTGTGCCGGAAGTTGAAGAACCACTCGGGGTAGGTCTGCCCGCCGAAGCGGTAGACCCCCTGGGCGAGATACTCGGTGGTCTCGGCGAACGTCCCGGCCTGGTTGACCAGGATGTCGTCGGCGGCGGCCTGTGCCTGCCCCCGGCCGGGATCGTCCTCGGGAAGCTTGCGCCAGCCGTCGAGGACCAGTCGGCCGACCGACGAGCGGGCCTCAGCCGCCTCGTCCGAGCGGCCCTCGGCCTCGAGCCGGGCGGCCTCGGCTTCACGTTCGGCGGCGTTCGCCTTCAGCTGCCCGACCACACCGGCGGCTGACCGGGCCACGTCGGTGTTCGCCTGATCGAGCCGGCCGTCGACGATCACCTCCACCGGTTGCCACGACGGGAGCGCACCCTGCAGGCCGATGCCGTACACCCACCACACGGCACCCATCAGGAACATCCAGCCGAAGAACCCGGCGAAGGCCACGAGGAACCCGTTGCGCCACCCGAGGTTGGTGGCGAGCAGCAGGTAGGTGGCGCCGCACAGGACCACGAACATGAGCAGCACGGCGGTGATGCCGCGGACCTCGGGCTCCCAGCCCCAGGCGAAGACGGTGGCGAGCATGCTCATCACAACCCCCGCTCGTACTCGACGATGGCGCGGATCTGCTCATCGGTGAGCAGGCCGGCGTCCTCGGCCCCGGGACCGGCACCGGCTCCGAACCCGGGCATCCGCCCGGCGCCCTGGCCCTGCGTGCCGTAGCGCCGGCCCTGCTCGGAGCCGCGGGTGATGAACGCCACCATGTCCTCCTCGTCAGGGAACTGACGGATGGTGCTCCCGGAGGTCAGGTTGGGACCGAACGCCCCACCCCCGCTCGCGCCGGGCTCGTCGTAGGACCAGCCCATCGTGTGGCAACGAGCGCACCCGTAGGCACCGGCACCGCCCGGGTTGTTGAACAGCGCCTCGCCGTAGCGGGCCCGGGCCTCGGGGTTCTCGGCCAGGTAGGCGTCGAGGATCTCCACCGGGGTCTTCCCCTGGTACTTGTCGGCCGTGCGGTCGACGCCGAAGTAGTCGAGCACGCCCTCGGCCACCTTGGCCCGGGCCTGCTCCACGGGGATCTGGATGCTCTTCAGATAGGCGATGAGGTTGTCGATCTGCTGCTCGTTCATCGGGCCGCCGCCGACGACACCCCAGGCCGACATCGGCGAGAACGGGCGGCCGTAGTTGAGGATGTACCGGACCTCGTCCTCGCTGAACTTGTAGAAGATCGTGTTGAGCGCCGGGGCTTTCCACTGCACTGCCTTCACCTGGCCGGTGCGCGGGTCGGTGAAGGTGTACGGCGCCACGCCACCCACCCCGCCGGCACCGTGGCAGCCGGCACAGTTGAAGCCGCCCTCGGCCGTCGTGGCGAACAGGTCCTCGCCCCAGGCCGCAAACTGTTTGTCGTACTTCTCGACCAGCCCGTCCTGGCGACCCGGTTCACCGAGCCAATACAGCGGAAGCGCAAGCGAGACCACCCCGAGCATGGCCACAGCACCGAGCAGGCTCCGGTTGAGCTTGGTGGTCTCGAGCTCGTCGTCGGAGTAGTAGGGCTTCCGGTTCGGGGCGAGCTCGATCTCGGAGCCGACCTCCGCCCTCGACTTGCGGATGTTGAAGATGACGTAGACGAGCCACCCGAGGGTGACGATGACCGCGATGAGGATCCCGACGTTGCGCGGGACGCCCTGGTTGGCCAACAGCATCAGTGACCGCCACCCCCGGTGATGCAGTGCGGACCCTCGGCCTCCTGGCCGGTGGTGTTCGTGCCGATGGGAGCCCCGGGGATGATCTGGCCGGTGTCGACCACCGCCACCCCGGCGTTCACCGACACGGCGAACAGGTCCATCCCCCGAGGCGCCGGGCCGCCCTTCTTCTCACCGACCCGGTTGTACTGCGAGCCGTGGCAGGGGCACTCGAACCACTGCGAGCTCGCGCACTCGGGGACCCGGCAGCCCAGGTGCGGGCACTTCTGGTACAGCGCGACCAGTCCGGCTTCCATGCCGGCGTAGACGTTGGCGGGGTAGACGGCCTTGGCCTTGGGCAGGCCCTCCTTGGGGTACTCGGTGATCCAGGCCCGCCCCTCGGGCAGGTAGAGGAACCCGTTGTTGGCGCGGATCGACTGCACGACGTCGTCGACCTTGCCGATGGAGATCTTCGAGCCGAAGCCGCCCGACAGCTTGGGCCACAGGAAGGCGAGCACCGCAGCGCCGAACCCCGAGAGCGCGAACAGGAATAGCGTCACGATCGAGCGGTTGAAGAACTGCCGCCGGGTGACCCCGATGGCCTCCTCGTCGGGTGGGACGTACGGCTCCGGGGCCGCGGTGGTGACGGTGGCCAGGGCGGTGCCGCCCTCGCGGCGGGACGCGGCGGCCGCCTGCTCGACCTCGCGGCCGGTGGGCGGGGCCGGCTCGCCGAAGTCGATGGTGCCACGGTCGCGCTTGACCGTCTCCCGCGACAGCGCCCCGGTGGCGCGCCGGGCGTCACCCCGGCGGGAGGCCACCAGCAGCACGATCACGGCCAGTACGGCCAGGATCGGCAGGACGATGGCCAGGACAGCTGCAGTGCTCATCGCTCGCGCCCCTTAGAACTCGAAGAACATGCCGTCACGCCACGGGAAGATGAAGTTGAACCCGGGGCCCCGGAAGAACGATCCGATGATGGTGAGGACCGCCCAGAACATGAGGAACACGGTGAACAGCGAGATCGCAAACTTCCGGTCCTCGGGCTTGTTGCTGGGGTTGCGGTCCATGTAGGGCGCCAGCATCAGCACGAACAACCCCATCCCGGGGATGGTCACGCCCGCCACCATCGGGTGGAACATGGTGAGCAGCTCCTGCAGACCGAGGAAGTACCACGGCGCCTTCGACGGGTTGGGCGTGAGGTTGGGGTTGGCCAGCTGCAGCAGCGGCGCGTTGACGAACACCGAGAACACCAGCAGGAACGCGGTGCAGGCCAGCGCGGCCACGAACTCGACGACCAGCAGGTGGGGCCAGGTGTGGACCTTGTCGACCGGCGTCGCCTTCACGTCCTGGATGGAGCCGGCCTTCACCACCGTGAGCAGGCGCTGGGTGTGGCCGCCGGGACCTGCGCCGACCGGGATGCCCGCAGAGGGCGCCGCCGTGGCGACCGCCGCTGCGGCCGCCGTGGTGGTGGCCACGGCGGTCGAGGTGGGCCCACCTTCGCCGCCGGACTTGGCCCGGGCCGCCTTGGACCGCTCGAGCAGGTGGGCGGGGATCTTCGACGCCGCCTCGGAGGTGGCGCCGGTGTCGCCGCCGGCGGCGGGCTCCCCGCCGCCGGAGGAGGCCTTGGCCGCCTCGGCCTTCTTGCGCGCCTCCTCGGCCCGCTTGCGGAGATGTTCAGGGATCTCGGTCATGGAACGTCCTCGCTCGTCTCTACGAGATCACAGGGGGCCGGAGATGCCGCCGTCCTTGCGGACACGCCAGAAGTGGATGGCCATGAAGATGACGATGACGAACGGGAGCATCAGCACGTGGAGCACGTACCACCGCAGCAGCGTCTCAGCGCCGATCTCCACGCCGCCGAGCAGCACGAAGCGCACCTGGTCACCGAACACCGGGGTGTACCCCATCATGTTGGTGCCCACGGCCACCGCCCACAGCGCCAGCTGGTCCCACGGCAGCAGGTAGCCGGTGAACGACAGCAGCAGGGTGAGCGTGAGCAGGATCACGCCGATCACCCAGTTGAACTCCCGGGGTGGCTTGTAGGCCCCGTGGTAGAAGACGCGCGCCATGTGGAGGAACACGGTGAGCACCATGAGGTGGGCTCCCCACCGGTGCATGTTCCGCACGAGCAGGCCGAAGGTGACCGACGTCTGCAGCGTGTAGATGTCGTTCCAGGCCTGGGCCGTGGTCGGCCGGTAGAAGAACATGAGGAAGATGCCGGTCACGGTGAGCAGGATGAACAGGAAGAAGCTGAGCCCACCCAGACACAGCGTGTAGCTCACCTTCACCGCGTGCCGCTTCACCTTCACCGGGTGCAGGTGGTACAGCACCGAGTTCATGATCACGTACGACCGGTTCCGGGGGCTGTCGGAGTAGCCCTTCCGGAAGATCGAACCCGGACGGAAGATCGAGTTCCAGGCCTGCGAGCCCTGCACGGTCTCGGTCAGCTTGGCGGCACGTTCCCCCAGCGTCGGGCGGGGCTTGTCGTCCATCGTCTTGGCCACGGGGGATGTCTCCTCAGAACCTCATGCCGTAGGCGTAGCCATGGTTGTTGGTGCGCATGTGGGGATCGCCGTCCTTGGCTGCCACCCCGACCTTGCCCAAGATGATCACACCGGTCGGGCAGCGGTCGACGCAAAGCGCGCACCGGGTGCAGACGTCGTCGTCGATCAGGAACACCACGTGATCGCCCGGGTCACGGCCGGGCAGTTCGGTGTTGGTCGCCTCGGGGCTGACCATGTGGATGCACTTCCACGGGCAGATGTCGACGCAGCCCTCGCACATGATGCACTCGGACTGGTCGATGTGGATGAACTGCTTGGGCTTGACCGCCCGGGAGAGGTAGTCGGCGTCGACCTCGACCAACTGGTACTGGTCGCTCCATTCGGGCATGGGGGGATTGGCGTCGTTGCGAGCCACGATGTCTATCCCTTCCTGACCAGAGGACGGCCGTAGGTGGACACGGCGACCTCGACGGACTTGGCCTTGCCCCGCTTCTGCCACCACGCCCAGATCCAGATGTGCAGACCGAGGAACACCACGTAGATGGCCGTCGCGATGATGTCCTTGATGTGGCTGTAGTTGATGGTGAACGGGAACGGGCCACCGAGCGACTGCGGCTTGAGGATGTCGAAGGGACCGAACACGAGCTTGTCCTTGCGCCAGGACAACTCGTTGTCGGCGTGGGTGAGCCACTGGTGGGGTGCGATGCCGTAGGCGAGGAACATCACGCCGTAGGCGTAGGTGGCGGCGGCCATCGCCCCTCCCCAGGTGAGCGGGGTGCCCACCGGGCGGCGCTTGCCGAAGGGGATCACCAGGAGCGTCAGGACCACGGTGGCCACCATGGACAGGACGAACGCGACGTTGAACCCGGGCCACGTGGGTAGATCGATGAGGGCCGCCAGCGTCACGCCCCGATGCCTCCTCGTGCAACCGCTCTCGTGAAAACGCTCACAACTGTAACCGGCACGTCGGCGGCGCCGCCGACCGGATGCGCGCCGGTCTACCACGCCCCACCCGACGCCATGGAATCCCTGCCGGAGAAAGGCGTGACCCCGGCCGGTCGGCGGCGGCCGCCGGCCGGATCGACCGTCGCGGGATGCGGGCGCACGGCCCTCGACCGCCTAAGGTGCGCTGCAGCGCTCTCGCCGGCATGCGCCGGCGGGAGT